>OHTV01000100.1_pt1 | contig 59675 bp, 54 predicted proteins | sample 1579041 | NCBI WGS metagenome assembly OHTV01 (sample SAMEA3879583, study PRJEB24766) | human gut metagenome | biome: human-associated habitat; feature: feces | place: USA | collected 1985/1987
ACTTGCTGAATGTATCAAAGTCTACCATTTCCTCAAACAAAGGCTCAATCTTTACTTTAGAAAAATCAATCTTTTCAGACTCAGTTTTTACATTTTTTTCAGGTGCTTCAGAAGCTGTATTATTTACATCATTTTTCTTATTTACACCATCTAAGGACTTCATTGTCGGGAATAATAATACTTCACGAATTGTTCTTTGATCAGTTAATAACATTACGAAACGATCAATTCCAAGTCCTACACCACCAGTTGGAGGAAGACCATATTCCAATGCTTCTACATAATCTGTATCCACTTCGTTAGCTTCATCGTCTCCTAATTCACGAAGTTCTAATTGTTTTTCGAAACGTTCTCTTTGATCAATTGGATCATTTAATTCAGAGAATGCGTTCGCATATTCGTGTCCACAAATAAATAATTCATAACGATCCGCAAATCTAGGATCCTTCGTATTCTTCTTAGCTAATGGAGAAATTGATGTTGGATGACCATATACAAATGTTGGTTGTACAATTGTTTCTTCAACATATTTTTCGAAGAATAAGTTGATGATGTGTCCGACTGTATTATGGATCTTTTCAACTTCAATATCATGTTCCTCAGCCAATTTAACAGCTTCTTCATAACTCATATCTTGCCAGAAATCTACACCACAAGCTTCTTTAATCGCATCAACCATGTGAATACGTTTGAAAGGAGCCTTTAATGATAATTCTGTTCCTTGATAAGTAATATCTGTCGTACCCAATACTTCGTTAGCTACTGAATCAAATAAACCTTCAATCAAGTCCATCATTCCATGTAAATCACTATAGGCAACATAAGCTTCAACTGTAGTAAATTCTGGGTTATGCATCGCATCCATTCCTTCATTACGGAATAGACGTCCAATTTCATAAACACCTTCTAAACCACCAACAATTAAACGTTTTAATGGTAATTCAGTTGCGATACGCAAATAGAAGTCCATATTTAATGTGTTGTGGTGCGTTACGAAAGGTCTAGCACTTGCACCACCTAAGATTGGCTGCATTACTGGAGTTTCAACTTCAACTAAACCTTGACCATCCAAATAGTGTTGGATTGCACGAATAATTTTTGGTCTTGTTAGTGCAATACGCTTAGCTTCTGGGTTCATGATCAAGTCTACATAACGACGACGGAAACGCTCTTCAACATCTGTTAATCCATGGAATTTTTCTGGTAAAGGACGAAGAGATTTTGATAGGTGTGTATAGTTTTTAGCACGAACAGATAATTGTCCATGATCTGTCTTCATAACAGTACCTTCAATACCTACAATATCTCCAATGTCATTTTTCTTAAAGATTTCATATTGATCATCACCAATTTCATCTTTACGAACATAGATCTGAATTTGTCCTTCGCGATCTTGAATATTCATGAAACCAGCCTTACCCTGACGCCGTTTAGTCATGATACGACCTGCAATTTTAACTGTTACTTGTAATTCATCTAATTCTTCTTTTGTCTTGTCTTCATAAGATGATTTGATAATACCCGAATTTGAAGTACGATCATAACGAGATCCAAATGGATCAATACCCATGTCAATTAGATCTTGCATCTTTTGACGACGAACTTGTTCTTGTTGCGTTAACTTTTCCATTGTTTGCTCCTTTTCTTTTTATAACATAAAAAAAGGCACTTGCCACAAAGGGACGAAGTGCTCGTGTTACCACCCTAATTTACCAGACAAATTACTTTGTCTAGCCTTAGTCACTGTCTATAAACAGCGCTTCCTTTAATGCAGGAAATACAAATAGCTCCAAGTCTTTATTCCCAATTAGTCCTACGCTTTTTTTCACCAACCAAAAGCTCTCTAAAGTATTTCTAAAAGGTACTCGCCCTCTTCATTGCCTTTTTATACGCTTTTATCCTACTAGACAATACACAATTTGTCAATTTAAGATTTATCCATATATCGAATATTTAATTCTTTAATACTGTTTTTAAATAAAACATCTATCTTGGCATAATATGTTTCTACATCCGGCTCAAAATTATGTTGAATCCAATACTTTAAAAAGTACAATAAATCATTCGCATAATAATCGACTAAAAAATCCACTGTGAATTTTGAATCCATCCCACTCACATCTAAATAAGAAAATACATTTCTAAATATTTCTTTAAACACATTACTCATTAAATCTTCAAAACCATTCTGCCCCGTGATTCTATAACAAGACTTAAAAAAATCTCGATTATCACTTACCGTCTGAAAGATGTGCTTAATGATTTGTGGATTTGATTCATGCTCAATCCCTTTATAAAACATACGATGAATCAAGTATTCTAAAGCCTCATATTTATCCATAAAATGATTATAAAATGTTCCACGAATAACACCCGTTTTATCACAAATCTGTTTGATTGTAATTTTTTCAAAAGGCTTTTGTTGCATCAAAATATATAATCCTTCGCTCAGAAGATCTTTCATTGTCACTTTTTCATTAAATGTCATGAAATCACCTCTACAATCGAATCAACTTAAAAATTAATGATAAACTCATAGATAAGTATACCACTCCGCAGAGTAAATAATATACCTTTTGATATTCGGCCCCATTATAATATCCAATATAAAAATGAATCATATAGCCAGCAAGTACAATTAACAATAAGGCTAAAGACTCCATCAAATAAGGAAGATTCATATAATAACAGCCAACTCCAACAAAGAAACAGTCTAATCCTCCAATAAGAGCCAATTTAATAATTTGTTTTGTATCAAACTCTTGTAGTCTTTCCACAAACTTTCCACGCTTAAAACTATAAATGACCATTCCAATTCCAAGAATCAAAAAGACAAATATCGCAACATATTTATTCAATGTTGCCAATGGACGTCCAAAAATATATGTGGACATTCCATGTCCTAATAAAAACAGACCCGAACTGCATAGTGCAAAAATCAATCCATAAACCAATGCTTTTGAAAAGCGAATATTACGAATTGAAGCCCCCTGTTCTAGTGCACATACAAATACGTCTAAACTCAGACAAATACACAAAATTCCAAATATCAACATAACAATTCACCCTCACTATTCTTATTGTATACGAACTCTGTAAATTTTAAAATTATGGATGAACATATTTCAATAAATGTATTTATGCACTACAATAAACCTATGAAAAACATCATTGACTACATCAAAGAATACGGAAATTTAACCCTTGAAGAATACCCATTTAATAATGTGGACTCTTTGATTCTCTCACAAATCTCCTATATTAAATTTGAAAATTCAAGCATTGATATTGAATCTGAAGTCCATTTATTAAGTGAATTTGAAAATGAGATTGATACTTTATGCATGGATACCCGAGTACCTGAATTAAATGAAGAACTCTTTATTCAATTCATACACTCCCTTCGCTATGAAGCCATTACTATTTCTCATCTACAAACTAATTTTGACAAAGATAATGAAAAACAATTCTGTGCTATGACTTTTCATTTACCCAACCAAACTGATTACATTGCCTTTAGAGGAACCGATGCTAGCTTTGTAGGATGGAAAGAAGATTTTAATCTATGTTTTCAAGAAAACATTCCAAGTCAAATTTCTGCCTTAAACTATGTGAATAACTATCAGACAAAACACAAACTGATCTTAGGAGGACACTCAAAAGGAGCAAATCTTGCCCTTTATGCAGGTATCCATACACACAATCCAATTTCTTGTATATATAATCATGATGGGCCCGGATTTCTTACACCTTATCAAACCGATATTAAAGTGTATAAGACTATTCCTCAATCCAGTGTTATTGGATTATTACTTGAAGAAACGAATAATTATCAAATCATTCAAAGTAATGCCATCTCTATTCTTCAACATGATCCATTTACATGGTGCGTTGAAAACGGAGACTTTATTTATCTAGAACAAAATGATCAACTCTCCAAGCATACACAATCCACACTATCAAAATGGCTTAAATCCATTGATGTCAATACTCGCAAACAAGTCATTGATACCATTTATTCTGTCTTTTCAGATTATGAAAATCCAAAGGATTTCAGACAGAATATCGATATAGTTGAAATGATCAAATCCATTCAGAATGTGGATAGTCAAACTAAGAAAATGATTGGTGAAACGATTCAAGTCTTATTCAAATGCATCCAAAACGAAATCAAGCGAGGATTTTAAATTCCTCGCTTAAATAATATATAACTATAGATACACGGAATAATAGTCGCTACAAGAATCACAACAATGCCCATTGTCACATAACCAAGTAATCCAAGTACTATATATAAAATTCCGGCAATCACCATACAATAGCCACCCACACGATTTGATAACACCCAGTTTTCATCACTATTTAAAGCCCACGATGTTTTAATTCCAACCGCATAATTTCGTTTTACTTTCGGTAAATAATTACCTAGTACAATCAATACAACTCCAACTAAAATATTCATCACAAAACCAACATCAAAAGAATAGCCCAAACCAAAATAAATAATTGTCATATTTGTCACAATGCAAACAACAGGACAAATCATGAATAAAATATTCATCATGAAGTCTGGTATATTATTTCGCTTTGGATCTTTTACCGTCACAAAACAAGTAAACACATGAATTGCCAAACACAAAAACAACATACCAAATAAACCCATAAACTTAGGCATTGTACCATTGACTTGTCCATTTACATCAAAGTGTGTTGGTACAACATCTGGAAGTTGATTATAGAAAACTAGATTCAACACCAAAGGAATCACAAACAAAGCTAAACTAAATTGAAACCACTTATTTTTCAACATCTTCATTCCCTCCTAAAAAAGACTTAAAATAACACAACATCTCCTCAAATACAGATGCATTAATTTGATAAAAGATAAAATTTTTATCCTTCTCTTCACAAATCAAACCTGCATCCTTTAATAAGGATAAGTGATAAGAAACAGTTGCCTGAGACATATCAAAATGACTCGCAATATCTCCAGCTGACATCTTGCCTTTCTTTAATAAGTTCAATATGTCTCTTCTGACTGGCGCACCTAGCGCTTTAAACGTTTTTTCAAACAAAATATCACCACCTATTTAGAAATATTTCTAAATAGATTATACATCGTTTCTTAATAATTTCAACTCTATTTAGATTTTTTTCTAAATAGATAATAAAAAAATCAGGAAGACTACTCTCCCTGATATGTTGTATATTTTTGATATTCCTTTGTCGTTTCTTCATCAAAACAATACAAACTGATTTTCATTGTATAATCACTATTCGCATCCAACCAATCCGCAATTGTCTTTAATACAAGTGGCACTGCCTTTTCTACTGGATAGCCATAAATACCACATGAAATACATGGAAATGCGATCGTATGAATATCATACTTACGAGCTAACGTTAAGCTATTCCAATAACAATCTCTTAACATATGATCATCTTCATGTTTACCCGAATAAATCGGACCCACAGTATGAATCACATACTTTGCCTTTAAATCATACCCTTTAGTAATCTTGGCCTGCCCTGTTTGACACCCATTTAATAATTTACATTCTTCTAATAGCTTAGGACCTGCTGCTCTATGAATAGCACCATCTACACCGCCGCCACCTAAAAGCGATTCATTGGCTGCATTGACAATACAATCTCCATCAAAGGTTGTGATATCGCCTTTCACTACTTTGATTTCACTCTCCAAATTCTTGTTGTCTAAAATCATTTCAATTAAAACCTTTGGTAAAAAATACGAATCCTTCCAAGGATTTAATACAACTCCACTTACCCCTTGCGTATCATGCACCGTATTTAATACATCCATTACATTTTGATTTAATGTTTCAGTAGCCTGACCCAAATCTACTTGAGCCTGTGTCGTAAAAGCGACAAATACATCTTGACCATCATCTAAAGATAATCTTCGATAAACTTTTTCTCCATTCGCATCTCCGACAGGAATAATAAATTGTTTTTCTTCTTTTGCCAATTTACGAATATGCGAAAGAACCTCCATATTCTTTTCTCGAGTTCCTTCTTTATATAATTCTTGAATCAATGTTTCTAATCTTTCCATACCTATTTCCTTACTACAAATGTCAAACTAAACGGAAAAGCACCAATCACATCTTGATAGATCGAGTCATCAATAAAGAATCCCTCTTTCATTGCGCTTTCCTTTAATAATGAATCGATCGCAATAAATTCCTCTTCACTAATCTTAAAATCATTAAAACAATATCCATCATTAAAGCGTTGATAATTAAATACTTCATCCATTAAATCCCAAGTACTGACTTCACTACCATCTTCTAAAGTATCCATATAATTTAATAATTCATTTACAATTTCTTGTTGTTTTTCTTGTACCATAAAAATCACCTGCCTTTATTCTAACACAAAATGAAAAAGAGGCATTGCCTCTTAATCAATTTCTAAATATTCTTTTACTTTTTGAATCTGATTTAAACCATCTAAATATCCCATGTAATAAAGATCGGCGAGTTTATCCACATCTCCCTCTACACGCGATATATTCACAGGCTTACTTGGTGCAATCGTAAAGATTCTACCTTCATTTTCAAGCTTTATCAATTCATCACACTGCTTGTTGTAGTCATAATTCATAGACTCCAACTTCTGTTCTAAAGCTGGAAAACCTGCATATAATCTTTTCGTCATTTTTTGAACCAAAGGATTTGTTTCACTCTTTCGATACTCTCTTTGACGTGTACGAACTACAATAATCTTTTCGTAATCATGATCCAATGCCCATTGATACGCAATCTTATCGCTGCATCCACCATCTAAATATAAACCATCCCCAATTTCAACCATTTTTGAAACATAAGGCATGGTTGCACTGGCTTGAACAGCCTTAAATATATCCTGCGATTTATTCTTACTAAAATATTCAGGTCTTCCCGTTTTACAATTCGTACATACTGCAATAAAATCCCGCGTTGGATTCATAAAACGAGGCGTATTTAATGGATCAAAGTATTGAGTTCCTTTCATCAAAAAATCAAAACCAATGATTCCCTTATTGTTTTTGAAAGCTTCTAAACCCACATACCGAGAATCATGACGATACCCTAAATTGATTCTTGCACTACGTCCTATTTGACCTGCCACATAATTAAAGCCATTTAAAGCACCTGCACTTGTACCTACTGTACACTGCATATTGATTTCAAACTGCATCAAAGCATCCAGAACACCCGATGTATACAATCCTCGAAAGGCACCTCCTTCAAGGACAATACATCCAGGAACAATTTTATTTGAAGTATTTCCATTTGGAAGTTTGGATATTCCTGAAAAACGCTTATTATTTTTCTTCATATTATCCCTCCTTCTTAGCTGAAAATTTTAAACTCATTTCTTCAATTTGTCTACTTCTTTTGTTCATTCCAAAGTTTATCTGCCATTGGCTTCCAATTTTTTGCATATGGTACCGTCTTTTCTAATAAGTGATCCACATCTTCTGGTGATTCATAATCTGTATTGACCGCTTTACTTTGTTTCACCAATTCTTGAATTCGCCCAGCGTTTTCTAGCATCGGACAAGGTCTTAACATATTTTCATTAAAAGGTTGATTATCGTGATAAGCCTGGAACAAAGGAGATCTTAATGCATCTAATAAAGTAGTATCATGGATATTACAGTTAGAATAATGGATAAATACACATGGTTCTACATCACCCTTGGCATTGATATGTAGATATCTTCTACCACCGGCAATACATCCACCAACATATTGTGCATCATTTTGGAAATCCATAGTAAAAATTGGTTTTTCACTTCTGAACTTACGAATCTGATGATATACATACGCTCTTTGTTCTGGTGTTGGAAGCAATTCTTTCACAGCCCCATTTCCAACAGGCATATAGTGGAAGAACCAGCAGAATAAAGCACCTGAATCAATCATTAAATCAAAGAATTCATCACTTGCGATATCTTTATAATTTACACTTGTATAACAAGTACTAATTCCAAATGGCAATTTGTGTTTCTTTAACAAATCCATAGCACGCTTTACATTGTTGTAGCAGCCCTCACCACGTCGAGAATCATTGGCTGTTTCAAAGCCCTCCAAGCTAATGGCTGGCACAAAGTTTTTCACACGCAACATATCTTGACAGAATTCTTCATCGATCAATGTACCATTTGTGAAAGATAAGAAGGCACAATCGGGGTGCATCTCACAAATCTTAATGACATCCTTTTTACGTGTTAAAGGTTCTCCACCCGTATAAATATACATGTAAGTACCTAATTCTTTTCCTTGACGAATAATCGAATCGATATCGTCTAAAGATAAATTTAATTGGTGTCCATATTCAGCGGCCCAACAACCCGTACAATGTAAATTACATGCAGATGTTGGATCTAATAATACAGCCCAAGGGATATTACAATTATATTTTTGTGACAACTCCTCTTGTTTTGTACTACCATTTAGTGTTGCATTAAAAATAAAGTTTTTAAATACAGCCTGACGAACGCCTGCATCTAAATCATACAATTTTAAAATATAGTCATACCAAACACCTTTTTCATCAATTTGTTCACGAATCACTTTACGCTGTGAACCATACCAACCTTCAGGCATAACCTTATCTACTAAATTCATTAATTTAGGAATATTTGTTTCTGGATCCTTCTCCAAATATTTCAATGCCTGATTCATACCAAACTTTTGAACACTACTCTGTAAAGAACTAAAATTCATAACTCTTCCTCCGGTTTCTTTATAAGCTCATTCTAGTTCTTTAAAAATGAGTTTTTAATATACAAATTTTCAAATATGTAAAATTTTATGAGCTATGGTCATTATTTTTACACCGTTTTGAGATATATATTATATATGATTTATATATTTATGAACCACGGTCATTTTTTGCATCAAAAAAAAGGTGTTTTCACACCTTCTTAGATTTCATTGGCAGCCTTATATCCTGTACGAATAGCACTTGCGATATCTGCTGTTCTTTCACCACTGCAGTCCCCTACATAAGTGAATGGAACACTTAATTGGCTATCGTCAAATACATTCTTTTTAGAACCTAATGCATTCACAATTGTATCTGCTGCGATTTCAACGTTTGTTTCATCCTTAGTATTTACTGCATAGATGACATTATCTTTAATTTCACGAACACGTGTATTCACAAATTTTTGAACATTGTGTTTTTCAAAATCAGCTTCCATCAATGGCAATACAGTTTCAGATTCTTGTGCTGCAATCTTATCCATCATTTCAACGATTGAAACTTCTAGACCTTTGTTTGCCAAATATTCAGCAGTTTCAGCACCTACTAAACCTCCACCTAAGACAACACATTTACCAGATACTTCTTGACCATTCAAGATATCCCAGCTAGATACAACATTTGAATTTTCTACAGGCATAGGAAGATCCATATTGTGAGCACCAATTGCCAAGATCACATGATCAAATCCATTCAATTCTTCCATTGTTGGTTCGTGGTTTAATTGAATATCCACTTTATCGGACAATAATTTTTCATAGTATTGAACAGAACGTAAGATTTCGTCTTTTCTTGGAGGAACCGATGCGATATTGATTTGTCCACCTAAACGATTTGATTTTTCAAATACAGTTACTGTATGTCCACGTTTATAAGCTACACGAGCCGCTTCTAAACCCGCAAGACCTGCACCAACGATTGCGACATTCTTCGTTTCTGTACATGGTTTAATGAAGATTGTTTCTTCATCTCCATTTTCTGCATTCAATACACAGCTTAGGTAACGACGAGATTGGATGGCATCTACACAACCTTTATTACAGTTCAAGCATTCACGGATGCATTCACCTGTTTGTACTTTATTGGCAATATCTGGATCTGTTAATAAACTTCTACCATAACCAATCATGTCAGCTGTACCATCTTCTAGAATCTTTTCACCAGCTTCCACACTGACAACACGACCAACAGTCGCAACTGGACAATGAACAACAGCTTTTACTTTTTCACAAGCACCCAAAGTCCAGTTATAAGGAACAGCACCCATTGGAGGAATTGTATCACCCATGTTTCCTGTGTGGTTAGCTTGAGCCACTTGAATCATATCGATTCCAGCTGCATCTAACATTTTCGCAAATTCTACAGCTTCATCTTCTAATAAACCACCTTTACCACGTAAAGATCCATCTGAATTTACAGTGATGATTGGAAGTTTATATTCAACCATCATTCCAGGAGCGGCTTCTTTGATAGCTTGTAAAACTTCTAATGCGTAGCGTGTACGATTTTCTAAACTACCACCATAGTTATCTGTACGATGATTCAATAATGTTGAACATAATGAACCTAGTAGACGGTCACCATGAATTTCAATCGCATCAATACCTGCTTTTTGTGCTTTTCTAGCACATTCAGCAATACTATTTTTAATAGCTGTTAATTGTTCAACACTAGCCTCTGTCACAAAGTGCTGCATATCATGATGTAATTTTGCGTATGCACCCTTCGTCTTTTCATCACAGATTTTTTGTTGCTTTTCAGCCTCTTCTAAATCATTAGCCGCTTTCGCCTTTGCCGCCAATTGACCAGCAATACCAGCTTCCATGATCATTTTTCCTACACCTTGAACATCATATTCTGGGTGGAACAATTGTAAAGCAACTTTACAATCATATCCATGTAAGGCATCCGCCAACTTTTTATACATTTCAATTTGTGATTCATCATATAGCTTTGGTGTTGGACTTGCCGTACGAACCGGTGCCACATCCCCAATAACAATATAAGAACAACCACCTTTGGCAAGTCTTGTATAGAAAGCTAATGAACGAGGTCCAATCGATCCGTCTCTTTCTTCATATCCGGTTGTCAAAGGGGGAAACATAATTCTGTTTTTAAATGTTAAGTTACCAACTTGGATTGGTTGTAATAATTTGCTTGTCATATTTTCTCCTAGATATTTTTCGCAATTTCATGCGCATTTGTGATTGCATCTTTTAAAGTTCCCACTTTTTCACAATCGCCAATATAGTGTACATTTTCACCTTCTACTTCCACTTTCTTAGGTGCATATCCAACCGCGAAAATTAAAGTATCGGCTTCAGTGATCTTGTGTTCAACACCCTCTTTTACATATGTAATTGTATTTTCATCCACATTTGTTACTTGTGCATTCAATTCAATGCGAACACCTTTCTGCATCAATCTTTGAGTCAATCTAGATTTTGCAGCTCCACCTTCACCAGGCACTAAATTATTTGTCATTTCTAATAATGTAATCTTACGATTCATTGGGAATAAGTCATTGATAAGTGGTGCTAAATAATCGGCAGTTTCACAACCAACACTTCCACCACCTAATACAACAATGTTACGTCCTGGATATTTCTTTCCTGATAATACATCGTCTGCAGTCATCCAGTTATTAAATACTTTGAATGGTGGAATTTCCTTTGGTGTAGCTCCACTTGAACAAATGATTTCATAATCTTTAAATTCATTTTCAAGCATTTCCTTTGTGACTTCTGTATTCAAGCGAACATCAATACCTTCATTATCCAAGCGACGAATCATAAATTTAATAACTTTACACAATTCTTGCTTTGCGATTGGAACAGCCGCAAGACGTAATTGTCCACCAAGTTCATTTGATTTTTCGCAAAGAACAACTTCATGGCCACGTTTTTTAGCCACATAAGCCGCTTCCATACCAGCAGGACCACCACCGATAACTAATACTTTTTTCTTGTCAGAAGCTTTTTCAATCGTATCATCTTCAACACTTGGATTTACTGTACAAGAAATACGTTTACCCATCATGATACCTGTTAAACAACGACCACATCCAATACATGGACGAATATCGTCTACTTTACCTTCGAACGCTTTATTTGCGAATTCACTGTCACATAAGTTTGGACGTCCAATCATACACATGTCACATTTTTCATTTGCGATTAATTCTTCGGCAATCCATGGTTCATTGATACGAGCTACAGTCGCAACTGGAATATTTACATGTTTTTTAATTTCTTCACTTGAGTGAGCGTGAGGTGCTGGACTTGTACCTGGTGCAGGCATACTTGATCCACGTTTGATTGTGTTACCACCAGATACGTGAATAAAGTCCACTCCCGCTTTTTCTAATTGCTTACAAACATAGATTTGATCATTTAATGTCAATCCACCTTCACTATATTCATCACCACTAATACGAACATCGATAATGAAGTCATCTCCACAATATTTACGAACAGATGCGATAACTTCTAAGCATAAGCGTAAACGTCCATCAATATTTCCACCATATTCATCTGTACGTTTATTATATAAAGGCGTTAAGAAACCACCTAATAATCCGTGGGCATGAGCACATTGAATTTCAACTCCATCACCACCAGCAACCTGTACACGGTGTGCAGCTTGTCCAAATTGATCAACGATTGTATGTAATTCTTCGATTGTTGCAGGTCTTGGTGCACTTTTTGCGTAATAAGGACCAACACAGCTAGGTGCAATTAATTGAGGTGTTCCTGGAATCGGAAATGCCATATAAGCTGGGTGGAACAATTGTGCCAAAATTTTAGTTCCATATTGGTGTACACCATCCACTAGTTTTTTCCATCCTGGAATAAAACTATCATCATAAATCGACATATCTCCTGGAAGATATACATAAGTTGGTTCTACTGTTACTACTTCAGTAACGATAAGTCCTACTCCACCTTTTGCACGTGCAGAATAGTGTGCCACTAAATCATCTGTAACATATCCTTTATCGGCCATGTTTGTTGAAATAGGTGGCATAAAAATACGGTTTTTTACTGTTGTCTTTCCAATTTCAATTGGTTCAAATAAATGTGGAAAATTATTCATTTTCTTAACTCCTCCTCATAGATTCTTGTTATTTTACTCACAAATAGACGCAAAAAGCCTATCTCTTTTTTTGTATATTATTATGAATTAAAAAATAAAAAGAATGCGCTATCATCATTATAACGCATTTGTTAACATAAAACTATCGGTTTAGTTAATTTGTGAACTTTTTTGGTTAGGTATACTTAACAAGTATTTTACCACTTTCTTTGGCACCTTATTTTTATTTTCTTTCTTCAATCAATTTTCCAAACCACTCTACTATAGAAGGGTCTTGATGTGAAAAGAAGGAACTCTCATTTTTATCCAACTTAGAAATTACATCCATATCTTCTTGTGCGAGTTCAAAATCAAAAACATTAAAATTTTCTTTCATACGCTCTAAATGTGTTGATTTAGGAATCACTACAATACCTCGTTGTAAGTGCCAGCGTAAAATGACTTGAGCAACGGTTTTTCCGTATTTGTCACCTATTTCTTTCAATTCAGAAAGCTCAAACATATTTTTTCGTCCTTCACCAAATGGAGCCCAAGCCTCTAATTGTACACCATATTTATCATGCCATTCTTTCGAGAATACTTGTTGGTGATATGGATGAATTTCAATTTGGTTTATCATTGGTTTTATGCGCGTAAAGCTAGCTAGATCTACCATACGATCCGGATAAAAATTTGAGATGCCAATGGCTTTGATTTTCCCCTCATCATACAAATCTTCCAACGCTCTATAAGCTCCATAATAATCTGAAAATGGTTGATGTAAAAGCATTAAATCTATATAATCTGTTTTTAATTTTCTCAATGATTCCAATACCGACTTACGACATTCTTCATACCCATAATGGTCAATCCAGACTTTAGAAGTTAAAAAGATTTCTTCACGACTAACCCCTGATTTAACTATCGCATTTCCAACTTCCTCTTCATTAAAATACGATTGTGCTGTATCAAACAACCGATATCCTACTTTCAAAGCATCTAAAACACATCTTTCACATTCCTCCTTAGTGACTTGATACACACCATATCCTAATTGAGGCATTTTCACACCATTCTCTAATGTTACATAATTCATTGTCATAGTCCTCCTATATATGTTACAATGTAAGTGTATCAACCGGTTGTTACTACCGGTCAAGAACTTTTTTTTAGGAGACTATATGTATACAATGAAACAAGCTTGCGAACTAACCAAGTTATCCTATGAAACACTAAAATTCTATTGTAATGAAGGACTCGTTCCTAATGTAAAACGTGATAAGAACAATCATAGAATCTTTGATGATCGAGATATCGCATGGATCAACAGTCTCAACTGCTTGAAAAACTGTGATATGAGCATTCGAGAAATGAAAGAATATATTGCGTTATGCCTTGAAGGAAAATCCACAATTGTTCAGCGCAAAATCATTCTTGAAGAAAAGCGAAAGTCATTAGTAGAAAAATTAAATAGTGTTCAATCTTCTATTGATTATATTGATTGGAAACAAAACTTCTATGATGATGTTCTATCGGGGAAAACAGAATACTTCAGTAATTTAATTGACACAAAAAGCAACAAGAACTAATCCTGTCGCTTCTTTAACTTTAATACTTCATAATTGATAGTTACAGTCGGATCAAGTTCACTGCCATCCATATTTGAAACTCTCATCATTGAAGTGCCAAGATTCTCGGAAATAAATTTCTAATAAATAAGAAAAGGACTTCAGTTTAATCTGCCTGAAATCCTTACATGTTTTATTTACCATATCTACGATTTGGTTTGTCATCTGTAAAACGTTTTGATCTACGATCATCATCAAATCTACGTCTTGGCTTATAGTCACCATCTCTTCTTGGCTTATCATCATCAAAACGACGTCTAGGCTTATCATCATCGAAGCGGCGTCTTGGCTTGAAGTCTCCATTTTTTTTATCGTCAAAACGACGTCTAGGTTTGAAATCTCCATCTCTTCTTGGTTTGTAGTCACGATCTTTTCGATCATCAAAACGACGTCTAGGTTTATAGTCATCATTACGAACAAGCAGTGTAACACTTTCTACATGTGGAGTTTGACTAAACATATCAACTGGTTGAATCTTGACAATACGATACTCTTTCTTTAATACGCCTAAATCTTTAGCCAAAGTAGCTGGATTGCAAGAAACATAAATCATTGTTTTGATCTTTGATTTTAGAATCGTTTGCTTCATTGTATCATCCAAGCCGGAACGAGGAGGATCCACAATCAATGTATCCACTTCTTTTTCTTGCACTAAATGTGCTAAGGCACTACCCGCATCTTCACAAATGAAAGATACATTGTCTGCATGATTTAACATCGCATTTTCATTGGCATTATCAACCGCATCCTGAATGGATTCAACACCAATGATTTCTTCAGCTTTATCTTTCACAAATAAACTGATGGCACCAATACCACTATAGGCTTCAACCGTAGTCTTTGATCTTGGCATCCAATCCTTAACTACATTATAAAGATTAACCGATTGTTTCGTATTTAACTGGAAAAATGAGCGTGGAAGTAAAGACAGTTGAATATCTTCTAATTGAAGATGCATCTTTTCTTCTCCCCAAATAAAGCGCATATCACCAAAAATTTCACGCTTTGTTTCTGTTTTTACACTTTGCCAAATCGAAATAACGCCCTCTAATTGAGTTACATCATGAATGAATTCTTCGCTAATATCTTCTTTTCCTGTCACAAAAATAATTTGAATCTTAGAATCAAATTCCTTCATAACTAAAGTACGATATCCCGTTTTCTTCTTGTCATCATACATCTTAAAATGATGTTCATTCATAATTTTTAAAACAGCTTGACGAGTTTGTTCTAAAAGCTTTGAATGCACATAACATCTTTCCATCTTTTGGAAATGATTTGTGTCACGCTCATACATTCCTGTATATAATTCCCCATATTCTTCTCCAAAAGGAAGCTTACAGCTATTGCGATATGACAAAGGTTCGGGATTCTTTAAAATTGGTAAAATTCGACCTTTATAATCTGCATATTTTATTAAAGTCTCTTTTAGGTTTCCCTCTTTCATCTTACATTGAGCCGGATATTTCACGTGCATCAAGGCACATCCACCGCATTCTTTCCAAATTGGACATAATGGATAACGTCTTTTTGAACTAGGTTCAACTAAACGAGTCATTTCTCCAACAAGATATGTATTTTCATCACTTTTGATATCGAATTCAATGACTTCATCCGGAATAGCATTTTGAATAAATACAGGCTTACCTTCATGGAATGCGATTCCCTCTCCATTGATTCCCCATTTTTTTATTGTTGTTTTCATATTTTTTTGTACACAGTTACGCCAAATTCAAACGTAACCTCTAACCTTTCTAATTGTTTTACACGTTCAAGTCCTGCTTGACTCGTCTTATATCGATATGGCGTCATTTCTAGTAAAGACCATACGTCATCTACCATCTTTTTTTCCTGAATAATTTTTTGGCTTACCAATTCATATTGTTTCTGTATTTCAGGCATTTCATTATCGTATGGTGTGTCATACAATACTTCTTTTAATTCAAAACAATGCTTAGGACCTGGACCCACTACGATCCAATATCCATTTTCTTTTAAAACCCTATAGATTTCATCTTGTCCTAAAGGCACAAATATACTAGTGACACAATCTATACTCGCATTCGAAAATGGCATATCAAATAAACTACCCACAATATATTGCGTATGTTTATCTTGTTTAGAAGCATGAAGAATGGCTTCTTTACTTAAATCAATTCCATAGCTTTGATCAAAGTTTGTACCAATCTCTTTTGTATAGTACCCTTGACCACAGCCAGCATCCAAATAAATAGATCCTTTGGCCTTTTCCTTTACATATTGCCGCATAAAATCATAATAATCTTTCTCTAAAAAATCCGTACGCGCTTTGACCATTAAAGCATTGTCTCCATGATTCTTTGTTTGTTTGCGAGATAAGTTCACATAGCCTTGTTTGGCACAATCAAAAGAATGATTATTTTCGCATCGAAATGTTTTATTCTCTTTTATTAGTTTTTCTTTACACACCGGACATATCAACATAAAAAGATTATAACATAAAAGAAAAAGAGAAGTGCTTAATTTTCACTTCTCTTAGAATAAATCTTCTTCAACTTTAACTGGATGTACCCAAATATCCTCTGTATTATCTATACATTCTTGTACCATCTTGTCAAAATCCCATTTTGCCTCATATTTTTCACACTTATCAACACGAGGCTTTGTGACTGGATTCTTTGGTGTAAAGATCGTACAACAATCTTCATAAGGAAGAATACTTGTTTCATAAGTTCCAATCTTTTTAGAAAGATCAATAATTTCTACCTTATCCATACAAACAACTGGACGAATAATTGGCATATTTGTGACATCATTGATCGCAAGCATACTCTCTAATGTTTGACTAGCAACCTGTCCAATGGATTCTCCTGTTGCGATAGCCTGCGCATGTCTTTTCTTAGCTAGACCTGTCGCAATACGCATCATCATACGACGCATCAAAGTAATCGCATAGCTTTCATCTGCATTTTGATAAATAGCCAATTGAAGATCTGTAAATGGAACAACATGGACTAAAACATCACCCTGATAGCCAGATACAAGTCTTGCCAGTTCCATCACTTTTTCCTGTGCATTTTGTGAAGTATATGGAGGTGATGCATAGTGAATACATTCAATGTGTACACCACGCTTCATCATCAAGTAGCAGGCAACTGGTGAATCGATTCCTCCACTTAATAAGACCATAGCTTTTCCACCAACACCAACTGGATATCCACCAGCACCTCGTACACGATCCGTCATAATATAGGCTGCATCTTGATGTACTTCAATCACAATCTTCACATCTGGATTATGCACATCAACCTTCCAGTCACTATTCTTTAAAATCTTAGTCGCTACCTTGCGATTGATTTCATCTGAAATATAAGGGAATAGCTTATCACTACGACGTGCAGCCACCTTAAATGTTTTTGGTGTTGTTAAATCTAAAGATTCATAACAAGCATCAATAATTTGATCTAAATCCGGCTCTACTTTGATAGCCAATGAAAAAGATGAAATTCCGAATACCTTAGCTAAGATATCACTCACTTGTTTTGAATCCTCATCATGAAGGTAAATATACATACGATCATGTTGTTTTTCAAATTCTAATGTTGGGAATGCTTTTAAAGCCTTACGAACGTTGTCATAAAGTGCCTTAATAAAGTTGTTACGGTTTTTTCCTTTTAAACTCAATTCGCCATAACGAATCAAGATATGATTATAACGATAAGCCATAATTCTCTATAATCTCCTTACATGTTTGTATAAAATATTTTGCCTCTTCTAAAGTATTCTCATAAGAAAAAGATAAACGAATTCCATGTGTCGCATCAAACTCTGATTTATGCATAGCCAACAATACTTCAGAAGCATTTGTGTTCTGAGAAGAACAAGTACTTTTTGCGGATACACAAATCCCCTTTTGATCCAATGCATTCAATAATACTTCACTTGTAATTTGATCAAATGAAATATTGAGAATATAAGGAATCGCATCTTTTGGCGAATGTACATGTGCACCATTGATTTTCGCTAATTCTTCACGCAAATATTGATTGATTTTCAAAACATGTGCATACGACTTGGACTTTTCTTCTAAAGCTAAACGAATCGTTTTTGCCAAAACAATATTGGCCGGTGCATTTTCAGTTCCTCCACGAAGTCCTTGTTCCTGCTGTCCACCTTGAATGATTGGAACAAGCTGAATTTTCTTTTTCTTCATTAAAATGGCACTTCCCTTTAAGCCATGAATCTTATGTGCTGAAATCGTAGCCATATCTAATTTTTCAAATGGAATATCAATTTTTGAAAAGCTCTGAACACAATCCACATGAAATACGCACGTAGGATTTTGATGAACAATCTTCTCTAAATCTAAAATAGGATTAATTGCTCCCATTTCATTATTTACATGCATAACAGAAACTAAAATCGTATCTTTACGCATATGAGCCTTTAAACATTCAGGTGTGATGATTCCTTCTTCATTGATAGGAAGAAATTCAACTTCAAAGCCAAAACGCTTTAAAAACTCCATCGCATGACGAACACTCGAATGTTCGACATTACTTGTTAGAACATGATGACCCCTATGTTCATTTGCCAAAGCATATCCAACAATAGCTAGCGTATTGGATTCACTTGCAGCCGAAGTAAAGATAATTTCACTTGGATCCACATGAAGCATAGAAGCAATGTTTGATCGACTTTTTTCCATGAGCGAACTTGCCTGACGCCCAGCCGCATGCAAACTATCTGGGTTGCCATAACAAGTTTCTAACATTTGCCCATAAACACGACGAACCTCTGTACGTACAGAGGTTGTCGAAGCATTATCAAAATAAATCATTACTGCACCTGATTCATGACAGCAGGATCTTTTTGAGCTACTAGCTTCTCATAAATTCCTGGGTGCATGTTTTCGATTGCTTGAATCGCAATCTTAAGTGCACGAGTATATTCTCCATTTTGGAAACATAGCTCTGCACGAGTTAAATCCGAATCCATTTGTGCATGCGTACTACGGAAACGGTTACCAAACACAATCGCATTTTCTACCATAACGGCAACACCGACTAGATTGTTTGCGTTATTGTATAACTTATATACAAAGTCGATGGCATCCTGCAAATCTGCATTTAATGTTTGTACATCTAATGGTGAGTGATCCAACACTACACGAACACGTTGAATCAAGCGTTCGCCTTCTTTTAAATCTGCAGAAAATTGAGATGAGATACTAGGCAAATGACGTGTAACTGTATTTAGACGTACTTCATTTAAAATCAACTGTAATTTTGTCAATTGTTTTTTAGCACGTGATTCATCACTGCTTGCACCCACTAACATCTCTTTCATATCCTTGACTTGATCGTGGAATTCATTAACATCTTCTGAAAATTTACGATAACCATGAACTACATCTACACTAGGACGTTGATTTTGTTTCAATTCCTTTTGAATTTCATCACGACGATTTTCTAAGTCTTCCATTTGAATCTTTGCCAAAGAGAAGCGGTGTGTCCAATCTTCTAAACCAAAACGGTCTTTGATATTGGCATAAAGCGCCATGATTTCTTCAAGTTCCTGGCCAATGACATTAACGATATCTAAATTCGATTGAAGACTTACATGAATTTCTTCATATGCTTGTTTTTCATTTGTCACATCATCCTGCAATGCAAGAATATGATCGCCAATGACTTCCAAATTTTCTTGCGCCAATTCAAATTCACCGGAATCCAATTGATCAATTGAACTAGACAATGCACTTTGAATGGTTGCTAATTTTTCTTCTGGTTGTAAATAAGATAAGTCAATATCCTTTTCTTGTAATTCCTTAACATGCAAACGAACCTCATTCATTGCACGAGGCAATACATTTTTGGCCTTTTCATATAGTCCAGGGAAGGCTGCAATTTTAGAGCTGATCTCATCCACCATTTTTGAGATTTTTTCTTGTTCTTCCTTTGCCTTGTTAAATTCAGAAGCAAACATCCATTCTTCAAAATTAGAGAATTCATTTTCAATTTCCTCTAAGCATGAATCTACATAATCAACAGATCCATAGAATGAAGAACGATTGTCCTGATAAACAGTCTTCACATTGCGGAAACGTTCCTTCAAAGCATTTGCTGATTCACGAACTTCTGTTTCACGAGCTAGAATGTGATCTAAAGACTGTGTAACAATACGGATTCTTTCCTTTGTTTCATCCATCATTGTTTCTAAGTCATCCATCGCTCTCATTGATTTACGAAGACGATGTCTAGAAACATAATCATCTGCTTCATTGAACAAATCATCGCAGGCACTTAAGTTTTGTTGACAACTTTCATATTTTGGATTCAAGCTTTTCACTTTGTCCATAATATCATCGTTAACTCTTGCGAATGCAGATGCTTTGTTGAATTTGTAGGCCAAGGAATTGTTACGAATTTCATTCATTTCAATTTCAAGATCTGAAAGACGCTTTGCCGCCTTTTTACGTTTGATCATACGCATAATGATCCAAATCAAAATCAAGACCAAAATTGCTATACAAAGATAGATGATTACAGTCACAGAAAGTTGATTTCGAATAAAGGCGTATACTGATCGAAAGAAATTCAAAACACTATCCATAGTGGTACCTCCTTGCAAACCATTCTTATTATAGCAAAACTTCAAAATCATTGCACCATTTTCTTGATTTTATTCATGTTCTTTGGTATGATACATAAGCATAAATTGATAGCAGCATACAAAGTTAAAGGATATGCGTTACAGCCTATACGCGATATGAGTAAGCTAATAGCTGATAGCGGAAAATATCATTGTTAACACAGCCTTTAAAGATTTGTACTGTTATTGTTTTGTGAATGATATAAAACAATAGGAGGAAAAATTATGTCAAGAAACACAGGAAGCGTTTGGAAGAAGTCACGCCGTCTTGGATTCTCAGTATTAGAAACTGGTGAAGAATTAACTCGTCGTAACACAATCCCTGGACAACACGGAAGTGCTCGTCGTCCAAAATTAACAAACTACGGTTTACAATTACAAGAAAAGCAAAGAATTCGTCACACTTACCAATTAAGTGAAAAACAATTCTACAACACTTACTTAAAAGCAAGTAAAAAAGCTGGTGCTGCTGGTGAAAACTTCTTAGTAATGTTGGAATCTCGTTTAGATAACATCGTTTATCGTATGGGATTTGCACGTACTCGTCGTGCTAGCCGTCAGTTAGTAAACCACGGACACGTATTAGTAGATGGTAAAAAGGTAGATATCCCTAGTTACCAAGTAAAACCAGGTCAAGTTATTGAAATTCGTGAACGCGCTAAAAACTTAAGCGTTATTAATGAAGCTTTAGAAGCTGCAACAGCTACAGTTGATTTCGTAGAAGTTAACAAAGATGCTAAAAAAGGAACTTATGTTCGTTACCCAGAACGTAAAGAATTATTCCAAGCTCAAGAAATCAACGAATTGTTAGTAGTAGAATTCTACAACCGTTAATAGTTGACATAAAACAAGAAAGAAGCGAGATTTCGCTTCTTTTTTTTGTGGATGTGTTTTTTAATTCATGTATTTCTATCTATTTACTGACGCAAGAAATCTACTTTTTCAGCAACAAAACCATAATTCAAGTAGACCTTGTCATCTTTCTGGTATTTACGCGAATACATACGCCCATTGATACCTACATAATCACCTATCTTACAAGAAGCACTCACCGTTTCCGCAAGCCCTCTCCATACCTCAATGACCATATCATCATTTTCATAAATACCTTCTGAGTTTGGAAAATTACGCTGCACACGCAATGGAAGCTCACAAGTCTTCAATCCATTCGTCGTTTCCTTTAGAATTGGCATATCCGTAATCTTTCCCACTATGCTAAACGCATTCATAATTTAGTTATCCTCCTTCAAATCTGACCACCATTTTCATCACCATCCTTCTTTCCTTTGTATTGTACAAAATATCCATACTATAAAACAAACGACCTATCTGCTCTATAGGTCGTTCTTTTTCATATAAATCATGTATTTTTAGCATCTAATTTAACCAAAAAAAGCTAAATTAGATCAGATAGATTCATTTGGAATAATTTTTGTCACACACATATGCGAGAAGTCTAAATCACAAATATATTCCTTTACCTGCTCCAATCGCATATTTTGAATGCAATTCAAGCTTTCCACATAGTCCTGCCCCTCAAAGTGACTTCTTAATAAATCATTGGCCAAACCATCAAAATGATCCAAGCCCCTTAGATTATTTGCAACAGCTTGTGCATGTAACGACTCATAGTCCTCACTAGAAAGCGTCGTATGTTTAACCAAGTCTTTCACAAGTTCAATAAACGCATTGGGATTTGTTGTTTGTGCATAAAAAAGAATGTAGCTATGATCCGTTGTAAAATCAGCCTCTGCCCCTACAAACTGCGTAAATATTCTTTGATCAAGCCATTCTTGAAACTTAGGATTCAAAGGCCCTAACACAGAATCTAGCCATGTATTCACCGCAAAATCCTTTTCAAAGGCTTCCATTTTGTCTGCACAAGGCTTCATCTTATAAGCGACACATACAAAAGGCTGGTGAATATCCATTGTATCCTCAAAAATTTCACGATTTACTTCTTCCGGTTCTTCAGGAATAACGCGCTCAATTTTTTTATTTAACTTACTTTCAACATCTTTTTGACATTCATAAATCCAATCCGTGATTTCATCTAGATCTTTACCTGTAACCCCCACTAAACATAGTTTACTAAGATCATAGTTTAGCTCATAAAATTGCTTTAAATCCTCTATATTCATAGCTTGAATATCTTCTTTTGATCCAAGTACGTCAATCTTCATTGGATGATATTTATAAAGCGAAACCAATGTTTCCTTAAACAAGCGCTGTTCAGGCGACTGTTGATACATATCATATTCACTTAAAATAATTCCTTTTTCTTTTTCAATTGTCTCATTTGTCACATCCAAATTCTCAACAAAATCAAATAACAGCTTCAGAGGTTTCTTTATATCTGCCGTTGTTGAAAAATAGAACGCCGTTTCTGTATACGATGTATATGCATTTGTCACACATTGTAAATTTGCAAATAAATCACTCACATCTTCTCCATCTAAATAAAACATTTGATGTTCTAAATAATGGGCAAGACCACTTTTATAATGGACAAGAGATCCATCTACATTTTGTTCAATGTCAAAGCCCCCTACCTTAGCACCCAAAAGAAATAGGGATTTATGATAATCTGGTTTATGGACCAATATCACCTGTAGTCCATTCGATAAGGTTTCCTTTTTGATATTCAAATTATAATTCATTTTCTTTCTCCGCAACGATGGCTACTGACGCCAAATTCATTTGTAAGGCAACACGCGAAATATCTTCCTTTGTCACCTGCATAATACGTTCAATTCTTTGTTCTGGTGTTATATCACGATGCAACAAATCATCTAAAAAGGCTTGTGCAATCAATGATAGAGGATGATCCAAACCACTGATAATACGATTCTTAAAATCCATCTTCGCAATTTCTAAATAATGATCATCATAATCCATATTTAATAGGCGATCCATTTGTGTTTCAATCAAGTTCAACACCTTATTTACATCCTTACGATTAACACCTGTATGAATAAGCAAAGCTCCATCAAAACGAATCAAAGAAGAGCTAATCGAATAACATAAACTATTTTTCTCACGAATCTCATCAAACAAAAGATTCTTTTGACTTTGTCCTAGAATACTGCTCAAAAGGCATTGAGCCTCATAATCATCACTTGAAATATCCACACCTGTTGAATATACCTGTGAAATACATGTTTGCGAAATATCCTTTTCAAATGTCTTGTAGCTTGTTTCTACGCGAGGCAATAAGGTTCTTTCTGAAATACACGCACAATGTGAATCGAATGAATCAATATATTCATATAAATCTTGGGTGATATTCCCACAAATATAGAAATGCTTAGCCATGTCCATATAAAGTTCATACACAGATTTGACATCTTTTAATGTCAGTGTATCTAAATCCTTTAAATCACCCTGCACAGGAATGGAAATCGAATGTAGATCATGTGCCATTTGAAATGCATACATACACGACATATTGGCTGGATCATCCATTTGTGCCAACAATCTATTTTTTAAAAGATAAACAGATTCCTTAAAATTTTCCTCATCCAAAACCGAATGAAATAAAACCTGATTCATAATTTCCTTAATTTTATTTACATAGCTAGTATCCTCAATCCAATCGGGTCTGACAAATTGAAAGCGTACATCTAATGTCACAATATCTCCATAAGAAGTTAACCCATATGAAACCTTTGTGCCATAAGCCAAATTGAGCGTAGAAGCTAATTTTTGTTTAGAATCCATCTTTTCAGTTTTTGCCTTCATCATATACACAAGCACATTTAAAGCACTTATCGTGTTTCGTTTAAAAGGCAACATTGTTTTACAAGAAACATAGACATCACTGAATTTTTGCGTTTGTATATAGTTCATAGAAAAAACCTCCTGAAAATATATTAATGATTTTACATCAAAATAAAAAAAAAGGCTAGAATTGAATTCTAGCCTACATGTACATATGCGATCAATGCGTTTGCACAAGAAACTGAACTTACAACTGTTTGGCATCCGTTCCATCCGCCATGAACTGCTTGTCCGTTTCCAATATAAATTGCGACATGTCCTGAATAAACAATAATGTCACCTGCAACTGGACTTGATGTAATAGTACCTAAACTCAAATAATCTTCTGGCCAACCGTGGAAGTTAATTCCAACAGCTCTTAAAGAATTTGTTACTAACATTGTACAATCCTGTGTAACACCAACTTGTGCTAATGCAGCAGAAGCAATCGCAGAATTGCTAACGCTTGGGGTAGCTACAGGCGCATTCTGTGCTGGAGTGTTTTGCACTGGAGCACTTTGTGCTGGGGCACTCGGAGCTGGAGCACTCTGAGCTGGAGCCTGTGTAGTAGTTGTTGTACTTTGAGCTGGAGCACTTGTTGTTGTATTTTGTGCTGGAGCCTGAGTAGTTGTTGTGTTTTGAGCTGGAGCTTGCTCTGTTGCTTTAGTTTCCTCTTGAGAAGGAGTTACTTCTGTCGCAACACCATTTTCATCTGTTTTGTATCCATCTTTTTCTGCATTTTTAATTAAGTCACCATTTTCATCGAAAGCATATTTAGTACCTTCAATTTCAACAATTTTATTTTTAGTAACTTCACCATTATCTGCATAATACAATTTTTGACCGTTGATCTCTTGCCATCCTGTACGGAAGATACCGTCTTCTTGAGTGAAATATGTTTTTCCGTCTACTTCAAATTGACCTGTAGCCATCTTTCCATCTTCACCGAAGAAATACTTCTGGCCATCGATTTCCTGCCATCCTGTTACACAATTTCCATTGGCATCAAAATAATATTTAACACCATCTTCTTCAACCCAGTTTGTTGAAGTTTTGTTTCCATTTTCATCGTAGAATGATTTACCATCATCACTCCAACCATGAAGAAGGACACCTTCCTTTTGGAAATTATACTCACTTCCCTGAATTGTTACAGAACCTGTTGCTGCAGTTCCGTCTTTTAAGAAATAGTAAGTTTCATTTGAAACAGTCTGCCATCCAAACTGCATTTCCCCTTTATTATTGAAATAATAAAGTTGATCATCGATTTTTGTTAAACCAGTAGCTGCTTGACGATTTGATTTTAAAACATAATAACGATCTGCGCCTTCACCATGCCATCCAGGTTGAACTTCTTTCGCATACATTGTCGAAACAATTGGTCCTGAAGTTAATAAACATAGGCTTACGGCTAAAATTTTACTGTGCTTTTCTATAAAATTCATCATATCACCTCTTCGTTACAACATCTGAAATTTAACATGGATTCATTTTTGATGCAAATTTTCGCAAAAAAAACATTTGCACTTTTTAGTAATTCATTTCTTAATTTTTTATTAATCACCTTTATTTAAAGGATATCAATTTGAATTGTGGTAAATTATGTGATTTTATAAAAAAATACACACAATTCTTAAAATGTACATTGTTGTCTACAATTCATGAACACTTTTACCAAATTCAAGAATATCTCCAATCATTTGATACAACCAAAAAAATAACATCATCCCTACACTTAAAAAAGCACCTAAAGAAAGCCATTTTAAGCAATTAATTACCAAATACACACTCATTGAATTTAGCCCTTTCATAAGCCAAAACAAACACCATACATATTTAAATAGCATCAAAAAAACAATTTTCTTATATCTTTTAATGAAACACATTAACCCAAAGAATCCCAAAATGTCTATCGGTGTTATACAATTTAGAATCATTTGTATCGTCAATGACGGGTTAGAAATCACACAATATATAATGCGAATAAACACACTGGATTCATATGCACTTAATTTTGCCTGTAAACCAAATAAACTCTCATAATCTGTTATAAAAATCAATTTAAAAAATAAAAGTAGCTGCCAAATACTCTGCCATATCCAATAAAAAGTTATAAACAAAATAAAAAGAAAGATCCGCTTTTCAAACGAATCTAAATATTTATCAATCGACCTTAAGATTTTCAAGCCAATTCTCTCCCTTTAATTCTTCATGCGTACTCAAGCCTGGGTACTCAAGCTGACGTAACACTTCATATACAATAATGGCAGCACAATTGGATAGATTTAAACTTCTTGCGTTCGCAACCATAGGAAGACGCATACAAGTATCTAAATGTTCTTGAAGAATCTTTTTATCTACACCTGTACTCTCTTTTCCTAATACTAGATAGATATCTCCTTCTTCTTTTGTGAAATCAAATTCACTCGGAGCCTTTTTACCATAACGAGTCATAAAATAGTAATGCTCGCTTGGATTTTCAGCCACAAACGCATCCCAATTTTTATGGATATGAATATCTGCATCCTTAATATAATCCATTCCTGAACGACGTAAATGTTTTTCATCCAATGAAAAGCCCAATGGTTCAATTAAATGTAAACGGGAACCTGTAGCCATACAAGTTCGAATAATATTACCTGTATTCTGTGGAATCTCAGGCTCATACAATACAACGTGCAACATAATTATTTACTCCAATCCTTTAAAAATTTTTCTAACGCTACACCACGATGCGATACACTATTTTTCTTTTCTTCACTCACATTGGCAAGTGTTGTGTTGAATGGCGGATAATAGAAGATTGGATCATACCCAAATCCATTCTCTCCCTCTAGCTTATCGTGAATCAAACCTTCACATTCTCCACGATATACATGTTCTTCTCCATTCTCATCAATATATGCGATGACACACACATATCGAGCCGTACGCGTTTTTCCTTCTACCTGATCTATAATATATTGATTCTTAATATCATAGCTTGTATTTTCACCAAGAAAACGAGCCGAATAGACACCTGGCTTTTTATCCATCGCATCCACTTCCAAACCAGAATCATCGCTAATAACTGGTTCATGTAGTTCATTAAATAAAGTACGAGCTTTGATCAACGCATTTTCTTCAAATGTTGTACCATCTTCAATAATATTGATTTTATGATCTAAGTCCTTTAAACATTTAACTTCACAATCCTTCAACATTGCTTGAAATTCTTCGACCTTATGCGCATTATTTGTCGCAATCCAAATTATTTTTTTCATCATTTATCACCGATATATATTATAGAAAGAAAAAATATGGTTTTCAATAACACTTATGGTAAAATAAGAAACATTTTTGAATGGATGATGATTTTAAAACAAACAAACCATCCATATTCTGAATATGTAATCTTCTATATTACTAGATACGAATCTGTGTTAGAATAAAATGAGTTGGAGGAATTTATGGAATATAAAAATGACAATAAATTTTATTTTGAAATAGAAAAAAGAATTCCGGGCCATTTAGGCAGAGCCGGAATTATACATACACCTCATGGAGATATTAAAACACCTGCATTCATGTGTGTAGGAACGCATGGTGAAGTTCGCTTTGTTTCTATGGAAGAATTAAAGAGCATTAATGCACAAGCCATGTTAAGTAATGGATATCATTTACGAAACATCTCACCAGAAATTGCTGAAAATGGCGGCCTATCTGCATGGTCAAAATGGAACGGACCAACCTTAACGGATTCAGGTGGATTCCAGGTTATGTCTTTGGGTTCTGGCTGCGGTAAAGTTGTCAGCATGAAGCGTGAAGACAATATGAAAAACACAGAAGAAGAAAAGCGTTTAGCTCACGTAACAGAAGATGGCGTTCATTTCCACGATCCATTTACAGGTCAGGAAGACTTTATCGGTCCCGAAGAAAGCATGCAGATTCAATGTCGCATTGGAGCCGATATCCATATGGCATACGATGAATTAACTTCTCTAGCTGATACCTATGAATATAACGTTGAATCTTTGGCAAGAACAGAGCGTTGGGCAAAAAGAAGTCTAGATGAACATAAAAAGCATTGTGATGATTTAGGATATCATCAATCTTTATATGGTGTTATCCAAGGTGGTCGTTGGGAAGATCTTAGAAGATCAACTTGTAAAAAGTATGCTCAAATGGATTTTGATGGCTACGGCTTAGGTGGAGCTTTCCTAAAAGAAACACTAGGCAATATCTTAACTTGGTGTAACGAGGAATTACCTGAAAATAAACCAAGACACTTATTAGGTCTATCGCATCCAGATGACATTTTGATTGGTACAGAAAACGGTGCTGATACATTTGATTGTGTAGCTCCTACAAGAGAAGCAAGACATGGAAGACTGTATACAATGCATGGTCCTATCAACTTATCAAAATATAGAGACAGTGATTTATTGATTGACGAAGGATGTGATTGTCCAACATGCCAAAGCAAGATTACTTTAGGTGAGTTAAGACGACTTTGGAAATCACAGAATCGCAATGAATCCGCAAAATATTTTGAATTGGCTTCGATGCATAATCTTCGCTTTATCATTCGTTTAACAGAGCAGGCTAGACAGGCCATTTTAGATGGTACATTTAAAGAATTTAAAGAATCTTTCTTAAAATCATATTATGGGAACAAATAATTGTTCCTTTTTTTATGAAAAAAGAGAAATCAAACGATTTCTCTTAAATAAAGTCTTGGCAAGATACCAATAAATCAATCTTTTTCCATTGTGTTTCCTCATCAATGCAGTTACCTTCTTCTACTGAGGCAAATCCACATTGTGGAGAAAGAGCAATATTATCGCCCACAACAGACTTAGCTTGCTCATAACGTGCCTTAATCGCATCGTGTTCTTCTAATTCAGGACGCTTTGTTGAAATCAAGCCAGCCACAAATGTACGGTCTGTCCCCTTTAAAACAGCCCAAGGATCAAAGGTTCCACTACGTGCATCGTCATACTCTACAAAATAGCCATCATAAGGAATGCTCGCAACCGATTTTGCGATTGTATCATAGAATCCATGGAACAATGGATTTCCCTTAAAGTTTCCTTTACAGAAGTGTGTCGCAATCTGCATATCTTCTGGACGATTTTCTAATGCCTTTGTGCTTACACGAACAAACCAATCCAACACTTGTGCTTTTGTGTATCCTAAACCTTCTACTTTTGAAACAAAAGTATCATCAATCATATATGTCCACGATGTATCATCAATTTGAATATAGCGACAACCATGGTTATAGAAATCGCGAATGGCAGCTTGATATGCTTGTCCAATATCTTCAATAACAGCTTCAATATCTGTACCATAATAAGGTGTATCCTTGATTCCTAATTGTAAAAAGTGATCAATCAAAATCATATTTGGTCCTGAAATACATTTCTTTGCCTGAACACCATATTTACTCGCTTCATTCTTCAAGAAATCCCAAGCATACATTTCTTTATGTGCTTTATTTGGATCATAAGAAATCTTTCCTTCAATCATACCCAATTCAATATGATTGTTTCTACCATTGATAAATTTATCTAAATGTTTTGTAGTAAAACCATCAAATTCTTTTAACCAATCCAAATGCCACCAACGACGACGGAATTCTCCATCTGTCACAAACTTCAATCCGTGCTGTACTTCCTTCGCAACTAATTTTGCGATTTGTTCATCCTCTACATCACGTAATTGTTCATATGTAATCTCATTATTATTAAATTTGGCACGAGCCTCTTTAATTTCAGCAGGTCTTAAAAAAGAACCTACAATATCATATTTAATATTCAACATAAGTAAATTTCCTCCGATGAATTTATTTTATCATTTTCAAGTGATCATTGATAATATTTAATAATATACATCTGTTATAGCTTTTATCTATATCTACATAAATCTAGAATATGTTAAAATCAGTCTATGAACACAAAAGAATATATATTCAATCAATATAAAATGTATCCTAAGCTTGAGCTACAGGATATTCTAAAATTTATTTATCAAAGCAGTTATGGCTGTGAACACTTAATTTCAGATTATGATGCTGTTAAGAAACGTATTGAAAAGGAACCGATAAACCCTTCAAGTTCTATTGAAGAATTGGATGGAGATTATATACGACTTCCTTTAAGCTATGGCTTAAGTGCAAATACGCTGGCTTCCTTATTTATTCGATCGGCTATGCCTAGCTTAAACGCAAAAGATAAATTAGAAGATAAAACCAATGTTCTTATCGATTTAATTTCAAATAAAGAGCTTCCCTTTTCATCAGAAGAATCAAAAGCCATTCTTTTAAAATGGAAAGAAGATGGATATCCAGCCATGCATCATTCAAATACATTCAATCAGTTGTATCATCCATCGTATCGTTTGATTCATAAGAAGTTTATTCCTTTTTTAGAACTTTTCAAATATATAGACAACAATCACCCTTCCATTATTTCTATTGACGGTCGTTGTGCTTCGGGAAAAACAACTTTGGCACATTTACTATCTGAAATATATGACTGTAACGTCTTTTCTATGGATGACTTTTTCTTGCAGCCACATCAAAGGACGAAGGAAAGACTTGCAAGGCCTGGAGAAAATGTGGATCATGAACGCTTTAAAGAAGAAGTATTAATTCCCTTATCTAGACATGAGAATGTAAAATTCAGTAAATTTGATTGTTCCACCATGTCTATACAGCCTTCTATTTTGATTCCATATAAACCAATGAATATCATTGAAGGATCCTATTCCATGCATCCTGACCTTCAAAAGTATTATGATTTCTCTATTTTTCTGACATTAGATAAAAAGGAACAAATTTTAAGACTAAAAAAAAGAAATCCAAATATGATCAATAACTTTATTCATCAATGGATTCCTTTAGAAGAAGCTTATTTTAATGCTTTTTCCATCAGCAATAAATGTAATATACAAATTAACACATCAAAGGCCTGATTTCTCAGGCCTTTATCATTTTATTCAACTTGTTCGTCTTCCATACTAACAATACGACCTTCTCTTTGTCCAAGATCATATTTTTCATGGTATTCAGCTAACGTTGCTTTATAATCATCTCCATCGATCGCATATACCTTAGAGTCATGGATATGAATATCAGTGTCTTTTTCACGAATCTTAATCAACGCTACCATACTACTTGCACAGTGTGTGGCAATACGGTTTAAGCTATTTAATAAATCATTAAATACAGTTCCTTCTTCCAATCCGCAATTTCCTTGTGACAAACGTTCAACGTGACGTAATTTCATTTCATCACAAAGTCCACGAATCACAATACCTAATGGTGAAACACGTCTTGCTAAATTCAAATCATCATCTAGATAGGCATGATATGTCATATTCATAGATTCACGAACTGCTTCCATAACTAAATTTAACTCATCCATAGCCGCTTCTGACATTTCCATACGGTTTTCATTAATACTCTTTGACATTTCCGCAATATCTGCCGCATGATCACCAATTCTTTCAAAGTCACTAATTGTGTGAAGATATAAAGAGGCTTGGCGAGTTTGTTCTGTATTTAATGCCTGCTTTGTCAGTAACATCAAATAAGATCCTAAACGCGCTTCATATTTATCAATCAAAGTTTCTTTACGGTGAACCTTTTCATATTTTTCAGGTCTAAATTCATTGATCAAGTTCATAGAACGATTCACGTTATTACGAACCTTTTTAGCCATACCATTCATAACACGATGACATTGTGCAATGGCTAAGGCAGGATAAGGAATCAAACGTTCTTCTAACAAGTCAAAGTCTGCTTGTTCTGCCAAATCTTCTGGACTGTCCTTAATCAAACGCATCAACAATTTTTCAATTTGAGGAATGAACCAGAATAACGCCAATACATTTCCACAACGAATCACTGTATTCATTAATGCGATATTTACTGGAGACATCACCTTATTTACAAAATCATAATGCATAAATACATTCGATCCATAGAATAAGATTGACCAGATAATCATACCAAATAAGTCATTGATCAAATACTCTAATGCCGTACGTTTACCATTCTTGTTTGCACTTAATGCCGAAATCAATACGGGACATGCAGCACCGATACCAATACCTAAGTTAATTGGGAAGGCTGCGGCAAATGTCAATGAACCAGTCATAGATAATGCCTGTAAGATACCAATCGCAGCACTTGCACTTTGTAAGACCGCCGTAAAACAAATACCAACCAAAATACCCATAACTGGATTAGAGAACATTGTAAGCATACTAATGAATGTTTCGTTTGTTCTTAAAGGTGAAACGGCACCACTCATCTGTTGCATACCTGTCATTAAAATCGCAAATCCAAGCATGATATTTCCAACATTTTTATACGTTGTACGTTTTCCAAATGTTTTTAAACAAATACCAATAAACGCAAATAAAGTCGTAATTGTTGCAGTTGAGAATAAGCTTGCGATTCCATTTGATCCACCAACATACGATAAACACAAAATCCATCCGGTAATACTTGTACCAATATTGGCCCCCATAATAATACCGATTGCTTGTCTTAGTTTCATCATACCTGAGTTAACAAAACCAATGACCATTACTGTCGTAGCACTACTAGATTGTATAACTGAAGTAACACCTGCACCAAGGGCAACACCTTTCAGGCTTGTGTTTGTCATTTTGTATAAGAATGCTTCTAACTTATTTCCGGCTACACTTTTTAGTCCATCCCCCATTAGAGACATACCGAACAAAAATAACGCAATGCCTCCTAGTAATGATAAGACCATTGTAACTATTTCCATCTTGAACTCCTTTATAAAATGAATATTTTCAATTTTTAACACAATATACACATCATATTGCGACGTCTTTATTATGCAATAAAAACAATGTCAAAACAATATTAAATTTGTGTTAATTTTTAGTTAAATGTATATATTTTTATAATTTTCAGTATTAATTTTTCATCCTATTACCAAAAAATGAAAAAAGATGACTTTAGAAACCTAAAATCATCTTTGTGACCATTTCAAAAAAGCTAATCATTTGCGCACGCAACATACCTAGAGGCGAATTTAAAACACCTGTAAAAATCAACGCAATAAATAGAAAATTCATCCATGGTGCCCCTTCAATAAATTTGTAATATTTATCATCTGGCAAGAAAGAAAATACAACCTTTGATCCATCCAACGGTGGAATTGGAATTAAGTTAAAAATCCCAAAGCCTGTTGAAATCAATCCTGTATAAGATAATACGGATGAAATAAAGTTTCCGGCAGCCGTAAATATGAATTGTGGTGCAAATTTATATAATGCATAAAATAGGAACACACAAATAAAACTTAAAAGAAAGTTGGCAACGGGACCTGCAAAACTTGTCCAAATAATTCCAGTTTTCGCATCTTTATAATAACGTGAATCAATCGGTACTGGTTTTGCCCATCCAAAACCAAAGAACAATAGACAAACAAGTCCAGCCCAGTCAATGTGTTTAAATGGGTTTAAACTTAACCTTCCCTCCAGTTTAGCAGTCGGATCTCCCATCCAATAAGAAACCAATCCATGTGCCACTTCATGAATGGACATGGACAGAATAACTCCAATTGCTAAATAGATTATATCTGAAATACTAAACATTAAATCTAAAGTGCATTACATCGCCATCTTGAACGACATAATCCTTTCCTTCTAGACGTAAGCGCCCTGCTTCTTTAATAGCTAATTCACTACCAAGCTCATCAATATCATCAAAGCGATATACTTCAGCACGGATAAAGCCTTTTTTAAAGTCTGTGTGGATAACACCGGCACAATCTGGAGCCTTCATACCTTTTTTAAATGTCCATGCACGACATTCATCTTCTCCAGCTGTTAAGAATGTACATAAATCCAATACAGAGTAAGCCTTTTGAATTAATTGATCCAATCCAGAAGTTTCAACACCAAGCTCTTCCAAAAAAGCATCCTTTTCTTCTTTGTCTAATCCAGACAATTCTTCTTCCATTTGTGCACATAAGGCAACAACCTGATTATTTTGACTTTGCGCATATTCTTTAACCTGATTGTAGTATTCACATGCATCTGGATCCATAATTCCTTCATCATCTAGGTTGGCAACATAAATCATTGGTTTTGCAGTCAAAAGGTTATATCCCTTCATTAAAATTTGTTCTTCTTCATTTAATTCTAAAGAACGAGCTGGCTTTCCCTCTTCCAAAACAGGTTGAAGACGATCCAACAATGCCAATTCATCTAATGATTCTTTATCCTTATTTGTCTTAGCCTTACGCTCAATCTTACTACGACGGTTTTCAATGGTTTGTAAATCAGCTAAAGTAAGTTCTAAGTTAATGATTTCAATATCACGAATTGGATCCACACTATTTTCAACGTGTGTAATATCGGGATTATCGAAGCAACGTACAACGTGACAAATGGCATCCGTTAAACGAATGTTTGATAAGAACTGGTTTCCTAATCCTTCACCTTGACTTGCACCCTTTACTAATCCTGCAATATCTGTAAATTCAAAAGTTGTGTAGATTGTCTTTTTAGGGTTGAAAATTTCTACAAGACGATCAATACGATAATCCGGAACTTCTACAACTCCTACGTTTGGTTGGATTGTCGCAAATGGATAGTTTGCAGCTTCCACCTGTGATTTTGTGATTGCGTTAAATAAAGTTGACTTTCCAACATTAGGAAGACCAACGATTCCAGCAGTTAATGGCATATTTTAATACATCCTCTCTATTCTTCTTCGTGTCTAATTACTTTTTTTAGTTTCTTTTCAAATTTTTGTCTAGGCATCAAAACACTGGCTCCACAGCCTAAACATTTAATTCTTATATCAGCACCCAAACGAATAATTTTCCATTCTTTGGACTTATGACAAGGATGCTCTTTCTTCATTTCTACAATATCATTTAATCCATATTCCATAATTATTCTCCTTGCATATGCATATAATATGCATCCAGCGTATTCGATAATAACATACAAACGGTCATTGGTCCAACCCCTTTTGGCACTGGACTTACGAAGCTTGCCTTTTTGGCTACAGAGTCAAAATCACAATCTCCTACAAGCTTTCCTTCTACACGATTGATACCTACATCGATCACAACCGCTCCTTCTTTAACCCAATTCTCATTAACCATTTTCGCAACTCCCATCGCTACAATTAATATATCTGCCTGCGAAGCAATTTCCTCAATATTTGGTGTTTTGGAATGGACAATTGTGACTGTCGCATTGCGATTTTGAAGCAATAACGCAACAGGTTTTCCAACTAAATTACTTCTTCCACACACAACAGCCCGCTTACCAGAAAGGTCTTTATATCCAATCGAATCTAGCATAGCCATAACTCCTTGTGGTGTACAAGGAATAAAGCCAGGACGATTTGTCAATAAGCATCCGGCATTCATTGGGTGTAATCCATCCACATCCTTTTGTGGATCAATCAATTCAAGTGCTGCCGTCTCATCTAAATGCTCAGGCAAAGGCATTTGAACTAAGATTCCATCCACTTCAGGATCCAAGTTTAAGCTTGTAATCACATCACTTAATTCTTTTTGAGATACATTTTCATCTAGATGAATCGTCTTTTGAAGCATCCCAATCGATGAACATGCTTTTTCTTTTCCACGAACATAAGACATACTTGCAGGATTATTTCCCACAAGAACTACACTTAATAAAGGAAGTCTTGTCCCTTCAGCTTGAATATCATCAATTTTTTGTTTCATTGACCTCTTCATGCTGTCGGCAAGCGTATTTCCGTATATAATTTCCATTAAAACAACTCCTTCGAATCTAAAACAATCGTCACAGGACCATCATTTAACAATTCTATCTTCATATCTGCCCCAAATATCCCAGTTTCTACATGAATACCTTGATCTTTAATTTTTTGATTAAATTGATCATAGAGTGAAGTCGCCAAATCGGGTTTCCCTGCATTAGTAAAGCTTGGGCGATTTCCCTTTTTACAATCCGCATATAAGGTAAATTGTGATATAGATAAAATACTTCCTTTTACATCCTGGATGGATTTATTCATTTTTCCATTTTCATCTTCGAAAATACGTAAAAATAATATTTTATGAATCATTTTATCAATGATTTCATCTGTATCCTCATTATTAAAACCAACAAATATACAATATCCATAATCAATTTGACCCGTAATCAAACCGTCTACTGTACATTTTGCATTTTTCGCTCTCTGAATAACAACTCTCATGATTTTCTCTCCAACACACAAACACTTAAACTAACGATTCCTTCTTCATTTCCTACAAAGCCTAGTTTTTCTCCGCGCGTAGCCTTGATGGAAATGTCGACAATATCACAATGTAAAACATTCGCAATATTTGTTCGCATAGCCATAATATGTGGTGCCATTTTAGGCCTTTCTGCTAAAATAGTCGCATCCACATTTCCAATCTGATACCCCATTTCATCCATCATATCATAGATATGACCTAATAATACTAAACTATTTGCCCCTTTATATTTAGGATCTGTATCCGGAAAATGCTTTCCTAAGTCACCTAAGGCAAGAGCTCCTAAAATACTTTCTCCAATCGCATGTGCTAATACATCCGCATCAGAATGTCCTAACAAGCCTTTTGTGTGTTCAATTTCAACACCACCTAGAATCAATTTGCGTCCCTCTACAAGCTGATGGATATCAATTGCTTGTCCAATACGTATGTTATGCATAAATCACCTTAGAAGTTCTTTGAGCACGTTCACCTGGTTCTTCCTCGCGATAGCCTAAAATACAATGTCCAATCCCTTCATAGGATTCTGGCAAGCCCCAAGTTTTTTTCATCTCTTTACCTTCTGGAGTTTCAAAAACTTCTTTTGCACGGTGGATCCAACATGAATCAACCCCTAACGCATTGGCAGCATTCATTAAATTCCCCATTGCCAGAGCTCCATCATATAAATAGGTTGGAGCATTTGTATCCGCAAAAACAATAATTAAGCTCTTTGCCCCATAAAATGGATCCGATGATGAATTCATTGCATCTGCATTCATTTTAGAAAGTCGTGCGACTAACTCTTCATCTTCCACCACAACAAAGGCATAGATCTGGCGATTCATTCCACTTGGTGCAAATTGGCCAGCACGTACAATTTGTTCAATCAAATCATGGCTTACCTTTGTGTTATTATATTTTCTAATGCTTCTTCTTTCAATCAGATTTTTATAAGCTTCATTCATAAATTTTGCCTCCAAAACTATTCAATATTATACAATACAAGAAACCAAAAAAAAAGCCTGGCAAAGCCAAGCTTATAGTTTCAAATTATCTGTTAACACGGATGTATTGAGGTGAAGCTAAATATTGTGAAGTTGCACTGGCAATTACAGTTTTACCATCATAGTTTCCATGAACAGCTTGTCCGTTTCCAATGTAGATTGCGATGTGATCCACACCACGTCCACCATTGTTGTAATAGATCAAGTCACCTTCTGCAGGACTATCTGTGTAATATCCGTATTGACCACAATATTGATCTGGCCATAATTGGTAAGCATCACTTACACCAGCATTAGCCAATGCTTGTTGTACTACTTGTGTACACCATAATCCATCAGTTACACCAACTAATTTTTGTGCTTCAGCAGAGATTCTCTGACCTAAAGTTGTAGCTGTAGGTGCTGTAGTTTGCTCAGGAGCTGGAGTTACAGTTTGTTCTGGAGCAGGTGTTACAGTTTGCTCAGGAGCTGGAGTCTCAGTCTGTTCTGGAGCAGGTGTTACAGTTTGCTCAGGAGCTGGAGTTTCAGTTTGTTCTGGAGCAGGTGTTTCTGCTGGAGTTTCTGTTGTATCTGCAGGAGCTTCCGTTGTTTCAGCTGGAGTTTCGACAACTTCTGCTGCTTTTTCTTCCACTACTTCTTTTACTGCTTCTTGACTAGCTGTAGCTACTGTTTCTTTCACTTCCCCTGTAATGTTACTTGAAACGCTAGCTGTAGTTGCCTTTTCAGTCTTCGAAGAATTAACTGTTCCATTTTCTGAAAAATAATATGATTTTCCTTCGATTTCTTGCCATCCTTTAGCTACAGTTTTATCTTCATTCACGTAACGATCACCGTGCCATCCTGGTTCTTCCTTAGCTGCAACAACTGTTGCTACAACAGGGAATGCAGATGCTACACAAAGAATCGCCGCGACTTTTTTACCATTATTTTCTACAAAGTTCATTATATTCTACCCCCTATTTAAAATAGTTCATGATTAGTTTACCACGAAACAAACTCATAAACAAGTTTGTTTTTATTTTTTTGGTTATAAACAGTCAAAAAAAAGGCCTCAAAAGAGGCCTGATTTATCATCAACTATTTTGTTTTTTCAATGATTTCTGTGAAGCTATCTTCTTTTAAACTAGCACCACCAATTAACGCACCATCGATATCTGGTTGAGCCATATATTCAACGATGTTGTTAGGTTTAACACTTCCACCATATTGGATACGTACTTTTTCAGCAGCTTCTTCACCATACATAACCTTAACTTGGTCACGTACAATTTTACAGCAGTTTTCAGCGATTTCTACAGAAGCAGATTTTCCTGTTCCGATAGCCCAGATTGGTTCGTAGGCAATAACCATTTCACCAACACATTTTGGACATAAATCAGCTAAAGAACCAGCCAATTCTTCACGAATTACTTTTTCTGAGTTTCCAGCATCGTAATCAGCTTCAGTTTCACCAACACATAAGATTGGAGTGATACCAGCTTTGATTAAACGTTTTGCTTTTTTGTTAACTGTTTCATCAGTATCACCAAACATTTCACGACGTTCAGAGTGACCGATAATGCAGTATTTAACTCCCATTTCTTCTAACATAGGAACACTAACTTCACCAGTGAAAGCACCATTGTCTTCAAAGTGGCAGTTTTCAGCAGCTACAACTAAGTTTTTAGCGTGATCCAATGCAGTTCTTAAATCAGTAAATGGACATCCAATTCCATAAGTAGCATTTTCGCTAGCAGCAACACCATCAACAACTTCAAAGAAAGCTTTTGTTTCAGCGTTGTTTTTATTCATTTTCCAGTTTCCAACGATAATAGGTTTTCTCATTTTAAATACATCTCCTTATTACTTTTCGCTGATAATAGCGATACCAGGTAATGTTTTACCTTCCATATATTCCAAACTAGCTCCACCACCAGTTGAAACGTGAGAGAACTTGTCTGCATATCCTAATTGTTTTGCAGCAGCAGCAGAGTCTCCACCACCAATTACTGTAATAGCTTCTGGTAATTCAGAGATTGCTTTACATACTTCTTCAGTACCTTTAGCGAATTTAGGCATTTCGAATACACCCATAGGTCCATTCCATACTACTGTTTTAGCACCTGCTAAAGTTTCTTTGAACAATTCAACTGATTTAGGACCAATATCTAATCCCATCCATCCATCAGGAATTTGTCCAGCATCAGCAACAGAAGTGTTAGCTTCTTCACTGAAAGCATCAGCGATTACGTTATCTACAGGAAGAACTAATTTGTCTCCAGCTTTTTCTAAATATTCCTTAGCTAAATCTAATTTGTCATCTTCAACTAATGAAGTACCGATTGAACCACCAACAGCTTTAGAGAATGTATAAGCCATTCCACCACCGATGATAACTTTATCAGCTTTTTTCAACAAGTTGTCAACAACATCGATTTTACTAGATACTTTAGATCCACCGATGATAGCTACGAATGGGTGAGCTGGTTCATCAACAGCTTTTCCTAACATTGTAACTTCTTTTTCTACTAAGAATCCTAATCCGTTTTCTTTAATATTTGTAGGGATACCTACAGTAGAAGCGTGAGCACGGTGAACAGATCCGAATGCATCTTCAACGAATACTTCACCTAAGCTAGCCCAATATGCACCTAATTCAGGATCGTTTTTGCTTTCGCCTTTTTCGTAACGAGTATTTTGCATTAATACGATTTCTCCATCAGCTAATGCATTAACAGCGTTTTCTAATTCTTCACCACGAGTTACTGGGCAGAAAGATACTTTTACTTCTGGTAACAATTCTTGTAAACGTACAGCTACGCATTCCAAGTTGTTTTTAGCTTTGTCTTCTTCAGTCTTAACTTTTCCTAAGTGAGACATCAAAATAACTTTAGCTTTGTTTTCTACTAAATATTTAATTGTAGGTAAAGCCATTACGATACGGTTATCATCAGTGATAACACCATCTTTTCTTGGCACGTTAAAATCACAACGTACGATGACCTTTTTTCCAGCTACATCAAGGTCTTTAACAGTTCTCTTTATCATGTATATTCCTCCTACTGTCATTTTTTTGCACATCCATTATATCACTACATAAATTGATTGACTAGTTTTTCACAAGTAAAATATTTCACAAAAAGCGCTTACATCAATTACTTGTGGTAATTACGACCATTATTGATCATAAAACCACGATAAATCTGCTCCAACATCAAGACACGAGTCATTAAATGCGTAAAAGTAAGATCCGATAATTTCCAACGATAATTCGCTCTAGAAACTAATTTTTCACTCGGTCCTAGACTTCCAGCAATCACAAAAACAATATTTGAATACTTCATTTGCCACATATCCAAATTCTTCGCAAATGTTTCGGAATCAATCATCTTGCCATGAAGATCTAACAATACCACAAAATCTTGATCTGATAATTTTTCTAGAACACGATTTCCCTCTTTTTCCTTTACAAGTAAAACTTCAGCTTCTCTAGAAACATGCTCATTCGCTTCATCCTTGACTTCCATTTCAGTAAACTTACAAAAAGCCGACAATCGCTTCATATATTCTTTCTCTAAAGACTGTAACGCCTTATCTTTATTCTTTCCAATCGCAATTAATTTAATCACAATACCCCTCCATCATTATTCTCTTGAATATCTTTCACAAAATAATCATACCGATCCAAAAATAATTTCATTGTTTGATAGCTAGACGTTGATTTATAATCCACTTCTTCTACCTTACCTTCATCAAACGATAAGATTTGTGCATCCGGAAACCCTAATAATATAGGTGAGTGTGTCGCAATGATAAATTGGCAATTTTGTTTCACACATTCCTCAATCAAGTATAATAATGCCAATTGATTCTGACAAGACAAAGCTGCTTCGGGTTCATCCAAAAAGTAAAGTCCATTTTTATTTGTTTGTTTCATCAATACAGAAAAGAAACTTTGACCATGCGATTGATCATGATATCTTTCAGAAAAAACACCACGATAATCCATTTCTTTTGTCGCAACATTGTAGAAGCTTTCTGCACGCAAGAAATACATCCAATCCGGTTTTCTAGAACGCCATAAACGCATATGTTCATGCAAACTAGAATACGAATCATACGTAGAAAAATTATAGTTTCTTGTTCCACCTTCTGGATTCAATCCATTTTTAATCACAAGAGCCTCTAATAAAGTGGATTTACCACTACCATTTTCACCACAAAAGAAAGTTACCGGCTTAGTAAACGTGAATTGATCAATACTTCGAATACTTTTAATATCTGCCACATAATCATCAATTTCATCCCACAAGATGTCAAATCCACTAATAAACATAAATATCACCTAAAAAAATAGTACTCTATCTGAGTACTAAATTCCATGATGAATTACATAATAAATATAGATACATAACCCAATCAAGATAAATCCCAATATCCAATTAAACATTTCTCTTTACAATTCCATAATAAACTTTTGAAGTTAATACATAAATCACAATGTAGACTAGCGCAAAAGCCACAAAGCAGAATATTGTCGTACGAATATAAAGCCATGCATCACTCACAAACAACAAATGAAGTAGCTTTTCAATCATTGGATACGCAAAACAAACATGAAGCCCTGCCACAAGTAAAGGCATAAAGAATACCGTCAACACTTGCGAATGAATAGCTCGTTTTACATCTTGTTGTTCAAGACCTACTTTTTGCATAATCTCAAAGCGATCCTTATCTTCATAGCCTTCTGTAATTTGTTTGTAGTACATAATCAGAATGGTTGCCATAATAAATAAGAAGCTTAAGAAGATTCCAATAAATAAGAAACCTGCATATAATTCAATCAATCCTTGTTTCTGATCCGATTTATTTGTCCAAATAAAATTATTTATATTTCCATTCTGAGTTAACTTTTCAATCACCTTACGCTCATTCGCATCACAATCAAACGAATATTTCGCATATATTGCACTCGCATTGTCGCCATACACATTTGCCTGATCTTCTTGCATCTTCTCTAAAGTCTTTTCTGAATCCACAATAATATAATAATGTTCTGTCACATTCGGATTACTCTCATCCATCTTCAAGTGGTCCAATTGTTTCTTCACAACATATTCTTTTCCAAATAAAGATAAAGTCTTTTCTTTGATTGTCTCTACGTTGGAATACACATAGATTTCATTTGGCTTTAAAGACCCCTTTATATTTTCATAATCCTGAATATCCTTTAGTGGAAGGCAATAAAATTCTTGAATCTCATTTACGGCATTCATGCCCTCATTACTATAATCCGTAATCAAAGTTCCATTCTTTAAATATCCAGCATAATCCAATCTCTTATACGCAAGAAGATTCTTGGGAACAATGCCCATACGAATCAATTCTTCATTCATTTCATCAAAATCAATATTGGAAGCATCCCCATATCCATTTCCCATTACACTTCTAGGATATTGTGAATCCACAATACTATCAATACTTGACCACATACTAAGTGTCGTAGACAACATGACTAAGACCATCGTTGAAAGAATACAGATATTGGCTAGTCCTACCGCATTTTGTTTCATACGATACATCATGCCAGAAACACTAATAAAGTGATTCGTCTTATAATAGTAATTCTTGTTTTTCTTCATTAATTTTAAGAAAGTGACCGATATCGATGTAAATAATAAGTAGGTTCCAATAATAACAAGTACTACAGCCACAAAAAAGACGTAGAGTGCGCTTAAAGGATTTTTAGTAGTAATTGACAAATAGTATCCAATACCTAGACAAAGAATTCCAACAATAGATAGAAACCATTTGGCCTTAGGCTCTTTTTCGCCCATATGACTCGAATGAAGCAATTCAATCGGACTTGAAATATGAATACGAATCATAGAATAGAAGTAGATCAATACATAAATCAATCCAATCACAAGAACGCATTGTCGCATGCCAAAAAAAGAAAAGTAGAAGCCGAGTACAATATCTGCACCAATCATTTTTGCGATGATTAAGAACATCGCTTTATCAAATAAGATACCTAAACCAATACCTAAAGCTAATGATACAAATAAAGTAATCACAGTTTCATAAAATAAAACACGAGCTAAATGCTTCTTTTCCATTCCTAATATAGAGAATAACGCAAATTCTTTTTGTCTTCTTTTAATTAAAAAACTATGTGTATAGAACAAGAAAATAAACGCAAATATTTCAATAATCACAACTCCAAAGCCTAACATCTGCGTTAGTGTCATTGCCCCTAACATCTCATTTAAGTTTGGATTGTTTGCCAAAGAAACAACCATATACAACATCATTGTCGTTAAGACACTCGTTAATATATAAGGAATGATGGTGCGCGCATTCTTCTTCAAATTATCTACAGCTAAATTTAAATAGAAAGCTCTACTCATGATGAACACCACCTGTAGCAAGCAATGTCAACGTGTCACTAATACATTGGTACATCTGATCTAAATTTTTATTTCCCTTATAGATTTCATGGAAGATCTTTCCATCCTTGATAAATAATACGCGAGAAGCGTGACTTGCCGCCTTTGTCGAATGGGTTACCATTACGATTGTCTGTTGATTCGCATTGATAGTTCCAAACAAATGTAAAAGTTCCTCTGTACTTTTTGAATCCAAAGCCCCCGTTGGCTCATCGGCCAAAATTAGATCTGGATTTGTGATGATGGCACGAGCTACAGCTACACGCTGCTTTTGTCCACCACTAATTTCATATGGAAACTTATCTAAAATACCCTCAATTCCTAGTTGTTTTGCGATAGGTTCCAATCTTTTTTTCATTTCCGGATATTTTTTCTTACTTAAAACCAAAGGCAAGAAAATATTATCGCGATTATTAAAATTATCTAATAAGTTAAAATCTTGAAATACAAAGCCTAAATGTTCTCTTCGAAAGTTCGCAATTTCCTTTTCTGAAATATGCGTAATATCTTTACCATGTAATAAGACTTGTCCACTTGTTGGTTTATCTAAAGCCGCCAAGATATTTAATAGTGTTGTCTTACCTGATCCAGACTCACCCATAATAGCGACATATTCACCTTTATTCACACTAAAGTTTACGTTGGTCAATGCCTGTACTTGATTCTGTGTAAATCTTGTTGTATATACTTTTTTCAAATTTTTTACTTCCAATAATGCCATATTCATTACCTCCATGTACACCAAAATTCTACAAAGAATTCAAAAACGCAGCCATCGATTCAGCTAACACTCACCTTACAAGATTGTAAGATTACTCGATTCTTCCTTCAAAATGCGTAAGATCAAGGAATACACGAGTCCCTTTTCCTACATTAGATTCAATCGTTATTTTATGATTCAACATATCTAAAATATTTTTACATAAATATAGACCTAGACCACTTGCTGTTTTATCACTACGTCCATTCATACCTGTATATCCCTTTTCAAATACACGATTTAGATCACTTGCACTAATACCAATACCAGAATCTTCAATAACTAAGACATGTTTAGTCTTCATATATATAGATATAGAACCATTTTCATTTGTATATTTAAGACTATTCGAAAGAATCTGTTCCAACACAAACACAAGCCACTTTTCATCACTCAATATGACATCTGCAGTTTCTTTAAAATTCAACTGAATGTGTTTACGAATAAATTCTGTGGAAAAACGACGAATGGATTGGCGAATCAAATCGTCCAAATCCAACTCTTTAAATAAAAAATCGGTATGCGTACTATTCAAGCGTAGATATGCTAAAACCATATCTGTATATTGATCCATGCGTAATAACTGTAGCTTAATTTCACTACGACTCAAATTTTCATCTTCAAGCAACAATTTCATAGCGGCAATGGGTAGCTTAGCCTGATGTACCCACATCGTAAAATAATCTTCTAGATCATGCATTTTATTTTCTGAAGAAATAACATACTCATCATGATTGTCTTTCATAGCCACTAAGATTTTATGATAATCCTGTCCTATCAATGAAGAATCTTGAAGATCACAAGACAAAGAAACATTACTATTGGATTGAAGTGTTACTAAGGTTTGGTGTTTCTTATAATATTTGTGGTAATCCCAAAAGAAACATACCACCAACAAAACACATAAAATCATGAATGCATATGTAAAAGCTTCAAGTTCTAAATTATAGAGTTTAAATACAACATAACATGTCAAAAGACTAAAAGCATATATAACTATAAACAAACATCGATCTTTTAAATAATGAATAAATAATTTCATATCTTATATCCCAATCCCTTTTTTGTTTGGATAAAATCCACAATGCCAATACTCTCTAACTTCTTGCGCAAACGATTCACATTTACACTTAATGCATTTTCATCCACATAAAAATCTGTCTTCCACAAATATTCCATTAAACTATCTCGAGATACAATCGTTCCCTTCTTTTCCATGAGCAGTCGAAGTATCTTAGCCTCATTCTTACTCAGTTCAATTTGAGAAGATTGAAAACTTACTGTATTATCATCTAAATTAAAGCGTACACCCTGATATTCAAGAATATTATGATTGGATACAAAGTCATAGCTACGTCTTAATATAGCTGTGATTTTAGCAGCTAGAACATTTAAATCAAATGGCTTGCATACAAAATCATCCGCACCTTTTGAGATGGCCATCACAATACTCATATTGTCTGTAGCACTTGAAATAAAGATAATTGGAACTTTGGATTTTTCACGAATCTTTTCCGTCCACAAATATCCATTCAAATAAGGCAGTGTTATATCCATTAATACTAAGTCTGGATTAAAGGAATGAAACGCATCCATCACATTATAAAAATCATTAACTCGATAAACACCATAATTCCAAGACTTAAGAAACGATTCTAATTTCTTTGAGATGAGTTCATCATCTTCGACAATCATTATTTTATACATATTCTCACCCACTTTATTATACTGCATAAGCCAGGAAATCTTTCTAACAATGGTGTAAGATAAAACAAAAAGGAAGTGATAGTATAATCTATCTTCAAATGGGAATCCTCACTTTAGAAATAGTGTTATGCATCCTATTAAATCAATTGTTAAAGAATAAACTCAACAAAAAAATACGATACGCAATATGTATCGCATTACTATTGAATTGTTGGAATATGCGTACGTATCAAGCCATGTGGGCTATACATACACTATTCTGTTTATTTGTATTATTATTCCTATTCAAGAAAAGAAAACCAATCATCTGCATACTCCTTTCAGCTAGCATATCCACATCCATCGTAACTTTTGGCTATGTGAATATGTATACCATCCATAAGACGACCTACAACATCACAACAACAAAAGAAATCACTAAAAATAACATTGCTATTCTAAATGATCAAGAAGTACATTTAAATAACATTATCCTTATTGAAAGAAGTGACTACACAAACAAAAACCGAAAGAAAACAAAAGACTACAACCTTACAAACAAAACCTACAACATCGTCCTAGACCATCAACCACAAGAAACAAAAGAAAACATTAAAAACAACGTTGACCTTCAACTCAGTGGACATACTCATAACGGACAAATGTTTCCACTCTCTTATTCTTACCATTTACAACCCGACTTTGCCGGTAACTACGGAAAAGAAACATTCAAGCACCACACAAAAATCATTAGCTCAGGCCTTGTTGGTTGGGGTTTTCCTATAAGAACAGAGGGTATATGTGAGTATATGGTAGTTAATATTAAACAAGATAAATAAAATCAAATTATACTAATAAATTCAGCCATCTAAAATCCGTTAACTATACATTTATAACTTAATAAAAGGAATCATACTTAAAATCCAGTTGTGTGGATCTAAAAGTGTAATCAGAAGTGTGTATTCTTAAATGATCATTTATGTATATATTTAGATTGTCATTTATATATTTCTTTACTCAAAACTCAGTAAGTAACTTAGTAAAAAGAACCATACTTAAAATCGAAAGGTTGTGTCTAAATATGATAAGACAAGTCAGTAACTTAGTAAAAAGAACCATACTTAAAATCTCACGTTGTCTAAATATAGAGTCAATAATGTCAGTAACTTAGTAAAAAGAACCATACTTAAAATCGACAAACACATAGGAGATTATTCAAGAGTTGTCAGTAACTTAGTAAAAAGAACCATACTTAAAATCTGACAGACTTTGTGCGAAGAAAGTCGTAAGTCAGTAACTTAGTAAAAAGAACCATACTTAAAATCGATGTTGATAACGTAACATTTGCAACTAAGTCAGTAACTTAGTAAAAAGAACCATACTTAAAATCTGTTGACCCTACCGCTTTCTGGTATGTCAAGTCAGTAACTTAGTAAAAAGAACCATACTTAAAATCCGATGGTGACATGGAATGTTGCAAGTATGAGTCAGTAACTTAGTAAAAAGAACCATACTTAAAATCCCGATAATCATTTCAGTCTTGATTTACTAGTCAGTAACTTAGTAAAAAGAACCATACTTAAAATCTGGTGGCGTGCTCTGCTGTGGTGCGTAAGGTCAGTAACTTAGTAAAAAGAACCATACTTAAAATCGGTCAATATTTTGATTGAACGACACGACTGTCAGTAACTTAGTAAAAAGAACCATACTTAAAATCTGCGCCTGTGCTTCTGCACTCATTCCAGTGTCAGTAACTTAGTAAAAAGAACCATACTTAAAATCTAAATGACTTTGAAGAGCTGGACGACGACGTCAGTAACTTAGTAAAAAGAACCATACTTAAAATCCATATGATATGTCTGCTTCGATATCAAGAGTCAGTAACTTAGTAAAAAGAACCATACTTAAAATCTCAATAACTTTTCTGATGCCATCCCTTAGGTCAGTAACTTAGTAAAAAGAACCATACTTAAAATCTGTGAACGGAATCAAAAGCAATGCAAACATGTCAGTAACTTAGTAAAAAGAACCATACTTAAAATCGAAATGCGCGCAGAGTTACCGGACACAGAGTCAGTAACTTAGTAAAAAGAACCATACTTAAAATCGAAGCCCGCTTCGTCTTCTTTAGTAACCTGTCAGTAACTTAGTAAAAAGAACCATACTTAAAATCGTCTTCTGCACCTACAAGAATACGCAACGAGTCAGTAACTTAGTAAAAAGAACCATACTTAAAATCCCTATAGCTCCTGTATATGTTCCATTAAAGTCAGTAACTTAGTAAAAAGAACCATACTTAAAATCTCGTTGGGGAAATAGAAAAGAACGATTCTGTCAGTAACTTAGTAAAAAGAACCATACTTAAAATCATTTTCAATTGTTGAGGGAATTTATGGATAGTCAGTAACTTAGTAAAAAGAACCATACTTAAAATCTCTGTTATGGTTGAAGTTTCCTTTTGCAGGTCAGTAACTTAGTAAAAAGAACCATACTTAAAATCAGAAGGCTCTTTTGTATCTTCCTCAGTATTGTCAGTAACTTAGTAAAAAGAACCATACTTAAAATCAAGATACTATCAGTACAATCTTATTACCGGTCAGTAACTTAGTAAAAAGAACCATACTTAAAATCAGAAATTCTTTTTACTGGTTAAATAATACTATATATAAAGTATAAATAGCAATTTATCTTTAATTTAATTTTCAATAAAATTGCATTTTTTTTAAAATAAGCATACATAATTTTTGCCTTTTTTTGAAAAATCAGATGCAATTTTTTGTATATTTTGGCTTTGTAAGTGCATATATTTTTGAACATAACTATTTTGGGAATAACAAAGCATATCAAATTCTTCAGGCATATATATTTCTGTTTTTATACTTTCAGAGTCATTCAAAATTATATATTGTAGCGTATCATTTTCAGGTAAAATAGAACAATCAATTTGATCAACTGATACTATAAAGTAGACATCACTATCTTTGTAAGTATAAATCCAATCTAACACGCTTTCATCAATTTTAAATGATAAATTTACTACAAGTGGTTTTGCTCGTTGCAAATATATAGATAGATTATATAGCATCATGAGTTTTTTCTCTTTGGGAATCCCTTCACATTTAAAACTTAACATTGATAATATTGATGAATAAGGAAAATCTGTAAATTCTAAAGAACAGTGACACTGCAATCCTCTTGCCAGTATTTTTTGGATTTTATAAAACCCTTGATCTGTTCTTAAATTTCTAATATCATTCCGAATAGATTCTAATGTATTAAAATCAGTTAGATTTGCTTTAATAAATTCTTCCAATGATCCATTTAGAAAACTTTTTGGTTTCAATTCCAAATTATCTGAAATAATATTTAAATTATTCTCAAGATATATATAATTCATTTCATTGCAAGATATCGGATAATTTTCGTTCCCTTTGACAGAACATTTTGATTTTTTCTTTTTTCCAAAATAATAATCTAGCAATTCCTCTAAATTTTTATAGTTACTATTATTTTGAAATATGTTAATAAGGCGCAAATCCGGAAGAATAATGTTTTGTTCACTATATTCAATTCTCATCATAGTCAATTTCATCTCCTATTTGTATATAATAATCAGTTGTTTGGATAAGCTCTGAAAATGAGTAATTATTATTGATATTTTCTCCCTTTTGATAGTTTTCTTCTGTTAAAACAAATAACCGTATGCTTCCCTTTGCTGGTGAATTTTGTCGTATTCGTGTTTTACATGTCTTTACAGCATTTGCATTTAAACAAGCTTTAACAAAAACAGATTCCTGTATTCGAATAAATCCTTCCGTCGTAAGATACTTTACAAAAGTTCTATATATTTTTTTGTCTGCATTTGTAACAGATGGCAAATCATAAAGTAACAAAATGCGCATAAACTTACCTATCTTATTCATTGAGTTGGATGCCATCCTTATATGAAATACGCAATATAGTATCTCTATCATTATTTAAATAAGAAATATAAGAATCAATAATCTTAGAAATTCCATCATCCAATCTCATCCATGCGTCATCAAGTCGAATTTTTATATTGAATATTTGATTTAATTGTTGCCTATGTCCTGACAGAAATGCATCATTATCCATACTATATATGTTCAAATATGTCCAAATATCTATAATATAACGGAATGGTTCTATAAAATCATAGGTCAGATTAAATGCATTTTCTGGCCCAATATGATGAATCCCTAGTGCAGGTAAAAGTCCTCTTCCTGTAATACAACTTGAGATATAACTTGCTATAATCTTATATCCATAATTCAGTGCATAATTAACAGGGCAATTCTTATTTCGTGTAAAATCTTCACCAAATAGATGCGAGAAATAGATGCGTGCTGCTATTGCTTCACGATTGGTTTTATCATTGGAATTCACCGAATGCTGTAATACATCTAATTTATTTATAATTTCAACATCCTCTTTTAGAAATTGAATTGTTGTTTTCTCTGAACAAATTTTTTGTTCTATAATCATTTTCCAAAGATTTTTCTTCCTTACATTATTCCAATTTATTTGTTCATTTAGTTTTTCATATGCTTTTGTATGAATTCCAAAAGGAACAAACATTCCAATTGGGTCATGTTTATTATTGCAAAATATTGAAGTAGTATTATGTTCTATTAACGCTGATATAATAGGAAGTGTAATTGTAAGTCTTGCATTATTGAAAATAACACAATCAATTGCTCTCAAATTATAACTTTGGTAAGTACCATCTGCTTTTTTAATTACAATATTATTTTGATCAAGGCTTATTTTTGATTCAGCATTGATACACAATGTTTGCCACGGCATATATTATTTCCTTTCATTTTTATACTTGTATTTTTTCATTAATTGTAGAAAGAAACATAGATGGATGGTTGTAAAAATAATACAATAAATAATAAAAAATGAGGGCAACCAATTATGCCCTCTAAAAGTAGTAGAATATTCATAATTTTTCGTTATGGTATCCTTTTACTAAGTTACAATCACATTGTACTACTTAAACTGTAATTTTCCAAGTAAATGCTTCTTTTTTTATGATTTTAAAGGCATTTTCATATCCAACAGGTCCGGTCCATTGTTTTTTTTCTGTATTAAATCGCACCCCCAACGGTGATGTTTTTAGCTTGAAGTAATTAATATTCTCATCTTTCTTTAAAACACCTATTCCTCGTCCTGTATTAAATTCTTTTTTACCGGTAATTTCATTTATAAATTGCTGATAATACGCAAGTGTCCAACAAATTTTATTTATATTTCCCAAATCTGAATTTTTACTATTAGTAATTTTATCGTATAAAAGTTGTTCAAATTGCTTGTTTTCTATAGTCATATTGTCAAATATCATATCATGAATAATTTCTTCTTTACATTCATATTCTAGGTATTCCTTATAATTATGAATGTCGTATTTTGAAGATCCTTGATTATCAATAACAATTTTAAATAAATTAGCTTTTTTCTGTGCAATTTTCTGATATTCAAAACATGCAATTTTATTTAGTTCTATTTTTCCATCAGCAATACTTCCCAATATCAAATCTCTAATTTCATGTTTTTCTGTATTTCCTACTAAATCATTTTTATAAAGGCGTAGTTTGAAATAAGCCGTAATAAGATTACCATTTTCATCTATAAGGCTATCACCAAAACCATAATACTCTTCAATAAGTTGAACATACTTGTCTTTTTGTATAGAACCATCGTCATCCACAATACACTTTGGAATATGAATACCTATATTCTTCCAAATAACTGTATTGTTTTTCCTTTCTGGAATTCTATATATATCATAAGCAACGCAATTTACACTATCAAATGCATGGTTTACATTATTTATTCCAAGTAAACTTAATACTTTAGAATTTTGTTTGCCCATATTTTCATCACTTTTACCATCATACACCCCAACTATGTTTCCGTTTCTTATATCATATTTTTGATAAGGCAATCTTCTAGAAGCTGGGAACTTTTCACCCTTCCAATTTCTATTTGATTTTTGAGAATATAAAGGCATGGTATTTTTACATACATATACAAGTGAACCATAATCTAATGGTGAATTACCAAATACTTTTTCATACATTTTACGTATTACATATTTAGTCGAATCTTTTAACTTTTTATCATTTCCAACATCTGCCAACATCTGATGATGCTTAGCGAATGATGTAGATATTCGTCCACTTTCATAATTTGGAAATAATCTATTTAACATAATATCCGTAATACCTAATACCGCTGCGTCCAACGCATGGTGTTGTAAACCAAAATCTCTGTTCTTATAAATGTCGAATGCATTTGAATAATTCTTTGTAAAAGCAGGTTTTAAAGCGATCACTTTTGTAGGATAACCCTTTACACGATTATATGCTTTTAAAATTCCAATCATTTCTCTTGTGATATATCGAGTATCAACAAGATTCTGATTAATAAATCGATCCAAATCATCTGTATCTTTTAATAACAATCTCTTCTTTTTATTTTCAGATATTAACTTCATATCAAAGAGCTCGTTCACTCGATTTATATACTGATCTGCTGTAATTTCTTTACCTGATTTATTTATAACTGGATCCGTTGGATCTGTAATCCACATAAGAGGTGTTCTATCCTTTTTCAATGCATTAGATACAAAACGTATTAGTATCTTATCATCCATTGAATCATCCCCAAATCCTCTTGGAAGAATATGGTCAATTTCATAGTTTTCAAGCTCATTCAAATTGATTTTTTCTCCTGTTATCATATCCATTCCATTTTGGCGAAGATACAATTCAAGTTTTACTCTATTTTTTTGATTTACCTCAAAATCTTTTAAATCATTCCATTTTTGATCGATGCAAGTTTTTCTAGGATGATCTTTATCCTTACACTGCTTCATAATATCTTGATGTAAAGCTTCCATAGTTTTATAGTGTTTTGCAGGCATTTCATGATTTGTATTTTTTCCAGACATATCTCTAGGAATTTCTAATACAATGCGTTTAGGAACCCCGTAATATAAATAAACAGCCTGAATCACTTTCATCATTTGATTAATAGAACGAAGTACTGGACGAGAAGCAGGAATTTGGAAACCTTTTCCCGTTTCATTCATCATTTCTAAAAGGCTATTAAAATTTAATTCTAACTCTCCATTTTTTTCTAACTCTTTAAAAACTGCCTCATATTTATTAGCAATAAACGAAACAGGATTTCCATTCATATCACAAGCATTTGTAATAGCCGTCATCATTTCATTTGTATAACCAGGCTGGTTATCTTCAAATAATATTTCTAAAAGACATCGTCCATCTTTATTTAATGGTGTTTTTAAAACAAATTTTTCTGACAATCCATAAAATTTCTTTGAGTTCAATGAAGAAAGTTTTTTTGAATTTTCATCTGATATTCCCATTTTTGTTAATGCCTGATATTTATGCTTCTTCTCGTCGTAAAGATTAAGATTCAGAACAATTTCTTCTATTGTTTTTAGTTGATTCTCTTGAAATTTTGTACTGAACAAATCAATAATTGAATGCAATTTTAAAGTAGTACAAATACTTGTTATACTTTTATATAACGTATAATTTTGCTTAAATGTTTTGACCTGTGATTTTTGATTTTTCGGTCCAAAATACGCCAAATCCAAAAGATCACAAATTTCTTTATATTTGACATCCCCATAATGATTTTCATCTAAAAATAGATAATCAAATACTTTAATTTTGTCATTCGTTGTTAAATAATACGTGTTATTATTTTTGTCAATCGCTGTAAGTACATTTAATTCATTTAAAATAAGCAGTGTTTCAGCTACAAACGATCCTTTTGGAAGTGCAAATGCCTCAGGAAGATATGTACAATGTCCACGCATACGATCTTTCCAAACTTTTATTGAACTTTCTTCATCGACACCATCCATGTGTTCAATTGTATAGCTGTAGCTATATTTAAATTTACCAGTCTTTGTGCACCATTGATTTTTTGCCGTATCTGACAATGGCCCAATATAGTATGGAATTCTACCTTTTAAAATATATCGAATTACATCAATAAATTCATCAGAAATCACTTCTTTACCATAATAGTCCTGCTGTGTTCTTAAAATATCAACAGCCTCTTTCACAAGCAAACCATTAGGATATCTGTTCAAAACATTATGTATAACATGAATAGGACCTCGTGGATTCTTACGAGTATAACCATACTTTTCTGGTTTTCCCTTAGTAGCATTCATATTATTCGTAATATTTGTTATTTCTTCTTCAATCTTTGCAGATTCAATATCTGAATATTTAGAGCACCCTTCTGGGCTATCTTTAAAAGAATAATAATCTGCAACTCGATCAAGCTTCTTTTTATACGCAGTGCAAATATATTTTTCCCCACTCAACACTTTATAAAGTCGATATGAATCTGTAATATTTAACAATTGTTCAAATCGATTCGATAAATCACTACATTTTTGTACTGATTTCATATAAATTGTCTTTGTTTTTGCCTCTGGGATAATAGATTTACCCTCTTCCTCATCAATCAGAATCGGATCATCTTCAATCATAAAAGGATTGAATTTCTGATCTTTAAGTGCCTTAAACACATTTTCAATACTTTTTTGAGATACTTTATCATCTGATATTTCTGCATATGGAATTTCTTTTACATCAATATTTTGATTACACATTGTGCTTATAGATTCTTTTAATTTATCTAGGTTATCAATATCCAATTGCAATGACTTAATCATAAAACTTGTAATTTCCTGAATCAAAAGCTCTTCCGTTAAAGATTCTCCATTTTCGAAATCAATATCATCTCTTAAAAAATTTCCACGATACTTTAATATGTTATATATACACTGAAATAATTCTTGATAGGTAACTTTATTCTGAAGTGCATAACATCTTAAATCCATTAAATTTTTAACACCCGCAGCTTTGTATTGTTCAGGATGAAATTCATAAAACTGACTATTTTTAAATTCCTCTTCACTTATCAAATTAAAATCTATAAAAGCTTGCTTAAGCTGCTGCTTTCTCCATTTTTTTCTTCCATTATTTCTTCTGGCACTTCGCTTTAATCGAGATATCTTAGCTTCTTTAGCAGGTTCAAACTTTCTTACACCCATCTCAACCATTTTTTTATTTTCTTCATCAAATAATGCCCACCCCACATTGTTTAATCCTGGATCAATTGATAGTGTATATTGATTGTCTTTATAGATTTTTTTATTCGTCTTCATATCATATCCCCCTATTTCTTATTTTTTACAACGATTTAAGCATCTAACATTATGTTATATGCATTATATCACTTATGTAAGCTGTTTCCTATAAATTTCTATATAAAAAACAAAAGTGTATGCTCGCAGCATACACTTTATATAAAACATTTTTCATTTCTTTAAGTTATATTTTCTATTTATGCACATATGATACGTATTCATGTCATCATACGTTTATTTTTTGGTATTTATACTTTTATTTTTGACTTTTAATATCTTTTTCACATTGGACATTTATAATTGAAATTGCTACTAGATATGGCAGGTGGTTTCCTCTGGATAAATCCTTGAGACTTTCGATCCCCAGGATGGAGGAATAGGCGTATGCAAATTCAAGTTAATATTGATATAACTATTGTCTTAATAGCTATTTTACAACTCATACGAGTTATCATTATTATTCATGAAGAAAACAAAAAGCGCTAACCACCTCTCACAAAGGATTTAGCGCTTTCGCAATATCCAGAGTGACCACCATATCTAGTAGTCTTTTCTGTATTTGTATTATAACGAGAAAGATGTTAAATATCAACTTACTGATTTACACCTCGATATAGAGATGTCATTTCTGAATTTCCTTTTAATTCTGAAGCCATATATTTCACTAAGAATAAGTCTTTATCAAAATTAGAGACCAATTCTTTTTGATAAATTAATAGATCCTTGTCTTTATAATAAGCACCCTTTTTATCGGTAATTAAAACGGCTCTAAGATTCGGATATTTCTTTAATAAAAGTTCTAGAATTCTCTGTTCATCCTGAATTCCATTTTCTAAATTACTCGCATACTCTTTATTCACAAATATCGTATTCACTTTACTCAAATCAAGATGTCTTACTTCCTTATCCACCATATGTAAATATACAATATAATCTGTTTTTAAATAATTCTCTAATTCTGGATCATTATTATCAATAAATACTGTCTTACAATTCTCATTATGTTCTACTTGAAACTGTTTAAATAAATCCTTCAAACTTTCTTCTCTTACATTTAATTCCATACAATTAGCCTCCTTTTTCTGTACAATAGCACAATTTTCAAAAAAAAGTTTAATACATTGTTTAGAATTTGTATAAAAGCGTATAATACATACAGGAGGAGTTTTAAAAATGCAACCATTTGATAAAGAATATGTTTGTGACATTGCCAAACAAGTTTTGAACATTGATTCACCAACAGGATACACAAAAAGAGCCATCGACTTCATGGATGAAGAAGCTAGAAAATTAGGCTATACAACAGGACGTAACCAAAAGGGAAACTTGTTGATCTATGTAGATGGAAAAGATTCTGAACACACATTAGGATTGAGTGCTCACCTAGATACATTAGGACTTATGGTTCGTTCCATCAAAGACAACGGAAAGCTTGCCATTACTAAAGTCGGAGGCCCATGCTTACCAACATTAGACGGAGAATATTGTAAAATCTATACTCGTGATGGAAAGGTATATACAGGAACAATTCTTTCTTGTTCTCCAAGCGTTCACGTATATCCAGATGCTTCAACATTAGAAAGAAAAGAAGATACAATGGAAGTTCGTATCGACGAAGTTGTTCACTCAAAAGCAGATGTTGAAAAATTAGGTATCTGCAACGGAGACTTTGTATGTATTGATACGAAAACTCAAATCACAGAAAGCGGATTTATTAAATCTAGATTCCTAGACGATAAAATTTCAGCTACAGCCTTAATGGGCGTACTAAAATACTTAAAAGACAACAACATTACACCTCAAAGAGACTTAGTCATTATGTTTAGTACATATGAAGAAGTTGGTCATGGAGCAAGTTGTTTACCAGAAGAAGTTGAAGAATTATTAGCCGTAGACATGGGATGCATTGGTACAGATCTAGCTTGTACAGAACAAGATGTTTCAATCTGTGCGAAAGATTCAAGCGGACCATACGACTACGAAATGATTACACGTCTAGTTGAACTATCAAAAGAAAACAAGCTTAATTATGCCGTTGATATCTACCCACAATATGGTTCAGATGTCAGTGCCGCATTACGCGGTGGCAACGACATCAAAGGAGCCTTGATTGGCCCTGGTGTTCATGCAAGCCACGGAATGGAAAGAACACACTATGATGGTGTAGAAAACACAATGAAGCTTGTTGTTAGCTATATTACAAAATATTAAAATCCTTTAAAGCAGCCACAATACCCTGTTCCACATTGGACTTGGTCACATGAGCTGCTTTTTCTTTTACATAATCCATAGCCTGTCCCATCGCAAAACTATGTGTTACAACACCAAACATACTCACATCATTTTCACCATCTCCAAATGTGAAGACTTTATCCTTATCCCAACCAAACATATCCATCATACGAACTAAAGTAGCTCCCTTACTATATCCTTTAGGTAATACTTCAAGTTCTCTAGGACAAGTACGGAATACTTCATATTGATCTTTGAATTCATTTTGAATATCCAAAGCCAACTGCGTAGTAACCTCTTCATCCTCAATTGTCTGAATCTTATTTACAGGATATTGAATTTCACTAAGATCCTTAATATAAGTAATCTTAGGATAGCCATCACGCATATCCGCAAGCCAAGACCAAGGACCACCCGTCCAAGGAAAATCTTCTGGATATTCTTGTGAATTTCTTAATGCTTTTTTCTTTTCCATAATATGATCTGGAATATAATCAAATAATCCATCATTAAATACAGCCATCGTTTCACAATTTTTATGCATCAAATACGCAAAGACAGGCTCAACATCTTCCTTATACATCTGTTTTAAAACATGACGCTCATCTTTCTTTACATCATAATATGCAATTCCATCAACCTCTAATAAGTAGCCACCATATACATCCATCTCTAACTCTTTAGCATAAGGAAGCAATCTTGTATAACTTCTACCGCTAGCAAGCACAAGCTTTGTCCCCTGCTTTTGACAAGCAATCAAAGCCTCTTTTGTTTCCGGTAGAATCTTATTATTTGGATCCAATAAAGTACCATCCATATCCATTACAATCGCATCTAACATAGTCCATTCCTCCATATAGAAAATAATATATCACATTTTTAAAAAAAGTACTTGCATAACGCAACATCTTTTGGTATTATATACAGGCATCAAGTGAAAAGAAAATGCCTGAATAGCTCAGTCGGTAGAGCATCCGGCTGTTAACCGGCAGGTCACAAGTTCGAGTCTTGTTTCAGGCGCCACTTGATTATTAAGCCAGCTTAGCTGGTTTTTTTATTTCTGAATAAAAGTTTGTCTAAAAAAATAAAAAAAGTGCTTGCATAACTCTAGTTCTTTTGGTATTATATTTAGGCAGTCAAGTGAAAAGCAAATGCCTGAATAGCTCAGTCGGTAGAGCATCCGGCTGTTAACCGGCAGGTCACA
>OHTV01000107.1_pt1 | contig 57268 bp, 41 predicted proteins | sample 1579041 | NCBI WGS metagenome assembly OHTV01 (sample SAMEA3879583, study PRJEB24766) | human gut metagenome | biome: human-associated habitat; feature: feces | place: USA | collected 1985/1987
TTAAAGATGAAGAAATTGACGGCTTTTCGGAATTGTCATCTGAAGGGATTATTCAGAAAGGGAATTCGCAAACTTTTGGAGAAAAGATGACGGAAGTTAAGCGGCAGAAGGTGGCTGATGAGATGTGGAGCATTTGTTATGCCCTTCAGTCCTCGCTGCAGTCGATTCTTTACGATGAAGATCTTGACGGAGCAACAGCACAATCCATGATGGAAGAAAGTGTTTCTGAATTCGATGAGATTATTGCTGATGCAATTAGTAGTTGGTCGGCAGGAAAGGTCAGTGGAATCAAAAAGGATATCGGGAAAACGGATGTTGAATCATTGAAAAAGTTTAGAGACCATCTGAACGAAAATATTGAAAAAGCAGCAAACATTGAGAAAGGAGAAGTTGAGGAGATGCTAAAAATTGACAAGAGTAAAATGTCACCGGAGGAAAGAGCCGCTTACGATGAAATCGTAAAGAAATATGGATTTGAAGAGGAGACTGTTGAGAAATCCTCTACAGTAAAACCGGGAGAGAATGACGACGGAGAAGAAGATCTGGATGATGGAAAGAATGGTAAAAAGACAACAACGAAGAAATCGGCAGCATCAGAAGTGGGAGACGATATTTACAAGGGTCTGCATCCAGCAGTTAAGGCAGAGATTGAAGCTCTTAGAAAGTATCGCGAAGCTGCGGAAAACAAAGAATTCATGGAAGTTGCAAAGAAATATGAGATTATCGGTAAAAAACCAGAGGAACTGGCGCCTGTTCTGAAAAGTCTTAGAAATGCTGGTGGTACAGCTTATGACGATATGATTTCAACGCTGGATTCCATGGTTGCCATGGCAGATAGTTCCGGTGTATTTTCTGAGATTGGAAAATCTTGCCGCGGATCTGCCGGAATTGTTGCGAAAGGGAAAACGGAGTCACGTGTAGAGTCTATTGCAAAGGGCTACATTGAAAAAGACCCGTCTCTGAGCTACACAGATGCAGTTGCAAAGGCATGGGAAAACAATCCTGATTTGCTTGCGTCTTATGATGATGAAGCGGGATTTTAAGAAGGAGGAATAAAAATGGGAAAGAATTTTAATGGAACGCTGATTAACGGCTCTCAGACAATTACCGAGAAAGCGGGAGCAGAAATCGCAGATTGTCGCAATAGAATTGTCAAATATGATTCAAACGGAGATGTGGTCCTTGCTACTGCTGGAACAGGTGATGATGTAGATATCCAGGTCAAAGACATCGGATATGTCATTGCTGGTGCGGCAATTAAGAAAGGACAGGAAATTACATCCGGAGCAGACGGGCTTGCGGCCGTGGCAGCAGCGGGAAATTATATTTTAGGTATTGCTTTAAGTGATGCATCAGCAAATGGATATGTAAGAATTCAGATTTCAAAATATCAGAAAGCAGATGGTGTAGGAGCCGGAGTTGGCGCATAACAAATAAGGAGGAATAAATACATGAGAAATTCAACAAAAGGTATTGCGGCAGAAATTGCAAAAGGGGCATTTAGACCTCATACAGCACTTACAAATATGGCGCTTTCATATTTTCAGAACCCGGGAAATTATTTTGCAAAATCAATTTTCCCGATTTGTCCTGTAGATTTGTCAAGTGATAACTACTATGTTTTTGACAAAGCAGATCTTTTGAGAGACGGATGGAAGAGAAAACCTGCGTATGGAAAGGCAGATCCGACGGTTGTTTCTGAATACACGGAAACATATAACTGCAAAGTTGATCAGATGATTATGGGAGTTGATAATATTCGCCAGACAGATCTTCAGCGTCGCATGGGACCGGCAATTAGAGATCCGCGAATTCAGAGAACAAGAACTATTGCAGAGCAGGCAAACATTCATCAGGATTATTTGTTCGCAGAACATTTCTTTAAAGCTGGTGTGTGGTCTCAGGAGTACACAGGGGTTGATAATACAAGTCCGTCTGGTGGCCAGTTTATTAAGTTCTCAAATGATAACTCCGATCCTGTAAAATTCTTTGATGAGAAAGCAACAGAAATGCAGGAAAAGACTGGAAGAAGACCGAATCGTATTGGTCTGGGGGCAAATGTTTACACTGCTCTTAAAAATCACCCAGGTATTCTTGAGAGAGTAAAATACGGTGGAACTACTGCGAACCCGGCAAATGTAACTTTGAATGTGTTGAATGCCGACTTGCTGACAAGACTATAGTCATGTGCCCAATATTAAAACAGAGCGAATGGGAGTATATATCAAATTTCCAATAGTATGGCTAAAAACGAAGTGTTATATGGGTATGCCCGAACTGATAACAGCAACCATATAGTCAGTATCGATGATATTGACAGGTCATTTTCTCGAACACATAAATTCTTCTGTCCACACTGTAACAAAGAAATGTATGCTACATTTGGAGAAGTTCAAATGCCACACTTTCGTCACAATGGGGATAAGTGTCAGCATGACCAATACCTTCATAGTTTAGCGAAACGTGTCTTCTATGATGAGTATTCGAAATGCCTAAAAGAGGGACTACCGTTCTTTTTGGAATTTCGCAATCCTATACGATGTAATATGGCTTGTGTGCTTAAGAATCATATAGATTGCAGTGAACGTTACATAAAAAAGACTACTGACCTTACTAAGGAATATAAGCTGATTTCTCTGGAAACCACGGTGACTGTTGAAGAGCATTACCGTCGTCCAGATATCCTCATTGAATCATTTGATGGCAAGCAACTTTGGATTGAAATATGGGTATCTCACGAGACCGATGAAGAGAAAAGGAAAGATGGTCGTATTATTGAAATTAAGATTAATTCAGAGAAGGACTTGGAGATGATAAGAAATCACAAGATGGTTCAATCAGAAGGTGAGAACTTAGCTGTCCGACTCTTTAATATTGAAACAGAAGATTCCTATGCTCCATCAGCGACCAAAGAAGTAGAGTCTATGGTGTCTTTTCCTTGTGAAAAGTTTTTCTGCCTAGACGTTTGCGGCTTTCACTATAAATTTTCTATTATTGAGCATATTAAGACCGACATAAGTAGCGATCTGTCTTATAGAGTTGTTCTTAGGCTGAATTGGAAAGGTGATCATGACTCTATAGATGTTAATGACGGAGAGAAAACATCTGAGGCATATCTGCGAACAGTTTGTTTTAGAAGATATAATTCTTATGGATGTAATAATGCTCTATCTGATGATAATTCTTTTTACTCGCTAATTGTGTTTGAATGGAAACCCGAATCATTCAAACCTGTAATGCTGCAAAGAACCATGGTGCACCATCGTTCTTTATCCAGTCATCTTTTAGAAGCACCACAGTCTCTCACAATCGCTCAGACAGGTATTTCTGATATAGAATGGATAGATTTGGGACTTCCCTCGGGAACTCTCTGGGCAAAGGATGATATCAATAGAGTTATGTCTTTTGCGGAAGCAAGACATAACTATGAGGTCCATATGCCGTCAAAGAAGGCAGTTGAGGAACTTAGAACGTGTAAACGAGAATGGAATCAATGCACCAAAGCCTTAGTGTTTACGGGTCCTAATGGTAATTCTATATCATTCCATTGCAAAAGCGACAATAAGACTTACTGGCTCAACGCATATGAACAAGGAGACGCACAATTCGGTCAATGCTTTCACATAGGGCCTGACGGGCATTTTTATATCAATGATAAAGACTCATCATCAGCGATATTTGTTAGGCTTGTCAAATGAGCTGTTACGACGCTTTTAGTATCTGTGCTTAAACTAGTTGTAAGTCAGGTGATTGACGAAGATAAACAGTGCGAACTCTTTGTTCAACGCAAAACTTCTACTTCCCGATGCAAAAATTCCGAAATATGTTGCCGAGGGTTTCGTCGGTGCTGATTTCGCCGACGATTTCGCCGAGGTGGTAGAGGGCTTCGCGAAGGTCCTGGGCTATCAGGTCCGGAGGGAGGGTTGCGATGTGGAGGCCGGCGCGGACACGCTCGAGAGCTGATGCTGCGCGGACCAGGGCTTCGTAGTGGCGGACGTTGGTCACTAGGGTCTCGTCTGTGCTGCCGGTGATTTCGGAACCTATTTCGCCGAGTGTTTTTGTCAATGTTGATAAACCTTTTCCGGTCTTCGCGGAGATTGGAATGACTTTGCAGTTATCGTATTTATTTTCAAGGAGTGAAACAATGTTGTTATCTTGGTTAACATTTTTGTTATCACCAATCTCCGCCATGTTCTCACCCAAATCATTGCCTGAACCATCGCCAGTACCGTTATCATCCATGTAGAAATCACCTGCAACATCGCATTTGTTCACCAGAATAACCACTTTCCTTTCCTGCCCGTCATCATGACCATGTTGGGAGGCCCCGCCCGTTTCAGCCAGAGATGCCCCGCCAGTTTCAGCCAGAGGTGCCCCGCCAGTTTCAGACAGAGGTGTTCCGTCAGTTCCAGCTAGAGGAGCCCAGTCCGTTTCTGCCAGAGATGCCCCACCCGTTTCACCCAGAGAAGTTCCGTCCGTTTCAGCCTGAGAAGTTCCGTCAGTTCCAGCCAGAGATGCACCGCTCGTTTCAACCAGAGGTGCTCCACCCGTTTCAGCTGCATGTGCCCCGCCAGTTTCAACCAAAGAAGTTCCGCCAGTTTCAGACCGAGAAGTTCCGCCCGTTCCAGCCAGAGGTGCCCCGCCCGTTTCAGCCCCGTCGACCGCTAGGCCGACATTTTTCACACCGCCCATTTCATTGACCTTGGACAGAATGAAATCCGCATCCTCAAGCACAGCCGCCTCGCCTCGCGACAAATCCGTCATCCCAAGCACGACCGCAGCCTCACCAAGTTTCTTGAAAGTCCGGTCAATGCCGATTTTCTCTATCGTTTCGTCAGTTTCCCTGATTCCGGCAGTGTCAATGAATCTGAACAGGATGCCGTCGATATTCAGCGTTTCCTCTATAGTGTCACGAGTCGTGCCGGCAATATCCGAAACAATCGCGCGCTCCTCCCCGAGCAGGGCATTGAGAAGCGTGCTTTTACCCGTATTCGTGGCCCCGACAATCGCCACAGGGACACCGTTCTTGATAGCGTTGCCACGGCTGAATGATGCGGTCAGACGCCTGATATGTGTCAATGAATCGTCCACCAATTGCCCCAGTTCCTTGCGGCTTGCGAACTCCACATCTTCTTCGCTGAAGTCCAGTTCGAGCTCCAGTAGGGAAGTCATTGTCAGAAGCTTTTCCCTCAGCACTTTCAACTCTGACGAAAAACCGCCCTTCAACTGATTCATTGCAACTCTATGAGAGGCAGCACTTTGCGAAGCTATCACATCTGCAACCGCTTCTGCCTGGGCGAGGTCCATCTTGCCATTGACAAAAGCACGGCGCGTGAACTCACCTGGCGCCGCAATACGAGCCCCGGCATTGACCAGAAGCTCTAAAAGCTTATTGACAATGAATCGCGAAGCATGGCAGGAAATCTCCACTGAATTCTCGCCCGTGTACGAATGAGGAGCACGGAAAACGCTGACTATCACATTGTCCAAAACACTTCCGTCCGCCTCGAAAACCGTCCCGTAGCGCAGCCTGTAGCCTTCGGTCTCAGCAATAGGAACTCCCTTAGTGTCAATGACTTTGTCGGCTATCGCCAATGACTCTTTTCCGCTGACTCTTATTATCGATATCGCACCTGTGCCCGGAATTGTAGCCGGCGCGCAAATGGTTCCGCCGGTAAACTGATAATTCGTCATAACTCTCTATCCCAGAATCTGTTCCGCGTGGTTCTTCGTATTGACCTTGTCAATGATTTCCTCAAGTATGCCATTCTCATTGAAAATGAATGTCTTACGCAGAATTCCCTCGTAAGTCTTTCCATAGAGCTTCTTCTCGCCCCATGCGCCGAAAGCCTTGATGATCAATGCGTCAGTATCGGCGAGCAGAGGAAATGGCAATGCATATTTGTCGCTGAAATTCTTCTGGGCCTTCACGCTGTCCTTACTTATGCCTATGACATTGTAGCCCAATGCCAAGAACCGTTCATAATTGTCTCTCAGACTGCAAGCCTCAGCAGTGCAGCCCGGCGTATTGGCCTTCGGGTAGAAGTACACCACCGTCTTTTTTCCAATAAGGTCAGCAGACTTGACAATGTCGCCATTCTGGTCAGCCGCTGAAAAATCAGGCATTCGATTACCAATCTCAAGCATAGCAAATTCTCCTTTTGTTTCAAACAAAGATACGCAAAACTCTTAAATATATGGCTTGCCTTCCCATCTCTTTTTGCAGATGTTCGGACAAATCACTAAATTGCCGGAAAATGTGCCACGAAATTTGAAAATTGAACCCGGAACTTTATGAAAAAGATTTTAACTGTCATTATGCTGCTTGCTGCCTGCGTTTCGCAACTAGATGCACAGACATATATGGTCAATGCACTTGTCCCTACGGAGTCCAAGAAATGTTCCATATATAAAACCGGTGGCAGTGCCATGAAAATCTGCTGCTATGACATCACGGGCGGTTTCGTGATCGGTGCACCTTCCGGCGGGCTGATTTCTGACAATGTCCCGGGTAAGGCGGTGTTCGCTCTCAAAGGCGCATACAGCAAGCTGACATTTGTGATGGGCCCGTATTCGAACGGCAATCCCGACAAAGGCAATTCCATCGTGACAGTCTCTGCGGACGGGAAACGGCTGCTGGACGAGGTCGTTTTCGCATATGACGCCCCACGCTTCCTGACATTCGATGTCGCCGGGGTCAATGAAATAGTATTCACGATTCCACGGGGCGATACGCAAATCGCATTCGGAAACGTAAAGCTCTGGAAAGCAGGAGCAGCAGTTTCAAACCCGAACACACTCCTTTCCAGAGTGCCGGGCGGAACTGTCGATCTTATGCAGACCAACCAATTATATAAATATAGGGAGTCCGGGTTCGTAAAGCCTGTACTCGGTGACAAGGCCAAAGGAGCCGGTCAGGAAAAGACCATCAGCATAACCCGGAAGGAATACAATTCCGGTCTTAGCTTCTCCGTATCACAGGCACTTGCCGGTACTGAACAGGGATTCGCATATTTCTGGCTGGACAAGCGTTATGACAAGGTTTCATTCATCGTCGGACCGAGAGACAACCAGAGCTCCAATTCGAGCGCCTGGCTTGTCGTGAAAGCGGACAAGAAAACCGTTTATGAAGGAATGGTGACACAGAAAGACCTTGCTAAACAGATAGTTGTCGATGTGAAAGGCGCTTCTCGGCTCGGGCTTATATGCGAATACAGAAACCGCGACTTCCTGGGCGGCATCACATACGGAGTGGTGGATATCAAGGCCTATCCGGAGGGTGCGAGCGTTCCGGCAGCAGGCATTGTCAATCCTAACCGCGACAGAATCGCCAAGCTTCCTGATGTATGTCCGCTTATGTCCTCCATCAAGCCATATTCCGTGCGAGGAATTAGTTCTGCAGACAAGACATTGTTCACGGGTGAATCCAGGCACTACACCTTCTCGATGGGCGGAGAAAAGTATTGGGAAGGACTGCTGCTGACCACCGGAAACAAGCTCTTGGGTGACAGAGTGGCTTCTTATGCGGAATTTGACCTTGCCGGCGAATATGACTGGATCAGTTTCGATGCAGGTTGCCTTAGCATGAATCACGTGCTGGATGATGACAATCTCCGTGTATATGCTGATGACAAGCTGATCTTCGACCATACCATATATTGCACATGGCCGAACCAGCACTACGAACTGCCTGTAAACAAATGCCGCACGCTAAGGTTTGAGAAATTGGGCAACGGCAAGAACAAGCAGACCATCATCGGAGTCGGCGATATCATTCTCTATCGTGGCCGGCCTGTGCCTAATACGTTATTTGAACACGACGTGCCTGATTGCCCTCACGATGCCGATCTGATAGACGTCTGCGGGAAACCGTATTTCCACTATGTCGGAAGATATGTCAGCGACCTGACCAATTTTAACATGGCAGACTGCTTCCACGACGGCAGCACCATCACCAAATATTTCCAGATGAAGGACGGCAGGCAGATCAACAAAGGATTCATGCTGGAGACCAATATCCCTCTCGGTCTGGAGAATGTGACCGTTATGGATGCGGTATTCATGGCATTGACAGGAGTAGGCTCGACGATAAGCAGCTCAAACGTCTCCGCAGCCACCGGCATCAGCGCAGGCGTATCCGGAACACCGACTGCCAGCATCTTCCTCCTGCTTGAGGACAAGAACAGCAAACAGGCATCCGCGGCGGCATTCAATCCTTACGGACAGTACGAGAGCTGCACATTCACGGTCGCCAACAGAGTGGAATATGTGGATGCGTTCGATGATGTGTTCCAGAACAAAAGTCCTGAGGCTTTGCTCAATCCTGTGAAACTCAATGTGTTTGCGGACCAGGTTCTCGTAGGGGAGTACTGGCTGGACAACAAGATGCAGCCGCTCACAGTCACGGTTCCGATTTTCAAATGCCACCAGTTGATGTTCTGGCTGGAGTGCGGCGACAAGCGTTCAGGTCAATATGTGTTCTATGACCTCAAACTCAGCAAGACTCCATGCAATATCCCGATTCCTACGGAATATACTTCATCTCAGGCAGCCAAAAAGGTGGAAGCGCAGCCCGCGAAACAGACTGTAGCACAGGAGCCGGCGCCTGAAAGAGTCACAGTAGTCCAGGAGCGCAAACCCGCCAAAAAGGACAAGAAAGACAAGAAGGCCAAGTCGCGGATCGATTGGGAGGTAAGGGCTTATCAATCCAGCAGTTCTGCTGTCAATGAATTCTTGAGGGATGTCAATGCCATGTGGGAAAAGACCGCACAATACATGAAAGGCAACTATGACTTCCCGTCCGCTTCCCAGACTTGGGTTCAGAGCAAGGACGGCACAGTATATAAATGTCTGTCATTCATCGGCTCCAACGGCAACCGCCTGTCCATATCATCCATGATTACGACCCTTCAGGACCGGATAGCCCAGGGCAAGGACATCCAGCTGTCCATATCATTGGCAAAAATGGGCGTGGCATCGGCGAGTCTCGGTGTGACCTCGGTTACCAGCATCGAGGACATGGTCTATTTCGGCAAAAAGGTCAAGGAAGGATCCAAGGCGTTGGCCCAATGCAACGATGACATTTCAGACTGCGTGGCACTTGCTCAGGCTCAGATAGATGCGTTCAATGCGTACCGCTCATCATCCGTGAGCGCAGACGGAAAGACCAGTTCCGACACGGTCCTGATTCTGCGGCCGGAGCCTGGCGACACCGTCCCGGGCAATCTGCAGCAGTTGGAGTATTACAATTTCTGATAAATGACAGAGTCTGACAATAGTTTTGTAGCGGTCAATGTGGATGAAGCCGCGTTCAGAAAGGTTTTTGACCGGTATTATCCACGGATGCTTGCATTTCTGCGTTCATTTCTGCAGTCGGACGACGATGCAGAGGATGTGGCGCAGAATGTATTCGTGAAACTGTGGATGAAAAGAGAAGTGCTGCTCGACCGGGAGTATCTGGACATCTATCTTTTCAGGATGACGGTGAATTCCGCCATCAACTTCTCGAAAGTCCGGAAACGGCACGTGGGCCTGGAAGACATTGACCTTCCTGATGAACTGGATCCGGGACAGGAATTCGATTCACGCAAACGGCTCGACATCATATTTAAAGCCGTATCCGAAATGCCGGAAAAACGACGTGAAGTGTTCATCCTCAGCAGATTGCACGGGATGAGCCATAAGGAAATCGCGGAGAAACTGAATGTTTCATCCAAAACGGTCGAGAATCACATAAATTTTGCTCTACGAGAACTGCGCAAGATGAAATATATCATAGTGTTCTTCATATCTATGGTGTTTTCATAAAAATATCAAAAAACTTTTAGGGGATACGCACGGTTTGCATTGTATTAGTAACATGAGAATAATAAGTTGCCTCAGATTAAGAGAAGATTTTCGAGGATAGATCTATTTTCGAAGAAAGAGTGTGCCGGTGGCACATGACTGATGAGAAAAAAGATATAGACCGAAAAGATTCCTTAAGATGATGCAGGTTATTTTTTGAAGGTTACTTAAATGCAAAGTCAAAAACCGATTATGACAAACAAAGAGTTATACGGCAAATGGACCTCTCAGGAACCGGTCGGGCTGACAGAAGAGCAGCTCGACAGCGCGTATTCTTCCGTAAAAGGCAAGATACGCAGGGCTGAGTCCGCTTCATTGGCCATCAAATTGTCAGAGGAGTTGCGTGTCCGCCGCCAGAAAAGGATTATCAGGATACTGTCTGCCGCCGTCGCTGCCGCATGCCTGATTCTGCCTGTCGTCATTGTCAATGTCTCAAGACATTCCTACGAGAAAGGCCTTTCGGCTCAGGTCAATGACGAGGCTCCGCAGATGCTCGAGTATTCGGCCAATGCCGGGGAAATGCGTCATGTGCTTCTTCCTGACTCTACATCTGTCACGCTCAATGCCGGTACCGTGCTGATTTGCCCTGCGGAATTCATTGGCGGGAAAAGGGGAGTCTATCTCAATGGTGAAGCCACTTTCGATGTGACGAGGAACGAGAAAAAGCCGTTTGTCGTCAGCACTTCCGTTATGGACATTACAGTCCTCGGAACGAAATTCAACGTGTCTTCCTACAGCGACGACGAAAACGTGACCGCCACATTGTGCCGGGGAAGCATTTCCGCATTGACGAAAAATGCGGAGGAACCTGTCGTTCTTACCCCGGGGCAGCGGTTTGTCGTCGAAAGAAGCAGCGGCAACAGTTTCGTGGAGAATGTCAATGCAGATGAAGACGTGGCCTGGGAGAGCGGCCAGCTCTGCTTCCGTTCGAAATCCATACACGAAATCGTGAAAATCATCGAACGCAGATATGCCGTGAGGATTTATGTCACGACAGGAAAATACGACAACGACCTTATAACAGCCAAATTTATCCAAGGATCTACTTTGGACGATCTGATGTTCGCCTTGTGCAAACTCATTCCGGGAATGTCCTATCGGAAAGTCAATGCCAATATCTATATCAGATAATCCGGACAAATTATAATCACATAATCAATAATTTTTATGAAACAATTGATTGCAATGCTCGCTTGCATTCTCTTGTCTTCATCTGTTTCGTCAGGGATTTTTGTCCAGACCCAGAATGTCAGATTCAGTCGGGAACGGATGAAGATATCAGAAGTGTTTTCTGCCATCGAGCAGCAGACGGGCCTGACAGTGGCCTACAATGAAAGCGCTCTGGACCTTTCCGGAGTCGTGTCAGTACCATCGGAGACCAATGTCTCTGACCTTTTGGCCTCAGTATTGAAAAATACAGGCAACTCTTTTTACTTCCATGGCAAGATGATTCTTGTGTACAAGGAAAAGCAGATGAAAACTTCCACTTATTCCGGAATTGTCGTGGACAAGGCCGGTCCTGTGGCCGGTGCTGCTGTGATGGTGGAAGGAACTGACCAAGTGACAGTTACGGGTGTGGATGGAAAGTTCGCCATAAATGCACCTCAGGGCTCGGTGCTCAAGGTTTCCATGCTCGGCTATAAGGAATTCACTGCTACCGCAGGCCCTCAGACCGACAACCTCAGATTTCTTGTCGAGGAAGACAACAGACTTCTCGATGAGTCAGTCGTAGTAGGTTATGCGTCAATGAAAAAGCGCGATCTCGTAGGTGCTGTGGACCAGGTGAAAAGTGATGTCATCGAGAACAGATCCAACGGAAACCTTGCCAGGTCACTTCAGGGTGAGATTGCCGGTCTTAACATATCGTTTACTGACAGCAAACCGTCACGTTCCGCTTCTTTCAATGTCAGGGGAACGACATCCGTAGGCGCTGGAGGTTCTTCACTTGTGCTTATCGACGGCGTGGAGGGAAGTCTGAATTCCATTAACCCACAGGATGTGGAAAGCGTCAGTGTGCTCAAGGATGCTTCATCTACTGCAGTCTATGGTGCAAGAGGAGCGTTCGGAGTAATTCTTGTGACTACCAAGAATCCTCAGAAAGGCCGCCCTGTCATCAACTACAATGGTTCAGTTACCGTAAACAGAAGAACCGTCGTTCCTGATGTCATCACAGACGGTCAGGATTGGCTAGACTGGTGGAAAGACTGCTACAATGGATATTACAACGGCTCCAAGTCATTGCTCAGTCACATTGACAGTACTGTCCCTTATAGCGAGGCCATCTACAGTGAGCTCGTTCGCAGGAAGAACGATCCGTCTCTCTCCAAGACTACGACCCTGGAAGGAAGCAGCATGTTCGGCTGGGCCTATATGGAGTCAACTGACTGGTATGACCTGTTTTACAAGGATTACAACTGGTCCACTGAACATAATCTGTCAGTTTCCGGAGGAGGCGATATGGCAGACTACTATATCTCAGGCCGTTTCTATGACATGGACGGTATCTATAAAGTAGGAAACGAGGATTACAAGAAATATGACCTGCGCGCAAAAGGAACGCTGAAAGTGCGCCCGTGGCTGCATATCACCAACAATATCTCTATGTCGGTCGTGAATCATTATGAACCGAAACATTCGAGAAACAATTTCAATGTGCAGAGAGCCATCAATCACGCTGCCATGCCGCTCTCACCTGTAAAGAATCCGGACGGCTCATGGACTACGGCAGCAGCTATCTCCGGCTATGCCGCTTTTTCTGAAGGATCTTCCTGGCGCACAAATGATTACATGTATCTTCGTGAGAAGATTTCAGCGGATGTCATCATGATCAAGGATGTCCTCAAGGCCTCTGTGGATTATTCCTACAACTACACAAGCCGCAAGAGAGTCGATGTTCAGAATCCGGTGAAATATTCCAAGAAGCCGGGTGAGGTGATGCTTGAATCGGCCTCGGCTGGCTCTTCCCGTCAGCAGGTGACCTATTTTACGAGATATCAGGCTGCCAATGCCTATCTGACTTTCAGCCCTAATCTCGGCAAGAACAACAGCCTTACATTGCTTGCAGGATGGAATATTGAAGAACAGAAATATGAAACGCTCAACGTCTCAAGGTCCGGTATCATCACACCGTCCAAACCGTCATTCTCATTGATGAACGGCACGACCACGGACCCTGTTGCAGGCGGAAATGCCTGGTCTTATGTCGGAGCATTCTACAGACTGAATTACAGTTACAAGGGACGCTATCTTGCCGAATTGAGCGGACGTTATGACGGCTCTTCAAAATTCCCGTCAAACTCCAAATGGGGAATGTTCCCGTCAGGTTCCGTCGCGTGGCGCATATCAGATGAACCGTGGATGAAATGGGCAGAATCATTGGACAATGCCAAGGTCCGCCTGTCTGCCGGCTCCATGGGCAACGGAAACGTGGCTCCATATTCATACACATCCGATATGAGCATCGGCACTGCAAGTGACATTGTCCTGGGCGGAAGTCTGCCGTCATACACTACTGTCGGCAGCATTGTTCCTGTATCATTGACTTGGGAAAAGGCAACTACCTATGATGTCGGCCTGGATTTGGATTTCTTCCGTAACAGACTGTCATTCAGCGGTGATATATACAGAAGATACACTTCCAACATGTACACCGTCAGCGAATCTCTTCCTTCTGTCTTCGGTACTGCTCCTCCAAAGGGAAACAATGCGGAGATGAAAACTGACGGATTCGAACTGACATTGTCCTGGAGAGACGAATTCAAGCTCTTCGGCAAACCGTTCAGCTACAGCGTGAAAGGTATGCTCTGGGACAGCAAGTCCGTGATTACCAAATATGCCAATGACACCGGTTCTCTCGGTACTCTTAAAGGCTATATCCAGAACGGCGGCTCTCCTTCCTCATATTATGTGGGAATGACACTGGGCGAAATCTGGGGTTATACGGTGGACGGACTGTTCCGTGACCAGAATGACATCGACAACTCCCCGATCCATAATTTCCAGCAGGCTTCGGACAAAGTCACCAGGCCGGGACAGGTTAAAGTCAAGGACCTCGACGGCGATGGCGTCATCAGCCCGGGCAACTTCAAGGTGCACGACCATGGTGACCTCAGGATTATCGGAAACAGGTCTCCGAGATACAATTACGGTATCAATCTCGCAGCGAACTGGAATGGTATAGGCGTGTCAGTCTTCCTTCAGGGAGTCATCCACAAGGACTGGTATCCTGGTTCCGATTCCGGATATTTCTGGGGAAAATACGGCCGTCCGTTCTTTTCGTTCATCCCTTCCATCCACACGGACAGCAAGACTGTGTATAGCGAAGAGGCAAACAACTGGAACACAGCATATTGGCCGAGAAAGACAACCTATCAGTCCAATGCATCGTACAGCTGGACCAAGGTGCTGGAGATCCCTAACACGAGATATATTCAGAATGCCGGATATCTCCGCGTAAAGAACGTGCAGCTGGACTATACTTTCAATGAAAAACTCTGCAAGAAGATGAGACTTGCAGGTCTGAAAGTTTATCTTACCGGAGAGAACCTGTTCACATTCACCCCGTTGCACAAGTATGCGCCGAATTATGACCCTGAGGGATTGTCCTACGACTCAGATTTCTCTGCGGCAGCCGACGGCTATACCTATCCGGTACTCAAGAGTTTTACATTAGGACTTAACATAACCTTCTAAGAGATTATGAAAAAGATATTGATACCTTTGGCGGTTGCGGCAGCATTGACCCTGCCTTCCTGCGAATCATTTCTCACGCAGGAGAACCCCAACAAGATAGAGAGCGGATTCTATTTCAAGGACGAATCCTCTCTGGAGATATACACCAACGGCTTCATCAGAAGTTTTGCCACATCCATCAAGAGCTTCATTGACGGGGACAAGAACGCTGATACCCACTCCTGGGATGGCCAGGCCGCATATTTTATGGACAACTATACGGCAGAGGACGCTTCTAACTGGTCCACGTCGAACTGGGCGCAGCTCCGTTCCATCAATTATTACCTCGACAATATGCGCAAGGCTTCCGCCTCTGACGCCGTTCTCGACCATTATGAGGGAGTCGGACGTTTCTTCAGGGCAATGTTCTATTTCTCCAAGATGAGGACTTTCGGTGCAGTGCCATGGTATGACACTACCATTGACCCGACGGACAAGGATGCATTGTACAAAGGACGCGACAGCCGCGAATTCATCGCCTCCAAGATACTCGAGGACCTGAACTATGCCTGCGAACATTGTTCTGACGACTCCAAATACAGAATCCGCGCCTCGTACATTCACAAATACGTCGCTCTTGCGCTGAAATCCAGATTCTGCCTGTATGAAGGGACAATGCGGAAATATCATTCCGACGACCCTTCCACCGGCAAGCCTTGGACAAAGGATGAAAGTTCAATGTATCTGGAACAATGTATCAAGGCGTCTGAGGAAATAATGAATTCCGGCATCTATTCGCTTACTGACGATGCCGCTTCGCGCAAGACCCAGTACAGGGATATGTTTACCAATGCAGATGCCTGCGGAGTTTATGCCAATGAATTCATATGGGCCCGTGACTACGACATGGATTTGCAGGTCACCTATGCCATAAATGACTATATGGTAAATCCTCAGCACGCGAACTATGCTTTTACCAGACAGTTCATCAATACTTATCTGATGACTGACGGTACGCCGTTCACGACCAAATATGCTGATTATAACAGTGTTGACTTCATTAACGAGTGCAAGGACAGGGATTACCGTCTCGCACAGACCATCAGGACACCGGGCTTTACAAGAGACGGCGGCAAGACTTCATGGGCTCCTGACGTGAAATTCTCCAAGACTGGTTATCAGCCGGTAAAATGGCTTACTGATGATTCTTCGAAGGACAACAATACTGCTGCCATAGCTACGGATGTTCCGCTGATGCGTTATGCTGAAGTCCTCCTGAACTATGCCGAGGCCAAGGCGGAGTTGGGCCAGATGACGGAAGATGTCTGGAACAAGACCATTAAACCGCTCAGGGAACGCTCCGGTGTCAAAAGCATTTATCCGACAGAGGCTGACCCTTATATGGCTGAGTATTTCCAGAATAAGGTGACGGATCCGTTCATTCTGGAAGTGAGAAGGGAAAGAGGTATCGAACTGACTATGGAAAATGTCCGTTTCTATGACATTGTCAGATGGCATCAGGGAGAATTATTCGCCCGTCCGTGGATGGGACTGTGGATTTCAGCCGTTGATACGCCGCTTGACCTGAATGGCGACGGTACACCGGAAACACTCGTGACGGCAGATGTCAAGAAGACCTCTACATTGAATATTCTGATGATAGACGCGGCATCTGAGGCCGGGCACAAACTGTCTGAGGGAACTCATGGAAATATCCTTCCTGCGACAGCACTTCAGCGCAATTGGCACGACTACAAATATGTGAAGCCGATTCCTAAGACGGCAATCCAGGAGAATCCGGCATTGAGCCAGAACCCTGGTTGGGATAAAGTGGATAAGAAAAACTAAAGAGATATGAATAGAACAATATATGGAATGTTGTTAGTGGCGGCAACGCTCTTGACAATGAGCTGTTCCAGCGAGTCTTCTCTTTTCCAGAGAGAGAACGATGTCGTTACTTGTGACTGCTCCGAACAGATTATCAGCCAGTCGATCAAATGTGACGGCAAATGGACTTCAGACTGCTCTGGAACTGAATGGGTGAAGATTTCTCCGGAAAGCGGTGAAGGTGACGGAAAGTATTACAGTACCTATGATCTGCACATCGGCTACAATGCCGGTGCAGCCAGGGAAGCCACAGTTTATCTGATCTATGACGGCAAGAAATATCCTGTGACAGTAAAACAGGGCGAGTGCGACTTCGCTTTCGAGGCTCCTACCGTCTCGGGTGCGCTGTTTGACGGAAAAGCATCTGAGGCAGTACTTCATTTGCCTTATGTAAAGGCCAATGGAACAGAATCTTACGAAATTTCATGTAATGTCGTTTCTGACAATGTGAAAGGTTTGTACGTGGAAACCAAGACCTACAGTTCATTCAACAAAGGAGCCGGAGTGCTGGATATACCGGTTATGGGAACCCCTGATGCTGAAGGAAATGTGAAGTTCGTGGTTTTCGCAAACGGAAAGTCCGTAGGGGAGTGTGAGTTGACGGTGTTCGATGCGGCCGGAGGTAAGCCTTCAGGACTCGATGTCGGCTGGAATTTCTATCTCCTGAATATTCCTGCTGCCGATTTGAGGGGCTCAGATTACGATTACAGCTGGACAGCCGATGCTGCACATTGGCCAGGACAGCCTGTTCCGTCCTCGGATCACAAAGTGTATCCGAATATCGGAAACAAGAAGGCATATCTCACTGCTGAGTGCAAGGCTTCTACTGATTTTTCATTCAATCCTTCCGTTCAGATCAAAGGCTTGATGCTCAATGACTATTTTATGGCTGTAGTTCCTGTCATGAACATCACACCTGACGTCAAAGTTTCAGTGGAGGCTTCATTCGGTGCGGCCGGTTCTGCCGCTGGTGTATTCTCGTTGGAGTATTCAGAGAATGGTACTCTATGGAAAGCGGCTCCGGGCGCACGTGATACGACTATTTTCAAGGAAACTGGAAAATATCATTATTACGTATCCCATGACAATGCTTCAGCTACCCGTAAGACTTATGACAAGGCTACTGACCAGAGCTACAGGAAATATACTTTCCCTCTCGAGGGCATTGAGCCGATAAAGAGCGGCAATATGTATTTCAGACTCAGAGTGTCAATGAATGTACGTGCGGTTGCCAGTGAAAAGACATACGCAATCGGCGCGAATAAGTGGTGCGATTTGAAAGGACTGGAAATCAATATGGTGAAAGGAGAATGATTATGAAAAAATTGACTTCAATTATAATATTTGCGGCCGGTTTGGCTATGCTGTCCGGGTGTCTTGAAATAGAGACACCTGAAAACCGGACAGAGAAACCAGAGACTGAGCAGACAGCTGTCTATAAGATCGTTGCGCACAGGGGAGGCTCGGCTGAGTGCAAACTCCCCGACTGTTCTGTAGCTTCGCTGAAATATGCCATCAGTCAGAACTGCTATGCTTCTGAGGCTGATATTGTTCTGACCGGGGACAATGACATCTTGATCTGTCATCCTGACGGAAACGGACAGGTGAATGGTCTCGATCCAGCTACACATACGGTAGCTCAAATCAGAGCGGCTGGAAATTTGTCTAACGGCGAGCCTATACCGACATTGACGGATTTCCTCAAAATCGTGATGGACAAGAAGCTGAACCCGAACGGCATGAAACTCTGGCTGGATGTGAAGCGCTTAGCGGATGCGGAGCGTTCCATCAAAGCATGTATGAGAGCATCTGAGATCATTTCAGGAGTCAATGCCCAGAACTATTGCGAGTTCCTGATACCTACCGGCGAGGATATATTTATGGCTGTACGCGACAGGGTAATCAATGATTACAAAATCAATATAGCCTGGATGACATGTACGAATCCTGCAAAATATGCGGATCCGAAAGATTATGGCAAGGTATGGGCTCAGCTGGCTTACCGCAAGATTCTCGGTGACAATCCTGAGAGTTCATATCGTCCGTTGGATTATTTCAATGCCGGTCTTCCTCTTGGTATCGCCGGAGTGGACGACGACAAGACCATGGCTGATGTAATACCGTATTATCCTAAGCTCAAGGCGATTTTTACGAACTATCCCGCGAAACTGATATCCAAACTTAGAGAGCAGAAATACATTGACTGATAATTTCAAGACGGCTTCTAAAAAAATCCCCTGCACCGGTTGTGGCGCAGGGGATGATTATTTTTATCAGTTGCCGGCGAATGTCACTGTCGCAACGGAGCTTATAGTAATTGTTTTTGTGTCAGGGTCAGTTATATATACGAGTAGTGCTACTTCTTTGCCCATTTTCTTATAGTACTGGCCAGATACTGTCATCGTCAGAGTAGGAGACGATGTGCCGCTTATGATATATTTGCCTTTTTCATCACTCTCGTCTACATCTTTTTCTAATCCGAAGTACGTGACACTTTGTATTCCGTTTTCCGGATTTGTAATTATCTGTGCTACGCACCAGGTATATGTCGCATTTTCCAAAACAGGATCCAGTTCTACTGACAAACTGAATGGAACACCGTCTTTCGCGGAAACATTCTTTGGCTGAGTCTTGATTTTCGGGGCCTTTTCACAATAGTACATTCCCTGGACGCGGCTACTTTCGTTGCCCGGAGTCATTAGCCAACTGTAACTTGTAGCGGTCATATTACTGTTGAAAATTTTTAAGACGCGATTCTCGCCAGGATTGTTCCAATAATGGAATTTTTGGGCGTCCAAATTGGTAGCCTCAGTGATGTCAACGCTCTTGAGTTTATTGTTGATAATATGCAATGTTTCAAGTTTGCTGCATCCTTTCAGATTGATTTCTGTGAGTTCATTGTCCGAGAGATACAAATTGGTGAGATTCGGGAAAATGCTGGCGTCGAATTTCTTCAATTTGTTTTCTTCCAACGAGATGGACTCCATGTTGTCATGTTTTCCAAAAGTTATGTTTGCTATCTGATTGCTTTCCAAATTGAGATTTTTCAAGCTGACGCAGTTGCTCAAGTCAATTTGCGTCAGATGACATTTTTTTGCTACGAGCTCTTGAAGTATCGTGAGCTTGCTGACGTCCAATGTCTTCAGGTTCTGGCAGCCGGAAAGGCCCAAGTATTCAAGATTTGTCAGGAATTCCAGTCCTTTACATGACTCAAGATTCTCTTTGTATGTGTCAGGCATCGAAAATGATGTTATCTTCGTTACTTCCGCATACATGATCTTGTCCGAATCCTCAATCAAATTCTGATACTCCAATGCAGCTGCCAATACTTCGTCGAAATGCTCGGTAATGTCTTGATTCACTGTTACATCGCAGCTTCCTGTCACAAATCCGTCAGGAATAGAGGCTGAAATCCTCGCACTTCCGTATTTCTTGGCCGTTACCATGCCGTTTTCATCTACGCTTGCAACTTCTTCATTGTCAGAATGCCACACTAGCGTGGACAGGATTTTTTCCTTCTTGGTAGCATTTTCAGGAAGCGCAGTGACGCTCAGCTGTTTAGTCTCTCCTGCATTGATCACAAAAGAAGTAGGCTCGATGGTTATGCTTATTATGGCTACCTCCTCTGCTTTTTCTTTCTTGCAGTTTACCAGCAGGGGGATTGTCAATGCTATGATAAGCATGGTGGATAAAACTCGTTTCATAGTGTCCTTGTTTTAAATTGTTATTTGATATTTATTTGGTCTAAGTTTAGATTTTGTCAAAGATACACACGAAACAATGCGAAACAAATACGTAATTCTACGTATTTTCGCCATTATTCAGCCGTTATATGATGCGTACGTATATGTGAAATTTCTGCGTATTTTTACAAATGTGGAATAAAAACTGGATTCTAATGAAAGATTTTCACGATTGAGGCGTATATTAGTAAAAGAAATACAAATATAATCATGAATACTACTTTAATTATTGCTGTTGTTGCAGTGCTTGTGGTGGCTGTTGTCGTAATCGTCTTGAATAAGGCCAATGCCGTGGTCAAGGGGGAACTGGAGAAGAAAGAAAATGAAATTCGGGAACTGACCGGAAAACTTGCGGAGCGTGACGCCGACCTTATACGCAAGGAGTCGGAAGTGCGTACTGCTGAGGCTCTTAGAGAGAGCGAGAGGAAGCAGCACGAACTGGCTTTGCAGGAGGTGAAAAGTAGTCACGAGAAGTCATTGGCCGAACTGAAAGCCGGGCAGGAAAAGGCTATAGAGGCAGCCAAAACTGCATTGGCCCTCGAAAATGAAAAGATTCTCAAGGCCAGGGAAGAGACTCTCAAGAAAGAGGCGGCCGAGACTATGAAGAATATTACCGGAGGACTGGACCAGACTATAAAAGGAATGACCGAGGCGTTTGAGGCACAGAGAAAGACGCATACGGAGGAGAGTTCCGCCATCAAGACCCAGTTCAATGAGACTGTTAAGCATCTTAAGGAGCAGACTGAGGCGATCGGCAACCAGGCCGAGGACCTGGCCAAGGCGCTTAAGGGTCAGAACAAACTCCAGGGTAATTTCGGAGAGACAATTCTCGAGAATATTCTCAAGGAACAGGGCTTCCGTGAGGGAACTGATTATGAATCAGAGATTTGGCTGCGAGACAAGAATGGTGGGCTTATCCGTAACGATGAGACAGGCAAGCGTATGCGTCCGGATTTCGTGCTGCATCTCCCGGATGAGACTGATATTCTTCTGGATTCGAAAATGTCTCTGCAAGCGCTTACTGACTATCACAAAGCCGAAACGGACGAGGCGCGTGAGGAAGCTGCAGTCAGGAATCTCGAGTCAGTGAAGAATCATGTCAAGGAACTTATCAGCAAAGAGTATCAGAAATATGTGGTCGGCCGAAAGACATTGGACTTCGTGATTATGTTCATTCCGAATTACGGGGCATGGCAGCTGGCAAGGATGAAGGAACCCGCCATCTTCAACTGGGCGTTGGAACACAATGTGCTGATTACCACCGAGGAAACGCTTGTCCCGTTCCTGCGCCTTATCCATGGGGCATGGCTGCAGAAAGCTCAGATGGATAATATCGAGGAAATCGTAAAGGCTGCTCAGGACATGGTAGAGCGGGTGGGCATTTTCTGCAGGTGCAATGCTGAACTTGAAGGTAAACTTAAAGGCGTGCTCAAAGGATTTGAGGAGAACACCAGGCGTCTTGTGGACGGTAACCAGAGCATTGTGAAAGCTGCGGAACGTGCTGTCAGCCACGGCATCGCAGCCCCGACCGGCAAGAATGCATTGCCGCAGGTCAATCTCATTCCGCTCCCGGAATCCTCAATTCCTGAAGAATAGAGGAGCGGGGGAGAGTTCAGAAACAGTAGTTGGTGCCGAGGGATATCCAGAACGGGTCGCCGATGCCTTTGTTGAAGTTGTGGGCAATCTCGGCGGAGGCGATGAAGTTCTGATTCCAGGCAAGTTTCAAACCGAATCCGCCGGTGCTGATAAACTGGCTGGCCATATTGCGGATATATTTCTGTGCGTTTTCCGGTTTGTGACCTGCTGCTACAGCCAATGCCTGGATATCCGGCAGTGCGCTCATCTCGCGGACACGGTAAGGCTGGACGATCATTCCGCAGTCGAAGAACGGATTGGCGGCTATGTAGAAGTTCTGTTTCAGAAGTCTGAAATCCACAAACTTGATACGGAGTTCGAAGTTGCCCCAGAGGTAGCCGTCGCCGATCAGACGGTTGGCATGCGTGCCTCGGATCGTGTTTGAACTGCCGAGCCCTTCTGACATCATCTGCTTGAGAACCAGTGCAGAAATGTTCTGCTGCATGTAGAAAGGCGTTTCTCCGGCCAAGCTGCCCTGATATGCCAGGTGGTAGGCAAAGACGGGATCTCCGACTTTGAATCCGAACGGAATGCTTACATAATGGCGGAAATGTGCGTTCAATTTCAGATAATTGAATCCGTCTCCGAATACGTCCGGGGAGCCATTGACATAAAATTCAGCCCATAAGCCCTTGTTCGGTGCTGTCTCGAAATCCCTGCTGTCATAAACCAGTCCGGCCTTGATTTCCAGTCTGCTGCCACCTTTTGCCTCGGACTCCTTGATTACGCCGAACTGCTTGTAGTGATGGTAGAGCGTGGATGAAGCGTCGTAACCGTATTTCTTCTCGTTGATGTCTTTCATCCGGAAATTCCAGTAGCTCAGACCGCCTGCCCACTGAAGATGTGCTGTTATATTGCCCTGAAAATCAGCAAGAACGCGTATGATGTCACGGTCGGTGTAGTAGTAGGAGACTTTCTTGAGCGGATCAACGCCCATAGTTCCGAAAAATGCCGCATCTGCTGCCGGAATCGTTCCGTCAGAAATCTGTGACGCGTATGACTTGTTTGAGATCAATGAATTGAAAACCGGAGTTGCAGCGCCGTTGAATCCCCAGAAACTGTATAGCGGGTCATCTATATAGGTGATACTCACCGATGACCTGACTTTGGGGATCAGAACTCTGCTGTCGTATGACAGGAACAGTCTCGTTCTGCCTTTCGTGAAATGAGAAGCCTCGTAACTTATCTTATCCCTGTAGTTCGGGTATGTGGAACCGTCTCCATAATTATAGAGATCGCCGAAAACGCCGTATTGGAAGCCCATGTCGGAAGAAAACGTGAGACATGGAAGGATGCCGAATCCCCATCCCGTCTTCTTCTCTGAAGGACTTTTTCCTGCTTTCTGACTTTTCTCTGTTCTATTGACGTTGCCGGCATAAATATCCGAAGGCGCGCTGCCCATAATAACTGCTGTCAATGCAATCAATATCGCTTTTCTCATCACTTTTTGTGTCGTAATCGGCTGCAAAGATAAATCAAATCTTATGAAATTTGAGTCCGGCATCGAATTATTGGCGGATTTTATGTATGTTTGCAAAATATTATTGATAAAATCTATGGCTCTGCTTATAGCTTACCTGCTCGGAACACTCGGAATTTCGTTCCTTTGCTCACTTCTGGAATCGGTGTTGATGTCAACTCCGCTATCGTTCATAACAATGAAAAAGGAGCAAGGCTACAAACCGGCTGAGAAGTTTTTCAAATTCAAATCGGACCCGGACAGGCCTTTGGCTGCAATCTTGTCATTGAACACGATAGCGAACACATTAGGCGCTGCGGCAGTGGGCCGCCAGGCGACGATTCTCTTCGGAAGCACCTGGTTCGGAATTATCTCAGCATTGACCACATTGCTCGTACTGGTGTTTTCTGAGATTGTGCCGAAGACAATCGGAACGACATATTGGAAGAACCTGATGGGCTTCGTGACATCGGTCATTTCTTTTCTGATGGTGCTGATGTGGCCGCTTGTGATTATGGTTCAGCTGATTACCAAGATGTTGAGCAGGAATGATGACGAGGCGACAGTCAGCAGGGATGAAGTGACTGCCATGGCCAACATAGGTGCGGAGGAAGGAGTAATAGATTCTGACGAGAACAAGGTCATACAGAATATCATGAAACTGGACAATGTCCAGGCCTGCGATGTGATGACTCCGAGAATCGTGGCGATGACAGCGCAGGAGAACATGACATTGAAGAACTTCTACAAGAACGAGACATATCTGCATTTCTCCAGGATCCCGGTCTATGCTGACTCTCCTGAGTACATTACCGGCTACATTCTCCTGAGCGATGCTCTCGAGGGACTTGCTGACGATGAGTTCGACAAGAGGCTTGTGGAGCTGAAACGTCCGATTTCATTCTTCAAAGAGGAGGATTCCTGCGGTCATATCTGGGAGGAACTGCTCAAGAAGCACGAGCAGATGGCTCTCATCATTGACGAATACGGCTGTTTCCAGGGCATTATCACCCTTGAGGATATCATTGAGACCATCCTCGGTCTGGAAATCATAGATGAGAATGACCAGGCAACTGACATGCAGCAGTTTGCCCGCGAGCGCTGGGAGCGTCGTCAAAAAAGATTCCGCCCTATCGTCCTTCCGAAAGAAGAAGATAGCGATAATGCTTAGGGCGGGTTGCCGAAACCTTCGTCGAGATTGTCCATCTGTTCCGGAATACTATTCGGATTTGTCTTTTGTTTTTCCTGTACAGATCAATAAACTTGTTTCATCGAAATATCCGGGATGTGTGCGTTCAAATTCTTTCATGCATTCTATTCCTTTGCGGTACACCTCGGCATAGAAGGCTTTGCGTTTTTTTATGTCTGCAGTATGGCCTTTGGTTAACTCTGCCCATTCATGTTCGTCTACATTAATCACGTCGCTCACGTACTCCTGTTCGAATCCGTTTTCGAAGAGTGAAATGATTGTTTTTTTACGAATCTCATCTTCATCATAGCCGTAGATTCGTAATGCCTTCTGATAGGACTCACAAAAACCTTCAATGTGTCCTATAACGCAGTTGTTACATATGCTCGCGACAAAATCTTGCCTTTTGAATTTTTTTGCGGCTTCATAAAGCTGCATGTCAAGATCATCCATAATGCCTAATGTTTAGTAATCCTTAAAAAATCAACTTGGTAATGGTAAAATTAATAATATTATTTGATTAACCATTCCCAGCATGGAATTACCTCGATGGTACCATAATCATCTTTGATGGTTTTCTTTTCGTCATAGGTGATTATCAGTCTTCGTTTGCAAGGTAATGCTTTCGGCAGTTTCTGCAAGGCGTCAACTTCACGATTTAAGGTCACATCCGATTTGTCAATGGAATAAGAAACCTGTATTGCCAATTCTTCTTCTGGAATATAGAAGTCAACCTCAACATTTTGATTATAGAAAAAGACGCGCTCATTATCGCCGTCATTTCCATATTTGCGGAAAAGGGCAACAGCAACTATGTTTTCCAATAAAGTAGTTGTCGGATCCACAAGAAGAAGGCTAAGTAATCCATTATCAATGAAATAGTATTTGCAGTTAGTTTCGCGTTCCGCAAATGCGGCATTTATATTACGTAGCCGCAACAAAAGCCACGCATCTTCACAATGCTCGATATAATTGCTGGTTGTCGGAATGGTTATTTTGCCGCCTATGCCTGACAAAACTTTAGAGAGTCTTGAATAAGACAATGGCTGTTTCACACTTTCTGCCATTTTCTTCACCATAAGACGCAGGAGGTTCGGATTGCTGATTTTGTTACGCGCACAAATGTCTCCAAGATATATCTTCTGATATACTGAACTCATGTACCCCCTTTTTACCGTCAATAAAACACTCTCCGGCAATCCTCCCCAATTCATATATTCTGAGTATTCCCGCAAAAAGATGGATTTTCCTGCGGTACTCATCAAAGTATCGTCATCATAAGGAATATTTCGCGAACGAAGATATTCTGTGAAACTATATGGATAAACCTCTATTGGTATATAACGACCTCCAAGTGTTGTCATTATCTCTTTTGAAAGCATCCTGGCATTTGAACCTGTGATCCAGACGGTTCGTTTGCTGTCTGCCATACGCCGCGCAAACTTTTCCCACCCGTCAATATTGTGTATTTCATCAAGGAACAGCATCGGATTATCCTTTCCGGTCATTTCAATGTGACATTCAATGATCGAATTAAAGTCTTCATAATTAAACCCGATCAGCCGCTCATCCTCGAAACTTAAATAAAGCATTTCATCCCAATTATGCCCATCACGCAACAACTGTTGAATCCGTTCAAAGAGAACGAATGATTTGCCGGCTCTTCTCACACCGACAAACACATAACAGCCATAGCCCTCAGTTTCAATGTCTCTGTGAACTATATTGTAACTTTCGATTTCACGACGATTGTCTAGAAGGATCTGTTTAAGTAATGCTTTATTAACCATAATTATTAAAATGCCATTTTAAATGTTTACGCAAAAGTATAAAATATCATTTAAAATAACAATGCATCTATCTTCGTGTCTTTCAACGTCTGTTTCAATTCTATTCCGACAGATCGCCATGAAGGCATCTTCTTGAGCGTTCTGCGGACCGGTTCTACATCATAAAGCAGGAAAAGCAGCAGTACGGCAGTGCCTATCAGACATGACCAGCCGAATATTGTCTTGACGCTGGACATAAGAGGTGCCAGTGCATCCATTTTCGCCACATAGCCAGCAACTGACGGGCCTGAGACAGAAGGTATGGCGGATGAGCAATAATGAGTGGAATATGCTGCTGTATAATATCTTAGAGCGTGTGCATATCCGGCAGAAGCAATCGACTCTATAAGTCCGTTTCTGATGAATCCGCAGATGGTAAGGCCCATGAAGAAATGCTGGAAAGGCATGAACTCTTCAAGATATATCGTGAGCGCTGCGAAAAATATGGCAAATCCGAAAGTGCGCAGCATTGTCGGAAGATAGAAAACTTCAACATTGACATGAGGCGAAAGCCCGAAGTACATTGTCAGCTGATAAACGAGAATGGCTGCGAATCCGACTGATAGCAGGGTCGTGTATTTCAGGCGCACGACTTTGATCCACCAGAGCACAAAGGAGCAGCCGAACAGTGTGCCGAACAGCTCGCAGAGCGAGAAACGCGCTGTCGTCATTGCTCCATAGCCGAGAACGGCTGACGTGAAAGCTGTCTGGAGCGATTTCGGGGTGGCGCACATGACTTCGAGCACAAGGAAAAGCCCCAGCACGGGATATAGTTTCCCGTATTTGAATGCGGCCGGATCAATGTAAGGGTGACGGATGTGCTTCATTCGGCCAATGCATATTGCCAATGTTACTGGCCAAGCCACGCAGACTGTACGGAAGACATTGCTGTCGAACCAGTTGTAGTATTCACCGTAAGTAAAGATCCAGATGCCTTCGAGCAGGACCAATGACCAGAGAACGCATCCGAGCCAGTCCACGCTTATCATCGGAACCTTCGGCATCAGGCGTACATTCCTTGTCAGAACGAATACTGTCAATGCGACGATGAGCAGCAGTCCTATCATGAACCAGTGCATCATCATCCAGCTTCCGAAATAATAGGTGAGCTGGTTTGCAATCCATGAAGATATGTTCATACAGCCTACCACCACCATGTACAGGAATGGAAAGAATCTGGAAAAATCACGACCCGGGGCCATCCAGAGCTGGATGTTGGACATGCATTCGAACGTTCCGCACAGTTTCAGGAATCCTGCGACAAATGAAATGACACAGAGTACAGGTATGCTTCGCACATACATGCAGAGCAGATTGCACAGGGCGATTACTAGTGCGGCGTTGAGCAGCAGCTGGCGGTTGGTGAACCGGAACTTGAACCGGAACAGAAGCGGGAACGGCATTGCGACTCCCACGACCCCGCACAGACCGATCATCAGCACGTCCTCGCGCATGAATGACGTTGTGCCCATATAATTGGCCAATGTTCCAAGATATATTCCTCCGCTCAGCTGGAAAACTATGGCGAAGAACAAATATATCCACGGCCTGACAGATTTGGGGACGTATTCCCGATACATAGGCATCGAGAATACCATAGGAGGTGTGGGCATATCAATACTTCACTTCAGTTTCGACATTGAGACCAGCCTTGAGAGCGGCAAGATCTTCGGGAGCACCGTCAATCTTTATACGGACCGGTACTCTCTGTTCCACTTTCACGAAGTTTCCGGTGGCATTGTTTACAGGCGCGCCCATCCATGCTGTTCCTGTTGCAGAGGCAATGGATTCCACATGACCGGTGAACTCTGCGTCAGGCAGAGCGTCGGCAGTTACCTTCACTTCTGAGCCTACAGATATATGTTTGAGCTGAGTCTCACGGTAATCTGCTATAATCCAGACGTTTGCATCCTCGACTACCTTTGCCATCAGCTGTCCCGGCTGCACCAACTGTCCCACGTGTATATCCTTTTTCCCTACATAACCGTCACAAGGCGCAGTAATTATCGTATATGACAGGCGGAGCTTGGCGAGTTCGAGAGCAGCCTTGGCAAGATTGACACTGGCCTCGCTCTGTCCCAGTCGTCCGGTCAGTTCATGTCCTACGAGTTCTGTGGACTTGCGCTGGCGGCTTACCTGGTCATATCGTGCCTGAGCAGCCTTGTATCGCGTTTCCACTGCATCGAACTGCTGTTTGGTCACGGCATCCTTGGCCAGCAGGGCCTTGTATCTTTCGTAATCCTCACGGGCATTCTCGAGATTGGCCTCAGCCTCTTCCATACCGGCTTCCGCTACGGTCACATTGCTCGCAGTCGTCTTTATGCTCGCTGCGTCCGCCGTTTTCCCTGATGTCGCACGGGCGAGATCTGCCTGAGCCTGCGCAAGCATGTATAGGTATTCGGTATTGTCAATGATGACGAGCGTGTCGCCTTTCCTGACGTGCTGATAGTCTTCAAAACGTATTTCGCTGACAAAGCCCTGAATTCTGGTATTGACAGGGGAGATATGACGTTCCACACGTGCGTCGTCCGTATATTCCACTTTCCCCAGATGCACGAAACGGGAGCATACGTATCCGATTCCGCAGAGAAGCAGAAGGATAATCACAACATTGTATATTCTTTTTATGGTTTTCTTGCTGATCATGATAGTTTATGTTTTATTGAAATTGCTTTTATAACCTGTTGTTTGACATTGACTTACAATATTCCGGCCGCGTAACGCAGGCAGCAGAGACGATATTGGATTCCGGCATTGGCGGCTGATACGTCCAGTTCCGCCTCGAGCTTCATATTGAACGCATCCAGCATATCTGTCACAAGAACAAGCTGTTCCATATATCTGTCGTGCACACGCTCGTAGTTCTCGTCCGCAAGTTGCAGGCTCTTTTCGCTGGTCTCCAGTTCGACGTATGACTGCATATAGTCAGCGTAGGTCTTCTGGACATTGTTCCGGAGATTCTCCTCTGTGACGTCTTTCGCCTGTTCCGCCTGTCTGACAGCGATTTCCGCCTGCTTCAATTTATGCCCTGATTTGTACAGCGAACTGAAATTGTATCGTATTCCCAGCCCTACATACCAGATATTCAGGTTCTTGTCAATGGGCGGAACCTCGAAGGTTATCGGACCGTTGAAGTTCTCGTATGCCACGACCGCTATCTTCGGGAGCCTTTCGCTCCGCACCAGTTTCTGTCTGGTCAATGCCATATCAGCATTGATTCCAGACACCTTCATTTCCGGAGATGAGTCCGCAGCGATTTCCTGCCAATGCTGTCTGCTTCTGTCCCTCAGGTCTTCATCGTCTGCCAGTGCAGATGAAATGACTGTCCCTTCCGGCAGGCCAAGTGAATTGACCAGCCTGTAATTCATGATTTCCCTTGTGTTCCAGAGTCTTACGAGGTCCAGTTTCAGCATTTCCAGCCTGAGTTCGTATCTGGTCACGTCAGCGGCCAGTGCCAGGCCGTGTTCCCTTTTTGCATTGATTTCCTCTATCAGTTTGGTAGTCAATGCAATGTTCTTTTCATAGACTTTTATGCTGTTGTCTGTCCGGAAGAGGTCCAGATACTCTCCGGCGGCCATAAGTCTCAGACCCTGACGGCTTTGGCTGATGACGGCTTCTGACATGCGTCCCTCGTGTTCGGCCATCTTTACTGCGGCATTGACAGCGCCTCCAGCATAGACGACCTGCTGGGCTTCGAGTGTGAATCCGTTTCCGAAATGTGGGGACGGGGCTTTAGTGAAATTCGAGAAGTCCCTGTCTGTCAGGAAGCTGTCACCGATGTAGCTGACATTGACTTCCGCATTGATTTCGGGATATCTTGCATCTTTTGCAGACTTTATTCCCTGTTCGGCTGCTTCCTGAGCTGTACGGAGCATCGCCATGGTCCTGTTTTCGTTTTCAATTCTTGTAAATACGTCTGTCAATGTGAGCTGCAACGTGTCCTTGTTCACGTTTGCCGTTTCTTGTTCTTGTATTGCATTTTCGTCCTGACCTGACTGTGGACTTGCATACAGCGGCATTGACAAAAAAACTGCGACAGCTGCTTCTGTCGCGATGATTCTCATTTTCATTGTCATTTGTCTTCGATTTTTCGATTGCAAAGGTATCGCTGTCCGGTCAGAAAGGCGTTGGACAAATAGATACAATAATGGGACAAATCGGAAGTGTTATGGTTATTTGAAACATTTTTACCGATATTTGCGGTATAAAAAGGAATATTATGGACAATGTTATAAGTGGAGAAATGTCTGCTGAACTGATGGAAGGAGTTTCTGATGTCCTGGCTGGTATCCGACGCGGTTTTGATGCCAGTTCAGAGAATGAGAACAGGAACGCTTTATCCGGAAGCTGTGAGATGGTCGCCGAAGACGGGATTATCATCCTGTGCCGCTGCGGCGATGCTGTTGTCAATGTCAATTATCACGCATGGACGCTTCCGTATGGCGGCGTCATTACCATTTTTCCCGGTGACGTGATATCTGTCGGCAAGAAATCATCTGATTTTACTGCGGATATGCTGGTGTTCAGTCCCAACATTCTGCGCGAGGCCAGTCTGGATATCGAGCACAGCATCTACGACAAGTTGCGTGAGGACAGGTGCAGAAGTGATTCCCAGGTGGTTTCCGATATTGTAAAGTCAATGTTCATGCTTCTTGAACTGTATTTCCGCCAGAATGAGTGCAAGTGCCTTGACAAACTTGTCCTGTATCAGCTCAAGTCGTTTTTTGTCGGTTTTCACGATTATATCACGAGGTTTCCGGATATGGCGCCTGCTTCTTCATTGTCCAAGCGCAAGCGCTACCTGTTCAATTCTTTCATGAAACTGATAGAGCAGAATTATAGGTATTCCCGTGATGTGAACTGGTATTCCGAGCAGTTGAGCATCTCGTCCAAGTACTTGAATATCATTACGAAAGACATTACCGGCAACAGCCCCAAGACTCTGATTGACCATTACGTTATACTCAAACTGAAGCAGGAACTTTCCGGTACTGACAAGTCCCTCAAGCAGCTTGCCTGGGACTACAATTTCTCTGATGCCTCATTCTTCACCCGTTATTTCCGTCTCCACACCGGCCTCACGCCCCGTGCCTGGCGATTGCAAGAAGGCCCTTCCGCAGGAAACCGAGGGTAATTTTATCTGTCCGTATTTTGAAATTAATATATAATTGGTTAATTTTGAGAATATTAACTAATAATCAATTATATTATGCCAAAAGATCTGATGAAGTATGAATGCCTCAGATGCGGATGGATTTATGATCCGGCTGAGGGAGATCCCGATAGCGGGATAAAACCTGGTACACCTTTCAAAGATATCCCGAATTCGTGGAAATGCCCGGTATGCGGCGCATCGAAATCCGATTTCGCTCCATATCCGGAAGACTGATAACTTCAAGAAAGTCGATCGCCATGCGGTCGACTTTTGTGGTATTTGATTATCTTTGCGTAATGTTCGTCATAACTTCATGCATGACATCATAATCAAACAAAACATACATCAAACCATAACCGGATGATACACAAAGGATTTTTCAGGAACGCTCTCGGAGCATTGACAGTTACATTGACATTGGGAATCTTTGCGGAAACAACAGCCTCTGCGGATGAGGGAATGTGGCTGCCGTCGCTGATTTCTGAGCGGATAGGGGATATGCAGAGCAAGGGATTCAGACTCTCTGCTGAAGACATTTACAGCGTGAACCAGGCATCGCTTAAGGATGCGGTCGTGCTTTTCGGACGCGGATGTACAGGTGAAGTCGTATCTGCGGAGGGGCTGCTTCTGACCAATCATCATTGCGGATACAGCCAGATTCAGAAGCACAGCAGCGTGGAACATGATTATCTGCGGGACGGATTCTGGGCATTGACACGAAACGAGGAACTTCCGAACAAAGGGCTGACTGTCAGCTTCTTGGAAAGAATGGAGGATGTTACTTCACGAGTTCTCGAAGGTGTGACCCCTGCATTGACAGAAACCAAAAGGGATTCCATTGTCAAGGCCAATACTGTGCGGCTTGTTAAGGAGGCGACATCAGAGGGCAGGGGACTGCGTGCTACGGTCGAGTCGCTTTACTACGGGAACCAGTATTTCCTGTTCCTCTACCGCGAATACAGTGATGTACGTCTGGTAGGTGCGCCGCCATCTTCTATCGGAAAGTTCGGCGGGGATACTGACAACTGGATGTGGCCGCGCCATACGGGCGATTTCTCCATTTTCCGCATCTATGCCGACAAGGACAATAATCCGGCTGAGTATTCTGAGGACAATGTCCCGTACACACCTAAGAAGTTTTTCAAGATTTCGCTCGGAGGCGTTCAGGAAGGCGATTTTACTTTCGTGTACGGCTTCCCGGGAAGGACTCAGGAATATATCATGTCTGAAGGAGTGAGGTATGTGTCGGAGGTGTCTGACCCTGCAAAAATTGCATTGAGGACAATGAGGCTCGACATTCAGAGAAAGTATATGTCCCAGAGCCAGAAGGTCAGAATCCAGTACTCTTCGAAGAACGCCGGTGTGGCCAATGCTTGGAAAAAATGGCAGGGCGAAATGAAAGGAATCAACCGTCTGGGTACTGTAGAGGCAAAACGCGAGTATGAAAAGAGGTTTGCCGAGTGGGCGGCAGGGACTGAGTACAGCACCATACTTCCGCGTCTGGATTCATTGTACAGGGCATTGGAACCTTATACTTTCGCCAAAGAGTATTATAGCGAGACGGCTGCGACTGTGGAACTTTGCCGTTTTGCGGCTTCTGTGGCCCAGGAGATTGCCCGAGGGGACAATGAAAGTGCAGCGTCCATGTCAGAGGCTTTCTTCAAGGACTACTGTCTTTCCATTGACAAAGAGTCTTTCGTGGCGACAATGAGCGCTTTCGTCAAAGATGTCCCCGCTGAGTTCCATCCGGAATATATGGAAGGGGAGTTGGCCCGTTACGGAAGTGTCGGCAAATGGGCAGATGCATTGTTCGGCGAATCTGTTTTCGCTGATGCCGAAAAGGTCGCAAAACTTGAGGCGGCAGATTCCTTGGTCATGCGTTCTGATCCGGCGGTAAGGTTCGCCAATGAATTCAGAAAATGGTACGGGAGTGACGTATATCCTTATGAGAGGCGTCTGAATCAGGAGATTACGCTGCTTTACAGGGATTACATGAGGGGGCAGATGGCGTTTGAGCCGGAAAAGTCCTTCTTCCCGGATGCAAATCTCACTCTCAGGGTGGCTTACGGAAGCATTGCCGGATACTCTCCTGCAGACGGAGTCTATTATGAGCCTGTTTCCACGCTCGAAGGCATAATGGAAAAGGATAATCCGGAGATTTTCGACTATAACATTCCACAGCGGCTGCGCGACATCTATGCAGCAAAGGACTATGGTCAATGGGCGATTACCACTGCCAATGGCAAGAAGACCGTACCTGTCTGCTTCATTGCCACCAACCACACCTCAGGAGGCAATTCCGGAAGTCCTGTAATCAACAAGGACGGCAACCTGATCGGTCTGAATTTCGACCGCGTATGGGAAGGCACGATGAGCGACATCGTATTCGACCCCGACTACTGCCGCAACATCTCGCTCGACATCCGTTATGTCCTGTTCACCATAGACAAGCTGGCCGGCGCAAGCCACCTGCTGAACGAAATGGTTTTCGTGAAGTAAGAAAGATGACTGACTATCCAAAATCCTGAACTTGAGTGTCACAGTATTTTGATTGCAATATGGGCACAGGCTTCGCCTTTCTGCTGATCATCGACTACATCACGCCGCACATTCACATCAGCGGAGAAGCGGAGGGGCCCCGAAGTCGCCTGTCCCGCACCGCCAAACTGGCATTGGCAGTAACAATTCATAATTTCCCGGAGGGAATGGCTGTCGGAGTCGCGCTTGCAGGGGCGCTTACGGCAGATTTCAATATCGCCGGAGCTCTGGCCCTTTCATTGGGAATCGCGATCCAGAACATTCCGGAAGGAGCGATTATATCAATGCCACTGCGTGCGGCCGGAAACTCACGCTGGAAATCCTTCTGCATAGGGACATTGAGCGGAATCGTAGAACCGATAGGCGGCGCATCTCAATCACCCCGACGTGTTAGCCCTTGATTTCGATTGATTTCGCAAGATGCGTTTCCACAAGTTCTGTGGCCCTGTCCGCCATCACTGCCGCGTCCACCATCGCCTCAGGAATGCTCCCGTAAATCTGAATCCCAATCGGAGCCTCAAAATCGTAGGTCTTGAGTTTCTCAAACGACTTCCGCGCATCCCTGACAAGCCCGTCCGAAGAGATGAATTCAGTGTACATCATATTTTCATCTTCTGATGATTTTTCAAACTCGCAAAGTTAGTAATTTTTCATCGTCATTTCGTGAGCGTTTCGTGAAAGAATGTTAAAAGTGCAATCCCCCACAGACGTCGCTCATCTGCGGGGGATTGAATACTATGTATATGTCCATGTTTTTGACGCGAATCTGCGTTACTGAACCTGGAAATATTTGTTTGTTCTGTATATGCTGCCGTCCGAATTATATGATATTATCTTGAAATTACGGAACTGTCCCGTAGTGTTTGCAGTCAAATTGACGTTAACGTGCATTTCGGCGCCATCGTCAACAACAGGGGTGAATGATACGAATGTCTTCATTTCTTCCGCAGTGTATTGAGGCCCGACCTGATTGCCAATATCTTCCTTCTCCAAGTCAGTAAGTTTCAATGCGTGTTCAATCAGTGCATTCTGCAGGTCTTCAGGAATGTTCTTCATTGTTCTTGCCGGGTATGCAATGCCATCGATTTTGATGTTTGAGAAATGATACAACTGCAATGATACTGCGGTATTTCCAAATCCCGGTTTTGCAGTTTCCGGTTCATTCGCTCTTACATCATATTCAAATGTGTGCGTCTCTGTTTCTCCCGCAGGGTTTGCTGCCTGAGTGAAAGAAGATTCTGCTGAGCCGTCCTCTGTTTTTACAATAAGCTTGAACGATTTGGTTCTGGACGAACTGTTCTCCGGAACAGTAATGCTGACAATGCCTTCCTTGCATACGGCTGCTGCCCCTCCGCAAGAAATGGATATACCATATTTGCTGTCAGCAACGTAAGAATCGACATCTGCTCCCGTTACCGTTGTCCCGTCAACCTTCAGTTCAAGGGTGGCGGCTTCAACCGTTTCTCCTTTATAGGATATTTCTCCTTCAAATTTTAGCGTGAGCGTCGGCGTAATCACAGGGAGTCCTTTGCCGGGGTCCTGGTGGACACTGATGAAATTTCTTGAACGGATACCCTTGTATTCCATATAAACTTTGCAAGAACGGTCCGAAGTGGATTTGTTTTTGGCAATCGTTATCTGAAGGTTGTAATTATTGGTGTTTTCCCAATCGGCTACAGCCCAATCGGAAGCATCGCTGCCGTCAGGATTGACGCTCACAAGGACGCAGTCTTCCGGAGTCATTGTGACAGGCTCTCCTCCATAAGTGGCGGTGGTAGGACCGAGATATTGAATATGCTGATCCATGTCCACATTCTGAGGCGCAGGCGAGGCGCTGCCATTGGGATAGAAAACGACATCCTCTGCTGTTGATTGGAATACTCCCTTGTCAAGGTTGAGCGCGATATTGTGTATTGTGCCGGCCTTGAATTCCTTCTCTTTTGAAGACTCGAAACTGTATGTTCCCTTGTCGGTAGTCACCACATAAGTGCAACCCGTTGTTTTCGCAGGGCAAACTCCCATATATATGCCGGAAGCATCATCTTTGCCCGTTACGCCCTCCAAATTGTAGGCAGTGCCCAGATTTACCGTGACTGATGATTTCTGGTCACCGGCAATGAATGCGCGGGATTCTCCGTTCCAAGGCTGTACGACAACCCACAATCCACTGATCTTGGCATTCTCAGAGGTTGTGAGAGATACTGATTTTACAGCATCGGTAGAGCCCTTGGAAGAGTAGATGATAAATCTTACCATTGAAGATTGCATAGTCATTGCAGCAGAATAACTTGTTTGAGCCCCAAGCTCAATTGGGGATACTCCTGTAAGGGCAATCTTGTTGGCCGAAACGTCCACTTTTCCGGCTTCTGTCTGAGTTTGTATGGGAGCAATCGGGAAATTTATTGTAAGGTCACCATCATTTCCGCCGGCTGCTCCGACTTTGGGATAGTAAGGCAGGAATTTGCTTGCAGTCTCGGCTACGCTGCCTGTAAAACTGGCCGTTCCGTCTGTTCCGAGGGTGAACGATTCTGCATTATTGTTGCTGCCTTTGTTGTCGGCGAGTCCGAAAACAGCAGCTTCACCAGTGGCCCAGTGCAGTCCTTTGCCATCTTGCCATGTAGCCTTGGAGACTGCTCCATTTGTATTTTCGTCGTTGATTTCGGTTTCTACCCGAACTTCAATAGTCCTTGTCTTACCGGGGACAATAGTGTCCTCAATCCTTTCTGTGCAGGCAACAAAAACAGTTGTTGACAGAAGTGCTGACAAAATAATTGATGTGTTCTTTTTCATAAGCCAATCCTCCTATTCAAATTCATCATCATAAACATTGGACAAGCCTGAAAAGTCAGCACTTGAATTGGAACTGTTGTTCCATTTTCCGGTCATAGATTGAGCAAAGCCGAGTTCGACATCCAGGTTCTGAACCAGGATCTCCGGGGAAATGTAGGTTTTCCCACCCAATAAGTGATTCTTTCTCATTTTCGAGTTATATTATATGGTTATTGTTTTTTCTGATATACGCGCACCCAATCGACAAACATTGTAGCGCTGTCACCGTTGTTCGGAAGGGCAGTTATGCCTTCGGGCTGAAGGATGCCGGTGAAATAGCCGCCGACAGCAAGGTTCAGGATTATGAAGAAATCGTGGTGGAAATAGTATCCCACACCCCAGTCATCGTCTTTGTTTACGATGTCCATTTCATAATAAGGGGAAACATTCGGATGAAGATCCCTGTCGAGATACATTTTCACGGACTGTGGAGTCCAAATCAGTGTGTATGTGTGGTAATTTCCGTCTTGAATGCTATAGGAATTCGTAGTGGAGCGCGCATAATTGGGATAAGCGCTTCCTTTGTAGTATCCCCAATGGCAAGCTCCGTTGAAGAAACGGTCTTGTGTACCGTTCTTGATGCCTTCCGCATTGCCCATTTCCATAATGTCGATTTCACCGCAACGTGGCCACGAGTTGGTCTGAAAGTCCGCTCCAAGAAGCCAGAATGCCGGCCAAAGACCATTGGCTGTACGTGGAAGACGTATCCTTCCCTCCACTTTGCCATAGCAGAATTGGAAATGTCCGGATGTGTTCAGGCGTCCGGACACGAAAGCTTTGCCGTTTCGTTGTTCACGCTTTGCAGTAATTTTGAGGGCTGAATTGCCGTATTCGGAATCTTTTCCCAATGAAATTCCGCTCTCGTCATAATATTGCAGTTCGGCGTTACCTCCTCCGTTTCCATTGACTTCAATGCGCCATTTCCCGGTGTCAAGAGAGTTTGAGTCGAACTCGTCGGACCACATCAAAACATAGCCTTCCGAATCGGGAGTCTGTTCGTTTTCGCCCGGTTTGTTTTCGTCGGGTTTGTTATCGTCAGGCGTCTCGGTTTCAGAGCCGTTGCCTTCCGAGTCAGGCAAGACCGGTTGTCCAATCTTGGTCGAGCATCCACAGCTGACCATAAGGAAAAATGCCATCAAAAAAGCCGCGAGTATGCGGGGAGTTGTAGGGAATGTCCCTTTTTGTTTAGAGTGCATAATGATTATCAGTTTTATGTTCTGTTTGACCGATACAAAAGTATTTGTAAAATTCTTAAGATTGAATATATTTGTACTCACAAAAACTCAACAGCTCATTTTCATAAACTCACATCTTGGATGGTGAATGAATTTGAGTACAGAATTACAGAATGTTGACACTATAACACATAATCATAGACGGAAAGATGAACCACAACAGAACAATGCTGGTGATTATACTCACCGTCGCCCTATTTGTTGAGGGAACAATCGCGGCACATAACCCTTCAGTCAGATATTTCAGGAAAGATGTTTATCACGCGGCTACCCAGAATTGGGACGTGGCCTGCACTCCGGACAGGTTTACATTCTTTGCAAATAATGACGGCGTACTTATGTTCGACTCGGGGGAGTGGACACTTTTTCGCAACCGCAACAGAACAAATGTCCGTTCGCTCTACTACGATCGTGATAATGCCGTTCTTTATGTCGGTTCTACGAATGAACTCGGCAAGATTGAATTTGGATTGGATTGTCGTGAGGCTCCGGTCTATCGTTCGATGCTTGATACGCTCGATGTGACAGCCACTGAAATTTGGAGTATTGGCAAAATCGGGGGAAAAGTTTGGTTTCAGGACGACAGGCACATATACCTGCTTGATGGCAATGCTGTCAGAGTCTATGGTTTTGACAAAAGAATCTATTGCGCGTCTGTAATTGATGACAAACTCTACATCTATGTCAGTGGTGAGGGTTGTTTGTATTTCAATTCAGGAAGGTTTGAAGCCATCGAAGGAACGGAGTCTTTGAGAAAGAAGAGGGTGTGCGCGATTATGAAAATTGGCGACAATCTTGGTTTCGTGACGAGGCTTGACGGTGTTTTTATTCTTGATAGCGGTAAGCTGGTAAAGAAAGAGTATCCCTTTTCTTCCGAGCTTGGGAACGATAAAATCTATACGGCCGCCACTGACGGGGAGAACATTGCTTTCGGAACAGTCACTAACGGCGTCTTTATCTACAACAACAGGAGTGGTGAGTGGTATAATTTGAATACAGATTCCGGTTTGGGGAACAATACTGTACTTAGTTTGCGCTTTGATGAACAGAAGAATATATGGGCCGGGCTTGACAACGGTGTTGCACATATAAACCTGTCTGCGGCGGAACGCGAATTGTTCGCGGGCAACGATGTCTTAGGGACGGGATATGCTTCGTGCGTGTGGAAGGGGAAGTTCTATCTGGGGACAAATCAGGGACTTTTTGTGACTGATGAGTCTTTGACAGCAAAAAATACATATACACGTTGTAACAATGGTATTAGTCAGGTTTGGGATTTGTCTGTCCGTAACGGAGAATTATTCTGTTGTCACGATTCCGGTATATATATAATGTATCCCGATGGCAGTGAATCTACTATTCCTCTAAACGGCACTTGGAAACTCGATGCTCCGACGGGGGTGGATGATTTGCTCATCGGGAGTACATACGACCGTTTCTTCAGACTTGCGAAAACTCCTGGAGGGAAATGGAAATTCGCCGGTTTTATAAAAGGGGCCGATGATGCGAGCAAGTCGTTTTGTTTCGACGATGGAAAGATGTGGCTGGCGCATTGGGTTAAGGGCCTTTTTCGTCTGACTTTCAACAAAGAGTTTACCGAAGCTGTTTCCTGCGAGTATTTTGGCGAACGGAACGGATTTCCTACATCATTCAACAATTATCCGAATGTTGTGGACGGGAAAGTGCTGTTTTCCACCGAGGGAGGCTTTTACGAATTCGACAACAGCCGCAATCTTGCCGTTCCTGTTGACAGTCTTAACAGGCGGTTCAATTTCACCCCGGTCGCGATGAGGCTTTTCCCTTTACCGGACGGGGATGATTTCTATTCTTCCGGCACGGTGCAGGCTTTGGGATATAGGGACAATGCGGGAGATTATCGTCTCGATTCCCTTTCGATTCGTTATATGGCTTCGCGTCGTCCATTGGGATTCGAGAATCTGCTTTATCTGGAAGAGGGGAAAGTCCTCATCAATACAGAAGACGGTTTCTCAGTTATAAACACCGCTATGCTCAAGAATCGCAAGCCTGAGGTTACTCCGCTGATAATCAGGAGGGTGAGAGTGATAAAGGGAGGCAAGGAGACGACGGTGCTGGAGAATACATTCTCCAAAGAAACAGAATTAAGGACGCTCAATCCGGACGAAAATACTCTCCGGTTCACATTCAGAATGGTAGAGTATAGACAAGAGCAGGCGATAATCTACAGCTGTTTGATGGAGGGTTACGACTCCGACTGGTCTCTTCCGGGAGTTTCCTGCTCAAAAGACTATACGAAACTGCCCTATGGACATCACATTTTCCGTGTCCGCGCCTATAATGCCGTCACAGGACAGAGTGATGAGACGGCATTGGATGTTATTATCAAACACCCTTGGTATCTGACAAATTGGGCGTACTTTTTATATGCCTTCCTGGCTATATGCCTGTTGGTTGCCTTGTATTATATCGCTCGGGCAGCATACCGGAGGCGGATTGCGGAAGTGTCGCGCCGTAAAGAGAAAGAAATGGAAGAGGAGCAGATGAAAAACGATCTGCTGCATAAAGCCAATGACCTTGCAACCTCAACAATGAATCTCCTGAGGAAAAACGAGGAACTTATGGACATTCAGGAAGGCTTGAACAAAACCGAAAGGATGTTGAGGAACGGTGAAAAACCGGAGTATGTAATCGGGCACATCGTCACAATGAGGGAAAACATTGACAGCAATATCCGCCACGATGACGATTGGAAAAAGTTTGAAAAGAATTTTGATATCGTTTACGATGAGTACCTCACCCGTTTGGGCAATACTTTTCCGGAACTGACAGTAAGCGACAAAAAACTTTGCGCATATTTGAAGATGGATTTGTCGTCAAAGGAAATAGCTCCTTTGATGAATTTGACATACCGCAGTGTTGAGATGACGCGCTATCGTCTCCGCAAGAAACTCAATCTTTCTCGGGAACAGAATCTTATCGAGTTTCTTCAACGCTTTTAGCGCCTGAGTATAGCATCTCTCCCTCCTGCGAAACATCGCAGGAGGGTTCTTTGTACCCTCGGATTTGTTGGTTTCTTTTTCGTAATTACTTAATACTCAATGGTGTGAGTTTTTGTGAGTTTGCTTTTTCGTGAAAATAGGATGTTTGTGATTATGAAAACATTACTTTTGCATATCGTCGTTTCGCAATCGATGAAGCATCGGTAGAAAGTACGACGTATCACATTGTATAGAACGCTAAAACGCAAGAAATGAAAAAGTCTTTACTTGCATTCAGCATAATTCTGCTGATTTTCACTTGGGGGGGGCAGTTTAATGATGCTTTAGCCCAGAACATTACAATAAAAGGCAAGGTCACTGACGCCACTACAAAGTTGCCGATTGATTATGCGGCAGTTGTGGCGAGGGGGGCTAACCTCGCTGAGATGACAGATGCTGAAGGGGCTTACGAGATAAACGTTGCTCCGGGAACGACTCTCGAATACTCTTGTCTCGGCTACATCTCAAAGACAATCAAGGTCACGGAAGACGGTGTTCAAAATGTTTCGCTTGAGACAGATGCAATCTCTCTTGATGCTGTCGTTGCAATCGGTTACGGAACCACCAAACGAAGCGATGTGACTGGAGCCGTTTCTTCTGTCACTGCTGATGAACTCAAGGTGGCTCCGGTTGCGACTGTTGACCAAGCGATGCAGGGACGTGTTGCGGGAGTGACGGTCAATGCCCAGTCCGGACAGCCGGGACAGGCGGCGCAGGTACGAATCCGTGGAGTCGGTACAGTGAACAACTCATCTCCAATCTATGTGGTGGATGGAGTCATTACTGAGGATATCTCATTCCTCAATTCGGCCGATGTCGCCTCAATGGAAATACTTAAAGATGCGTCTTCTTCGGCTATTTATGGTTCCCGTGGAGCGAACGGAGTCATAATCATCACCACCAAGAGCGGTGCGGAAGGCAAGGTCAAAGTTTCCTTCGATTGTTACGGCGGTGTCCAAAATATATGGCGCACTCTTGATTTGATGAAGAGGGACGAATATGTCGAAACTATGGTGAAAATCGGTAATTCCGATGCGGAACGAAAGGAACTCAAAAGAGGTTTCACCAATTGGCTCGGCACCTACCGTTTGGGACGTGATTATTACGCCACTCCGGAAACCTTCAGCTATGAGACGCAGGAAACTGATTGGCAGGCTGAGGTTCAACACAAGAATGCGGCTATACAGAACTATCACATATCCGTTGACGGAGGGACAGACAAAATCAAATATTCCCTCTCGGCAGGCTATTTTGCTCAAGACGGAACAATAAAGGAATCGTTCTATAACCGTCTCACTCTCAGAACCAACGCTTCTTACGAAATCACAAAGTGGCTAAAGCTCGGAACCAATCTTTCCTACATTACTTCGAAATCCCGTTCACTTGGCAATAACGCCCAATACAACGGTGTGCTTTTCCAAGCGATTTCAATGGCTCCGTGGGACCCTACTCACTATCCTGCGGGAACGCTTTCCAAATCGGGAGAGGATATCAGCGGAAAGATTGCAGCATCAACAAACTACACCAACGTGTACAATCCGTTCACTCAGCTTGAGACTTCGCACCCGAACAATACTGACGAACGCCTTCTTGCCAATGGCTATCTCGAAATCAAACCTTGGGAGTGGCTAACTTTCAAGTCAAGCATAAGTATGAATCGCTATAGTTGGCAAAACCGCAGCTATCGTGAGAAGTACCATTTCTCCGACTATGACACCAATGTCAAGAATTCAGTTTCTGCGGCAATGGGACGTAGCACCGAGATGTTTTATGAAAACACTCTCACTTTTGCCAAGAAGTTCGCCGGCAAGCACGACGTCTCGTTTATGGTCGGTCAGACTACAGAGGAGTACAACTACTATTCACTCTCAGGCAACGGCTCCACTCTTCTTGTGACCGACCCGAACAGATGGTATGTCTCCAATACAACGGAGGACAAAAACTCCAGCGATGCAGTTGCGAGGACAAGGAGACTGTCTTTCTTGGGCCGTTTCTTCTACAGCTACGACAATCGTTATCTCGTCACTGCAAATTTCCGTGCGGACGGTTCTTCAAAGTTCCCGAACAATACTTGGGGATATTTCCCATCTGTTGCTTTAGCGTGGAGAGTTTCTCAGGAGCATTTTATGGAGAATAGTAAGGATGTTCTGGACAATCTCAAACTGCGTCTCAGCTGGGGACTGATTGGAAACGACAAAATCAGTGACGGGGCATTCACGCAGTCCATTATGCAGGGATTGACCTTTGTCAGCTATCCTTTTGGCAACACCACCGCGAATTGGTCCACGGCATATGTTCCCGGAGCGGCAGTGACAACCTATGTAAATACAGGAGGTAAATGGGAATATACCGAACAGATTAACCTTGGAGTCGATTTTGGTTTTTGGAACAGCAAACTCTACGGAAATATCGACGCATACATCCGAAACACCTACGATATGCTCCTTAACGTAAAGGCGCCTGCTACGGTCGGAAACCTTTACTCAAGCACTATGAATGTCGGCACTGTAAGCAACAAAGGTATAGAACTTACTCTTGGTCACGCCAATGCCGTTGGAGATTTCCGCTACGACATAAATGGCAACCTCTCTCTCGTTAAGAACCGTCTCACCCATCTGAATGGTGGCGAGAGAATCCAGGGAGGCTTTACAATGTGCGATGAGGGACTTCCTCTCTTCTGTCTATGGGGCTGGGAATATGAAGGAATATACAAGTCTGACCAAGAGGTGGAAGAGCATCAGTTCGGTACTTCCAACATCACAGAACACGCCGGTGACGCTCGCTACAAGGACCAAAATGGTGACGGAATCATTGATACCAATGACATGGTGAACATCGGAAATCCATTCCCGTGGCTCTCCTATGGTCTCAATCTTACGATGAATTGGAAAGGATTCGACTTTTCGATGTTCCTTCAGGGAGTTTATGGCAATAAGATTTACAACGCACTTCGTCGTCAGACTGAGGGAGATGGAAGGCAATCTACGCTGAGTACAGCTATGCGTAATGTCTGGACTCCGACATCCACCGAAGGCATAATTCCGAATCCTTCAGGCTCTTCCAGAAACTATGACGCGAACTCCCGTTTCGTCGAGGACGGTTCATATCTCCGTCTGAAGAACATTCAGCTCGGCTACACGATTCCGACACGCCTCACGCAGAAGTTCCACGTGTCTTCATGGCGTTTCTATGTCTCCGCGAATAACCTGCTGACTTTCACTAAGTACAGCGGATATGACCCTGAGGTCAGCGGAGGTGTAGATTGGGGAAACTACCCACAGTCACGTACAATTCTTTTCGGAACATCACTGAACTTCTAAACCACTATAACAATGAAACTCAGATATTTGATATATGCTTTGACTTTCGGTCTCTGCCTGACTTCCTGCAACAAATGGCTACGGGAAGAACAGCCTAACGAATCCAAGCTCGGCGACTTCTTCGTCACCAGAAGTGCTGCGGAGCAGGCCGTGAACGGATGTTACGTCCCAATGACTTGGAATCTCGGAGGAACCTACTGCAACGAATGGCTCATCGGGGACATCGCTTCAGACGACGCAATCAAGGGAGGAGAGTATCTCAAGGATATGCCGGCTGCATTCGACATCTGCAAATTCCAGGTGGTTCCGAGCAATGGACTTCTTGAGGCTTTTTACAATGCGCAGTTCATCGGCATAGGCCGCTGCAATCAGGCGATAGCCTCCATTCGTGAAATGACGCTTCCGGAAGATATGACGGAAACTGACCGTAGCCGCTTCATTGCCGAAGCCGAATTTATGCGTGCATTTTATTATTTCCGCCTTGTGCGTCTTTTCGGCGGAGTCCCTTACACTACTGAGCCGATTTTGGATTCTCGTGACTGGAAAAAACAGCGCGAGAGTGCGGAGAAAATTTATGAACTCATAATTTCTGACCTTGAGGCCGCTGAAGCTGTGCTTCCGAAATGTGACGAATATGCCGCGACAGAACTTGGCCGCGCGACAAAGGGCGCAGCCGATGCTCTTCTGATGAAAGTGAATCTCTACAGAAAGAACTACGACGAGGTACTCAAATGGGGAAAATCAATCATCGGTTCCGGAAAATATGATCTTGCGCCAGATTATTTCTCCCAATTCCTTCCGGAAAATGAATGGAACATAGAGTCGGTTTTTGAAATCAACTATGTTGAGGATATGTACTCCGATTACGGGGGATTCGGTTTTACAAGAGGGACATTCTCTACCATAATGATGCGCCCGCGTTCCGCTAAGGTCGGAGGTGTTTCCGGTTGGGGATACGATCGCCCGACGTGGGATTTGTATGCAGAATATGAGACCGGTGACCCGCGTCGTGATTGGACCATTCTCCAGCAACTTCCTTCCGAGGTTGAGAACGAAACGGCCGAGGTTCAATATGCAAACTATTTTTACAACAGAAAATATCAGCAGGAGAAGTATCCTGCATCGGCAGAGGCTGTTGCGAAGGGCTTGCGTTTCGACTTCCCGGAGCTCGGACATCCATCTCGTGCCGGATTGAATTGGAAAGAAATCCGCTATGCAGATGTGCTTCTTATGTATGCCGAAGCTGCGATAGAAAGTGGGAAAGAACTTGATTTGGCAAAAACATATATCAATAAAGTGCGCCATCGCGCAAGTGCTTCACTCCCTGAAGTAGAGGCGACACGTGAGTCTCTAAGGCACGAGCGCAGGGTAGAGTTGGCAATGGAGGGCCACCGTTGGTTTGACCTCTGCCGCTGGGGGATTGCCAAAGAGACAATGAATGCCTATCGCGAGAAGTTTAAAATTGCGAATTGGAGTTCACTTAAAGCGAAATATCCTTTCATCAGCGGAATCGATGCAAGCAGGTTCGAACTCCTTGACGGAGATGATATGAACGAATTCAAGGATTGTCACTATCTTATGCCTATTCCTCAAGAGGAAGTCCGCATTGCGGGTCTGGAGCAGAATCCCGGGTATTAGAATACGGATGACAATAAATTAATTATAAACCACTTAAATGCACGTTTTATGAAAAAGATTTCAAGCTTGCTGCTTTGTGCGGCAACAGTTCTCTCTCTTGCGTCATGCAAGAAGTCAGAAGTCAAGGGTGATGCTTTCGACTGCATCGTAAAGACTTCCGAGGTTACGGAAAATTCAGTAAAGGTTAGCGTTGAGGTAAACGATGCTGCTGCAGAGTACAGCCTTTGGGTCGTTGAGGAGTCTGCCTACAAAGAAGCCGTTCCTGAAACAGCAAAGAAGCTCAAGGGCAATGCTGCTGAGGTTTTCGAGGGGCTCAATGCCGACACCGAATATCTGGCTGTAGTATATGAGCCTTCTTTCGGATTCTCGAAAAAAGGTTTTGTAACTTCAAAACCGAGCAAGGTTTATCCTTGTCTCCAAGGCTCGGACTACATCATCATTTCTATGGATGAGACTACCATAAAGAAAATCGAGAAGAAGATCAAGTACTTTATGCCTGCTGACGGTGTGTATGGAAAACCGGATACCGGAACTCTCTTCTTTGACTGGTGGAATGGCGGAGCGGCTGGTACCCCTTCTGGTCCTAACTTCTTCGGAGTTGTTGCTGACTGGTTCTCAGTTAAGACAGCCAGTGACTGGTTCGGTTATGCGTTCCGTCTTGCAGAAGGTCTTACCGATGAGGAGAAGGCTGAGTCCGCAAAGCGCCGTGAAGTTCTTAAGGGAATTACAGCCGACTACACTCTCCATATTGCAATGAAAGGAACTGCTGCAGGCGAGTACAGCCTCGGAATGCTTGACGCTACTATTACCATTGGGGACGAGAAAGCTGCTTACGGTTTCAAAAGAGATGGCGAATGGCACGAAATCGAAATTCCTGTTTCAGCATTTATGGCGGGAGAAAAATATAATGCATCAACTGCTGTAAACGTGCTCCAATGGACTCAGGGAACCAATGGTTACCCTACCACTCTGGATGTTGACGCCGTTTTCTGGTACAAAAAATAGTTGAAAAAGAATGAGCAGAATAATCATTCTGTTGCTATCCCTTATCACTGCCGCGCCTGTTGTGGTGTCTTGTCAGAGTGAGCCTTCAATGGCGCACGAGGAAGACTTTAATGTCTTCCGAGTCAGGACAAAGCAGGCGCGCAGTGCCAAGAGGGGAGTCTGCGGCAATTTTCAGATTTCTTCAGATGCCCGCTTGCTCGCTCCGGGAGTCAGTTGGGACTATAATTGGTCCCACAACTATCCCGCGGATGCTTCAGCCATTTACGGGGCGGGGATGGAGTTTTATCCGATGGTTTGGAATGCCGGACTGAACAAGGAAAATATCAGTCGCCTCAAGAATGATTATCCTTCCACGGGATATATTCTGGGTTACAACGAGCCGAACCTTGTTGACCAGGCCAATATGGTGCCGTCTGTGGCTGCCAAGACTTGGCCGGAGTTGAGGGCGTTTTCCAAGGAAATCGGAATGAAGCTGGTGTCTCCGGCATTGAATTACGGCACCCTCTCCGGCTATCACGACCCAGAGGTGTGGCTTGACGAGTTTGTTGCCTGCGACGGAATCGGCAACGATGCCTTCGATGCGATTGCGCTACATTGCTATATGCCGAATGCGGCAGGAATGCGTTCAATGATACGAAAATTCGACAAATACGGCAAACCTGTATTTATGACGGAGTTTTGTCATGCGAACGGTAGCATCACAAACAGTGTCACCGAGCAGATTTCGTTCATGTCTGATGCCCTCAATATGCTTGAGGCTGACAGCAATGTATGCGGATACTCTTGGTTCATGCACCGTGCAACGGGTAAGTGGGGAGCCATATCATTGTTGAATAGTGATGTTTCTTCTCCCGAACTTACTGAGTTGGGAAGGGTGTATGTGAACTTTTCTTCATTCGATAAAAACTGTTGGTATGGGAGGCACGAAGTCATTCCGGCAGAGCATTATGTCGCCCACAATATGTGTGGAGTGCAGACCGGATGGAAGGATGTGTTCAAAGTGCGTCCGTGTACCGATTCTGCCGGTGAACTTATGATTCTTTGCTATCAGCAGGATGCGTGGGTTGAGTATCAGATTGAGGTTGAAAAAACCGGGACCTACTCGCTCGGAGCTCGCTACATATCAACTCTCCTTGGGGGAGTGATGGCTGTTTCTGTAGATGGAGGAAAAGAACAATTTGTCACCTTCGACAAGACTTCCGAGTGGAAATGCAAGTGGATAGATGGCTTGTACCTCGAGAAGGGTAAACACACGATTCGTCTCACACATAAGGACGGGCGAGTCGATTTTAATTGGTTCTATCTTGACTGACGTTCCTGTGATGCTCTTTTCTTTACCTGTCCCAGAAGTTGAGTTTTGCACGAATTTTGTTGCTTGCGTGGGCTCACTTTAATTGATTATTGCAAAGATTTCTACTGTGGGAGTGCTCACCTCCGGCGGAGACGCTCCCAGAATGATTGCGGCTATTAGGGCCGTCACAAGGGCTTCCATCTTCAACGGTTGGAAGGTTATGGGAATATACCGTGGCTACGAGGGCTTGATTAACAACGAGATAACGGAATTTACATCGCAGTCCGTCAGCAACACCATCTAGAGAGGCGGAACCATACTCAAGACGGCCCTTTCCGATGAAAGACAAATGGGCCGCCCTCAGAGGCTTTCAAGTGCCTGCTTGAAGTCTTCTTTGTCTGCAGTGAATACGTGATTCAAGATGCCGATAGAAACGATTTTGGTCTTTCCGTCGTACGTGATGGTCCCCACGCTGCAGACAAAGTGATTTTCTACTTTCAGCGTGTTGTCAAGTACAATTCCAGCGAGGCCGGTTCCCAACATTGACCCGAATGCCACAAATCCGGCGTCGGTTTCGCTTTCGCCTTCGGACAGCTCTTCTGTCAATACCGTGTTTACGAGGTCCTTCAATGCTTCGCTATGAGCCTCCTTGTCAGGGCAGGTGACCACGCATACGCCAGCGACTGCAACCAGTATCAAAATGAACAGCAATAATTTCTTCATACTTTAATTTTTGCTGCAAGATAGACTTTTTTCTCGAAATAAGAAAGATGACGCACTATCCAAAATCCTGAACTTGAGTGTCACAGTATTTTGATTGCAATATGGGCACAGGCTTCGGCATCGGCCAGGGCATGATGGTGACGAGTCAGGTCATAACCACAGGCTGCGGCAATCGTCTGCAGCTGATGGTTCGGCAAACCGCAGCCGAAATGTTTGCGTGAGGCAGAAAGGGTATCATGGAACTCATACTCAGGATAATCCATCTGATACACTTTGAAAACTTCTCTCAGACATCCTTCATCGAACCGACTGTTGTGCGCCACAAGCGGAAGGCCATCAATCTTCGGAGCTATCTTTTCCCAGACATACGGAAAAACCGGAGCATCTTCAGTGTCTTCTTCAGTCAGCCCATGGACTTGCTGGCAGAACCACTTATAGTATTCCGGCTCCGGATGTATCAAGCTATAGAAAGAGTCCACGACCTGACCGTCACGGACGATCACCACTCCGACGCTGCACACGCTGGACGGGCACTCATTGGCTGTCTCGAAATCAATTGCTGCAAAATCTGTCATACTCTACATATCTTTGTCAATGCAAATGTATGAAGATTCGCTGAAAAATACCGGCAGTCTATATGAATCTTCCGGTCGCGCTGTCTTTCGCCGCGCGGATCTGGTCCGGGGTGCCGGTCGCGACTATTCTTCCGCCTTCGGAGCCTCCGCCGGGGCCCATGTCAATGATATAGTCAGCGTTGCGGATGACATCCAGGTCATGTTCAATGACAATGACGGTGGCACCGTGGTCGATAAGGCTCTGGAATACACTCAGTAGCGTCATCACGTCTGACGGATGAAGACCGATGGTCGGCTCATCGAACACGAAAACTGAGTCGCTCTGTCCTCTGCCCATTTCACTGGCAAGTTTAAGCCTCTGGGCTTCACCGCCTGACAGACTCGGGGTTTCCTCTCCCAATGTCAGATAACCGAGACCGAGCTCACGCAATACTCTGAGCCTCTGGCTGATAAGCTTGAGGTCCGCACAGGCGTCAAGGGCGGAATTGATGTCCATGTCCATAAGTTCCGGAAGCGAATGGAATTCTCCGGCGGCGTTTTCCCGCCTTATGCTTCCAGCGACTTTCGAATATCTGGAGCCGCGGCAATCAGGGCAGGGGATATCCACATCAGGAAGAAACTGCACGTCAAGGCTTATCACCCCGGTACCATCACAGGTAGGGCATCTCAGTTTGCCTGTGTTATAGGAGAAGTCACCATCCTTGTAGCCGTGCTTCTTCGCATCAGGAGTCTTGGCAAACACTTTCCTGAGTTCATCATGGACATTGGCATAAGTCGCTACGGTAGAGCGGACATTGATACCGATAGGAGAAGCGTCGATGAGCTTGACCTGACGGATTCCGTCAGCCTCGATTGACTTCACATGCGCTGGAAACTCGTGGCCTGAGATTTTCGCCTGAAGGGCGGGGATGAGGCTTTCCAGCACCATGGTGGTCTTGCCGGAACCGGAGACTCCTGTGACCACAGTAAGCCGTCCCTTTGGAATTTCCACGCTGAGCGGCCGGACTGTGTGGATAGCACCAGTAGTCATCGTTATCTTCCCATCATTGAACATATTGGCTGCCTCTACCTGTTGTCTTACTTTAATAGAAGCTTTGCCCGAAAGGAATGGTCCGATCTTCGATTGTGCATTGGCCTCAATGTCATTGACAGTGCCCTGCGCCACCATTTCTCCGCCGTTCGAGCCGGCTCCGGGTCCCATTTCGATCATCCAGTCGGATTTGGCCAGAATCTGAGTGTCGTGGTCCACCAGCACCACGGAATTCCCGTCAGCTATAAGGTCTTCCATCACGCCGCAAAGGCCAATGATATTCGACGGATGCAGACCGATTGACGGCTCATCCAAGACGTACAGGACTCCGGTAGTGCGGTTTCGGACAGCTCTGGCAAGCTGCATTCTCTGGCGTTCTCCAGTCGAAAGAGTTGCGGCAGAACGGTCAAGGGACAGATAGCCTATTCCCAAGTCCATCAGGCGTTTGGCTGCATCGAGAAAAGAATCGCAGATGCTTTTGGCCATAGGTCTCATTTCTTCAGGAAGTGAAGCCGGTACGCCTTTTACCCATTCTACACTCTCTGTGAGAGTCATCTTGCAGGCATCAGCCAAGGATATTCCCCTGAGCCTCGGCGCCCTGGCCGCGTCGGAAAGCCTTGTGCCTCCGCAGTCAGGACAGACATTGAGCTTGAGAAACTTCTCAACTCTTTTCATGCCTTTCTCGTCCTTGACTTTCGCCAATGCGTTCTCTACAGTGTAGGTGGCATTGTAAAAAGTGAAATCCAGCTCGGCCGCGTCATTGGAATTCTTGGCCTTGTAGAGTATGTGCTTCTTCTCGGCAGGACCATGAAGGACAATATCTTTCTCCTTGTCGGTCAAGTCTTTGAAAGGAATGTCGGTGCGCACACCCATTGCTCTGCAGACATCCTTCATGAGCGACCACATCAGCGTATTCCATGGTGCGACCGCCCCTTCGTCTATCGTAAGGTTCTCGTCAGGGATGAGTGTGGATTCGTCCACTGTTCGGACAGTTCCGGTTCCGTCGCAAGTCCGGCAGGCCCCCTGGCTGTTGAACGCCAAGTCTTCGGCTCCAGGAGGATAGAAATGCGCTCCGCACACGGGACAGACAAGGTCCTTTCCTGCAGCGACCCGCAAGGAGGGTTCCACATAATGTCCGTTTGGGCATCTGTGACTGGCCAGTCTTGAGAACATAAGCCTGAGGCTGTTGAGCAGTTCCGTTCCCGTGCCGAAAGTGCTGCGTATGCCAGGAATTGCCGGTCTCTGATGCATTGCAAGAGCCGCCGGAACATAAAGCACCTCATCCACATCGGCTCTCGCGGCCTGTGTCATTCTTCTTCTCGTATATGTCGAAAGTGACTCAAGATAACGCCTTGAGCCCTCGGAATAAAGCACGCCAAGCGCAAGCGAGGATTTCCCCGAACCGGACACTCCGGCAATTCCTACTATTTTTCCAAGCGGAATGTCCACATTTATATCCTTCAGGTTGTGCACCCTGGCGCCGCGCACCAAAATCTTATCTTGATAAACCATTTTCATTGTCTTAATAAAGAATCTACCCCAACACCACGTCCAACACCATCATCAGAGCAAAACCGAGCGCAAAACCTATTGTGCCGATATTGGAGTGCTCTCCCTTAGAATATTCAGGAACCAGTTCCTCGACCACTACATATAGCATGGCTCCAGCTGCGAACGCCAACATGTAAGGCATGATGCCCAGAATGGATGTCGCCAGAAACAATACGAGCCCACCGCCAATCGGTTCCACGACTCCGCTCAATGTTCCTAGGCAGAATGATTTCCAACGGGAGTTACCGGCAGCGCGCAAAGGCATTGACACAATAGCTCCTTCCGGGATGTTCTGGATTGCTATTCCCAGGGCGAGAGCCAGCGCACCGGCCAGATTGAAATCCGCAGAGAGTGAACCGGCGAGCGCGACGCCAACCGCCATACCCTCCGGGAAATTATGAATTGTTACTGCCAATGCAAGTTTGGCGGTCCGTGACAGGCGGCTACGGGGACCTTCCGCTTCTCCGCTGATATGAATGTGCGGTGTGATGTAGTCGATAAGCAACAGAAATGCGAAGCCGGCCAGCAGACCGATGGTAGGAGGCACTACTGCATACGACCCCTCTCCCATGTCGATGGCAGGAATTATCAATGACCAGACCGATGCCGCTACCATCACGCCGGAAGCGAACCCCAGCAGAATCTTTTGCATAAATGCCGGCATGTCGCGTTTCATAAGGAACACGAAAGCAGCTCCTAAAGTCGTACCAAGGAACGGTATCAGAAGTGTTGCCAAAACGGGATACATGATTTCATTCTTTAAAGGGACTGTTATAGTTTTTCGAACTTGTAGCCGAGACGCGCCAGTTCGACAGCCGCACCGATACGGTACATCTCCTGACAGGATGCCACGAAGACCTGGTATGCGGCAATACTCTGTGGCTCAATGTGTTCGTGACGTATCAGCGAGACTGTGGCATCTGCACATTTGCGGAAAAGTTCCCGAAGCGACTCGGCTTCCGGAGAATTCAGGTCAATGCTGATAATGTCACTGATGATGTGGTCATCCATGTCATCGAAACCTTGGCAGCCATAATAGACTGAATAAGGCATGTTCGCACACATTGCCCAGTCCGAATCCCAACCGCAGGCCACCGCCATGCCCAGATAAGCAGCCCATGCAACGGCAACTGTAGGATAATCAGCAATTTGCGGCATCGCATCTGCGATATAGTCCCCGCCCAATTTTTGCCAATGCCCGTCAATGTCAGGACTTGACAAAAGCATTGACGGTGCTGTTTGGAACGCAACTTCCTCCTTGGGCGCCGACGTCACAGGAAAGCCGCATTCGCGACAGATCCGCACGAGTTCTCCCTCGAGTTTGTCAATGTAAGTCTCAATGTCGTAAGTGTTTTCCATTTCCAATCCAGTTCAAATCCAATGTTCCGGAATCCGTAACGTGACTGTCACAAATTCCGACACGTCAAATTTAGATAAATCACACGAATTGGGCAAATCTCACCGGTGTCGCAGGATACGGTCCGGCTATCGGCAATTCATCATACATGATAACTTTTGCCGTGGGATAATTCTCCTTGATAAGCTGCTTCAGAGCCGGATGGGTGATTTGGAATTTGATGGTTCAGAAAATATTGTTAAATTTAAGAATGGATTATTTTGCAATATGATAGACAAAACCACAATCAAGGACTTATGCCAGAAAATGGCAGGAACCTTCAAGAGATTTACGACTTCGGCTTGCTTTATGATAGCGGCAGCCATCATGTCGGTCGTGTTGATTCATCTTGGAGACAAAATAGATAGAAAAGACTCTTTTTTCCTGATGTTCTGGACGATAACCGCCGGTCTGCTGAATCTGGTGGTAAAGCTCGTGCTCACGGATTGGAGAAATGCTGAGAGACACACCGTAAAACCGCTTTGGATTATAGCCGTCAATTCCTTATGGCTAGGGGTCTGCCTCGCGTTCCGCCAGGCATGGCCGCTGGATTTGAGTTGGACCAATGCAGCTGTCACACTCGTGGGGATAATAGTTTCAGGAATATTCATTGCTCCTGTCTTTCAAGAATCCAACAATGACATGAGGCTATGGAACTATATCATCGACTGCACATCAGCATTCGCGACTGCTTTTGCTGTCGGGGTGCTCCTCGCTGGAGGACTGGAGTTGCTCGTTCTTGCATTCAATGTACTCTTCGGAGTTGAAATCGGATGGAAGGTGTTCGCTGACGTGTTCCTGGTATGCATGATATTCGTCGCGCCGATGGTGTTCATGCAATTGATTCCAGAAAAAGAGAGACATGACACTGAACGTCCCGGAACAACCGGACTCGGACTGATTAACTATTTGATATTTCCTCTTTTCGGCACTTATGTAGTAACGCTCTATGTATATGCCGTAAAGATCCTTTTTGAATGGAAGCTTCCCTGCGGATGGGTATCAACACTTGTAATGGCATCAATGATATGCCTGATACTGATGATGTTTCTGCTCTATCCGGTACAATTTCGAAAAGAAGACAACAAGTGGAGATTCGACCGCAAGGCGCTCAAACTCTTGCCTGCCATTTTCCTTCCGCTTCTTATATTGATGACGGTAGGAATCGCCAAAAGGATAACGGACTACGGAATCACCGCGCCACGCCTATACGTAGTCCTCTTCAACGTTTGGGGCTATGCTGTCTGCATAGGTTTGACGGTCAGCAAATGCAAAAGATTCCGATGGATTCCATTGTCCTTTCTAGCGCTTGCAGCACTTTCGTCTGTTGGCCCGCAGAATTTCTCAGCCATGTCCCGAAGAGTCCTAGTCAGCGAAGTAAAGAAAGCACTATCCTCCAACTGTCCCGGCATCAATTTTCCTTTGGACTCGGCAAGATATTCAGAGATAATGAAATCCGGGGATATCGCAACTATGGTTGAGACAGACGAGAAGATGGAATACCTCTACAGCATGTACCCGGAAAGAGTCGTGCGTGAGATTGTTGACACAACTGTGGGATTCTGGAACTTTGGACTTATGCAGATGGACACCGTAGAGGTGGACGAATGCGGTTCCCACTGGATTGAAATCAACACCAAAGGGGCATCCATAATTCCTAAGGGATTCACACGCTTCGAAAACATCAACTTCAATTGCTCTGTACCATTGGCCGACACGGCCTTCGTAACCGTCTCATCAGATTCTGTCACGCTGACGATTCCTGTGAGCGAGATTGACACGGCGCAGAAAGAGAACGGATGCAAGCCACTATACTTCTACGGAGATGGCGGAGTGTTCTTTACCAACAATATTTCCATCGACAGCGAAGGCAAAAATGATATGAATGTACAACTCAGCGGAATAATATTCTTAAAATAAATCTTGAAGTAGTGACGAGGTAAGAGGAAATAGGTTTTGTAAAACTTGCTACGGCAAAGTCAATGAAAATAGGTGAACTGGTGTATCATTATTTTCCGTGTCTGCTTCTCGCGCGCGGTACAAATTGCGACAGGAGTTACTGCAAAATTCCTGATTTTACCCTTCCGAAACTTGGAATAATTCCCGATTTTGCGCCTTGAAAACACGTAATTTTTCCTAAAGAATTTTGTATGTGCTTGATTTTTATTACATTTGCATAAAATGTAAGAATACTATGCTTTTCAGGAAATTTGCATCGCACATAGAGGCTTTTTTGCGGAATGAACCACACAAAATACTTTTGATAAATGGAGCTCGGCAGATTGGCAAGTCTTATCTGATACGTCATATCTGCGAAGGGATGTTTCGCAACTATATTGAACTCAACCTCAAGGAAGATAAGGAGGGTATAGGTTTACTGGCTGATGTCCGCAACACTGATGACTTTTACATACAACTCGGTGCGATAGCGGGGGAACGACTTGGTGATGCATCTGACACGATTGTATTCCTTGATGAAATTCAAAGTTATCCGCATCTGATGACTATGCTGAAATTTCTGAATGAGGAGGGACGATACCGGTATATTGCCAGCGGTTCGGAGTTGGGCATAGCATTGGCGCAGACTCCGTCAATACCGATAGGCAGTATTGCCATCGAGCAAATGTTTCCGCTTGACTTTGAGGAATTTTTGCTTGCAAGCGGATGTGGTAAGGAGACTATTGATAGCATTAGAGACTGTTTTCTCAAAAGAGAGTCTCTAAATGATTCTCTGCATGCTTATATGTTGCGTCAGTTCAAAATATATCTGCTTACCGGAGGAATGCCGGATTCTGTCAACAAGTTTCTGGAAACACGAAACATTGCCCTTGTTCGCAAGATACAGAACGACATCCATGAACTGTACAAGTTAGACGCTTCCCAATATGATTCTGAAAAGAAACTCGTGATTCGGAATATTTATGACCTTATTCCGTCGAATATGGAAAACAAGAGGAAGCGCGTTGTCGTAAAGAAAATTGAAAACACAGCCGGGCATAAGCAGTTCAGTGATTATGCAGATGAATTTGAGTATCTGACCAACTCTGGTGTCGCGCTTGCCGTTAAAGCTATCAGTAATCCGAAATTCCCGTTGAAAGAATCTGAGAGCAAAAATCTGTTGAAACTATACCTCAGCGATGTCGGGCTGCTTACAGGACTTCTTTACAAGAATAACATCAATGCCGTGCTCGGTGATGAGCGCAGCATTAACCTAGGTTCAGTCTATGAATCTGTCGTGGCGCAAGAACTCCATGCGCATGGATGCGAGCTTCACTATTATGACAACAAGCAGCGCGGGGAGGTGGATTTCCTCATTGACGACTACGATAGTCTGTCCGTTCTTCCGATTGAGGTCAAGTCGGGAAAGGATTATAAGGTTCACAGTGCTCTCGATAATTTCATGAAAACTCCCGACTACAATGTTAAGAATGCCGTCGTGCTCCACAGCGGGCAGAAAGTCTATCAGGCGAACGGCATCACATATCTCCCAATTTATTATGTGATGTTCTTGACAGGTGATTCCTCAGATTCCGCCGACATGGTCATACCGGAAATCGAGTTCCCGAAATTGTGATTTAAGATGGGGATTGTCGTTTAATACCACTCGTGGTTTCTTCCTGAAATCCGCCTGTTTGGACTATAAACTCTAATTATTTAAAACGTTTATTATTATGAAATATTTATATTATTGTATTATACCTTTTTT
>OHTV01000145.1_pt1 | contig 47969 bp, 41 predicted proteins | sample 1579041 | NCBI WGS metagenome assembly OHTV01 (sample SAMEA3879583, study PRJEB24766) | human gut metagenome | biome: human-associated habitat; feature: feces | place: USA | collected 1985/1987
CCCCCGAAAATAAATAGTGGAATCGCACGGTTTCGCAGATGACCGACACTCACGACCTAGCAGGGCCGCCCATTTGCGGCCCAGCTCTTTTTTTGTGAGAGAGCGATCATGATGAATCAAAGTATTGGATGGTATTGCGTATGGAACAACAGCCAAATAAAATCAAGCCTATGTTGCTATCGGCACTTGCCCAATTGAGCATCTGCCTGATCGTCTGGAATTTTCATATTCCAAATCCAAATATCCTGCTTTTTGTTGTTCTTTCTGCTGTGCTCGTGAAATACGGCTATGCAGCAGGAATCGTAAGCGGTCTCATTGCATTCCTATACTCCGCGTTTTTCTTTTCTACCGACCACAGCTTTTTTCTTTACACCTCCTTGAACCTTCAAAAGCTCATCGTGATCGGCCTTGGTATCGCTGCGAACATTCTGCTGATCGGTCGCCTGCAATGGCAGTTCGAGCGCTCCAGCATGGAAGAGATGCAGGCCGAAGCCGAGGAAAAGCTTCAAGAAACAACAGAGAGCTACCGTGCAAAACTTTACTACGATGTCTTGACTGGCGCATACAACCGCCGCTACTATGAGGATATCGCATCCCGTATCGTCGGCCCCGCAGGCATCGCGCTGATGGATGTGGACGATTTCAAAATCTGCAACGACACCTATGGGCATTACGCCGGTGATATGGCGCTGAAAGCGGCAGCCGCCGCCATCCGCTCCTGCATCCGGGATTCCGACCTGCTCATCCGCTACGGCGGGGACGAGTTCCTGCTGGTGCTGCCCGGCATTCCGGGCGACATCCTGCAAGCCAAGCTGGAGCAGATCAGAGCCGCCGTGCAGCAGGCTACTGTCCCCGGTTATTCGCATTTTCGCCTCTCACTGAGCATCGGCGGAACGATGCAGGCCATCACCGACCCGATGGAGAATGCGGTTCGCCGGGCAGACCGGCTGATGTATCAGGCAAAGTGCCGCAAGAATGCCGTCATGGCGGAGGTTCCGGGGCATAGTCTTGCAGCGCTGGAAAAACTTTTACAGAATAAGTCGCAGATCTTACTTGTGGATGACTCCGCAATGAACCGCATGCTGCTAAAGGAGATCCTGGGCGGCGATTACAGCATTCTTGAAGCAGAAAACGGACAAGAATGTCTGGAAAAAATGCAGGCGGAGGCCGGGAACATCGCACTGGTGCTGCTGGACATCAACATGCCGGTCATGGATGGCTTCGAGGTGCTCAAGGCCATGAACGCCAACCACACCATCGAGGACATCCCGGTCATCATGATCTCCAGCGATGACTCTAACGCTGTAATTCGGAAGTCCTATGAACTAGGCGCGAGTGATTATGTCAATCGACCTTTCGATGCACGCATCGTATACCGCCGCGTGACCAACACCATCAAGCTGTATGCCAAGCAGCGGCGGCTGGTGAAGATGGTGTCCGACCAGATCCGCGCTCGTGAAAATAATACGGATACGCTGGTGGGTGTGCTGAGCCATATCGTAGAGTTCCGCAACGGCGAAAGCGGTGCTCATGTGCGGCATATCCGTATCATCACAGAAATGCTGCTCCACCGTCTATTGGAGATCAGCAACAACTACTCGATTTCTGCAGAACAGCAGGATCTGATTCCGCTGGCCTCTACCCTCCACGACATCGGCAAGATCGGGATCGACGAAAAGATCCTCAACAAGCCCGGCAGGCTGACCCCGGAGGAATTTGAGGTCATCAAGACCCACAGTATGCTGGGCGCGGAGATGCTGCAAAAGCTGGAAAATTTCGGCGAGGAGCCGCTGCTGCAGACCGCCTACGAGATCGCCCGCTGGCACCACGAGCGCTGGGATGGCCGGGGCTACCCGGATGGGCTGAAGGGCGACGACATCCCCATCAGCGCACAGCTGGTCGCGCTGGCCGACGTGTACGACGCCCTGACCAGCGAGCGCTGCTATAAAAAGGCTTTCTCCCACGAGAAAGCGGTGCAGATGATCCAGAACGGCGAATGCGGCGCGTTCAACCCGCTGCTGCTGCAATGCCTGACGGACACACAGGACGAACTGAACGAAAAGCTGCATCCGCAGATGCAGGAAAAACAGGAGAAGGAATGAAACACAGAATCTCACGCCGTGCCTTTCTGCGCGGGTGCGGGCTGCTGGCGGCCTCTGCGGCCGCCGGGGGCCTGACCTCCTGCGGAGAGACGAAAGCGAAGGACGGCGGCCTCCCCCAGATCGTTGTGGGGAGCGACACCTATCCTCCCTATATTTATCTGAACAACGACGGCGTTCCCGCCGGGATTGATGTGGAGATCGCCACCGAAGCGTTCCGCCGCATGGGGTATTCCACCCGGTTCGAGCCGATCGACTGGGAGCAGAAGACCACCCTCGTGGAGAGCGGTGCCATCGACTGCATCTGGGGCTGCTTTTCCATGGAGGGGCGCGAAGCGCTCTACCACTGGGCCGGACCTTACATGGTGAGCCGTCAGGTGGTCGCCGTGAATGACGACAGCAGCATCCAGTCCCTCAGCGATCTTGCCGGAAAGAGCATCGCCGTCCAGAGCACCGGCAAGCCGGAGGAGCTTTTTCTCAGCGGCTCCGACCCCCGCCTCCCGCAGGGGGTCGATGTGTTCAGCATCGAAGACCGCAGCGTCCAGTATGCGCTGCTGGGCTGCGGCTACGTGGACGCCATTGCCTCCCATGAGACGACCATCCTGCAATATATGAAGGACAACTCCGTGGCGTTCCGCATCCTGTCCGAGCCGCTGCTCGTCACCGGGCTGGGCGTGGCCTTTGCAACGAACGACAGCCGGGGGCTGGACAGCCAGCTGAACGATACCTTTGCGCAGCTGCGCGAAGACGGCACGCTGGAGCAGATCGTCGGCAAATATCTCGAAAACCCTTCGCAGTATCTGGAGGTGGACACCATTGGAACATAAAAATAAGCCCGCTCCGGCTGCGCGGATCTGGGCGCTCTATCTGATCGTCGGCGTGCTCTTCATGGCAGGCGTCGTCTTTTTCTCGAACTGGAAAGCGCTGTGCTCAACAGAGGAACGCTTTTGCCAGATCCTCGATTTTGTCAAATCGCAGTCCACCCGCTACGAAAAATACAACGATACCGTTGCCGCGAAGACCCTTCGCCGCACGGCGGTCTCGGTGCAGGCGCTGGCCGATGACCCCGCGCTGGACTTCTCCGACCCGCAGTGCCTGAAAAAGGAAGCCGAACGGCTCTGGCTCACCGGCATCTCCGTCCTTGACCCGGAGGGCACGCTTCTCTGCGAGTATACCGCGAACGGGGTCGGCTATGCCCGGTTTGGCGACCAGCTCAGGACCGATGCCGCTCTGGATGTCTTCCGCTACCCGCAGAAGACCTATATGAAGCGCGTCCTGCTGGAAGACGGGTCTGTCGTGGATGTGACGGCACACCGGGCAGGCAGCGGCGCGGCCATCCTGCTCACCTATCGGTACACTCCGGCGGCGCTTGTCGAAGGGACGGCGCTGTCGGTCCAGAGCATTCTGGATGGCTACCCGGAAGAGACCAGCGGCACCCTGTTCATCGTGCAGAACAATCAGGTCATCGCCTCCAACCGCCCGGAGCTGATCGGGCAGGACACCACGGACAGCCCGACGGTACAGGAGATCCGCAAAGTCGGGGTCGCGGAGATGCTGACCCACACCCGCGGCTGGGACGGCTCCGGCTCCTATTTCGGGATGTACAGCCATGGGCGTGCCTTTGACCTCTATGCGTATACAGATGGCAGAACGATCTTCCGTGCGTCCGTCTCCACCATCCTGATGGCACTGGCCGGTTATATCCTGCTCGTGGTCGTCCTTCAAACGCTGCGCAGGCGCTCGGCACAGGAGATGGAGCAGCAGAAAAAGGAACAGGAGAAGAAGTATCAGACCCAGCTGGAGGAGCAGAACCGCAAGCTGGAGATCGCGCTCCAGCACGAGGGGGCGGCAAACCGCGCCAAGCGGGAGTTCCTGTTCAACATGAGCCACGACATCCGCACCCCGATGAACGCCATCATCGGCTTCACCTCTCTGGCTGCGACCCACATCGACAACCGGGAGCAGGTGTTGGACTACCTGAAAAAGATCTCCACTTCCAGCCAGCACCTCCTCTCCCTCATCAACGATGTGCTGGATATGAGCCGCATCGAGAGCGGAAAAGTAAAGCTCGAGGAGCGCGCGGTGCATCTGCCGGATCTCGTCCACGATGTGCGCTCCATTATCCAGCCCAATGTCTCGGCCAAGCGGCTGTCGCTCTTCATCGACACCATGGATGTGGAGAACGAGGACATCATCACCGACCCGCTGCGGCTGAATCAGGTGTTGCTGAACATTCTGTCCAACGCCATCAAGTTCACCCCCACCGGCGGCATGATCAGCCTCCGCATCGCCCAGAAGAACGATGCGCCCACCGGGCGTGCCCGCTATGAGTTCCGCATCAAGGACAATGGCATCGGCATGAGCGCGGAGTTCCAGAAGCACATCTTTGAGGAGTTCAGCCGGGAGGAAAGCTCCACCGTCAGCGGCATTCAGGGCACCGGCCTCGGAATGTCCATCACCAAGAACATCGTGGACCTGATGGGCGGCACCATCGCCATCGAGAGCGAGCTGGGCAAGGGCAGCGAGTTCATCGTGGACCTCTGCTTTGCACGCTGTGAGCAGAAGGTGGAGCAGCGGCAGCTCCCGCAGCTGGAAGGGCTGCGCGCACTGGTGGCGGACGACGACACCGACACCTGCCTGAGCGTCAGCACCATGCTGTCCAAGATCGGGATGCGGCCGGAGTGGACGATCTCCGGCAAGGAGGCGGTGATCCGCACCAAGTACGCGGTGGAGCGGGGCGATGAATTCAGCGTCTACATCATCGACTGGCTCATCCCCGATATGAACGGCATCGAGATCGTGCGTCAGATCCGCAAGGTGATCGGGCACAACTGCCCCATCATCATCCTGACCGCCTACGATTGGGCCGACATCGAGGAAGAAGCCCGCGCGGCCGGAGTGACCGCCTTCTGCGAGAAGCCGCTGTTCCTTTCCGAGCTGCGCAAGATCCTGTCTGAGCCGTTCTCTGCCGAGGTGTCTCCCCGCCTGCCGGAGCCGAAGGCTTCCGCCTTTCAGGGGAAAAAGCTCCTGCTGGTGGAGGACAACGAGCTGAACCGCGAGATCGCAATGGAGTTTCTGACGGAAGCGGGCTTTGTGGTGGATTCTGCCGAGGACGGCGCGATCGCCGTCCAGAAGATGGAGCAGGCTGCGCCCGGCCAGTATGACCTGATCCTGATGGACATCCAGATGCCCAACATGGACGGCTACGAGGCGACGCGGCGGATCCGCGCCCTGCCGGATGCGAAAAAGGCCGGCATCCCCATCTTTGCCATGACGGCGAACGCCTTTGAGGAAGACCGCCAGAACGCGCTGAAGGCCGGCATGAACGGCCACATCGCAAAGCCGCTGGACGTCCCCCGCCTGCTGAGCATCCTTGCCGATGCACTGAAATGACCCTGCGCTCCGGGGCGCAAAAGCAGCCCTCCGCGCTCCGAAGCGCTGCAAAAACCGTATAACAAAGGAAAAAGCCCGATGGTTTCAATGAACCATCGAGCTTTTTCTTGGCGGAGTAGGAGGGATTTGAACCCTCGCGCCGTTGTTTAGACGACCTACGCCCTTAGCAGGGGCGCCTCTTCGGCCTCTTGAGTACTACTCCAGAGCAAAGTGCGTTACACTTATTCAAAAAATGGCGGAGAGAGTGGGATTCGAACCCACGGTACGTTGCCGTACGGCAGTTTTCAAGACTGCTTCCTTAAACCACTCGGACATCTCTCCTCGTGGGCACTCGCACACGCCGTACCGAATGCCTATTTAATTTACCAGATTTTCGCCGTTCTGTCAAGCCTTAATTTCAACTTTTTCAGACATTCCCGCAGACCCCCGCTCATCGACAACCTTTTTTTGGCGAAGCCCTCATTTTTCTCTTTACAAAAACATCTTTTTGTTGTACAATAGAGATGCAAGATTTTAACCTCGGAGTAAAGGAGTGTACGACCATGTCGTTTTCAGAGCTTTTGAAGCAGTGCCGCAAGCAGAAGGGGATCAGTCAGGCGGAGCTGGCATCCAAACTGGGAGTGACCCAGCAGGCCGTCGGCAAGTGGGAAAGCGGCAAATCCTCCCCCGACCCCGCCACGGTGGCCCGCATCGCCGAGATCCTGAGCACCACGGCAGACTTCCTGCTGGGGCTTTACCGCCCGGTGTCCAACGCAGCCACCCCCGAGGAGCGCTTTTTCGGCAACTACGCCGAGAGCCTCATCCCGGTCATCGGCACCGTGAAGGCCGGGTACGGCGCGCTGGCCTTTGAGGAGGATTACGGGCAGGAGTATGCCCGCGTCAAGGACCCCTCCAACTATTTCTACCTCGTCGTCCGGGGCGACAGCATGGAGCCGCGCATTCAGGACGGCGACCTCGCCCTCGTCCACAAGCAGGACACGCTGGAAAACGGCGATCTGGGCGTACTGGTCTATGGCGACGAGGGCGAAGGCACCCTCAAGCGGTATATCCAGCGGGGCAACTGCGTCGTGCTGCAGCCCTTCAACCCCGCCTACAACGAGCTGGTCATCAAGGGCGATGACCTGAACCGCCTGCACATCGCAGGCCGTGTGGTCGAGACGAAGGCCAAGTGGTGAGCCTCGCCCCTCTCCCCGGGCATTTCCGTGGGGGCAAGGGGGTCGTATCCCCTTCGGGAGGTGGAGTTTTATGGAACAGTCGCTGATGGACAAGCTCACCATTCTGGCCGACAGTGCAAAATACGACGTCGCCTGCACGTCCAGCGGCGCGTCCCGTGCGGCGAGGGCCGGTACTCTCGGCAGCTGCTACGCGCCGGGCTGCTGCCACGCATTCACCGCAGACGGCCGCTGCGTCAGCCTGCTGAAGGTCCTGATGAGCAACTGCTGTGCTTTTGATTGCAGCTACTGCGTCAACCGGAAGTCCAACGACGTGCCCCGGGCCACCTTTTCGCCCCGGGAGCTGGCCGAGCTGACCATCGAGTTCTACCGCCGCAACTACATCGAGGGGCTTTTCCTGTCCAGCGCCGTGCTGGGCACCCCCGACTACACCACCGAGCGGATGCTTTCCGTCCTGCGGCTGCTGCGGAACGAGTACCATTTCGGCGGCTATATCCATGCCAAGACCATCCCCGGCACAAGCCCGGAGCTGATCCGACAGATGGGCTTCCTCGCCGACCGCCTCAGCGTCAACGTCGAGCTGCCCAGCGAGCAGAGCCTCCATCTCCTCGCCCCCGACAAGGGCCGCCACTCCATCTTCCGGCCCATGAAGCAGATCTCGGTGGCGGGCGAGGAGAGCAAAAAGGAGCTGACCCTCTACCGCCACGCTCCCAAGTTCGCCCCTGCTGGCCAGAGCACCCAGATGATCGTCGGCGCATCGCCCGAGACAGACTACCACATTTTACAGCTCTCCGAGGGGATGTACCAGAAATACGGCCTCAAGCGGGTGTTCTACTCGGCCTACATCCCGGTGTCGGACGACACCCGCCTGCCCGCTCTGGACACAAAGCCGCCCCTGCTGCGGGAGCACCGGCTCTATCAGGCCGACTGGCTGCTCCGCTTCTACCAGTTCAGGGCCGACGAGATCTTGGACAAAGACAACCAGAGCTTCAACCCCTACCTCGACCCCAAGTGCAACTGGGCCGTCCAGCACTACGGGCTGTTCCCGGTGGACATCAACCGTGCCCCCTTCGAGATGCTGCTGCGGGTACCGGGCATCGGGCCCAAGAGCGCCCGCCGCATCCGAGAGGCGCGGCGGCTGTCCGACCTCGGCCTCGACGAGCTGAAGCGGATGGGCGTCGTGCTCAAACGGGCGCAGTATTTCATCACCTGCCGGGGCTTTTCGGGGGCGCACCCGGGCCGGGGCAGCGCCGGACGGGAGCGCATCACCCGGGCACTCATCGACCCCAACGTCTTCAGTGCCGGGGCCGAGCAGCTGAGCCTCTTCGCCCCGCCGGCGGTGGACCGGCTCGTTGCGCAGGGCGTGCCGCCCCGGGCGGCCCAGCGGATGGTGCGGGAGGAGGCAGTGCAATGTCTGGCGAGAGCGTTGTGACCCCGCTGAAGGCCCGGAAGCTCCACGACGCCGATGTGGTCTACCTCTACGACGGCAGCTTCGAGGGCTTTCTGTGCTGCGTGTTCGAGAGCTTCGCCCAGCATGAGATCCCCTTTGCGGTCTGGACGCCCCAGCGGGAGACGGCCACCCTCTACCCTGTCCGGGACATCGAGACGGACTCCGCCAAGGCCCGGCGGGTCTTTTCCAGCCTTGGGAAAAAGCTGGGCCGGGAGACAGAGTACCTCGTCAGCCGGGATTTTCTCTCCGGACAGGAGGAGAAAGAGCTGTTGCTCATCCGCTTTCTGCATCTGGCTTTCGCCCTCGGCCCCGGTACGGTCAAGCGGATGGGCCACCCGGACGTAGCACCCCTTTACGAGATGAAAAAGAGCCTCGACTGGGAGGTGGACAAGTTTCAGGGCTTCGTCCGCTTCGAAGAGCACGGCGGGATGCTGGGTGCGGTCATCCACCCCAAAAACTACATCCTCCCCCTGCTGCGGGGGCATTTCTGCGCTCGCTTCCCGGAGGAGGACTTCATGATATACGACGCCGTCCATCAGGCGGTGTTACTCTATCAGGACCACGAGGCCAAGCTCCTCGAGCTGGCCGCACCGCTCACCCTTCCCCCGCCCAGCGCTCGGGAGCAGGAGCTTCAGGCGCTCTGGAAGCAGTTCTACGACACGCTGGAGATCAAGGCCCGCCACAGCGAAAAGGGCCGGATGAGCCACTGTCCCAAGCGTTTTTGGCAGGATATGGTGGAAATGCGGTGATTCTTTACAAAAAGGTTGCATCTGCGCCGTTGCGCTCTGCAAAAGGTATGGTATACTAAAGGGGAGCTTCGGCAGAGCATCTGCCGCACCCACCCCGAAACGGGCTATGATAAAAGGAGCATTGTGAAAACTATGGTTCGCATTACTATGGAAGACGGCGGCGTCATCGACATCGAGCTGAACGAGGAAGCTGCCCCCATCACCTGTGAGAATTTCAAGAAGCTGGTCGGTCAGGGCTTCTACAACGGTCTGACCTTCCACCGCGTCATCCCCGGCTTTATGATCCAGGGCGGCTGCCCGCTGGGCAACGGCACCGGCGGCCCCGGCTGGAACATCAAGGGCGAGTTTGCTGCCAACGGCGTCAACAACCCCATCAAGCACACCCGCGGCGTCATCAGCATGGCCCGCAGCATGAACCCCAACAGCGCCGGCAGCCAGTTCTTCATCATGCATGAGGACGCACCCCACCTCGACGGCCAGTATGCCGCCTTTGGCAAGGTCGTCTCCGGCATGGATGTCGTGGACAGGATCGCATCCGTCCCCACCGACTGGAACGATAAACCCAAGACCGCTGTCAAGATGAAGACCGTCGAGCTGCTCGAGGGCTGATCTTCTGCACCTATGGCTTCCTCTTCGGAGGAAGCCTTTTTTGCATCCACAGGAGGAAGTGCCGCATGAAATACGATTTCACCACCCTGCCTGACCGTCATGGCCGGGATGCCATCGCCGTAGACGGACTGGGCAAGGGCTTTGCGCCCGATGCGCCCCGGCCCGGGTTCGACGCCATCCCCATGTGGGTGGCGGACATGAACTTCGTCTGTCTGCCCACCATCCAGCAGGCCGTCATCGAGCGGGTGCAGCACCCGGCCTTCGGCTACTTCGACCCGACGCCCGAATATTATGACTCCATCATCCGCTGGCAGTCTGTGCGCAACGGCGTCACCGGCCTGACCGCCGAGGCCATCGGCTACGAGAACGGCGTTCTGGGCGGCGTCATCAGCGCGCTGAACTGCGTCTGCTCCCGGGGCGATAAGGTGCTGGTGCACAGCCCCACCTACATCGGCTTCACCCACTGCCTGACCGACAACGGTTATGACATCGTCCACTCCCCGCTGGTGCAGGACGAAGCCGACGTCTGGCGGATGGACTACGCCGACATGGAGAAGCATCTGGCCGAAGAGCACATCCATGCCGCCATCCTGTGCAGCCCCCACAACCCCTGCGGCCGCGTCTGGGAGCGGTGGGAGCTGGAAAAGGCGATGGAATTGTACAAAAAGTATAACGTCTACGTCGTCTCGGACGAGATCTGGTCGGACATCATCCTCTCCGGCCACAGGCACACCCCCACCCAGTCCATCAGTGAGGACGCCCGGATGCGGACTGCCGCCCTCTACGCCCCCTCCAAGACCTTCAACCTCGCCGGCCTCATCGGCAGCTACCACATCGTCTACGACCCGTGGTGGCGCGACCGCATCGCAAAAGAATCCTCCCTCTGCCACTACAACTCCATGAACGTCCTCTCGATGCACGCTCTCATCGGCGCCTACCGCCCCGAGGGCTATGTCTGGGCCGACGAGCTGTGCGAGACCCTGACCGGCAACGTGGACTTCGCCTGCGATTATATCGCCCGGCACTTCAGAGGCGTCCGTGTCGCAAAGCCCGAGGGCACCTATATGCTCTTTGTGGACTGCACCGATTGGTGCGCCGCCCACGGCAAAAGCATTCAGGACGTGGAGAAAGCCTGCTGGGCCGTCGGCGCAGCAGTGCAGGACGGTGTGATGTTCCACGGCCCCTGCCATCTGCGCATCAATCTGGCCTCGCCCCGCGCCCGCATCGAGGAAGCTTTCCGCCGGATGGACCAGTATGTGTTCAACGCGGAGTAAATCAATATAAATTTTATACAGCAAAAGGCCCTGAATCCACGGATTCAGGGCCTTTTGCTGTATTACTCATGTATTTTTGCCAGCCGCTCATTCAGCTTCCGCAGACCGTCCCGCACCTCGGCGGGCGAGACCACTTCGACCTTTCCGCCGAAACCGCAGACCCAGCCATAGAACTGGTCGCTGACGCAGACGGGCACATCAAAGTGGAAGCTGCCCTTCCCTTCCGGCACAAAGATGGGCGAGGCGCCGAAGCGCTCCCGCATAGCCGATTCGAGGTCAGAAGTACACCGCAGGGTGACGCGGTGCTCCGGTCCGCCGAACATCTGGAAGTGCTTTTTCAGGTAAGAGGGCAGGTCAAAATCGGCGAACTGCTCCCTGCCCCGGCGCGGCTCGTCCAGCACCGTCACCCCGGCCATCTTATCCACCCGGTAATGGCGGATGCCCACCGGCTCCTTCTCGTCCTGATAGGCGATGAGATAGTAGCAGCCGTTCTCCCACGCCATCTGCCACGGACTGATGGTGTAGGGGGCGGGACGTCCTGCTTTTTTGTAGCGGAATCGCACCATTTTTCCGGTGTTGATGGCCGCGAAGAGGGCATCCACGCTGTAGGGCAGGTCCTTGTTGTCGCTTTTGGGGCGGCCATCGACGTAGACCTGACGCTGGAGCTGGGTGCCCTGATACCGGGAGGCCAGCCCTTCCAGCTTATGGATGAGCTTGTCGCTGGAGGTCTTGGAGATGACCCGGCTGGACTGGACGGCGTCCACCAGAAGCTTCAGTTCGGCCAGTTCGAAGGGCCTCGTCGCCATCCAGTAGCCGCCGCTGCGGCCCCGGCGCAGCCGGATGTCGTAGCCCAGCGCATTCAGCGCATCGATGTCGCTGTAGACGCTCTTGCGCTCACAGAGGATGCCCTGCCGGGCCAGCAGCTCCACCAGCTGGGGCACATTGAGCAGATGTTCCTCATCGGTCTGCTGCTCAAAGATGCGCAGCAGCGCCAGGAGTTTGGATTTTTGTCCTTCCTGCTTGGGCATGGGCGGCCTCCTTTCGGTCACGAGTCCTTCTTGTCGAATGCGGCGCGGCGCTGGGTGGACAGGCGGAACATCTCTTCCAGTTTGTCCCGGTCGTCGGCCACGAGGGCGTCCCGCAGCTGGGCGAGGGCCGCATCGAACTGGTCGATCTCGGAGATGAGGTTCTCCTTGTTCCAGAGGAACAGCTCAGCCCACATCTTTTCGTTGATGCGGGCGATGCGGGTCAGGTCCCGGAAGGAATCGCCTGTGTACTCGCAGAGCGAGGAGTTGTCGTTGGCGCACATGAGGCTGACGGCGATGGCATGGCAGAGCTGGCTGACGTAGCCGATCATCTTATCGTGCTCCTGCACGGTCAGGGTGCAGATGTGGCGGAAGCCCAGCACCTCGGCCAGCTCTTTCGCCCACTGGACCGCCTCGGGGGTGTTCTTCTCGGTGGGGGTGATGATGAAGTTGGCAGGGGCAAAGTTGACCTCCGCCGCGTGCTCGACGCTGGAGGTCTCACGGCCCGCCATCGGATGGCTGGCGATGAACTCCACCCCTGCCGGGCACATCGCCTGCACCGGCTCCACAAGGCCGGTCTTGACGCCGGAGACATCGGTAAAGATGCAGCCGGGCCTGAGAAGAGAGCCGTACGTCCTGAACCAGTCGATGAGGGCCGTGGGGTACAGACCGAAGATGATGTGGTCGGCCTGCGCGACAAGATCCTCGAAATCGTGGGTCTTGCCGCTGGCGATATAGCCGTGGTCGAGGGCGTATTGTAAATGCCCCTCGCTGCGGTTGATGCCGTCCACATGGAACCCGGCCTTGGAAAGCTCGAGGGCGTATTTGCCGCCCAGCAGGCCGAGGCCCACCACGAGATAACGCTTCGATTTATCCAGCATATTCTACCTCCGCGCCTAACGGCTTGATGGCTTCAAAGAAATGGGGCCAGCTCTTCTGCACGGCCTCCGCGTCGTCGATGGAGAGGGGCAGCCCGGCGGCCAGCGCCAGCACCGTCAGGCTCATGACCACCCGGTGGTCGTTGTGGCCGTGGAGGGGTGCGGCGGGGGTGTGGAGCTTCCCTGCGCAGCCGTGGATGGTGATGGTGCCGCCCTCGCTTTCCAGCACGCCGCCGCAGGCCCGCAGCTCGGCTTCCATGGCCGCGATGCGGTCGCTCTCCTTGATGCGGAGGCGCTCGGCGTTGCGGATGGTGGTGGTCCCCTCGCAGAACAGGCCCAGCACCATCAGCACGGGGCCAAGGTCGGGGCAGTCGGCAAGGTCGATGTCGGTGCCGCGCAGGGGGGCTTTTCCGAGCCGGATGCCCTCATCGGTGACGGACAGCTCTGCCCCGCAGCGGCGCAGGATGCCGAGGATGGCCGCATCACCCTGTAAGGTGTCGGCGGACAGGCCCTTGAGGGTCACGCCGCCCTGCACCGCCCCCAGCACCGCCGGGAACGCCGCCTGACTGTAATCTCCCTCCACCGTGTAGTCGCAGGGGGCATACTGCTGCCCGCCCGGGAGGAAGAGGGTGTTCTCGTCCTGCCAGCGGCTCTCGACGCCGAAACAGCGCTGTGCCGCCCGGGTCATCTCGATGTAGCTGCGGCTCTCCACCGGCGGGATGAGATGAAGGGTGCTGTCCCCTGCCAGCAGGGGCAGGGCGAACAGCAGCCCGCTGATGAACTGGCTCGACACATTGCCCGCCAGCTCGTACTCGCCGCTTTTCAGAGCGCCCTCGACGGTCAGGCCCGCCGGGGATGGCTCAAAGCGGAGAGACTGCTCATGATATAACGCCTCGTACACCGACTGGGGCCGCTCCATCAGCCGGCCCCGGCCCACGAAGGTCACGCTCTGCCCGGTGAGGCTGGCGATGGGGATGAGAAAGCGGAGGGTGCTGCCGCTCTCGCAGCAGTCCACCGGGGCTTCGACGGGGAGGAACTGTCCCAGACCCTCCACCACGGCGCTGTCCGGGCCGGTGCGCACCTTGGCGCAGAGCTGTCCGGCGGCGGAGAGGGTGGCCGAGATGTCCTTGCTGAACTCGAGGTTCCCGATGTGAGAAGTGCCCTTCGCCAGCGCAGCGCAGAGCACCGCCCGGTGGGCCATGCTCTTGCTGGGCGGCGCAGTGATGGCCCCGCCGATGCCGCCGGGGGCTTGCTTTATCGTTACTATCATAGTCGATCCTTCAGGCGGCTTGCCCGCTTCCTTTACATATCCCTTCCGATGGCCCATGCGACCTGACGGCACTTTGCCATGGCCTGCGCAAAGGCCTCCGGAGTCAGGCACTGTGCGCCGTCGCTCCATGCGTGGCGGGGGTCATAATGCACCTCCACCTCGAGTCCGTCGGCACCGGCGGCCACGGCGGCGATCATCATCGGCTCCACAAGGTTCGCCTTGCCGGTGGCGTGGCTGGGGTCCACGATGACGGGCAGGTGGGTCTTTTCGTGGATGATGGGCACAGCGGAGAGGTCGAGGGTGTTGCGGGTGTACTTCTCAAAGGTACGGATGCCCCGCTCGCAGAGGATGACCTGCTCGTTGCCTCCGGCCATGATGTACTCGGCGCTCATGATCCACTCCTCGATGGTGTTGCAGAGGCCGCGCTTGAGCAGGACGGGCTTATGCATCTTGCCCACGGCCTTGAGCAGCTGGAAGTTCTGCATATTGCGGGCACCGATCTGCACCACGTCCACATACTCCTCGAACTCGGGGATGCGGTCCTCGCTCATCAGCTCGGAGACGATGGGCATACCGGTGGCCTCCCGGGCCTTCACCATGTCAAGGATGCCCTCGGTCTCGAGTCCCTGAAAGGAGTAGGGCGAGGTGCGGGGCTTGTATGCGCCGCCCCGGAAGAGGGTCGCGCCGCCCGCCTTGACGCCCTGCGCAATGCGGAGGGCCTGCTCCGCGCTCTCGATGCTGCACGGGCCTGCCATGACCGCGATCTTCTCCTTGCTGCCGATCTTGACGCCGCCGCAGTCGATGACGGAGTCTGCCGGGTGGAAGAGGCGGTTGGCCCGCTTATAGGGGGCAGAGACGCGGGTGACGTTGTCGATCCAGGGGTTGGCGAGGACGTCCCGCTCGTCGATCTTCGTCGTGTCGCCCACGAGGCCGAAGACATTGTAGTCCTTGCCGGTGATGAGGGTGACGTCGAGGCCCTGCTTTTCAAAGCGGTCCACGATCTTTTCCAGTTCTTCCTTGGGGGTGCCCTTTTTGGTGGAGATGATCATAGAATTTCGTTCCTTTCACTCTTTCTTTTCCGCTCACATGACCAGATGGGTGTGTGCGCTGCCGTCCAGACGAAGCAGCTGGGTCAGATAGGCCGCAGCGTGCAGATAGCCGCTGATGCCCTCACCGATGAAGTGTCCCTGACAGCCGAAGGAGACGATATCCGTCTTGCGGAACGGCTCATGCTCGTCCGGCTCGCTCAGCAGCACCTCCACGGCAGGCACGCCGCAGAGCCGCAGCGCGTCGAGGATGGCGACGCTGTAGTGGGCGTATCCGCCGGGGTTCAGGATGATGCCGTCTGCCCGGCCTGCGGCAGACTGGATCTCATCGATGAGGTCGCCCTCGTGGTTGGACTGGAAAAACTCCACCTCGAGGCCCATCTGGGTGCAGCACAGCTCGAGATAATCCAGCAGGCCGTTGTAGTCCAGCTGGCCGGCCACGCCCGGCTCGGTGAAGTGCATTATATTGAGGTTGGGGCCGTTAATGACTAAAAATTTCATCCAGAGCCTCCATTGCGGCGGCCACGGCGTCCTCCACCGTGCCGCTGTTGGGGATGACGGCATCTGCCGCCGCGAGATACAGGGGGCGGCGCTCCGCCTCCATCTGCCTGAGCGCCTCGGGGCTGGACGAGAGAGGCCGTCCGCCGCCCACCGTCAGCGCATCCAGCGGCCGGTCGATAAAGAGCACGACACCGTTCTGGTGCAGGGCGCGCAGATTTTCGCCCCGCTTGATGATGCCGCCGCCGCAGGAGAGCAGCTGACGGCCCTCTTTTGCAAAGCGGGCGGTCTGGGCCGACTCCCGCGCCCGGAAGCCGTCCTCGCCCTCGGCGGCGAAGATGTCCGGGATGCTGCGGCCGTCGGCCTTCACGATCTCCTCGTCGAGGTCGATGAACCGCTTGCCCAGCTTGTCTGCCAGCAGACGGCCCACCGTGGACTTGCCGCTGGAGGGCATCCCGATGAGGGCCACATTCAGCATATCGCGGCGGAGCGCGGCGGTGATGCGGCGGATCTCCTCCGCCGCGTCGTCGAACTTCCGGCTGAGGAAGTATTCGGCGGCGTACACCGCCTGCGCCACCAGCATCTCGAGGCCTCCCACGGCCACCGGGACGCCGGCCTCCTCGGCCCGCAGGATGAGTTCGGTCTTATCCGGGTTATACACCACGTCCAGCACCGCTTCCAGCCCGGGCATTCGGGCAACGTCCAGACTGCACACCCCTACGTTGGGGTACATCCCGGCGGGGGTGGTGTTGATGACGATCTGTGCGCCGCTGGACACAGCTTCCTCATAGGAGAGCTGGCCCTTGGCGGCGTCGGGCGTCCGGCTGACGGTCAGCACCTTCGCCGCGCCCTTGTCCCGGGCGACGGCACTGGTGGTGTTGTGGGTGCCGCCGGTGCCGAGGATGAGGACGGTCCTGCCCGCGAAATCGACGCCGTGGGCGTCACACAGATGGGCAAAACCGAGATAGTCGGTGTTGTAGCCGTAGAGCAGGCCGTTCTTATTGACGACGGTGTTCACCGCGCCGATGGCCTTGGCCCGGGGGTCGATGTAGGTGCAGTACTCCATCACCAGCCGCTTATAGGGGATGGTGACATTGATGGCCTTGAACTGCCGCTTGGTGAGGAAGGCCCGGGCCTCCTCCTCCGTGGGCAGGGGGCAGAGGTCGTAGCGGTAGCCGCAGAGCATCTCGTGGATGAGCTTCGAGTAGGAGTGGCCCAGCTTCGAGCCGATGAGTCCGTATTCCATCACAGTCCCTCCCTGCGGTAGCTGGTGGGCCGCTCCATCCATGCCGTGCCGTAGCGGGCCGTCAGCAGGTCGCCCACAGCCAGCGCGGCGGCGCAGGTCTGAACGATGGCGGCGCGGGGCACGATGCAGGGGTCATGGCGGCCCTGAATGGAGAGGGGTGCATCCTGCTTTGCAAGATAGTCCACCGTCTCCTGTTCCTTGTAGATGCTGGGCGTCGGCTTGACGGCGGTGCGGAAGACCACGGGCATCCCATTGGAGATGCCGCCGTTGACCCCAGCGTTGTGGTTGGTGGCGGTAACGATGGTGTTCCCTTTCATCCGGAAGGCGTCGTTGGCCTCCGATCCTTTCAGGTCGGCGAAGCCGAAGCCGGTGCCGAACTCGATGCCCTTGACGGCAGGCACGGAGAAGGCCATGTGGGAAAGCAGGCTCTCCACGCTGTCAAAGTACGGCTCGCCCACACCGGCAGGCAGGCCGAGGATAGCCGTCTCAAGGATGCCGCCCACGCTGTCGCCCTCCGCCCCGGCGGCGCGGATGGCCGCCTTCATCGGCTCTTCGACGGAGGCATCCAGCAGCGCGAAGCCTTCGCCCTTATTTTCCAGCACGCTGACCTGCGCGGCCAGTGCGGCGGTATCGTCCAGCGCAAAAGGGGTATCGGAGAGGCCGGCACAGCGGGCGATGTGGGTGGTGATGTCGATGCCGGCGCGGCACAGCGCCCCCAGCACGATGGCTCCGCCCGCCACCAGCTCGGCGGTGATCCGGCCCGAGAAGTGCCCGCCGCCCCGGGCGTCCTGAAAGCCATGGTATTTGGCATAAGCGGTGTAGTCCGCATGGCCGGGGCGGAGCAGGTCGGCGGTCTTGGCGTAGTCGCCGCTGCGGGTGTTCTGATTTTCGATCATGAGGGCGATGGCTGTGCCGGTGGTGTGGCCGTTCACGACGCCGGAGAGCAGCTGGACCCGGTCGGCCTCCACCCGGGGGGTGGAGAGGCCGTCGCCCCGGGCGCGGCGCCTGTCCATGCAGGCGGCGATGAACGCCTCGTCCACCGGCACCCCTGCGGCCATGCCGTCCAGCACGCCGCCGATGGCCCGGCCATGGCTCTCGCCGAAGATGGTCAGCGCCAATGCGCTGCCAAAGGTGTTTTTCATGGCTCAGTCCTCCATTCCCAGCAGAGTGCGCAGGCCCTCCACCGGGATGGTCTCGGCACGCCAGCAGCCCAGACCCGGCACCTTGATGACGGTGATCTGTCCGCCCTGCGCCTTCTTGTCGTGGAGCATCTCGGCGTAGACTTTATCCTTATTGTAGGCGGTGCGCAGGGGCAGGCCCAGACGGCGGTAGACCGCCCGGACGCGCTTCTGCAATGCCTTGGATTCGATCATGGGCAGCATCCCCAGCGCCACGCATTCGCCGTGGTAGAGGCCCACGGTGCGGCGTCCCTTGACGCCCTTGACGGCCTCGATGCCGTGGCCGATGGTGTGGCCGAAGTTGAGGGCCTTGCGCATCCCGCGCTCGGTCTCATCCTGCTCCACGATGCTCTTTTTGAAGCGGAGGCTGCGATAGATGATCTCTCCGATCTGCTCGTCGATGTCGCCCTTTTCAAAGATAGCGAACAGCTCCGGGTCGGCCAGAAGGCTCGCCTTCACCGACTCGGCCAGACCGTTGATGTACTGGCGGCGGGGCAGGGTGGCGAGGGTGCTGGGGTCCACGATGACCAGCTTGGGCTGCCAGAAGGAGCCGACGATGTTTTTCGTCTCGCCCAGATCCACCGCCGTCTTGCCGCCGATGGAGGAGTCGATCATGGAGAGAGTGGTGGTGGGGCAGTTGATGAAGTCGATGCCCCGCATATAGATGGAGGCGGCAAAGCCCGCCAGATCGCCCACGACGCCGCCGCCCACGGCGATGACGAGGTCGCCGCGGCCCATATTGAACTCCAGCATCTGGCGCAGGACACTTTCCAGAATCTTCATGCTCTTGCTGGCCTCACCCTGCGGCACGGTGATGATCTTTGCGTCGCGGCACTGGTCGGCCACCCGCTGGGCGTACTCTGCCGGGACGCCTGCGTCCGTCACCACCGCCACACGGCGGTCGAGGCGGGCGAACTGGTACAGGTTCTCCAGTGCGCCGTTTTTCAGGATGATGTCATAGCTGCGCTCACCCAGATTCATGGTGAGCTTTGTGCCGATAAATCCACTCATTTCGTATACACTCCTAACAGCCGCACGGTGCGGCAGGTATGATCCAGCTCGCGCAGCAGCGCGGCGGTCTCGTCGTCGGCGGGGTCTCCCACCAGCTCGACGTAAAAATAGTAATCGAAGGGAACATGGGGCAGCGGACGGCTCTTGATGGATTCCATGTCGTAGCCGAACCGGCCGATGACCTGAATGACCTCAGCCAGCTTGCCGGGCTTGTTGTCCAGCGTGAAGAGCAGCGAGAAGCGGTTGCCCCCGGTGGGCTTTTCGCGGCTGAGGACGATGAAGCGGGTGGTGTTGTCGCCGTCGGTGTTGATGCTGGGCACAAGGACCTCCAGCCCGTAGAGGGCAGCGGTCTCCGCGCTGGCGATGGCGGCTTGGGACGGGTCGCCGGACTCTGCCACGAACTTTGCTGCCATGGCCGTATTCGGCATGGCTGTGGCGGGCAGATGGAACTGCTTTAAGAACGTCTCGCTCTGGGCGATGGCCTGTTGGTGGCTGTAGACGTGCCGGAGCTGGGCCAGCTGGGTGCCGGGCAGGACCAGCAGGTTCTGGGAGATGGGCAGGTCGTAGACGTCCACCACCCACAGCTCCGGGTAGTTATAGCACAGGTCCAGCACGGCGGAGACATCGCCCGCGTGGCTGTTCTCGAAGGGCACGACGCCGTGAGCGGCGTCCCCCCGCCGGACGGCCTCGAAGACCTCGTCCCACGTCGGGTAGCTCACTGCCTCCGCGTGGGGGAAGAGCGCCCGCAGCGCGATGTGGGCAAAAGCGCCCTCCACGCCCTGATAGGCGGCGCGATTCTCGCCCAGCACCTCCGCCTCGTACTGCTTGGCGACGTCCATCATGTTCTGGACATGATCTCTGTAGTAGGGCCGGAGGGCGGGGTCCTGAATGCGGGCCGCAGCCTTTTCCAGCACCACCGCCTCCCGTGCGGCGTCATAGACCGGCAGGCCGTGGGCCTGCTTGTATTGGGCGACGCTGAGCACGGCGGCCATCCGCCGCTCAAACAGGGCGGCCAGCTGCGCATCCACCGCGTCGATCTCAGCGCGGGCCTGTTCCAGTGTGTCCATCTGTTCCACATCCTTCGGGTAAAATTTCAGCTCCTGTTGGGACGATACCTAGTAAGTATACCATAACCCGGACGAGGAAACAACAAGCGCCTCTCCCTTTGAGGGTGGAGAATATTTCAAATCCGGGGCCGTCAACGCGAAGAGATTGCAACAAAAAAGCCCTCTCCGAGGCGGTCGGAGAGGGTCATTTCACTGATTTGTCCTGTTTGCGCAGGTCTTCCCTGCTGCGGGGGGTGCCGAACACCCGGCCATAGGGGTTGTCGAGGTCGGCGGCTTTTAGCGGCGCTACCTTTTTCTCGGGCTTTTCGGGGACGCTGATGTGCCCCGCCCTGCCCTTGCGCCGAACGCGGAACCGCATGGCTCAGCCCTCCGGCGCAACGGTGGAGACAGCCCCCGCCGTCAGCTTCTGCCACAGCTCCTCGCCGCCGGCGAGGTTGTCGGCGGTGCCGCTGTTCCATGCGCCCCGCATCCCGACGTAGAACTGGGACATATACTCCTGACTGGACCCGCTGCGGCTCTGGGTGGTGTCGGGGCCGTAGCTGCCGAGGTCGAGGCCCGCCAGCACGGGGCAGTCGCTCCACTTATAGACCATGTTCCACCAGTCCTCGTCGCTGTCGGCGGCGGGCAGGCTGCCGTCCAGATACCGCAGCGAGCCGGTGCTCTCCTCAAACCCTGCCGGGTCCCAGAGCAGAAAGACGGAGCTCAGACCGCCCTGCACATCGGCGGCAAGCTTGGTGGTGCCCGCCATGGTCAGGTAGGCGTCGCTCTCGGTCTGGGTCTCGCCCTCGGCGTAATCGAGGGTGTAGACGTTCAGGGTCACGACCACCTTGCCGTCGTCGTTGCGGTCCTCGCCGTAGTCCGCCAGAGCTTCCTGCAAGGCGTTCACGGTGTCCTCGGGCAGGTAGTAGGGGGACACCACGGCCACGTTGTAGTCGGGCTTGGTGACGAAGAAGTACTGCCCGATAAAGTTGTAGGCCACAAAGACCACGGCGATGCCGATGAGGATGACCCACTTGAGGTTATAGTCCCACCAGTTGGCCCAGCGCTCCCTGCGGGTGTACTGTTTTTCCCTGCGGGGGGCGATGTCCTTCGGGTCGATGTCGCGCTCGTAACGGTAGCTTGCCATGCGGCAGTGTCCTCCCAGTTTTTGTGTTACAGCTGTGCCAGAATGGTCTGGCGGACGGCGGCGGGCAGTTCCTTCTGCTCAGCGCGGCTCATGCCCGCCGTCTGGATGGGCGGCAGCACCCGGATGCGCACCGTGCCGGGCGTCGTCCGGTTGCCGTGGGCCTCGAACAGCCCCCGTGCGCCGGAGATGGCCACCGGCACCACCGGGGTTTCAGTCTTCACAGCGATGCGGAAAGCACCGGCCTTGAACTCACCGGCGCCGCCCTCCTCGCCCTTGTAGCGGGTGCCCTCGGGGAAGATGATGAAGCTCCTGCCGCTCTCTACGATGGCGGTGGCATCGTTGAGGGCGCGCACCGAGGCGCGGACGTCATCGCGCTGGACGAAGACACAGCCCAGCAGCTTCATCCAGCGGCTGAGCAGGGGGATCTTTTCCAGCTCCTCCTTGGCGAGGATGCCGTAGGGCTTGTCGAGGCTGGCCAGCAGCAGGGGGATGTCATAATAGCTGCGATGGTTCGCCACAAAAACGCAGGGTCCCTCTTTCGGGATGTTGTCCAGCCCCTCGACGCTGAGCCGGACGCCGGTGACGTTCAGGATGCCCCGGCTCCAGTGGGGGATATGCTGCTCCACCAGACGGCGCACCGTCTCGGTGTCGCCGGCGGCCTGTGCACGCTCGGCTTTGCGCAGCACGCCGTAGTGGACGATCATGTAGCCAAACAGATAGGTGAACATCGCAATGGTGCGGAAAATGCTCACAGAGAGATTCCTCCTTTCGGCTGAAAAGCCGTCTCTATTGTAACACACTCCGCCCCAAAAAGGGAGAGGAAACACTTTTTTTACATTTCGGGGGCTTTGCGGCTTGCAAAATCCACAAAATCCGGGTATATTTATAATCAGAAAGCCAGCACAATGGTGTTTTATGCCAAACCCTGCTGTGCAATGTGAGCTGTCCCAGAGACAGCGAGAGAGGATATTCACATACCATGAGTCTGTTCCCTTCTGCAAACGATTTCAAGTCCGGGCCGGGCGTGGAAAAGGACGCCCCCCGCAAGACCGGCGTCGGCCGCTTCTTCGAGCTGGTGGGCCGGGATATGAGCGGGATGTTCCTTGCCAACCTGCTCACCTGTCTGGGCTTTCTGCCGGTCATCTGTCTGGTGTACATCGGCTTCCTGATGAACAGCCTGCCGGTCATGGTCCTCAGCGCCGCCGTGGGCGGCATTCTGGCCGGACCGGTGCTGGCGGGGATGTACGACACCGTCCTGCGCGCCCTGCGCGACGAGGCCGGCTACTGGTGGACCACCTACCGCAAGGCCTTCCGGCAGAACTTCAAGGCCAGCATCCTGCCGGGGATGCTCTACTGCGTCGTGGTCACGGTGCAGGTCTTCCTCGTCTACTTCTGCTTCAATATGCTCTACCACGGCACCAACGTCGGCGTGGGGATGTGGGTGGCCACGGTGCTCAACCTCATCCTCTTCCATATGCTCTTCTCCTATATGTGGCCCCAGATCGTCCTGCTGGACCAGCCCCTCGGCCAGACCCTCAAAAACAGCGTCAACTGCATGATCGCCTTCCTGCCCCACGCGCTGGCGGCGTCCCTCGTGACGGTGCTGTTCTGGGGCCTCGTCATCCTCTGTATGCCGCTGGGCCTTCTGCTCATGCTGGTGTTCGGCTTCTGGTTTCAGGTGGAGATCACCAGCCAGATCGTCTACGGCGACCTCGACCGGGTGTTCCACATCGAGGAGAACATCCGCAAGCTCCACGACGCCGAGTACGAGGCCGAGATGGCCTCGGAGCGCAGCGACGGCGAAGAATAAACAGCGCAGCGGCGCGGAAAGGGGATGCGTGCAATGGAACAGCGGAACAATCTGGTGCTGCAGGGCACGGAGACGTTTTCCCGCGGGCAGCTCGATAATGTGGCGCTGGACAACGGCAGCGTCGTGCTGGACAGCGTGGCCGGGCGGTATCTGCAATACGGCAGCTATACCACGCCTGAGTTCGCCATGCCGGCCTTCTGTAATCTGAACGTCAGCTGGAACGCCCACGCACCCCAGAACACCATGGTGGAGGTGCGCTGCCGGGTCTACGCAGGCGGCAACTGGACGGGCTGGATGAGCTTCGGCAAGTGGGCGCCCGATTACCCCCGGAGCAGCATCAACGCCCACAGCGACGACGGCCTCATCTTCCTGATGGGCGACACCGTGACCGTGGCCCTGCCCGGCGGCGGCACCGGCGTCCAGCTTCAGGTGAATCTCTCCACCAACGACGACAAAGTCACCCCGGCGCTCCGGCTGCTGTCGGCGGCGGTCCGCCCCCTCGCGTGGGAAAAGCAGGACGGCCACCCCATCAACCGCCGCCTCTACTTACCGGAATACTGCCTCTCCGCCCACGACCCCAGTTTCGGGCGGGAGATGGACCTGCCGCTGGTGATGGCAGCGCTGATGAACCGCTGGGGCGAGGACATCCTGCCCGAGGAGGTGGCCCACATCATGGCCGACAAGGCCACCGGCAGCACCGGCAACGCCGCCTTTGCGGCGGCCGCAGCGGGCTGCTGCGGCTACCCCTGCTGGCAGGCGTGGATGGATTTGAAAGACCTGCGGGAGCAGATCCACGACGGCTGCTCGGTGGCCGTCCGCATCGAGCGCCGCATCCGGGGCCAGCGCGACCCGGTAGGCGTCTGGATGGGCCTGCGGGGCTTCGGCCATGACGACGCCGTCCTCGCCGACTTCGTCCTCCTCAACGACCCCACCGCCGACAGCGACGGGGCGGTGAACTGCACGATGGCAGTGACAGACTTTGCCCGCTACTTCACCGGGCGGGCCATCGCTCTCCGCCCCAAGCCCCGGGACATCGAGGCCGACCGGCCCCGGCGCGTCCCCTGCAGCTTCGAGTACAGCACCGAGGACGACTGCTGGTATCTGTCCCTCCGGGGCCAGCGCCAGCTCCTCCCGGCCGAGTTCTCCGGCTGGGCGGCCTGCAGCCCCCACGACGGCGTGGCCCATGCCACCACCGCCCACCGCACCTTCCGGCGGATGGAGCGGACGCGGACGGGGGGCTTCCGCTTCCCGCCCGAGCAGACGGCCAGCGGCGGACGCTGCAGCATCTACATCATCGACCAGACCGGCACCATGCAGTTTGCCGAAGTGCGGCTGCCCACCCCGCCGCCGGCCCCGTCGGCCCCCGAAGCCAACCAAAGCACTCTGTCCTCTGCCCCCTGAGGGGCACGCCAGACGCTTTCAATGGATAAATCATCAATATGGGAGGAATACATTATGGCAAAGACGATCATCACTTTGGGCCGTGAGTACTGCACCGGCGGACGCTACATCGCAAAGGACGTGGCGCGCGCACTGGGCGTCAAGCTCTACGACAAGGAGCTGATCACCATGGCAGCCAAAAATTCCGGACTGTCCGAGGAGGCCGTGGCCGCCAGCGAGAAGCGGCACACCCACAGCCTGCTCTACAGCCTGTATACGATGGGCAACGACCTTCCTCTGGGCGATCAGGTCTTCATCCTGCAGAGCCGCATCATCAAGCAGCTGGCCGACGAAGGCCCCTGCGTCATCGTGGGCCGCTGCGGCGACTATGTCCTGCGCGACCGCAAGGATGTGCTGCGCGTCTTTGTCTACGCCCCCAAGGAGTGGCGTCTGGCCTACGGCAAGGAGAACAATATGCTGCAGGCCAAGGACGAAAAGGGCATCAAGGATGAGGTCGAGAAGACCGACCGCAACCGCGCAGCCTACTACAATTACTACACCCAGAACCGCTGGGGCGATGCCCACAACTACGATCTGGCCATCAACGCCGCACTGGGCCACGACGCCTGCGTGCAGATGATCCTTGCCGCCGCAGAGGCCAAGGAAAAGTCGATGGAGGGCTAAAGGCCCTGTCTCCCCGGAGAGGCAGAACAAAACAACGATGCTGCGTGGGTAGGGCGCTTTTGCGCTCTGCCCACGTTTGCGGCATAGAAAAAGCACACAACCCCCAAGTTATCAACAGCAAAAGGAGAAACCGTGGAAAACAAGCAGCCCCAGACCGCTCCCGCAGATGTGCGGGAAAACATTATGGGCACGATGGACATCAATCCTCTGCTCATCAAGCTCAGCGTACCGATGATGATATCCATGCTGGTGCAGGCCCTCTACAACGTGGTGGACTCCATCTTCGTGTCCCACGTCAGCGAGAACGCCCTGACCGCCGTTTCGCTGGCGTTCTCATTGCAGAACGTCATGATCGCCGTAGGCGTCGGCACCGGCGTCGGCGTCAACGCCCTGCTCTCCAAGAGCCTTGGCGAAAAGGATCAGGCGCGGGCCAACAAGACCGCCGAAAACGGCATTTTTCTGTCCCTGTGCAGCTACGCCGTCTTCCTCCTCATCGGCCTCACCTGCATGAAGCCCTACTTCTACGCCCAGACCTCGGACATGGACATCGCCCGGCAGGGCATCCTGTATCTGAGCATCTGCTGCGTCCTCAGCCTCGGCCTCTTCACCCAGACCATGGGCGAAAAGCTGCTGGCCGCCACCGGCCGCACCCACCTCAGCATGATCAGCCAGCTGGTGGGCGCTGTGGTGAACATCGTGCTGGACCCCATCTTCATCTTCGGCTACTGCGGCGAGGCCCTGTCCGGCACCACCGGCGCTGCTGTGGCCACCGTCATTGGTCAGTTCTGCGGCGCGGGCATGACGCTGTACTTCAACCTCAACAAAAACCCCGACATCCAGATCAGCTTCCGGGGCTTCCGCCCCAGCGCCAAGGCCATCGGCCGCATCTACACCGTCGGTCTGCCCAGCATCGCCATGCAGTGCGTGGGCAGCGTCATGACCTTCTTCATGAACCAGATCCTGATGGCCTTCTCGGCCACGGCGGTGGCGGTCTTCGGCGTCTATTTCAAGCTGCAGAGCTTCGTCTTCATGCCCATCTTCGGCATGAACAACGGCATGGTGCCCATCATCAGCTACAACTACGGCGCACGCAGGCCGGAGCGGGTCAAAAAGACCATCCGCCTCGCAGTCTTCTACGCCGAGTGCATCATGCTGGTGGGCTTCTGCATCTTCCAGTTCCTGCCGGATAAGCTGCTGAGCCTCTTTGCCGCCAGCGACGCCATGCTGGCCATCGGCATCCCGGCTCTGCGCATCATCTGCCCCCACTTCCTGCTGGCGGGCGCGGGCATCGTGCTCAGCTCGGTGTTTCAGGCACTGGGCAACGGCGTGTTCAGCCTCACCGTCTCCATCTGCCGCCAGCTGGTGGTGCTCATCCCCGCCGCATGGCTGCTGAGCCGCACCGGCGAGGTGAATATGGTCTGGTGGTCCTTCATCATCGCCGAAGTGGTCAGCCTGACCCTGAGCCTCATCTTCATGGCCCGCATCAACCGCACCGTCATCGTCCCGCTCTATGAGGAGCAGGACGCGGCTGTATAAAAACCTCCCTCGTGGACGAAAGGAACGTGAACTCTATGGCAAAAAAGCTGAAGTGGAACCTCATCCTCATGAGCCTGCTCTATCTGGCACTGGGCATCTTTTTGCTGATGGTGCCCGGCACGGCCCTCAACGTGGTCTGCTACGCCCTGGGCGGCGTGGTACTGGCCTGCGCAGCCGTGCAGCTGGTGCGCTATTTTGTCGTAGAGCGCGGCGTGTTCCAGAGCCAGCTCACCCTCATCTCGGGCCTCGTCTGTCTGGCGCTGGGCGCGTTCCTCATCATCCGCAGCGACATCGTCGTCCGGGTGCTGCCCATCGTGTTCGGCCTGTTCATCATCTTCGACAGCCTTGGCCGCGTCCAGAACGCCCTTGAGCTGCGCCGGTGTGAGTATTCGAGCTGGAAGGTCTTCCTGCTGCTGGCGGTGCTCAGCGTCATTCTGGGCATCGTGATGGTGGTAGACCCCTTCGGCACGATGGAGACGCTGGTCATGGCCATCGGCCTCATCCTCATCCTCGAAGCCGCCCTCAACCTGCTGAGTGCGCTGTACACCATGCTGGCCGTCCGGCGCTTCATGAAGCTGCACCCCGAGACCCAGTCGATGCTGGAGGCCGTCACCGGCAAGGATCTGAACGGCGACGGCGTCATCGCCCCGGACATCGCCCACGCCGACGCGGAGGCGACCGCCGTGGAGCTGGACCATGTGGACGAGAGCGCCGAGGTGGAGCAGGAGGAGGAATAACCTCTCCGTCATCGCTGCGCGATGCCACTGCCCGGGTTGCGGCTCCCAGCGTCTGCTTCGCTGCCGCTTGCATCCTGCTGGCCGCTGCCCCAACAGCTTCTCCCTGTTTCCGCCACTGGTGGCGGTCGTCGCCGTTGCCTATCGAGGAGAGGCCTTGGTATTCCGCTGCGTTTCCCGTATAAACTGTAAGCCTGACCTCTTTGCCAAAGGCTCCCCTCGGTAGGGGAGCTGTCGCCGAAGGCGACTGAGAGGTTTTTTACCAATCAACACAAAAGGAAAAAAGAGAGCTATGGAAAAGTACGATCTCATCATCGTTGGTGCCGGCCCGGCCGGTATCTTCACCGCCGTGGAGCTGCTGCGCCGCGGCAGCAAGAAGCACATCCTGCTGGTGGAAAAAGGCAAGCCTGTCGAAAAGCGCCACTGCCCCAAGGCAGAGCTTGGCCACTGCGTCAACTGCCGCCCCACCTGCGCCATCACCACCGGCTTCTCCGGCGCAGGCGCATTCTCCGACGGCAAGCTGAGCCTCTCCTATGAGGTCGGCGGCGACCTGCCCAGCCTCATCGGCGAGGAGTTCGCGCAGGAGCTGATCAACTACACCGACAAGATCTACCTCGAGTTCGGCGCAGACCCCCACGTCGAGGGCATCTACACCGGCGAGGACATCAAGGAGATCCGCAAGAACGCCATTCACGCCGGTCTGAAGCTGGTGGACTGCCCCATCCGCCACCTCGGCACCGAGAAGGCACAGGAGCTTTACCTCGCCATCCAGAACTATCTGGCCGACAACGGCGTGGAGATGCTCTTCTCCACCGAGTGTGAGAACATCATCCTCGAGAACGAGGAGTGCAAGGGCGTGCTGCTGCGTCAGGGCAGCGGCGAACCCCGGGCCGTCTACGGCGACACCGTGGTCATCGGCACCGGCCGCCGCGGCGCCGACTGGCTCGAAAAGATCTGCGCCGAGCACCACATCGCCCACAAGCCCGGCACCGTGGACATCGGCGTCCGCGTCGAGTGCCGCAACGAGGTCATGGAAAAGGTGAACAAGGTACTCTATGAGTCCAAGCTCATCGGCTACCCGAAGCCCTGGAAAAACAAAGTGCGCACCTTCTGCCAGAACCCCGGCGGCTTCGTGGCGCAGGAGAACTACGACAACGACCTCGCCGTCGTCAACGGCCACAGCTTCAAGGAGAAAAAGAGCGAGAACACCAACCTCGCCATCCTCGTCTCCCACAACTTCACCGAGCCGTTCAACCAGCCCATCGCCTACGCCCAGAAAGTGGGCGAGCTGACCAATATGCTGGGCGCAGGCCACATCATGGTCCAGCGCTACGGCGACATCCTCGACGGCAAGCGGACATGGCAGAAGGAGCTGGCTCAGTCCAACGTCAAGCCCACCCTGAAGGACGCCGTGGCCGGCGACATCACCGCCGCCATGCCCTACCGCGCCATGACCAATATCATCGAGTTCATCAAGATGCTGGACATGGTCGTGCCCGGCTTTGCCGCCAACGAGACCCTGCTGTACAGCCCCGAGCTGAAGTTCTACTCCAACAAGGTCAAGATGGACGCAAACCTCGACACCAACATCAAGGGCCTGCACTGCCTCGGCGACTCCTCCGGCTGGACCCGCGGCCTGATGATGGCCTCCGTCATGGGCGTGCTGATGGGCCGCAAGCTGGCCGAGAAGGAAGGCTGCTGAGCTGCCATTCTGCACTAAGCTGCGCTGAATATTTGTTTCCCGACGCCCCTCCGCCCCCTGCGGAGGGGCGTTTTTGCGTCCGTTTTCAACAAAACCGTATGGAATGCAAAAGCGGTCATAAAAAGTCCATCTCCGCCATATGAAAATTTTATTGGAAATTGAATTGATTTTCTTGGTCAAAACTGCTACAATCTTAGAAAGAAGTCTAGGCGGAATTGTATCTTGCGCATAATGCAAGGAGGGATCACTTATGTGCGAAGCCCCCGGAAGCGTAGTAACTCTGCTCTGTTCCGGCATCCAGCTTTACAGCGCCGAGCGGCGTATTGCGGACTGCATTCTTGCAGATGTAAAGCGGGCGTCCATGTGTACGTCGGCCGAGCTGGCCCGTCTGAGCAGTTCGTCCGAGGCCACCATCACCCGGCTGTGCCACAAGCTGGGCTTCGAGAACTACCGCAAATTCCAGCTGGCGCTGGCGCGGGATGCCATGGAGCAGCAGGAGACCGCCCGGCGTACCCGGGAGGAAGGGCAGGACGAGCTGCGTCAGGCCCTGCTGGACATTCAGGCCAACCGGGAAGAGGAGCTGCGGGCCACCATTCAGGCCATCGACACCCGGCAGCTGCGGCGGGTACTCTCGCTGCTGCGCAGCTGCGAGGTCATCGAGGTGGTGTCTGAGGGCAGAAGCCTTCCGGTGGCGCTGGATGCATCCATCCGGTTCAGCCATCTGGGCAAGCGGTGCGTCGCCAGCGCCCTCCACGAAAAGACGCTGGCTTTTGCGCAGACGCTGACCCCGAAAGACCTCCTCATGGCGTTCTCCACCTCCGGGCGGGATGCCGGGCTGGAAGAGGTGATCTCTGCCGCCAAGATGAGGGGTGCGCCGGTGCTGCTCATCACCTGCGACAGCCACAGCCCGCTGGCCCATCTGTCCGATTATGTGATGACCGCCTCCAACCGCGAACAGCGGCTCATCGAGGGCAGCCACGCAGCGTCCCTCCTCTCGCCGAACATCCTCGTGGAGGTGCTCTACTACCTGCTGCGGATGGAAAATCTGTAAAAAAACAAACGCTGGCACCTTAGCTGGTTGCTCATAAAAAAGTGAATCCGACCTATGGCTGCAATCAAAGGTCGGATTCTTTTTTTATGTTAGGGCTGGAATATCCATGGCTCCCTCTGACGCGGGAGGCTTGGATGCGGTGCAAAATCGCACATTACCGCACTACACCGAATGGTGTATAGAAGTACGCCCTTACTGTTTGACAAATTGGAATTGATTTTCCTTTTTATTTCTTAGTATCAATCCAAATGAAAACTCTCTCGTCAGTTCTTTCAGTAACAACACCTCCGTTTGCTATTGCCACAGCTTGAGATGCTATGTTATCTAAAAGAATGGTTACTAACACTTTATCTATTCCCATTTCTTTCGCTTCATTAAGCAATAATCTCAGCAGTTCTTTTCCATATCCTTTTCCACGAAACGCTGGTGCAATTCCGTACCCGATATTTCCTCCTGCTTTTCTCAGTGCCTCAGTCAAAAAATGTCTGACAGAACCAAATCCAACCGGAATACCATCAGCATATAGCCAAAAAGTTGTAGAAGGCACTTTCCAACCATCTACAATCCCTTCTTGCTCAGAATCCCTCTGTTTTACAATCAGCCATTCTTTATACTCATCAAATGTTAATCCGTTGGCTTTGTTAATTAATCCATTTTCTTCAGCAGGGATCTCTTGCAGCATTGTGTAAATATCTAAGCCGTCATCAACTGACAATCTTTTTAATTCCAACATTATTTTCAATTCTCCTTAATCAAATAAACTCAAGTTTATCAGTCTGTTTAATCATATCATATGGCTTCAATGTACGGCAAGAACAATCCCGGCAGACATTACTGCCGGGACTGATGCTGTTTTATGGACATCTACATTTCGTGCCAGCGTTTGTTTTTATCATTCGAGCTCTAAGTCGCCGGGCAGGATGACGTCCAGCGCGGCGGCTGGCTCGGCCACGAGGCGGCGGCTCTGGTGGAAGATGGCCTTTTCCAGCGTGTTGCGGGCGAGGCGTCCGTTGCCCGCCGTGCGGGCGTCCTGCGCCTGACGGCGCTGGTAGTAGCCCAGAAGCGGCGCATTGCAGCTCTCGTCCAGCTGGTAGCCCCTGCCCTCGGCCAGCCGGTATGTGATGTCCAGCAGCTCGGCGGCAGTGTAGTCCGGGAACTCGATCCGGTTCGGGAAGCGGCTGGCAAGGCCGCTGTTGGCGGTGAGGAAGTGTTCCATCTCCCGCGTATAGCCCGCGAGGATGACCACCAGCTCGTCCCGGTGGTCCTCCATCCCCTTCACCAGCGTGTCGATGGCCTCGAGGCCGAAGCTGTCCTGCTCGCCCCGGTAGAGGCTGTAGGCCTCGTCGATGAAGAGGACGCCGCCCAGCGCGCTCTCGATGACGCTGTTGGTCAGGGGGGCGGTGTGGCCGGTGTACCGGCCCACGAGGTCGCCCCGGCTCACCTCCACCAGCTGCCCGCCCTTGAGGGCACCGATGGCTTTGAGGTACTTTGCCACCAGCCGGGCGATGGTGGTCTTGCCGGTGCCGGGGTTGCCGGTGAAGATCATGTGCATCGAGAGGCTGGCGGTCTTGCGTCCCGCCGCCGCCCGGCGCTGCTGCACCTCGAGGTTGTCGGCGAGGCCGAAGACGTATTCCTTCACCGGCCCGAGGCCCACGAGGCTGTTCAGCTCTTTTTTGATCTCCTCCACCGCGCCGGTGTAGGCGGCGGGCAGCAGGTCGAAAAGCTTCTGCGCTTCGCCGCCGTTGAGGGCGAAGTCGATGCCCCCCTTCCGGGCGGTCAGGGACACCGTGCCGGTAAGGGCCGCGTCGGTCTGCAAACAATACTCGCTGAGGGCGCGGAACATCCGGTCACAGCAGGCGGTCAGCCCCGCCACGCCCTGCTGCGGGCTGCACTGGTCGGCCACATAGTCCCGCACGTCCGCCCCTGCCGCGAGGGTCAGCCCGAGGCGGGCTTTCACCTTCGCGGCCAGCGCGTTGAGCTGCTGGGCCGCCAGCGCGGCGAGGTCCTCCCGGGCAAAGGGGGCCGTCTCGCAGACGTCGCCCAGCGCCGAGACGAAGGGCGCACCGAACCTGTCGGCCAGCGCCGCCCGGCCCTTCCGGGAGAAGAAGACGAGGTACTTGCCGCAGGGGGTGATGCGGCTCACCGCCCCGGGGGCAAGAGCGGTGCCGGCGTCCACCAGAATCCCCTCCTTGTTGACGAGATACCGGCTGGACAGGGGCGCACTGCCCCTGACGGCGAGGTCGGCCAGCGTCTTTAAAAAGCCCGGGCAGCAGCTCTCGTAGTGCTCAAAGACCACGATCTCGCCCGGCGCGTGGAGGGCGGCGTACAGATCCTGCAAAAAGAGCTTTTCTGCCCCGGAGCCGGGGTAGAGGGCAAGGTCCATGACGGCCAGCCTGTCGCTCTTCAGAAGCCCCCGCGCGGCCATGCAGCGGGCCGTCTCGGTGAGGGTGAAGTGCCGCCCCGTGCCCGGTGCACCGCAGAGGAGGATGACGTTCCGGGCCGTCGGCGGCTCTGTCCCCAGCACAAAGGGGCGGCGCATGGCCCGCACGACCCCGTCCACAAAGGCGTCCTGCCCCAGCACCGTCTTTTTCACCTCAGCGGCCAGCCCCTCAAAGCTGCCCAGATGCTCCTGCCCCACCTCTGCCGTGCCCTTGGCCAGCAGGCCGTCGGCCTCCATCTCCTCCAGCATCTTCCGGCTCTGGGCAAGCGTCTCCTGCGCCGTGCCGCCCCGCAGCGCGGCGTTCTGCTTTTTGAGCATCTCATCGAGTTTTTTCTGCTGCTCAAGAAGAGCCGCGTTCAGGTCGGGCAGGCCGGTTTTCTCCGGCGGCTTCTGCACATCATAGCGCAGCTTTCCTCCCGGGCCGAACACTCCGTTCATCAAGCTCTCCCAATCGTCGGTGTATCCCATTGCGCCTGCCTCCGTCCTGCGTTTTTTCCAGTATAGTGTACTTTGCCCCCTTTTGCAAGAAAAGTCTTGAAAATCCGCAGCCGGGCGGGTACACTAATTTTATATCATCTGATTCATGAGAAGGGAATGGAGTAGAATGAAAACGCCCGCAGAGTGGAAAACGCTGTTCGAGAGCAGCGCCTTTGCACGGCAGACCAATTACAGCGGCCCGCTGGGGCCGGAATACACCCCCTCGGGCACCCGGCTGCGGCTCTGGGCGCCCACGGCGCAAAAGGTCTCGGTCAACCTCTACCGCCGGGGCGACGGCGGAGCCTGCATGGGCAGCCTGCCGCTGGAACCGCAGGGGCAGGGGCTGTGGTCAGTCTACCTGCCCGGCGACCAGCACGGGCGCTACTATACCTTTACCGTGGAGGTGGAGGGCACGCAGCACGAGACGGGCGACCCCTACGCCCGGACGGCGGGCGTCAACGGTCTGCGCAGCATGATCCTCGACGCCCCCCGCATCGACCCGCCCGACTGGAGCCACGACCACCGCCCGGCCATCCCGGCCTCCCGCCGGACAGTGTGGGAGGTCAGTGTCCGCGACTTCTCCCAAGACCCGGCCTCCGGCGTGCGGACCGGGTGGCGGGGCAAGTTCATGGCCTTTACCCAGAAGGGCACGACCCTCTCTTCGGCGGGCACCTTCCCCACCTGCCTCGACTACCTCAAACGGCTGGGGGTGGGCTATGTCCAGCTGATGCCCATTTTCGACTTCGGCACCGTGGACGAGAGCCGCCCCCTCACCCGGCAGTACAACTGGGGCTATGACCCCACCAACTACAACGTCCCCGAGGGCAGCTACTCCACCGACCCCTCCAAGGGCGAAGTGCGGGTGCGGGAGTGCAAGGAGATGATCGCCGCCCTCCACGCGGCGGGCATCGGCGTCGTCATGGATGTGGTGTATAACCATATGTACCGCAACGAAAACCCGCTGAACAGCACCGTGCCCTACTATTTCTTCCGGCAGAACCCGGACGGCAGCTTCTCCAACGGCAGCGGCTGCGGCAACGAGTTTGCCAGCGAGCGGCCCATGGCCCGGAAATACCTCATCGACTCGGTGCTCTACTGGGCGCAGGAATACCACATCGACGGCTTCCGCTTCGACCTCATGGGTCTCTACGATGTGGACACCATGAACGAGCTGCGGGCCGCGCTGGATGCCCTGCCCGGAGGCCGGGACATCCTGATGTACGGCGAGCCGTGGCAGGGCGGCGGGAGCCAGCTCCACCGCTACGAGGCCAACAAAGCCAACCTCGCCATGCTCTCCGACCGCATCGGCATCTTCTGCGACAACACCCGCGACGTCATCAAGGGCGGCTGCTTCGACGCCCGGGAGCCGGGCTATGTGGAGGGCAGGCCGGGCAGCTTCTGGGACATCGGCGGCGCGGTGGCCGCGTGGTGCCGCAGCGATAAGCTGCCCGCCCACTCGCCCGCCCAGATCGTCAGCTATGTGTCCGCCCACGACAACTTTACCCTCTGGGACAAGCTGCTTCTGGTGCGATATGCCCGGCCCGAGTACACCGCCGCCGACTCGGCGGCACTGGCCCAGAACCGGCTGACGGCGGGCATCTACCTCACCTGCATGGGGATGCCCTTCCTGCTGGCCGGCGAGGAGTTCGCCCGCACCAAAAAGGGGCAGGGCAACAGCTACCGCTCCTCCCCCGCCCTCAACCGTCTGGACTGGAAGCGGGCGGCGCAGTTCCACGGCCTCGTGGACTATTACCGGGGGCTTCTGGGCCTGCGGGCGCGGTTCCCCCGCCTGAGCGCCCCGGACGCCGCCAGCCCGGCGGCCATCCGCTTTTTCTCGCTGGAGCAGCCCCTTGTGGGCTGGACGCTGCCCGCCGCCCCCGGCGACGGTGCCGAATGGCGGGCGCTCTGCGTTTTTTATAACCCCACCGGGGAGGAAAAACGGGTCAGCCTGCCGGAGGGCCAGTGGAAGCTGCTGAGCGACGGCGTTTCCTCTGCTCTCTGGAAAAGCCCCAGCCGGGTCTGCGGCGGCGAGGTGACGCTCCTCCCGTGCAGCGCCACCATCTTCGGGCGCGTATGACAAAAAAAGCGGCCCGCCGCATCACACGGCGAGCCGCCCAACAAGAAGAAAGGAACTTCTGGGGGATGTCTTGACTTTTAGCCCTGCGGGTCCTGCTGGGGTGCAGACTCACTGGGCGTCTCCTGACGGGCTGCGCCGTTGGTGCTGGCGCTGCCGCTGTTGGAGGCGTTCTTTTCGCCCAGCGTCAGGCTCACCGTCTGCATCTGGCCATCGCGGGCGATGGTGATGGAGAGGGTGTCCCCGGCGGAGTGCTCCTGCATCAGGGTGCCGAGGTCGGTCTTCTGGGCCACCTCGGTGTTGTCGATGCTGATGATGCGGTCACCGGCCTTGAGGCCCGCCTGATCGGCAGGGCCGCCGGAGACGACATCCACGACATAGATGCCGTAGGCGTTGACGCCCAGCTGCGCCGCCGTCTGGGCGTCGGTCACAGCCAGATAGGTGATGCCCATATAGGGGCGTCCGGTGACATAGCCGTTCTCCAGCAGATCCTGCGCCACCTTGATGGCGTCGTTGATGGGGATGGCGAAGCCCAGACCCTCAGCGTCGGAGCTGGAGGACTTTGCGTTGACGATGCCCACCAGCTCGCCGTTCATGTTGAACAGGCCGCCGCCGGAGTTGCCGGGGCTGACAGAAGCATCCATCTGGATGAGGGACATGGTGTTGACGGCGCTGGAGCTCTGGATGGAGACGCTGCGGTTCAGGGCGCTGACGATGCCGCTGGTGACGGTGCCGCCCAGCTCACCCAGCGGGTTGCCCACAGCCAGCACATTGTCGCCCACGGCCAGCTTGTCGCTGTCGCCCACGATAGCGGGGGTCAGGCCGTCGGCCTCGATCTTGATGACTGCGATGTCGCTGGTGGAGTCCTCGCCGATGATGGTGGCGGGATAGTCCTTGTCGCCGATGGTGACGGTGATGTTGGAGGCACCCGACACGACGTGGTCACAGGTGAGGATATAGCCGTCCGAGCTGATGATGACGCCGCTGCCGGCGCCGCTCTCCACCTGACTCTGGCCGTACCACGACCACTGGGAGTAGACCACCTGCTCGGTGGTGATGACGACGACGCTGGGGCTGACGGTCTTGGCCACCTGTGCGGTGGTCATGCCGCCGGAAACAGAGGTGCCCCCTGCGGCGCTCTCCGAGTCTGCCGCAGCGCTGTCCGAGCGCTCCACCTGCTGGATGACGACCTTGCTGCCGCCGCCGAAGCGTGCACCCACAAAGCCGCCCATAAAGCCCATCGCTGCGGCCAGCACCAGAGCGACGATGCTCTTTGCGGCCTTACCGGCGTTCTTTTTCGGCTTTTTCGGGGCTGCGGGGGCGGCGTTCTGCGGCTGGGCGGGAGGCGGCGTCGCGCCGCCGGAAGCACCCGTGCTCTCGCTGAAGCTGGACGCGGTGTTGGCAGTGTTCATGCCGCTGGAACCCACATTGGGATAGCCGGTATCCCCGGCAGAATTATTGGAAGAGGAATAGTCATATTCCCATTTGTTTTCATCCATCGTGATTACTTCCTTTCGAAGGGATCGGGAAGCTGTCCCCGCCGGAACGTACCGGCCATGGAAACAGCTTCGGTCGGGAGGGAGCATTCTGCCGCTCCCCTCTGGCACGATTTTATTCTATCTGCTAATTGTGAAAATCAATCGTTTCCCCCGTGAAGAATGTGTGAAATAAGGTCCAAGGAGACATCCATGAAGCTTTCTGTGACTGCGGGCGGTTTCGCCCTTTATAAGGAGTCCGACGTCATCGGCCAGTGCAGCGTCACCCCCGCCCCCAAGGGCGCGGACATCGCCTCCCTGTCCGTCCTGCCCCAGTGGCGGCGGAAGGGCTATGGCTCCTATTTACTGAAAGAGATCTTGCGCCGCTTCGGCGGCTATGACCGGGAGGCCGCCACGGTCTTCACTGCGCCGCTGCCTGCCGACGAGGGCGAGGGGCTGTTCTGGAAAAAATTCGGCTTCGTCCCCGAGGGCGGGCGGCTCTGCCGCCGCCGCACCCCCGACCTGACGGCAGTGCGCTTGGTACAGGACTATCTTGCGGCCCACCTGCCCCATGCCGCCCTGTGCATCGACGCCACCTGCGGCAACGGCGGCGACACGGCCTTCCTCTGCCGCCTCGTCGGCCCGGAGGGGCGGGTGCTGGGCTTCGACATCCAGCCCGAGGCCATCGCTTCCACCCGCGCCCGGCTCGAAACGCAGGGCCTCGCCGCGGAGCTTTTCTGCGACAGCCACGCAAACCTCCTGCACCATGTCCGGCCCGGTACGGCGGACATCGTGATGTTCAACTTCGGCTGGCTGCCCGGTGCCGACCACAGGGTCTTCTCCACCGCCGACAGCAGCATCCCCGCGCTGGAAGCGGCTCTTACGGCTCTGCGCCCGGGCGGCGTGCTCAGTGCCGTCCTCTACAGCGGCCGGGTCATCGGCACCGGCGAAAAACAGAGCATCCTCGGCTGGCTGCGCGCCCTCCCTCTGGAAAAATATACCGTACTGGTGTGCGATTTCGCCAACTGGGCCGATACAGCGCCCCTGCCCTGCCTTGTTCTGAAAAAATAGCAAAAACTCTTGCATCCATGTGTATTTTCTGCTAAAATAAGCGTTGTATGTAATTTTATAGGAGAGTTTCCAATGTAAACAGCCCCTATTGCTTGCTGATACATCCACCCGGCCCTCCTCAGGGCCGCATCTCAGGAGAACGAAACTTATATGACAAATCGTGAAGAAATCGAGCGCCGCCGGACGTTTGCGATCATCAGCCATCCCGACGCCGGCAAAACGACGCTGACCGAAAAGCTGCTGCTGTACGGCGGAGCCATCAATCAGGCCGGCTCTGTCAAGGGCAAGCAGAGCGCCAAGCACGCCGTGTCCGACTGGATGGACATCGAGAAGCAGCGCGGCATCTCCGTCACCTCCTCTGTCCTGCAGTTCAACTACGCCGGAAAGTGCGTCAACATTCTGGACACCCCGGGCCATCAGGACTTCTCGGAGGATACCTACCGCACCCTGATGGCAGCCGACTCGGCGGTCATGGTCATCGACGCCGCCAAGGGCGTCGAGGCCCAGACCATCAAGCTGTTCAAGGTCTGCACCCTGCGCCACATCCCCATCTTCACCTTCATCAACAAGATGGACCGCGAGGCCCGCGACCCCTTCGAGCTGATGGAGAACATCGAAGAGATCCTTGGCATCAAGACCTACCCCATGAACTGGCCCATCGGCTGCGGCAAGGAGTTCAAGGGCGTGTTCGACCGCAACACCCGCAAGGTGCTGGCGTTCTCCAGCGACGGCCGCGCCAACGGCGTCAAGAAGGTCGAGGAGACCGAAGCCGAGCTGGGCGATGCCGCACTGGACGAGCTGCTGACCCCCTACCTGCACCAGCAGCTTGTGGACGAGATCGAGCTGCTGGACGGCGCTGCCGAGGAATTTGACCTCGACCGGGTGCTGCGCGGCGAGCTGAGTCCCGTCTTCTTCGGTTCTGCGCTGACCAACTTCGGCGTCGAGCCCTTCCTCGAAAACTTCCTCCGCCTCACCCCCACCCCGCTGGCCCGCGTGGACAGCCTGACCGGCGAGGCCGTTGACCCCTGCCGCGACGAGTTCTCGGCCTTCATCTTTAAGATCCAGGCCAACATGAACAAGGCACACCGCGACCGCATCGCCTTCATGCGCATCTGCTCGGGCAAGTTCGAGCGCGGCATGGAAGCCTACCATGTGCAGGAGGGCAAGAACATCAAGCTGGCCACCGGCACCCAGCTGATGGCGCAGGACCGCGCCATCGTGGACGAGGCCTATGCAGGCGACATCATCGGCCTGTTCGACCCGGGCATCTTCTCCATCGGCGACACCCTGTGCACCGGCAAGAAGAAGGTCGAGTTCGCCGGTATCCCCACCTTCTCTCCCGAGCACTTTGCCCGCATCGAGCAGAAGGACACCATGAAGCGCAAGCAGTTCGTGAAGGGCATGGAGCAGATCGCTCAGGAGGGCGCTATCCAGATCTTCCGCGAAGTGGGCGGCGGCATGGAGGAAGTCGTGGTCGGCGTCGTGGGCGTGCTGCAGCTGGAAGTGCTGGAGTACCGTCTGAACACCGAGTACAACGTGGAGATCCGGATGCAGCAGCTCCCCTTTGAGCAGCTGCGCTGGATCCAGAACGACCCCGACACCTACGTCCTGCGCGACCTCGACCTCACCAGCGACACCAAGGCCGTGGAGGACATGAAGGGCAACCGCCTGCTCCTGTTCACCTCCGATTGGGCCATCCGCTGGGCCGAAACGCACAATGAGACGTTAAAGCTGAGCGAATTTGGCAATATTTAAGTTACAGGTTTCCAAGAGCTGCTGTGCAGAGCACCTGCGCGGCAGCTCTTTTTGGAATACATCAGAAATACAACAATGAGTCCCAGCAGTCCCCTCTCGGGGGGCACCGCTGGCAAAGAAGGTAATGGATCTATGGAAAAACGTAATATTGGCAAAAGCGGCCTTTCTGCCCCCTTTCTGGGGCTGGGCACATGGGCCATCGGCGGCGGACGCTGGTGGGGCGACAATGACGATGCCCTGTCGGTAAAGGCCATCGAGACTGCCGTGGAGCAGGGCATCGTCTGGATCGACACTGCCCCCATCTACGGCCTTTACCACAGCGAAGAGGTGGTGGGCGAGGCTTTGCGCCACATCGACCGGGACAAGGTCATCCTCTCCACCAAGTGCGGCCTCGAGTGGCGGCACGAAAGCCCTGTTCTCCACAAGGTCGTGGATGGTGTGCAGACCTACCGCGACCTCTCCGCCAAGAGCATCATCGAGGATGTGGAAGACAGCCTGCGCCGCCTCGGCACCGACCATCTGGACGTGCTGTACACTCACTGGCAGACGCCGGACCTCTCCATCTTCCCGCTGGAAGAGACTGTCGGGGCCATGATGAAGCTCAAAGAGCAGGGCAAGATCCGGGCCATCGGTGCATCCAACACCACCGCCGACCTCATCCGCGGCTACTGCAAGTACGGCCAGCTGGACGTCATTCAGGAGAAGTACAGCCTGTTGACCCGCCGCATCGAAAAGCAGCTGCTGCCCACCTGCAAGGAGCTGGGCGTGTCCATTCAGGCCTACTCTCCCTTGGAGCAGGGCCTGCTCACCGGCAAGGTGACGATGGACACCACCTATCCCGAGGGCAGCACCCGGAACACGAACCCCTGCTTCCAGCCTGCCCGCCGGGCACAGGCCATCCACCTGCTGGACAGCTGGGGCGACCTCTGCGAGAAGTACCACTGCACCAAGGCGCAGCTGGTCATCGCCCTGACGGCCCGGATGATCCCCGGCCTGCACGTCCTGTGCGGTGCACGGACGCCCGAGCAGGCCATCGACAACGCCGGTGCGCTCCACATCACGCTGGAAGGCGCCGACGCCGTCCAGATGAAGTGGGACGTGGACGCCATCTCCTGAAGCTTTTCTATAACAAAAGGGACTGCTGCGCTGCAGCAGTCCCTTTTGTATTTTCTTCACCCGTTCTCCTTCCAGAACAGCCCCCCGCTGGTCTGGAACAGGGGCCACGGGTTCACGCTCTTGCTGCCGAGCTTGAAATCCATCGTCATCTCCTCGCCCAGCGCACCCACAGCCTGCCCCCGCTCGACGCTCTGGCCAGCGCTGACCGAGAGGGCGTCCAGCCCGTAGAGGTAGCTGCGCAGCCCGCAGCCGTGATCGATGACGACGGTGTTTCCGGTGAGGGCGAGATATTTCGTCAGCACCACGACGCCCGCCGCCGGGGCGCGGCAGGGTTCGCCCGGGATGGTGTAGAGTTTTGTGGAGTTGGACCTGCTGCCCTGCTTGCCGCCGGTGACTTTCACCTGCCCGAAATCCACAAGGGTCATGTAGTTCTCCGCCGGGCAGACGAAGCCGCCGCTCCACAGCTTTTCGCGGGCGGGCTGCTCGTAGAGAGGCCAGACGATGTTGCGGAACTCGGCGTTGGCCTCCTCGGAGGCCTCCGGCCCGGCCTCCACCTCGACGGTGCCGAAATCCTTCGGGATGACGGTGATGTTCTTCGTCACCGTCTCGCCGCCCACCGTAAAGGTCACTTCGTGGGCACCGGCAGAGGCGTTGTAGGCCGCCGGGATGTAGGCACGCCACCCGCTGCCCAAGCGGACGGCCTGCACGCTGCCGAGGTCTGTTTCCACGGCAGGGGCGGTGTCGCCCACCATGCCGGTGAAGGCCGCCGCTATCGTGCCGCCCTGCTCCACCCGGTCGGCAGAAAGCTCCACTCCGGCGCTGGCCTGCAAGGTGAACCGGAAGGAGTAATAGTACCAGCCTGTGGGCTTTGCGGGCTTCTCCAGCCGGGGATTTCGCCGGAGCTGGCCGGTGCTGCCGCCCTCGAACTGGGTGGCCAGCATCGTCTCCGGCATCCGCCAGAGCGTCAGCTCGGCTTTGTAGTCTCCGTTGGCCGGGAAGAGGAAGTCCTCGTAGGCGGGCACTGTGCCCGTGAAGACCACATTGCCCGCGCTGTCGGTGATGGTCAGAGGGCCGTAGCTGAACCAGTCGGGCAGGGTGAAAGCCGGATGGGCGTCGTAGAGGACGCCCAGCTTCTGCACCGTGAGGGTGCGGGGGCTGGCGAATACCTTGTCCAGCTGACCGCCCAGCAGCGGCACCTGCCAGCACCAGCCGTTGGGTTCCAGCTCCTGCCCGGCGAACTGCACCGCAGAGGCAGGCTTCGCCCCCTCCGAGGTGAACGAGTAGCTCACGCCCATCACCGCCGCCAGCAGTACCGCGACGCCCAGCGCCACGCCGATGAGCCATAATAAAAGTCGTTTCATGCCATGTACCCCTTTTCTGCGCAGCACTCCTCTATTTGGCTCCCCTCGATCGGGGAGCTGTCCGCGCCAAAGCGCGGACTGAGAGGTTTTCTTTCAAATCCTGTGCTGCGGGTAAGAAAAGGGCGCACCGACACAGCCCTGTTACAGACTGCCGGTGCGCCCTCTGGTGTTTTGTTCTGTTTCGGCCCGCGTTATTCGGCAGTATCCTCAGCGGGAGCTGCCTCTTCTTCGGCCTCGGCAGGCTCTTCCTCAGCGGGGGCGGCGGTATCCTCGCCGAACAGCAGGCGCTCGTACTCGTCCAGCTCCTTCTCACGGCGGCGCAGATAAACAGCCACAGCGGCCAGCGCACCCGCCACAGCGGCCAGCGTTGCGACAACAGCGATCAGACAAGATTTCTTCATAGGTTCAGCACACTCCTTTTTGGTCGAACCAGCGGTCCAGCCATTCTCAGCGGTCATTCCGCGGCACAGACTCGGTCTATTCTGCAACTATTATACCCGTACTGCGCGAAAATTACAACCAAAAAGGCAAAATTTTGCTTTTTCAGAGCCCCATCCGCTTTTTGTAGGCCTTGAATGCGCCGGGCAGGGTATATTCGTCCTGCATCTGTTCCCGGCTGGCCCAGACGCAGCCTGCCGGGGCATAAACTGCGCCGACGCGGACGGCATATCCCTTTATCCGCCACTCGATGTGGCTGAAGATGTGCTTTGCCTCCGGCAGGGCTTCGGCACCCGCGCAGCCGAGGCCCAGTCCTTCCAGACGGGCGAGCACTTCCCCGGCGCTGAGGGCCTCGCCCTCCCATAAAAGGGGCTGCCACAGCCCGGCCAGCAGGCCCTTCCCGGGCCGCTGCTGTAAGAGGAACCGTCCCTCGGCGTCCTCGGCCAGCACCACCGTCACCGGCTCCACCCGCCGGGCCTTGGGCGCGGCCTTGCGGGGCAGTTCCAGCGCCGTGCCAGCCGCCCGGGCGGCGCACAGCGCTGCCAGCGGGCATTGTCCGCACAGCGGCGCACCGTTCGGCAGGCAGACCAGCGCCCCCAGCTCCATCAGGGCCTGATTGTAGTCGCCCGCCTTTTCCGGGGGCTGATGCTCCATGACCCGGGCTGTAAAGGCCTTTTTTACCCCCGGTTCTGTAATAGTGCCCGGGTCATTATACAATCTGGAAAACACCCGCAGCACATTTCCGTCCACGGCAGGCACGGCCAGCCCGAAGCTGATGGACGCGATGGCCCCCGCCGTGTAGTCCCCGATGCCGGGCAGGGCGCGGAGGGCGTCGTAGTCGGCCGGAAGCTCGCCGCCGTACTCCTCGCAGACGATGCGGGCGGCTTTCTGGAGGTTGCGCACCCGGCTGTAGTAGCCCAGACCCTCCCAGAGCTTGTGCAGCTTTTCTTCCTCGCAGGCCGCCAGCGCCGGGATGTCCGGCAGCGCCGCCAGAAAGCGCTCGTAATACGGCAGCGCCGCCGAGACGCGGGTCTGCTGCAGCATGATCTCGCTCAGCCAGACGTGGTAAGGGCTGGGGTCGGTGCGGAAGGGCAGGATGCGCTGGTTCCGGTAAAACCATTCCAGCAGGGCCGGGGCGATGTTTTCCACTTGTTTGGGCCTCCTTGTTGAAAATGCGAAGGCGGCTTGCCCTCTCCGTCGCGGCTATCGCCGCGCCACCTCTCCCAAAGGGAGAGGCAGAAGGCTCTCCCTCTGGGAGAGCTGTCACCGAAGGTGACTGAGAGGGCAAGCCCGCCAACCAAAAACCGGGCCGCTGCGAAAGGCAGCAGTCCGGTCATAGTATGCTCTATCTTAGAATCCGTAAGCCGTGCGGGGGAAGGGCAGCACGTCACGGATGTTCTGGATGCCCGTGAGGTACATGATCATCCGCTCGAAGCCCAGGCCATAGCCTGCGTGCTCCACGCCGCCGAACTTGCGGAGGTTCAGATACCAGTCGTAGCTGGACTTGTCCAGACCCAGCTCGTCCATACGGGTCACGAGCTTGTCGTAGTCCTCCTCACGCTGGCTGCCGCCGATCAGCTCGCCGATGCCGGGCACCAGCATATCGGCTGCGGCCACGGTCTTGCCGTCGGCGTTCTGCTTCATGTAGAAGCTCTTGATCTCCTTCGGGTAGTCGGTGACGAAGACGGGCTTCTTGAACACCACCTCGGTCAGGTAGCGCTCGTGCTCGGTCTGGATGTCCACGCCCCACTCCACGGGGAACTGGAACTTCTTGTTGTTCTTCTTCAAGATCTCGATGGCTTCGGTGTAGCTGATGCGGCCGAACTCGCTGCCTGCCACCAGCTCGAGGCGCTCGATGAGGCCCTTGTCGATGAACTGGTTGAAGAAGGCCATCTCATCGGGGCAGTTGTCCAGCACATAGCGGATGACGTACTTGGTCATGGCCTCGGCGGTATCCATGTAGCCGTTCAGGTCGCAGAAGGCCATCTCCGGCTCGATCATCCAGAACTCGGCGGCGTGGCGGGTGGTGAAGCTCTTCTCGGCGCGGAAGGTGGGGCCGAAGGTGTACACCTTACCGAAGGCCATGGCCATGGCCTCGGCCTCCAGCTGGCCGGAAACGGTCAGGTTGACCGGCTTTTCAAAGAAGTCCTTGGTATAATCGACGGTGCCGTCCTCGTTCTTGGGGACGTTGTCAAGGTCGAGGGTGGTGACGCGGAACATCTCGCCGGCGCCCTCGCAGTCGGAAGCGGTCAGCAGCGGGGAGTGGGCGTAGACAAAGCCGTTCTCCTGAAAGAACTTATGGATGGCATACGCCGCCACGCTGCGGACGCGGAAAGCAGCGTTGAAGGTGTTGGTGCGGGGGCGCAGGGTGGGCATGGTGCGCAGATACTCCATGCTCATCTTCTTTTTCTGCAGCGGGTACTCGTCGGCGGGGCAGTCGCCCAGAATTTCCACGCTGTCGGCGTTCAGCTCGAAGGGCTGCTTTGCCTGCGGGGTCAGCACGATGCGGCCCACGACGCGCAGGCTGCTGTACAGGCCGGTGTGGACGACCTCATCGTAGTTTGCCAGCTTGCCGGCTTCCAGCACGACCTGCAGGGTCTTGAAGCAGCCGCCGTCCGACAGGGCGATGAAGCCGATGTTCTTGGAGTCGCGGATGTTCTTTGCCCAGCCGCATACGGTGACGACCGTACCGTCGGCGGGGGTGTTCTTGTACAGCGAAACGATCTCAGTGCGTTCCATTTTCAGATTACCTCCGGTATAAAATAAAAAGACAGCTTTTCTCCCTGAAAGTTCAGGGCGAACAAGCTGTCTTGTAATGTCCGCGGTGCCACCTGAATTACCGGAAGTGTCCGGTCGCTCACGCGCTCATGGTAAAAGCGCTGCCCCGTTAACGCTGGGCCTGCGGCGCACCTACTGGCGGCGCTCGGTCGGATAAGACCGCGCCCTGTTCAGCCTGCTGCTCCCGGGTGTTCGTTCACGCACCGTCCGCACACGGCTCCCAGCTCTGCCGCGCTCTCTGTGGCATTGTGATGCACTACTTTTCCCGCTCATTGCATTTACTTTTTAAAATATAGCACTTTGCCGCCGTTTCGTCAAGCATCCGGCCCCAGCAGGGCCTGCACGAGGCCATTTGCGGCCAGCTGCCCGGCGTAGAGGGCCTCATTCAGGTTATTGCCATGGCCTCCGATCTCAATGAGGAGGCTGCCGGTGGTCAGATCCTGATTATAGAAGCGGTAGCTGAACAGCACAGGCCGGGTGAAGCCGGGGTACATCCCCTCCATGCTGCGCTCCCACGCGGCGGCAAAGCGGAGGTTCTGCCGCCAGTCTGGCAGCTGGACGCTGCCGCCGTTGTCGCAGCCGCAGATGATCATGACCTGCGCCGCCTGCCGCCCGTCTACGGTGCAGACGGGGGCCATCCGGGAGCCACCCTCCGTCTCGATGGCGTCCCGGTGGACGTCCAGCACCACCTTGATGCTGGGGTACTGGGCCAAGTACCGCTGGACGACGGCCCGGCTGTTCGCATAGCTGCCGGTGTAGCTGGGGTAGTCGTTCAGGGTCTCGTCGTGGAGGGTGTTCAGCCCGGCGGCATTGAGGGTGTCGGCCATCACACGGCCCACGGCGCACATATTGAGGTTCGTGTCGGTCGTGCGTGCGCCGTCGCCGGGCGAATACCACAGCCCTGCCGAGAGACGGTAGTCCTCGGTGGCGTGGGTGTGCATGATGAGGATCTGTGGGTCGGGGCTGTCCTTTTCGACCCCGAAGGGCAGCAGATTTTCTATTTCCGCCGCGATGTCCGCCACGCTCTGGCGGGTGTTATTTTTGATGCTGCCCGCGCCGCAGGGGACATACTTCCCGCCGCTGCCCTGCGGGTAGTTCTTTTCGAGGACAGCGCCCGCATTCTCAGGCCGGGCGTCCTCGCCCAGAAGCTCCACAAGGTAGCCCTCGATGCCTCCCGTCGGAGCGGCGGCTTCGGGCTGTGAAGGGGCAGATACAGCGCTTTCCGGGGCGGCTTCGGCGGCAGACGCCGCCTCCTGCGTCCCGCTGGCGACAGCCTTCCGGCTCAGGGAAAGGGCGGTCTGTGCCGCCGGGACAGGCCCGGCGATGATCGCTGCCAGCCCCAGCACAAGGCTGTGGGCCGTGATGGTCAGGGCCGCAAAAAGGGCCGCAGCGCCCAGAAACGGCAGCATCCGGCTCTGCCCGGCCTCTCTGCAGCGCATAGACTTCCCCCTCCCCTTCTGCTTTGTCTTTACAATATGATGGAGGCTCTGGTTTTATCCCGCCAGCCAGCAGAGCTGGGCGATGCTGAGCCTCGGCTGCAAGGCCCGGTTGATGGCTGCGCCCAGCAGCGCAGCCCCGTGGGCGATGACGCTGTCCAGCTCCCGGGGCGTCACGACGAGGTCTTTGCCCTCCTGCGCCGCCATCAGGGTCGGGATGCCCGCCGCGATGACCGGCAGGCCCAGCCGGGCCGTGTCCAAGTGTCTAGTGCTGCCGGGCTGGGCAGGGCAGAGGCCGGCGTCGGAAAATTGCAGCGTCCGGCCCAGCCGCTGCGGCTCAGAAGAACAGAGGCTGTCCACGCAGATGAGGGCCGTAGGCCTCACCTCCCTCACCAGCGCCCCGGCCAGCTGCTGTAAGCTCAGACCGGTGGAGGCCGAGACCCCCGGGGCGACCGCTGCCACGGGGCGGATGCCCTGCACCGGCGGACGGCCCGCCCCCATCGTGACGAAAATTTTCTGGGTCGTCCTCGGCCCGAGGGCGTCGGCTGTGACCCGGCGGTTGCCCACGCCCAGCACCAGCACCGGCCCTTCCGGCGGCACAAGCGCCCGCAGCTCCTCCGCCGCCTGCTCAATGACTTCGGCGTCCCGCTCGTCCAGCACGCTGACGCTGGGCACTTCCAGCGTGACGTACCGCCCACGGGGCTTTTCGAGGCCCTCCCGGGCGATCTCCACCCGCGTCACCGTCACGCCGCCCCGCCGCGCCGTGGCTGTGCGGACGCCGCCGGGCAGGTCTGCCGCCGCGGCATACAGCTCGTCCGCCATATCGGTCAAGCGCATCGTTTTCCCTCATTTCTGTTCCATTTTTCGCCAAAAAGCCGTTTTTGGGGCCTTGCAGCACAAAAAGTATGGGAAAATCAAAACTTTTTGAAACAAAAATCGAAAAAATGCTTGCGCTGGAGCGGCAAATATGGTATCATAAGGTGCGCTGTTATAGGTAGCCAAGGAGGTGGAACGAATGCCTAACATCAAATCTCAGAAGGACCGCGTCGTGCAGGCTGTTGCAGAGCAGGCTCACAACAAGGCCATTAAGACCAACCTGAAAACAGTCGTCAAGAAGGCAGACGCTGCCATCGATGCGAATGCCGCTGACAAGGACGCAACCGTCCTGGCTGCTGTTTCCGCGATCGACAAGGCTCGCGCTAAGGGTGTCATCAAGAAGAACACCGCTAGCCGCAAGATCAGCCGTATGGCAAAGCGTGCGAACAAGAACGCTTGATCGCAGTTTGACTGACGAACAAAACCCCTGTACCGGGACCCCGGTGCGGGGGTTTTTGTTTTTTATTTTTCCGGGCGCGGGGTCGGTCCGCTTGCTGTTGCAGCAGGGCTGATTTTTTCTTTAAGTGAGGTTTCGCGCTGGTGGCGCGGGGGTCAGAGCGCTGTTGCAGTAGGGCCGGGTTTTCTTTAAGCAGGTTCGCGCGCTGGTAGCGCGGGGGATGTTTTTCTTTCGGTCAAGCGGCTTGCGCTCCGCGCGGGCCAGAGGCAGGGAGGGGTGTTTCGACT
>OHTV01000153.1_pt1 | contig 47097 bp, 44 predicted proteins | sample 1579041 | NCBI WGS metagenome assembly OHTV01 (sample SAMEA3879583, study PRJEB24766) | human gut metagenome | biome: human-associated habitat; feature: feces | place: USA | collected 1985/1987
TCGGCCTGATGAAGGCCGTGGACACCTTCGACTCCACCCGCCGGGCCAGATTTTCGACTTACGCCAGCCGATGCATTGAGAATGAGCTTCGGATGCACTTCCGGCGGGAGCGGAAAAACGCCCCCACCCTCTCGCTCCAAGAAACGCTGGAAGCCGGAAAAGAGGATTCCGCCCTCACCCTCGCCGATGTGCTGCAGGATGGCTTCTGCATGGAGGAGAGCTGCGAAAGGCAGGAGGATGCCCAGCGCCTCCGCCGCCTCATCGAGGGCCTACCCGCCCGGGAGCGGAAGCTTCTATTATTAAGGTATGGTCTGGCGGGGCAGCCGCCGCTGACCCAGCTGGAAACGGCAAAGCTGCTCCAGATCAGCCGGAGCTATGTTTCCCGCCTTGAGACCCATGCACTGGAGCTTTTGCGGGCCGGCTGGGAGCAGGACTGACTCCCTCTTGCATTCCTCCCTGAACTGTGGTACAATATTAAAGCACACGAACCGTGTGTCTTGTCGGACAGCGCCTGCTGCGTGGTTCGGCATACGGATGTGGGTCCTGTACGATGGAGCCGCAGTGAACCAGGTCAGGTGGGGAACCAAGCAGCCTTAAGCGGCGCGCCCCGTGCGTTTCAGTCAGCCTGCATCCGTATGCCGAGTTACGCAAGGCGGGGGTCAAACCCCGTCAGCGCTGTCCGATTTTTTATTATCGACAGGAGGGGATCGCCGATGTATCGCGCATTATACCGCAAATGGAGACCTCAGCGGTTCGAGGACGTCGTCGCACAGCGCGGCATCGTCACAGCACTGCGCAATCAGGTGGCGTCGGGCCGCGTGGGCCACGCCTACCTTTTCACCGGCGTGCGCGGCACCGGCAAGACCACCTGCGCCAAGATCTTTGCCAAGGCGGTCAACTGCCTCCATCCCAAGGATGGCGACCCCTGCGGCGAGTGCGAGATCTGCAAAGGCATCGACAACGGCAGCATCCTCGATGTGGTGGAAATGGACGCTGCCTCCAACAACGGCGTGGACGACATCCGCGACCTGCGGGACGAGACAGCCTATACCCCCAGCGCCTGCCATTATAAGGTATACATCATCGATGAGGTGCACATGCTGTCCACAGCGGCCTTCAACGCCCTGCTGAAGACGCTGGAAGAGCCGCCTGCCCACGTCATCTTCATCCTCGCCACGACGGAGATCCAGAAGGTCCCGGCCACCATCCTCTCCCGCTGCCAGCGGTACGACTTCACCCGCATCGGGCCGGAGGACATCGCACAGCGGGTCGAGTACATTGCCGGGCAGGAGGGGCTGGAACTGACCACCGACGGCGCAGAGCTGATCTCCCGGCTGGCCGATGGTGCCATGCGCGACGCACTCTCCATCCTTGACACCTGCGCCGGCGTCACGGCAAAGATCGACGCCGACGTGGTCCGCCGGATGGCCGGCGTCACTGACCGGAGCTACCTGTTCCGTATCTCGGATGCGCTGGAAGCGCAGGACGGTGCAGCTGCTCTGGCCCAGCTGGCCGCGCTGCGGCAGCAGTCGGTGGATGTGAAGCGTCTGACCGAAGAGCTGATCGCCCACTACCGCGCTCTGATGCTGGCGGCTCTGCCCGGCGGGCAGAGCCTGCTGTCCGGTGTCTCGCCCGAGGAGGAAGCGCAGTACCTCGAAAAAGGGCCTCAGCTGGGCCAGCGGGAGGCCGTCCGGGCCATCCGCACGCTGGGCAACGCCCTCGAGCACATGACTCGGGGCAGCGACCAGCGCATCGAGCTGGAGCTGGCCCTCTTCACCCTCTCTGAGCCGCCGCAGGCCGCCCCCACAGCAGCAGTATCCGTGCAGGCTGCGGCTCCTGCCGCACCGGTCGTCCGGCCCTTTGTCTCGGCCCCGACACAACCCGCGCCGCAGCCCTTTGTGAGTACGCCCGTGACGCCCCCGCCTGCTGTGCAGGAGCCTCTCCCTGCGCCCGCCGCAGAACCGACGTCTACACCGGAAGAGCCAGCGGTCTCCCCCGCTTCGCTTCCCGAGGAACCGGCTCCCGCGCCCGCAGAAGAAGAGCTTCCGCCCCCGCCCGACGAGCCGCCGGTGGCAGAGAGCGCTCCCCTGCCGTGGGATGAACCGGCCGCGCCGGTCACAGCACCCCTCCCGGAGGAAACGCCTGCTGAGGCCTCTGCTCCCACAGCACCGGCTCCGGAATACACCGCCGACCCGACCCTCAGCCGCCCCCGAAAGGTGGCCGCAGAGGGCATCAACCCCTTCGAGCAGTGGAGCGAGGTCGTCAAGCTCTTACAGGAGAAGGACCCTATGCTCCACAGCTACCTGCGCAAGTCGAAGGCTTACTTCGACGGCACCCGGGTGCTCATCGACGGCGGCAAGACCTTCCGGGACTTCATCCGGGTGAACAAGGACAGTCAGCGTCTCATCAAAAAGCTCATCGCGCAGGTGTCGGGCGTCGCGGTGCCCATCGGCCCCTACGAACCCCGCACCGCCGCGAAGCCCACCTCCAACGCCGAGCAGTCCCTCCACGCACTGGAAAAGCTGGGCCTTGAGGTGAGCATCGAGGACAGCACGAAAAAGAAGCGATAAAATGGCTTGCCCTCTCAGTCACCTAACGGTGACAGCTCTCCCAAAGGGAGAGCCAAAAGCGAAACCGCAAGGCAAAGCCTCTCCCTTTGGGAGAGGTGGCCGCGAAGCGGACGGAGAGGGCGAGGCCGCTAAAAATAAAACGAACAAACAAGGAGAACACAAACTATGAAAGCAAGAATGCCCGCAGGATTTGGCCGCCCCGATATGAACGCCCTGATGCGTCAGGCTCAGAAGATGCAGGATGACATGAAGGCCAAGCAGGCCGAGCTGGAAGCTGCCGAGTACACCGGCAGCGCCTCCGGCGAGATGGTCACGGTCCGGATGAACGGCAAACACGAGATCCTCGGCATCACCATCAAGCCCGAGGCCGTTGATCCCGACGACATCGAGATGCTGGAAGATCTGGTGGCCGCAGCCGTCAACGCTACCGTCAAGCAGGTGGACGAGACCGCCGAGGCCGAAATGGGCAAGCTGACCGGCGGCCTGAACATCCCCGGCCTCTAAGCGGGAGGGATACGCATGGGTTACACCGCAGCGCCGCTGGAAAAGCTCATCGAGCAGTTCAGCCAGTTTCCGGGCATCGGCCGCAAGGGCGCGACCCGGATGGCCTATCAGGTGCTGAGCATGTCGGACGCCGACGCCGCAGCGCTGGCCGAGGCCATCCAGAACGCCCACACCCGGCTCCACCGCTGCCGCGTCTGCCAGAACTACACCGAGGCGGAGCTTTGTCCCATCTGCTCCAGCGCCAAGCGGGACCGCTCCATCATCTGTGTGGTGGAGACCCCCCGCGACGTGCAGGCCTTTGAGCGCACCCGGGAGTATCACGGCCTCTACCACGTCCTCCACGGCCTCATCAGCCCGATGGACGGCATCGGTGCCGAGCAGCTCTCGGTGAAAGAGCTTCTGGCCCGGCTGGGCAGCGGCGAGGTGAAGGAGGTCATCATGGCCATGAATCCCACCGTCGAGGGGGAGGCTACCGCCATGTATCTGGCCAAGCTCATCAAGCCCCTCGGCATCAAGACGACCCGTCTGGCCTACGGCCTGCCCGTGGGTGGCAGCCTCGAGTATACCGATGAGACGACGCTTTACCGCGCCCTCTCCGGCCGCGACGAGCTGTAACAGGCGGATTTTAGAGAACATTAACAGTCTCTTCAAAAATCGCTCTTGAAAATCCAGCAAAATGTGATATAATGACAGGACAGTAAGAAGTCAAGGAAAGGAGGCGCGCTTCATGGCACCTACCAAGGAACGTCCGGCGACCAAGACCATCGCCACAAACCGCGAGGCGCGCCACGAGTACTTCGTGCTCGAAGCGCTGGAGACCGGCGTTGAACTGAAGGGCACCGAGGTCAAGAGCCTGCGTGCGGGCGGCGTCAACCTGAAGGACAGCTGGGTCGATATTGAGGACGGCGAGCTTCTGGTCAAGGGGATGCATATCACTCCCTACGACCACGGCAACATCTTCAATCAGGATCCTCTGCGGGTGCGGCGGCTGCTGGCCCACAAGACCGAGATCCGGCGGCTGCACCAGCAGTGCAAACTGCAGGGCTACACCCTTGTTCCCCTCTCCCTCTACTTCAAGCATGGCCGCGTCAAGATGGAGGTCGGCCTGTGCAAGGGCAAAAAGCTCTACGATAAGCGCGCCGATGCCGCCAAGCGTGACGCCAAGCGCTCCATCGACCGGGCTGTGAAGTCCAACGGCAAATTCTACTAGATCTCTTTCAGGCAGCATTCCTGCCCGGAAAACCAAGCTTTCTGCGCATGGCGACATGCGCTTTATGGGGGCGTAAAGGTTTCGACGGGGGGAGCGAGGTCTGGGCAGCGGGTAGCAGTGGGGGAACTGCTCTAAACTCCTCCAAAAAATTAACTGACAACAATAATTATCAGTTGCTCGCAGCCTGAGTGCTGCGCGTTCCGCCCACTCTTGTGTCGTGTGGGGCCGGGGCGTCCTTTAGACACAGCACCTGAACGGACCTAAGCTTTGCGGACCGGCAGGAACTCATGAAGCTACTGAAGCGTTAGCCTGACGACCGGCGTGACGCGGAGGGAATGTTGTAGATCGCCTGCACCCGGAGACACCTACGCTGAACTCTTTTCGGACATGGGTTCGACTCCCATCGCCTCCACCAAACAAGAGCCAGACGAACCCTGTGTGTTCGCACAAGGTCGTTTATGCTCCGCAAACGAAAACCGCCTAGATTCGTTAAAATCTAGGCGGTTTTCGTTTTTCAGACCACACTTTTGGGTTATAGTGTGTATCAGCCGATTTTGGTTTCTGGCCACGACATGGACAGGCGACGCTTGTTTGCTACACAGTCCTTCAGATACAGATTGATAAGTGTCTGGTATGGGATGCCCACATCTTCAGACTGCGCCTTGAAATAGTCGATCGTATTACTGTCAATATTGATCGTGATTTGCTTTTTCAAAGCCTTTGCATAGGGGTTTTTCTTGGCGTTAGAGAAATCATATTCAGGAAGCATAGTACAAACCTCACTTTCCATAGTATTTAGATTCGGTCTTAGTGGCTTTTCGGACCGAGATGATGCGGATAACGGTATCAGACGCACGGTAACAGTGACACACCACAAGCAGATTCGCCTTGCTGCTCAGGCCGAGAATGATAAATCTATCCTCCGTTTCCGAATGCTCCGGGTCATCGATCACTAGTGCTTCTTCGTCATAAAATACCGTTTTTGCTTCACGGAACGAAATACCATGCTTACGCTGATTGATCTGGTTTTTGTTTTCGTCCCACTCAAATTGTATCGTTTCCATACTTATATTATAATTATTTTTTAATTATTGTCAAGAGGTAAAGGTGGGCCGGGTCGAGGGCGTGTACAAGTTCTGACTTGACGGCCTGAAGCAGACCACCAGCGCGGACAGCTATAAATAGTCGCATCTAGGTGCTACCGATCATCGGCAAAAAGCGGGCAAACGCCTTCACCGATGCCGATTTACAGGCGATCATAAACAAAGTCCATGCAGCAAAAAAGAGCCAGACGAACCCTGTATTTTCGTACTGTGCCCTGCCAACAGAAAAGAGCCTCGCTGTTTTGCAGTGAGGCTCTTCTTTTTATACTATATCATTATCCCATGAAGTCAAGCAATACGTCGATGTCCTGACTGATGGCACGGAGATAGTCGGCACCACCGCGTCGGCCTTCGTAATTCCGGACACGACTGCTCATCTCGGTCAGGAGTTCTGACTTCCGCACCAGAACGGGGTCCCCGATCCATTCATCTCTCTCGATAAAGGCTTCCAGCTGCTCGTATTCCTTTACGATACGAATGTTGGACAGGTTCTCCGGGAGGGTACGGGTATCGAACCAATCCGGCTGCGCGGAAAATTCCAGAGGCGGCAGCGGATCCAACGGCTCATCGGCGTCCCACACATAGGGATGCCGATCATCTTCTTCCGCCGTTTTCTTGAATCGTCCTACCCGCCCTTCGGCCTTGCCAACCGTCTCATAGTGGTTGAACAACGCCTCGGCGTCGTAGCCGTAAAGCTCGTAGGCGTCCGAATAGCGGTCGGCATAGTCCTTGTACTGGAACGTCTCGACGCTCTCCGTTCCCGGGGTAATGTCGTTCCAGATGCTCACCGCCGCCGCATGGATGGTGGGCAGAGCCGCTGTCATCGTCAGGGCCAGAACCCCCGATGCAGCCGCCGCAATGAATTTTCTTCTCATGATAAGACCTCCTTTTTTATAAGCGGTTCATCCCGGAAGCGAGAATCTCCGCACCGTTACATGATTATTCCACACGTTGGAGCAGTCCTCAAAGATCTTATGCTGTATCCGGCCCCGGATGGTATTGCCGCTGACCTCGCTGGTGCTGGCGATGCCGTGCCCGAGGGAAACTTCCAGCGTATTGTCCTTCAGGGCGCTGAGCCGATAGCTGATGCGCCGCCCATCGTCGCCGCTCAGGACAATACGGCTGTTCTGGATGACCGTACTGCCGTCGGCGCGGCCATTGCCCTGCGCCAGCATGGGATTCGCGCTCTTTCTGATGTCATGCCCGGCCACATCGTCCGGCTGGTTCAGGGTGATGTCGCAGTTGTCCACGACGGCATGGGTCTTGTCGCCCACCATGTGGAAGATGACCTCGCAGCGGTCCGCCCAAATGGTGCAGTACTCCATCCGCACATCGGTGATGCCGCTCTGCCCCAGTGTGATGAACCACACCGGACGGTTGCCTGCCGCCAGACTCTCCTCCGTCTCTGTCTCATAAAAGCTACAGCCCGAGAGGACGACCTCCCGCACAGCGCCGCCCCAGCCCCAGACGGCCAAGACCTCGTCTGCACCGGACTTGTAAAAATCACAGTCCTCAAAACGGATATTCCGGCTCTCTGCCTGATCCGTCCAGTTGCGCACCCAGATGCCGCCTGCCGTGCCGCCCGTCAGCTGGCGGAATACGCAGCCCTCGAAGCGGATGTTCTCATTGACCCCGTACAGGTCGGCAGCGCCCCGGCACCAGTCGTTGGGCTGGCAGTCGAAGGTACAGTCCACGACTTCCACATTGCAGGCGCGCATCACCCAGAACAGGCAGTTGCTTTGGCAGCTGTCCGCCGCCCGGAAGGTGACATTTTCCAGCCGGATGTCGTGTGCGCGGTCCTCATTGGACCTTCCGATGATGCCGACGGCCAGACGGTCCTGCCCCAGCGTCTCATACTGGATGTCGCTGAGCAGAACAGCCCCATTGCCCCGGATGGTCAGGCCGCTGGGCAGCTCAAGCTGGGAGGAAAAGCGGTAGACTGCCCCCTCCGTCAGCTCGAGGGGCAGACCGGCGGCGCTGGCACACTGCATCGCGGACTCCAACGCCTGCTGGTCGTCTGCCCTGCCATCGCCCCTCGCCCCGAACTGTTCCGGCGTGATGCTGCCGCTTTCCGGGCTTACTGTGCTGCTCTGGATGGCGGAGGCGGCCGCAGCCTGCACCAAGGCTGCGGCCGTCCTTTCGTTTTTCTGTGTACCGCCGCACAGAAGCAGCGCTGCTGCGAGGCCAAGGGACAGAGCCTTTCTTCTCACCTTCGATTTTTTCTCCTTATCTGGGGGATATTCTTTCTTTTATTGTATCATAAACCGGGTCGGATGTACAGCAAAAGGGCCGCTGCCCGCGAGATGCGGCAGCGGCCCTTTCGGAAATTTTCAGTTCATCCGTGCGTCAGCTCAGGACTGGCAGGCGGTGATGAGGCTCATCTTGTAGACCTCGTCGGCGTTGCAGCCACGGGACAGGTCATTGATGGGAGCGTTCAGGCCCTGCAGGATGGGGCCGTAGGCAGCGTAGCCGCCCAGACGCTGTGCGATCTTATAGCCGATGTTGCCGGCCTCGATGCAGGGGAAGATGAAGGTGTTGGCCTGACCAGCGACCTTGCTGCCCTTGCACTTGACCTGTGCAACCTCGGGAGCAACGGCTGCGTCGAACTGCAGCTCGCCGTCCACAGCCAGCTCGGGGTCCATCTCCTGAGCCTTGATGACAGCGTCGTGGCTCAGAGCGACGGTGCCGCCCTTGCCGGAGCCCTTGGTGGAGAAGCTCAGGACAGCGACCTTCGGGTCGATGCCGAACAGCTTTGCGGTCTTAGCGGTCTCAACAGCGACCTCAGCCAGCTTGGCGGCAGCAGTGACCTTGACCTCGCCGGTCGCCTTATCGACGGTATCGGTGTAGTCGATGTTGACAGCGCAGTCGCCCATGGCGATGCGCTTCAGGCCCTCTTCGCCGCAGTCACGGTCCAGAATGAAGCAGGAGCTGACCAGATGAGCGCCCTTCTTGGTCTTGACCAGCTGCAGAGCGGGACGGATGGTATCGGCGGTAGAGTAGGTGGCGCCGCCCAGCAGGCAGTCTGCCTTGCCCATCTTGACCAGCATAGTGCCGAAGTAGTTGGACTTCTTCAGCAGGGCTGCGCACTCCTCTGCGCTCTGCTTGCCCTTGCGCAGCTCGACCATCGTATTGACCATCTCATCGAAACCGGCGTAGTTCTCCGGGTCGATGATCTCAGCAGCGGAAATATCAAAGTTGCCCGCAGCGGCAGCAGCCTTGCACTCTGCCTCGTTGCCGACCATGACGACCTTCAGCACGCCCTCAGCCAGCAGCTTGCTTGCGGCCTCCAGGATGCGGGGGTCATTGCCCTCAGTGAAAACGATCGTCTTGGGGTTTGCCTTCAGCTGGGCTACCAGGGGTGCAAACATATCAGCCATTATTGATTACCTCCGAAATTACTTTGCAATTATTCCCGGGCACCACAGGTGTGCCCTTCCTTTTTATTCTAGCACAGAGTCAGAAAACTTCAAGACAAATCTTGAATTTTGTGGTATATTTTAAAGAAGAAATCCGGCGATAATTTGTTAAGAAAATGTCATTTAATTAATAGGAGAATACTGCGCTTATGGATTGGGAAACATTGAAAACCGACTGCCTCGCCTGCCAGCGCTGCCCGCTGCACGCCACCCGCCGCAGCGTCGTGTTCGGGCAGGGAGTGGAGAACGCCGAGGTCTTGTTCGTGGGCGAAGGCCCCGGCCAGAGCGAGGACGAGCAGGGCCTGCCCTTCGTGGGCCGCAGCGGCCAGCTGCTGGACAAATACCTCTTCGCCATCGACCTCGACCGCGCCTCCAACTGCTACATCGCCAACATCGTCAAATGCCGCCCGCCCCAGAACCGCGACCCTCTGCCCGCCGAGAGCGAGGCCTGTATGCCGTGGCTGCGGGAGCAGTTCCGCCTGCTGCGGCCCAAGATCGTGGTCTGTCTGGGCCGCATCGCTGCCCAGCGGATGATCCGCCCCGACTTCTCGGTGACGAAGGAGCACGGCACCTTCATCGAGAAGAACGGCATCCTCTTCATGGGCACCTTCCATCCCGCTGCCCTTCTCCGCCAGCCTCAGAACAAGCCCGAGGCCTTCGGCGACTTCGTGGCGCTGCGGGATAAGATCGGCGAGGTGTGTGTACATACCTACTGATTAAGCCTCTCCCTCACTTTTTCCTCCCCTTTTGCATACCCTAAGACAAAAGTGAGGTGTTAAGATATGAGTGCTGTACGCAGCGATTCGATCGATTTCTTCTTAGGGACCACCACCCCCGCCGGGTTCAAAGGGTATTTTGAGCCTCTGCGGCGGGAACCGGGAATGCAGATGTATCTCATCAAAAGCGGGCCGGGCTGCGGCAAATCGACTCTGATGAAACGGCTGGCCCTCAAGGCCGAGCAGAAGGGCGAACCCATCCAGCGCATCCACTGCGCCAGCGACCCCGACAGTCTGGATGGCGTCATCTTCCTCGACAAGCGCGCTGCCATCGTGGACGCCACCGCGCCCCATGTTCTGGAGCCGGACGCCCCGGGCGCAGAAGAGCAGGTGGTGAGCCTGTACCACACGCTGGACGCCGACGCCCTCCGCGCCCACGCCGATGAGGTGAAGCACCTCTTTGCCCAGAATGCCGCCCTCCGCAGCCGGGCCGCACGGTATATCGCCTCGGCAGGAAGCCTGCTGCTGGACAGCCGCCGGGCCGAAGCCTGCAGCGCCAACTTCGAAAAGGTGCGTCGGTATGTCAAGCGGCTCTGTACCCGACTCCTTCCCCGCCTGCCCGACGGAGCCGAGGCCGGCGAGGAGCTGCGGCTGCTGTCAGCCATCACCCCCAAAGGCCCGGTGTTCTACCGGGGGACGGTGCAGGCGCTGGCCGACCGGTATGTGGTCTTCCACGACGACTGCGGGGCTGTCTCCCGGCTGCTGCTGGAGCTTATCCGGGCCGAGGCGCTGGCCCGGGGCTACCACATCATCACCTGCCCCTGCGCCATGCACCCCGAAGACAAGATCGACCATCTCTTCATCCCGGCCCTCCGGCTGGCTTTCCTCACCGACAACCGGTGGCATCCCGTCCAGCTGCCCGGTGTGCAGGCCGTCCGGTGCACCCGCTTCGTGGACCGGGAGAATCTGGCGGGCTACCGCGCCCGTCTCCGCTTCAACGAGCGGGCCGCCGCCGAGCTTCTTGAGCAGGCTGCCGACCTGATGGCGCAGGCCAAGGCCTGTCATGATGAGCTTGAGACCTACTACCGCGCCGCCGTAGACTTCGACCGGGTGGACGCAGCCGCCGTCCAATGCGCCGAGATGCTGGGGCTGGGGTAGTTTAATAATATTAGATAAATAAAAGGAAGTGACCCCTATGCCCGCGTTTCGTCTGCCTGTCCGTCAGCTGGTGGAATTTCTGCTCCGCACCGGCAGCATCGACAGCCGCTTTACCGGCTTTGACCGCGCCAACGAGGGCGCGCGCATCCACCGCATGCTGCAAAAGGCGGCGGGCGAGGGCTATGCCGCCGAAGTTTTCCTCTCCGGTGAGCGGGAAGTGTCGGGCATCACCTTTACCATCGAGGGGCGGGCTGACGGCATCTTTTCCGACGAGGCAGGGGTGACGGTCATCGACGAGATCAAGACCACCGCCGTCCCTGCCGACGCCATCGCCGAGGACATGAACCCCTGCCACTGGGCACAGGGGATGGTCTACGGGGCGCTCTATGGCCGTCAGCAGGGGCTGGACCGGCTGGACGTCCGGCTCACATACTATCAGATCGATACCGATGAAGTCTTCCGCTTCCTGCGGCATTTCACCCTCGGGGAGCTGGAAGCCTTCCTGCAAGACCTTCTCGGGCAGTACGCCCCTTGGGCGCAGCGCCAGCTGGCGTGGAAGGAGCGCCGGAGCGAGAGCCTCTCGGCGCTGGCCTTCCCTTTTCCGGCCTATCGGCCCGGGCAGCGGGCGCTGGCAGGCGAGGTCTACCGCGCCTGCACCGCCGCCCCCTCGAAGGCGGGCGTCCGACTCTTCTGTCAGGCCCCCACCGGGATCGGCAAGACCATGAGCGTCCTCTTCCCCGCCCTGCGGGCCATCGGCACCGGCTGCGGCGAGAAGCTGTTCTACCTCACGGCCCGCAATACCACGCAGTCTGCCGCCGAGGACGCCGTGGCGCGGCTGCGGGCGGCTGCCCCGGGGCTGGCGCTCCGGAGCGTGACCCTGACGGCCAAGGAGAAGGTCTGCCTCCATCCGGACGCCGAGGGCCATCCTGCCTGTCTGCCCGAGCTTTGCCCCTACGCCAACGGCTACTACGACCGGGTGAACACCGCCCTGAAAGCCCTTCTGGACGAGGGCAGCGGCTGCTTCGACCGGGCCGCGCTGGCCGATGCTGCGCGGCAGTTCACGGTCTGCCCCTTCGAGCTGGGGCTGGACCTGAGCGAGTGGTGTGACGTCATCATCGGGGATTACAACTACCTCTTCGACCCAGTGGTGCACCTGCGGCGGTTCTTTGACAGCGCAGGCGACTGGCTCTTCCTCGTGGATGAGGCCCACAACCTGCCCGAGCGCGCCCGCGCCATGTACTCCGCCCGCTTTTGCAAGAGCAGCCTTGCCGAGGCCAAGCGCGCCCTCGGCCGGGGCAGGAGCGCCCTTAAAACGGCCCTCACCAAGGCCGACAAAGCCTTTCTGGAGAGCCGGAAAGCCGTCTGCGCCCTCGCGCCCCGGCGGGGCAGCGCTGCCCCCGGAGAGGACAGCAGCGGCCAGACCTCTCTTCTGGAACAGGTGGAGACGCCCACGCTCGCGCTACCTGCCGCCGACTATGCACAGGACGGCACGGTGTTCTGCAAAGAGCTGCCCTCGGCCCTGCTGGCCCCGCTGCGGGCGCTGACAGCCCCTTTGCAGGACTGGCTGGAGGACAATACCGATGCCGAAGCCCATACGGCTCTTCTGGACCTCTATTTCGAGGTGCAGGACGTCCTGCGGGCGGCGGAGCGGTACGATGAGCACTTTGCCACCCAGCTCACCGCCCGGGGCAGCGAGCTGGAGCTGCAGCTGCTCTGTCTCGACCCCTCTCCCTTCGTGGACGCAAGCCTCTCGACGGGGCGGGCCGCAGCTCTGTTCAGCGCCACCCTGACGCCGCCGGGCTATTACCGCACCGTCCTCGGCTGCCCCGAGGCCCGGGCTGTGGCGTTGGAAAGCCCCTTTCCTTCCGAAAATCTCGGGCTTTACTGCCTGCCCTCCATCTCCACCCGCTACCGCCAGCGGGAGGCCAGCATCCGGCCCATCTCAGACGCCCTCGCGGCGCTGGCCTCTGGCCGGAGGGGCAATTATCTGGCCTTTTTCCCCAGCTATGCCTATCTGCGACAGGTGTGGGAGGACTTCACCGCCCGCTACCCCGGCATCGACACGCTGGTGCAGGAGAGCGGGCTGGATGACGCCGGGCGGGCGACCTTCCTCGGGCGGTTCTCGCCCTGCCCGGAAAAGACGCTGCTGGGCTTCGGGATCATGGGCGGCATCTTCGGTGAGGGGGTGGACCTCACAGGCGACCGGCTCATCGGCTGTGCCATCGTGGGCGTGGGCCTGCCGCAGGTCAGCCCCCGGCAGGAGATGCTCCGCCGCTATTACGACGCCCAGAACGGTGCAGGCTTCGACTACGCCTACCGCTGGCCCGGGATGAACAAGGTCCTTCAGGCCGCCGGGCGGGTCATCCGGACACAGGAGGATAAGGGCGTGGTGCTGCTCTTGGACGACCGCTTCGCCCAGAGCGAATATGCCCGCCTCTTCCCGAAGCATTGGCGGCAGCTGGAGTATCTGCGGGATACGGAGGACTTAAAGAAGAAACTGGAAGCTTTTTGGAAGGGCTAAACCTCTCCGTCACGCCTACGGCGTGCCACAGCCCGGGTTGCGGCTCCCAGCGTCTGCTTCGCTGTCGCTTGCATCCTGCTGGCCGCTGCCCCAACAGCTCCTCTCTGTTTCCGCCACTGGCGGCGGTCGTCGCCGTTGCCTACCGAGGGGAGGCTTTGGCATACCGGAAAGTCTCACCTCTTCGCCAGAGGCTCCCCTACAAGGGGAGCTGGCTGCGAAGCAGACTGAGAGGTTGTACAAAGGAGAACCTGCCCCAAGCCGTCAGGCGTGACGGAGAGGGCAAGCCCGCTATAAAAATTGGAGGAACTATGCAAAACGTCAAAGACCCCGCAGCGCGGCATACCAGCAGCGGCGCACTCATCCGGCGCTTCCTGCCCTATCTGGCAAAGTACAAAATGACCCTGTTCATCGACCTGTTCTGCGCGGCGATGACCACCCTGTGCGACATCATCCTGCCCAAGATCATGAGCACCATCACCAACTCCGCCATGGGCGTGGGCATCACCCTCACGGCGGGCATCGTGCTCAAGCTGGCGGCGGTGTACTTCGTGCTCCGCATCATCGACGGCGCAGCGCAGTATTTCATGTCCGGCATCGGCCACATCATGGGCGTCCACATCGAGACGGATATGCGCCGGGACGCCTTCGACCACCTGCTCAAGCTCGACCACACCTACTACAACAACACCAAGGTCGGCACCATCATGGGCCGCATCACCAACGACCTGTTCGATGTGACCGAGTTCGCCCACCACTGCCCCGAGGAATTTTTCATCGCGGGCATCAAAATTATAGCCTCCTTCCTCATCCTGTGTCAGGCCAGCGTGCCCCTGACGCTGGCGGTGTTCGCCTGCGTGCCCCTGATGGGCATCGTGTCCGTCAAGCTGAACCAGCGCCTGCGCGCCCGGTTCCGCCAGCAGCGCATCCAGATCGGTGAGCTGAACGCCACCATCGAGGACAGTCTGCTGGGGCAGGGCGTCGTGAAGGCCTTCGCCGCCGAGAACGAGGAGCGGGAGAAATTCGCCAAGGGCAACAAGGATTTTGAGCACATCAAGACGCTGGGCTACTACGCGATGGCGGCCTTCAACACCTCCACCCGCCTGTTCGACGGCCTGATGTATCTGGTGGTCATCCTTGCAGGCGGCCTGTCGCTGGTCTATGGGAAGATCACCGCCGGCGACCTCGTGGCCTATATGCTCTATGTCACCACCCTCATCGCCACCATCCGCCGCATCGTGGAGTTCGCCGAGCAGTTCCAGCGGGGCATGACCGGCATCGAGCGCTTTGCGGAGATCATGGACACCCCCGTCACCATCAAGGACGCCGAGGATGCCAAGCCCCTGCAGCCCGGCCCGGGTGGCATCCGGTTCGAGGACGTCAGCTTCGAGTACCCCGACGACCACAACAAGGTGCTGCACCATGTCAGCCTCGACATCCGGGCCGGGGAGCGTCTGGCGCTGGTCGGACCCTCCGGCGGCGGCAAGACGACCCTGTGCAACCTCATCCCCCGCTTCTACGAGGTGACGGGAGGCCGCATCCTCATCGACGGGCAGGACATCCAGCACGTCACCCTCAAGAGCCTGCGGGAGGACATCGGCATCGTCCAGCAGGAGGTCTACCTCTTCAGCGGCTCTGTGGCGGACAACATCGCTTACGGCAAGCCCGGCGCGACCCGGGAGGAGATCATCGAGGCGGCCCGTCTGGCGGGCGCAGAGCGGTTTATCCGCGCCCTGAAGGACGGTTTCGACACCTATGTCGGCGAGCGCGGCGTCAAGCTCTCGGGCGGTCAGAAGCAGCGCATCGCCATCGCCCGGGTCTTCCTGAAGAACCCGCCCATCCTCATCCTCGACGAGGCCACCAGCGCCCTCGACAACGAGAGCGAGATCCTGGTGGGCCAGAGCCTCGAGAAGCTGGCCCATGGCCGCACTACCCTGACCATCGCCCACCGCCTGACCACCATCAAGGACTACGACCGCATCCTCGTGCTGGGCGCGGAGGGCATCGAAGAGTCTGGTACCCACGACGAGCTGCTGGCCAAGAAGGGCGTCTACTACCGCCTGTGGAACCAGCTGCCGGGGGAAGATACGTTATAATTCCTGATAAAATAAAAGAGGCTGCTGCAAGCAACCTCTCCGTCACGGCTTCGCCGTGCCACCTCCCCTATCGAGGGGAGGCTTTGGCAGGGCGGAAAGCCTCATCTCTTCGCCAGAGGCTCCCCTACAAGGGGAGCTGTCGAGCGACAGCGAGACTGAGAGGTTGTACTTTGCAGCGGCCTCTTATTTTTATCGCTTGAAAAAGAAAATATCAGTCGCCCACGATGAGCCGCACTGCGCCGTAGATGCCGGCGTCGTTGCCGAGGCTTGCGGCCTTGATGGGCGTCTCGCGGCAGGACTTGAAGGCGTAGGTCTTGTAGTGCTCCACCAGCGGGTCGAAGAGGACGTCGCCTGCGCGGGACACGCCGCCGCCCACAAGGAACATCTCGGGGTCGGTGGTGGCGGCGATGGTGGCCAGAGCCATGCCGAGGGTGTCGGTCATCTCGTCCACCTCGCGGGCGGCGAGAGCGTCGCCATTGCGGGCGGCGTCGAAGACGTCCTTGGCCTCAAAATCCCTGCCGCGCAGGACGCAGTCAGCGTCGGGATTCTCGTCCAGCAGCTTCTTCATGCAGCGGACGACGCCGGTGGCGCTGGAATACTGCTCGAGGCAGCCGTGCTTGCCGCAGCCGCAGGTGGCCGTCTCGTGGCGGTTGACGGTGATGTGGCCGATCTCGCCGCCAGCGCCGTGTGCGCCGTCGATGACCTTGCCGTTGACGATGACGCCGCCGCCCACGCCGGTGCCCAGCGTGACCATGACGGCGCTGCGGCAGCCCTTGGCCGTGCCCATCCAGATCTCACCCAGAGCGGCGACGTTGGCGTCGTTGCCCACCAAGACCTTCATGCCATCCAGCAGGCCGGATAGCTGGGCCGAGACGTTCCGCTCGCCCCAGCCGCCGAGGTTGGCGCAGATGATGGGGACGATGCGGCTGTCCAGCACAGGGCCGGGCACGCCGATGCCGACGCCTTCCACCTGCTCGGAGGGGATCTCCTTCTCGGCCATCTTGGCGTGGATGGCGTCGGCCAGATTTTCGAGGATGTGCTCACCGGCGTTCGAGGTGTCGGTGGGGACTTCCCACTTTTCCAGCAGTGCGCCCGAGGTGGTGAACAGGCCGACCTTGGCGGTCGTGCCGCCGAGGTCGATGCCGAATGCGTATTCTTTCATGATTCATTTACCCCTTTTTCTGCGGCGGTCGTCCGCCGTTTTTAGCTGACAACAGTATAACATACTCCGGCCCAAAAGAGCAGAGGGCAGGCCGGATTTTATGCAATCGGACGGAAATGGACTGCGATTTTTGGCAAAATCGCAGAAAGGAAGCGCGGATGCAAAAAACTCCCCGCCATGCACGCTGCACAGCGGGGAGAAAGAGGGAGGAAGGGGCAGAGTTCAGAGAGCCGAGTAGCCGAAGCTGTTCACCAGCGCGTCGATATGCTGGCCCGCCTTGCACATGGGGCAGTCGCGGCTGTCGAAGCTGGCGTAATCGGGCAGGCTGGAGGGGTCGAAGATGGATGTGACCGGGATGCCCAGACACTCGTGGGTGGTGGCAAAGATGGCCGACAGGCCCGCCACAGCGCCGCCGTAGTAGTTGACGGCCTCGATGGCCGCCTGCGCAGTGTAGCCGGTGGTGATGGAGGCGGCCAGAATGAGGACGTGCTTGCCCTTGACCATCGGGGCGAGGTTGTCGCGGAGGATGATCTGGCTGCCGCCGGTGTACTCGGGGGTGATGACGTAGATGGTCTGGTGGGCGTTCATATTGGCGAAGCCGTCCTTGGTCAGCTCGTTGGCCAGACAGGTGCCGATGACCTGCGTGCCGTCCAGACAGAGCACGGTGTCCACGATGGTGCTGTGCTGATAGGCGGCCACCAGCTCCTTGGCGACGGCCTTGGCCTCCGAGAGGCGGGCTTTCTGGGTGGTGACGTCGATGTAGTAGTTGATGTGGCTGTGGCTGGTGGCAAAGTGGCCCTTTGCCACGCGCAGGAACAGACTGCTCTTGCTGGTGGGAAGCTTTACCATATTGATCATAAACTGCACACTCCTGTTCTTGTGAAATCAGGCAGGACGCCCATCCCTCAAAAGGAAACTGCGCGGCGGCGCTTGCCCGGCCGCTGCGCTTCCCGGTTGATATGCCTTTATTGTAGCAGGAAAAGCCCCCTGTGCACAAGACATAAAACCACTAAAATTCTTTGCCCTGAATTTAGCATATCGACGAAACAGGGCGAACAAAAACGCCCAAGGCGTGAGCCTTGGGCGTAGAGTGCAGAAAAGAGATCACTCGAGGATGATCTTGCCGGAGGTATCCTTCTTGGCGGTCATCTTCCAAGTGCAGAAAGCACGGGTATAGCCGCTGTTGCCGCTGCTGGCCTGAATGCGGGGCCAGTACTTCAGCTCGACGGTGTCGCCATCCTGAATATCGACAGGGGCGATGGTGAGGGCAAAGTCCTTTGCACTCTCACTTTCTTCCAGATCAAATTCCGGGTCGGTAACCGTGATATACTGCTTGGCATAGTTCTTCTCGGTCTTACCGCGGGTCACAGTAAGCTCAAAGCACTCACTGGTCACATACAGAGGAACCTTTTTGGTGGTGCACTTGATGTTGACGGTGCAGGTAAACTTATCGCCAGAATAAGCAGGTGCCTTACCAGCATTAGCGGTATCGGTGCTCTTATAGGTCTTGAAGGTGCCCATCAGCTTCAGGGTGCTGCCGATTTTACCGGTCTTCTGGTACTCATCCTCACCACAGCCGGTCAGCAGGCTGGAACCAGCCACAGCCACAGCAGCGGCAGCGCTGTACTTCAGGAAAGAGCGGCGATTGAATTCTAAGGACATGATCGTTCCTCCTTTATGTAGAAACACAGAAATCATTGTACTGCCCCGTAGGGCGTCTTGCCTATACAATAGGCGAAAAATGAGCAGATGTCAATGGTTTTCACAAAATTTTGTGGGGAAAAATCTGCCCGTGGGACGGAATTTCGTCCGGGAAAAACGCCTTTAGGCCTGTGCAATATCGGAAGAGCTGAGGGTGAAGGTCAGGCTCTTGTTGGCCACGAAGGTGGGGACGAAGGTGACGTTCAGCTTCTGCCAGCCGGTGGGGACGCAGCAGATCAGCTCAATGTAGCCGGAACCCTGCGGGGGCAGGTTGGTGGACTCAGAGAAGCTCTGGGCGTCGGCGTTGTAGAGCTGGATGTAAGCGCCCACCTCGGCCTCGGCACCGTCACAGGTGGCGGTGAAGTCGGTGGTGGAGGCAGCCAGAGCGTGGAAATACTGGCGGGCGACGTCGATCTTGGTGGCCTCATTGTCCAGAGGATAGGCCGCATCCAGCTCGGCGAGGTTCTGTGCGCCGATGTTGAAGGTGGTCGCGCCGGAGCGGTTGACCGCAGTGATGAGGACGGCGACGTACTCGTGGTCGGGCAGGTCGGGGGTGGTGCTCATGGTGAAGACGCTGGTGAGCTGGACGCCCAGATTGTTCCAGTTGCTGACCTTATCGCCCACCTTGACCTCGATGGCGTCGCTGGTGCTGGAGCCGCAGCCGCCCAGCATGGCGGCAGCGCCCAGAGCGGCGGCGGAAGCGCCGGTGCACTTGAGGAAGGTGCGGCGGGAAATCTTATTGGACATGGATGTGTCCCTCCTTGAAATCGTTTTTATAAATAAAAAAGCACGATGAAAATGTTCTGTCTTGTTTATAACATTTTTTGCACGCAGATGCAAGCAAAACAGAGCAGAATTTACACTAGTTTCACAGAGAGTTAAGTGCGGTCCTCGCCGGTCAGCTCCCGGGCGCGGGTCTCGCTGGTCTTGACCAGATTGAGCAGGCTGGGCGTATACAGCGGGTATTCCCGGGTCAGGCTCTCGGTGGTCATGGCGAGGCAGGACGGGTCGGCTACGCCCTCGCCGCCGGGCAGCTCTTCTCCGGCCAGCAGAGCCTCCACGTTGGCCTGTGCGGAGTGCATCACGGCGTCAGAATAGCCGGGCCAGCGCCGGGCGTCCACGCTGAACATACTGGGGGCGTTGTGGGGCTCGGCGGAGTAGAGCAGCCGGAACATCTTGGCTACGGCGGTCATCAGGTAGGCGCTGACCTCGGTGGTCAGCGCTTTGCTGTGGCACTCGCCGATCTTGGCGTAGAGCACGTTCAGGCTGTTGGAGATGAGCTTCTTGTTCATGGTGGGAAGGACGCTGCCATGGTAGATGTTGTCCTTCATCTTGTCGGGGTTGGGGATGTCCTCTGCCGAGAGCATCATGCCGTTGCGCTCTGCCGAGCGGCCCAGCAGGTAGTCGCAGGAGACATTATAATAATCGGCGACCCGTACCACAAAGTCCAGGCCGCACTCCCGGATGCCTTTTTCATAGTGGGAAAGCAGGGCCTGCGAAACGCCCAGATCCTCTGCCGCCTGTTTCTGGGTGATGCCGCGCTCCTTGCGCAGCAGTTTGATGATACGATTGAACTCCATGATGTTTGGCTCCTCAGATAAAAGATGGGACTTCCTTGATTTTTGGTTTACAGCACGTTGATTATACACAATGGAAAACGACTTGTAAAGCGAAAAAGTGACGGATTTTCCGCGATAATTTCGGCGTTTTTGTCAAAGGGGTTGCTCTTTCCACCATATCTATGTTAAACTAAAGCCTGACGGCATACATTTTGTGTCTGAGGATGCCGGGAATTTTAGCAGAAAAGCAAGATTTGTGCGAACCAGCACAGTACAAGATAGCTCACAAGAGGTGTTTTTGCATGAAAACCTTTAAGCTCCATCTCATCCGCCATGGCCTGACGGCCGGTAATTTACAGGGCCTTTACATCGGCAGCGGCACGGACATCCCCCTGTGCGACGAGGGCCGCGCCCAGCTGGCCGAGCTGAAGGAGCGGTTCGAGTATCCGCAGGTGGATACCGTCTTCTCCTCCCCCCTGATGCGCGCCGTGGAGACGGCCAATATCCTGTTCCCGAATGCCACCCACCAGTTCTCGGTGCACGACCTGCGGGAGGCGGGCTTCGGCGTCTTTGAGAACCATCCCGTCAAGGAGCTGGTGAAGAACGAGGACTTCAAGAAGTGGATCACCCCCGGCTCGGGTTTCGTGCCGGAGGGCGCAGAGCCTACCGAGCAGTTCCACGCACGCTGCTCGGAAACGCTGCTCAAGCTGTTCGAGTATATGATCCGGATGGACGTCACCGAGGCTGCCTGCGTGACCCACGGCGGCGTCATCATGAGTATGCTGAGCCAGCGCGCCCTCCCCTCCCGCCACCCGGAACAGTGGATGGCCGACCCCGGCTGCGGCTACACCGTCCAGACTGATGTTCAGCTCTGGATGCGCGACCGTCTGGTGGAGGCCATCGACATCGTGCCCTCCGGCTACGCCGACACCCTGCGCGGTCAGGCCGAAGCAGAGGAGAACGAGGCCTTCGAATAAGACTGCACCCGCTGCCGCCCGGCGATTTTGACGCCGGGCGGCATTTTTGCGGCTTTTTGGTACAAGATCGGCAAAGAAAATGCAAAATCTGCGGCAGAACCCGTCCAGACTCTTGACAGGGCGCAGAGAAACCGATACTCTATAAAGTGAATGATTTTTCTCGCTGCAAGGAGGAGTCCCCCATGTCTCAGTCCCTTTCCCGCCGGTCGTTCCTGAAATGCGCCGGTTCGGGCGCGGTCAGTCTGGCCGCTGCCCTGCTCACAGGTGTCTCGGCGGCTGGGGCACAGCCCCGAGCCGTGGGTCAGCCTGCCCTGCTGGACGGCAAGGCGGCGGTGGAGCTGCTGGGCTATGCGCCTGCGCCCGGGCTGAACGGGGTGCTGGTCTACCTCTCGGTGGAGAACCTTTCGGCCCGCACCCTGCCGGTGGGGGCAAGCTACCTCCACAGCCGGGACGTCTCCACTCTGAACGAGTTGTACAGTCTGGACAGCGGCGTCACGGCCCGCTGCGGGGGGCAGAGCATCCCCTGCGGGAGCTTCGCGGCTCCGCTCTATGCAGAGAACGCCGCCGACGCTTCGGCCTTTACCCTGAACCTCGCCGCCGGGCGCGGCGCGATGCTCCACTGCTTCTGTGCCGTCCCGGGCGAGTGGGAGACACTGGAGCTGAGCTATCGCCCCGCCTTTGCCGCCGGTCAGCCGGTGGAGTTCGTGGTGCGGCGGGATGCCGATGCCGTCCGGCTCGGCCCGGTGCCCGCTGCGCCGGGAGAAGTGGGGAGCGTAGTGGACCTGTGAGGCGGACGCTCCGTTTCTGCGGACAACAAAAAATGAGACAGGCTTCCCCGCAAAGGGGCTGCCTGTCTCATTTTTGTTTTAAGAAGCCTTAGTCCTCGTCTTCCTCGTCCTCTTCCTCGTCTTCCTCCGTGCGGGGCTTGTAGAAGATGCCGCTGAGGAAGGTGCTGACAAAGTAGAGCAGGACCATCGGGATGGCTACCATGCACTGGGAAACGATGTCCGGCGGGGTGACGACGGCTGCAACAAAGAAGATGAGCACGATGGCAATGCCGCGGCCCTTCTTCATGAGCTGGGGGTTCGCAATGCCCATCTTGGCCAGAATGATGGTGACCAAAGGCATCTCGAACACGCAGCCGAAGATGATGAACATGGTCAGACAGAGGCTGACGTAGCTCTCGATACTGGTGGTGGTCTGGATGTAATCGGCGCCCTCGATGCCGGTGCTCAGGAACTGGAGCATGAAGGGCATCATGAGCTTGTAGGCGAACATCACGCCCACCACGAAGAGGGCCAGACCCAGCAGGATGACCAGCTTGAGGAAGAAGGTCTCGCTCTTCTTCAGGCCGGGCTTTGCAAAGGCGTACACCTGATACAGCGCCACCGGCACCGTAACGACCACAGCCGCCAGCAGGGAGACGCGGAAATACTGCATCAGCTTTTCCTGCGGGGCGATGGACACGAAGGTGTAGAAGCCCTGTCCCATCGCGGTCAGCAGGTCGATGAGGCGGTCGGCGTAGGACAGTGTGACCACGACCGCCACCACGAACACCACGGCGCAGACGATGAGGCGGTTGCGCAGCTCTTTCAGGTGGCCCGTCAGCGTCATGTTGCCGTCGTCAGCCATGACTTCGGCCTTTTTTTTGCGCTTTACGTTCGTAGCCACAGATTACTCCTCGTCGTCCTTCTTCTCAGTCTTGGTCTCGGCCTTTGCAGTGGTGGTCTCGGCCTCGTCGTCAGACTCCTCCATGCCCTTCTTGAAGTTGTTCATGGTCTTGCCGAACATCTTGCCCAGCTTCGGCAGGTTCTTGGGTCCAAAGATCAGCAGGACGACGACCAGAATGATAAGCAGCTCGTTAGTACCAATACGCATAATAATGATCTCCTTTTTACTTTGCCGCGCCGCGAGGCGGGCTGATTACGATGTATAAGGCAACCGCGGGCGCGGGTGCATCGGTGTGGATGTTCAGGCCTTTGCCTCTTCGGCGGGTGCGGCCTCGGCAGCAGGTGCGGCTTCTTCGGCCACAGGGGCTGCCGCAGCGGGGGCGTCGGCCTTTTCCTCGGCCTTCACAGGCTCGATTGTCTCGGCGGCGGGAGCCTCAGCAGGAGCTTCCTCGGGCAGCTCTTCGACCTCCAGCTCGGTGACTTCCTCCGGCTGCTCGGCCTTGGCGGCTTCTTCCTTGCTGGTCTTGCCGATGCCGGTGAAGCTCTTGGTGACGTCCTTCACGCTGTTGTCGATGTCCTTCTTGATGTCGGTCAGGGGGGCGACCGCCTCCTTGAGGGGGGCCTGAATCTCGTTCAGAGGCTCCACGACATTCTTCTGGATCTCCTCGGAGGCAGCGCCGGTGTACTTCTTCAGCTCACGCAGCATCTTGCCCAGCTTCTTTGCGTAGACGGGCAGCTGGTCGGGGCCGATGAAGACGAACGCGATGACCACGATGACCACGAGTTCCCAAAAACCAATTTTCATATCTTCTGATTCCTTTCCTTTGCCGCCCGGGCGGGGCAGCAGCATGGAGTGTGCCGTCAGCGGCTTTTTGGCGCGTTGTGCGCCTTGGATGCCATACATATACCGAAGATGCATGAATGGAATATGAATTTAATATGAACTATTCGTGAATAAAAGGCTGGTTTACACAAAAACCAATCGATACAGTAGAAATCGTGTAAAATAATACTAATTGGAGTTGAACGCACTCAGCGGACCGTGTTCGTCAGGGTGCCGATGCCCTCAATCTCGCACCGCACTTCGTCGCCCGGGACGAGGAAGCGGGGCGGGTCCATCCCCATTCCGACGCCTGCCGGGGTGCCGGTGGCGATGATGGTGCCTGCGCGGAGGGTCATGCCCTGCGACAGCTCGGCGATGACGTGGTCGATGTTAAAGATCTGAAGGCCGGTGTTGGAGTCCTGCCGCTTTTCGCCGTTGACGAAGCACCGGATGGGGAGCTTGGGCGGATAAGCCTCGAACTCATCCGCCGTGACGATGCAGGGGCCGATGGGGGTAAAGCCGTCGAGGCTCTTGCCGAAATACCACTGCTTGTGGGCGGTCTGGACGTCCCGGGCCGAGACATCGTTCAGGATGGTGTAGCCGAAGACGTAGTCTCTGGTCTGCCCTGCGGGAACGTCCTTGGCATCCCGGCCCAGCACGACGGCCAGCTCGCACTCGTAGTCCAGCTTTTTCACGAGGTCGGTGTGAGCCTCGATGAAGCCGCCGTCCGGCACGGCCCGGGTGACCCGCTTGGAAAAGTAGATGGCATCCTGATGCTGGGTGGCGAAGGCGTCGGCGGAGTATTTCTCAGCCTCGTCCGAATGGGCCATATAGTTGATGCCCAGACAGATGACATCCTGTGCCGGGGCGGGGATGGGGCTTTCCAGCGTGACGGCCTCGATGGGCAGGGCCGGGATGCCCGCGATGGCCAGCGAAAGCCCGGCCCGCACCTGCGGGGTCAGAAAGGGGATGGCGTCGGACAGAGTCTCGTAGGACAGGCCCAGCCAGCTCAGGGGCCAGACCTGACGGCCATCCGCCGACAGGATGGCCGGGTCTTCTACGCCGTCGGGCAGACGGCAGGTGATGAAACGCATCGAAAAGCCTCCTTCTCAGTGCCGATAAGCGATGGCCTTCTGGATGCGGTCGGCCTCGGCGGGGCCTGCCAGCTGGCGCACCAGCTCCAGAGCGAAAGGAATGGCACCGCCAAGGCCGTAGCTGGTGGTGATGTTTCCGTCTACGACGACTTCCTCGTCGTGGACGATGGCACCGGCCAGCTTATCCTGAAAACCGGCGTGTGCGGTGGCGTTTTTACCCTCCAGCAGGCCGAGGCTGGCAAGGACGCTGGGGGCGGCGCAGATAGCGGCAACCTTTTTCCCGGCTTTGGCAAAGGAAACGCAGGTGTCGGTGACGGTCTTGTTCTCGGCGAGATTGGGGGTGCCCGGGATGCCGCCGGGCAGGACGACCATGTCCACATCGCTGTAGTCCACGTCCTCAGCCAGTGCGTCCGCGTTCAGGTGGATGCCGTGGCTGCTGACCAGCGCACGGCGGCCCATCGCAGAGGCGATGATGACCTCGACTTTGGCGCGGCGGAGCAGGTCGGTCACCAGAAGGGCCTCGCACTCCTCGGTGCCGTCGGCAAAAAACAGAACAGCTTTGCTCATAAGAACATCTCCTTATAGATCAACGAAAAAAGCGCACCGCAGGCGGGGCGTCCCCGGCCCGCAGTGCGCAGCGGTCAGTGAAAGATCATTCCTCAGCGTCAGTAGAGACGCCGTTTTTCTCCAGAATGCGGCGCAGGACGCTGTCGTCCCGGCTCAGCACCCGGCTCACCCGGCTGATGATCGCGCTGGAAGCGCCGATATTGCCCATGATACTGGTGTAGCTCTGCTTGCGCATGAGCTTTTCGGCGATGTTGTAGCGCTGCTCCATCGCGCTCAGCTCTGCATAGCTGCATACGTCCTGCAGGAAGCGGTAGCATTCCTCCGGTGTTTCAAGCTCCAGAAAAGCGGCATACAGGCCGGATTTTCCGGTCGGATGGTCCTTAGCCATATACAGTTCCTCCCCGGTCATTCATTGATGGTCGGCCCGCAGACGGGCACTTCAATACACTACTTTAGTGTAGTACAAATGCAGGAAAAATGCAATGGTCTTTTTCTTACAACATCCGCTCAAAGATCAGCTCGTTGCGGTCGATGCCGCCCTCGCTCTCGGCAGGGCCGAGGGAGCGGTAGCCCCGGGCCTTGAAGAACTGCTGCACGGGCAGGGCTTTGGCGTTAACGCCGCACCAGACCCGGCCCCGGCCCTCGCCCCGGGCCAGACGCTCGCAGGACGCCACGATGTCCCGGCCGATGGCCTTGCCCCGGTATGCGGGCTTGAGGTAGAGATGGAGCAGGTGGAGCGAGGTGTTTTCCATCTTCCACGCAAAATAGCCGATGAGCTGGCTGCCGAGGAAGACGAGGAAGTAGTTCACATCGTTGTCGATGTCCTCCTCGATGGCGTCGGCGCTCTGGAGGCTCTCGACGAGGGCGTCCAGCTGCTTTGCTGGGAAGTAGCGCTTGTAGACCTCGTGCCAGAGCTCACTGGCGAGGTCGGCGGTCATGTGGATGTATTTGGCCTTGGCGACCAGCTTATAATCGGGTTTCATAGTCCTCCTGAAAAGACAGCGCACCGCTGCGCATGATAAAGTTCGGTGGGGGAAAGCGGCTTATAGAGATAGTGTATCACATCCGGCCCCCGGGTGTAAAGCAAAAAGGCTGCCGTACCCCGCAAAGAGTACGGCAGCCTTGATGGCTTTTTCGACGTCCTTGGACGTGATGCGTTTTACAGCGCAGCCTTGAAGTCGTGATGAGTGGAGTTGTAACGGACAACTGCTTCCATCAGGGTGACAGGCCACAGCAGGACCTTGCCAACCATCTCAGCCGGCTTGACGCATACCGTCTCCATGCTGTCGATGCCGAACAGGATCAAACAAGCGATACCGCAGCCCAGAATGTAGTAATACATAGTCAAACCTCCTATATTTTTCTCACAGGCCCGCCGGACGCGGGACCTGAAGCTCGTTGTTGAGGAGCGCTCTTTGCTCCTTGCAAGCTTACTATACACCGGTTTTGAAATAAAGTCAATAGCAAAAAACGTGAAACAAATTAAAGCGTTCTCTGAAATGCTATATCTATCATTAAAGTAAAGCATCAAAGTGAGCTTTGATTTATAAAAATAAAGTCATTGCCCTGAATTGGCCTTGCAGCAACTACAGAACGCCCCGGAACCGGCCCGAAACGAGCCGAAAACGGGGGCGTTGTTCTTGCCGTGGAGACAACGCGGAAAGCGCCCCCGGCGGGCCGTTTTCATAATGTATACAAGTGTGCGCCGACGGCGGAACCCGGGACAGGGGAAATTCCAGCAAAACGGTCAAAATGTATAAAGAAATCGAAAAAGATTATGGAAAACTATTCTTGCTGCCCAAATGAAAATGCGCTATAATAGGGGCAGTAAAATCTACGCTGAAAGGAGATCGCAGTTATGGCAAAGGCATCGCAGGTCGTATTATCGGAAAATGAGTTTTACCTCATCAAGGCCCCCAATGGAAAGGTGCTGGAAGTAAAGAACTTCAACACGGAGAACGGCGCTGCGATCCGTCTGTGGGATTACGCAGGTCATCCATGGCAGCAGTGGAAATTCGTGGATGCCGGCGAAGGCCGCTGGCGCATCCAGAACCGTTTTACCGGGAAAATGATCGACCTTGCCCTCGGCGGCGTGGTGGAGGGCACATGGCTTCATCAGTGGGGACGCACCAGCGGCATGAGCCAGTGCTGGGCGCTGGAACCCACCCGCAATGGCCGCACCCGCATCCGCAACGTGCTGGCCGACAAGTACATCGACCTCGTGGGCATGAACACCTCCAATGGTGCGCAGGCCCAGATCTGGAACTTCGTCTCGGGCGGCAATCAGGAGTGGAACCTTGAGCGCGTGGACGCCACCGCCCAGCAGACCCGGGCCAAGGCAGAGGAAGTGCACGACCCCGAGCCGACGCCCTCCCAGCGCAAGCACCAGAACGACCTCGTCCGCAAGCTGAACAACGCGGGCAAGGGCCGGGCAGGCCGCAAGGCATGAACGCATGAAAACAGCGCCCCGCAGGGGTCATCTGCGGGGCGCTTTGCTGTAACAGTTTGATTCAGAGAAGAGGAAAAACGATGAAGCTTGGAGCCTTTATGGACCCGGAATACCCGATCTTCAGCACGACGCTGTGCTATCTGGAGCGGGACGACGCCTACCTGATGCTCCACCGGGTGAAGAAGGAGGACGACTACAACCACGACAAGTGGATCGGCGTGGGCGGCAAATTCGAGCGGTTCGAAAGCCCGGAGGACTGTCTTCTCCGCGAGGTGAAGGAGGAGACGGGCCTGACCCTGACCCACTGGCGCAGCCGGGGCCTGCTGACCTTCATCTGGGGCAATATGACCGAGTTCATCCACCTCTACACCGCCGACGAGTGGACGGGCGAGATGATGCAGGGCGATGCCTGCCGGGAGGGCGTGCTGGAATGGGTGCCGAAGGAGAAGGTGACGCAGCTGCCCATCTGGGAGGGCGACAAGATCTTCTTCCGGCTGCTGAACGAGGAACGCCCGTGGTTCTCCCTCAAGCTGGTGTACGAAGGGGATACGCTCCGGCAGGCGGTGCTGGACGGAAAACGAGTGGTATGAACAGAAAAAGCCTGCGGCGGCAGGCTTTTTTGCTTGTTCAGTTCAGCTTCAGGTCGCCGTCCTTGATCCAGCCGAGCTTGCGCTCGATCTCACAGAAGAGGACGCTGAGCACGGCGGGCAGGACGAAGCAGATGAGGACGAGGGCGGCCCAGTCCATCGGGGTGATGGCGGCTTTGGTGCCGGCGGCAATGTCGTTGACCCAGCCGGTGTAGACGCCGATCTGGCCCACGAGGCCGCAGGTGCCCATGCCGGAGGAGACGGCTGCGCCGTTCATCTCCATGTGGAAGACGCAGGTGGCCAGAGGGCCGGTGATGGCGCTGGCCAGAGTGGGTGCGATCCAGATGCGGGGGTTCTTCACGATGTTGCCCATCTGGAGCATACTGGTGCCGAGGCCCTGACTGATGAGGCCGCCGACACCGTTTTCCTTATAGCTCATGACGGCGAAGCCGATCATCTGGGCGCAGCAGCCCGCCACAGCGGCACCGCCGGCAAGTCCGGTCAGGCCCAGCGCGGCGCAGATGGCGGCAGAGGAGATGGGCAGAGTCAGTGCGACGCCCACGATGACCGAGACGAGGATGCCCATCAGGAAGGGAGCCTGCTCGGTGGCCCACATGATGAGGGTGCCCACCTGACTTGCTGCGGCACCGATGGGGGCGGCGATGAGCATCGAGAGGCCGACGCCGGAGAAGATGGTCACCAGCGGGGTCACGAGGATGTCGATGCGGGTCTCCTTGCTGACGGTTTTGCCCAGCTCAGCGGCCACGATGGCGATGATGAGGACGGCCAGAGGACCGCCTGCGCCGCCCAGAGCGTTGGAGGAGTAGCCCACCGTCACCAGACTGAACAGCACCAGCGGCGGGCAGTGGAGCGCCCAGCCGATGGCCACAGCCATGGCCGGGCCGCTCATGGCCGTGGCGTAGCCGCCTAAGTCCACCAGCGTCTCAAGCCCGGTCTGCTGGCCCAGCGTCTTGATGATGGTGCCGATGAGCAGGCTGGCGAACAGGCCCTGTGCCATCGCGCCCAGCGCCTCGATGAGGTAGCGCTGGGGGGTGATGACGATGTCCTTGCGTTTTAAGAAATCTTTTACATTTGACATAAAGATCTGCCTTTCCGTCATTACAGTTTCAAAAGGGCAGCAAAAGCTGCATGACCATCATAATACCATACACCTGTCAAGACAGCAAGAGGGAAACGCAAAAATTCTGCTCAAAACCTGTCTTTTTTCTCGTCGGTGCAATAATGAGAGGGTCTGGGCCGTATTTCATACAGAGCATTTTTAGCAGTGGACACCCCCCGCGAGACGCTCCGCAGGACGCACCGAAGGAGATTGACGGGAGCTTGCAGTTGGGTGTATACTATAGGTGTGCAAATAGCACTTCCGGCGGCGAGAGGCCGCGTTAGAATAGAGCTTGGAGGCAGAGCAGGCGGAATGAGACGGAACGATACAGGAACCCCAAAAAAGAAGACGCGCCGCGCGGCGGGCCAGATGGTGGCCTCGGCGGTGATGGCGCTTGCCATCGCAGTGGGCGGCTTTGGCACCACGGCCCTGTTGGCGTCTCAGCCCGCAGGCTTGACGGTGGAGCCGTCGGCCCTGCTGTGGGAGGGCGAGAGCAACGCGGCCCACAGCACAAAGAAAGACGACAAGAAGGAAACTCCCAAGCCGTCAAAGACGGACTCTGCATCCTCGGAGGCGGAGAGCACCGCTGCGTCTGCCGCGCAGCCCGCTGCCCCCAGCCAGAATGAGACGGAAGCGCCTGCCGTGTCGGAGGCTCCGGCTGCCCCCGCAGAGGAAACGGCCGCATCGCCTGCGGCCCCGGAGGCAGCGCCTGCTGACCCCATGATGGGCAGCATCGAGGAGCTGGAGCAGGAGAACAACTTCCCCAGCCTACAGCAGGAGACGGAGGCACTGGCCGCAGAGGACCCCCTGAGCGCACCGGTGGAGCAGGCCGCAGAGGCCCAGCCGGAGGCAGGTGCAGAGACGAACTCCGAGGAGGCTGCCCTGCCGGTGAAGACCGAGGAGGGCACCATCCTGCTGACCCCGGAGGAGATCCGCGCCGCACTGGATGCAGGCACGCTGGACGAGAGCAGCATCGACCCCGCCTGTCTCACGGACGAGAACGGCCTGCTGAGCTGGCTGTGGAACCTGCTTTTCGGCAGGAGCGACAAAGACGACAGCGACAGCGGCAGCAGCACCCCGGCCCCGGTCTATTCCGGCTGGCGCACGGTGGGCGGCAAGACCTATTATTATGACCAGTACACCAACCAGCCCGTGAAGGGCATCCAGTCCATCGACAACAAGCTCTACTACTTCGACGCCAACGGCGTGCAGCAGAATGCCACCTTCGGCATCGATGTCTCGAAATATCAGTCCAGCATCGACTGGGAACAGGTAAAGACGGCGGGCGTCAAGTTCGTCATCATCCGCATCGGCTACCGCGGCTACGGCAGCGGTGCGCTGGTGCTGGACCCCATGTTCGAGCAGCACTTCACCAACGCCCGCAATGCGGGCCTGAAGGTGGGCGTCTACTTCTTCAGTCAGGCCGTCAACGAGGAGGAGGCCCGGGAGGAAGCCATGGGCTGCGCCTACGTCCTGAACGGCCGTAAGCTGGACTACCCCATCTACTTCGATACTGAGGCCTCCGGCGGCAAGAATGGCCGTGCCGACGGTCTGGGCGTCGAGGACCGCACCAAGTGCGCCATCGCTTTCTGCGAGGAGGTCAAGGCGCAGGGCTACAAGCCCGGCGTCTACGCTTCTACTCTGTGGTTCCGCCAGCGGGTGGACCTGAGCCGCCTGACGGGCTACAGCATCTGGAACGCACACTACGGTGTAGCCAGCAGCCCCATCTCCTGCGATATGTGGCAGGGCAGCTGCACCGCCCGCATCCCCGGCTATGGCGGACAGATCGACGTGAACATCAGCTATGTGGGCTGAGGAGGTGCGCATGGACGTCATCCGCCTCATTGCCTCCGACCTTGACGCTACCCTGCTGGACGGCCAGAGCCAGCTCCCGCCGGACTTCGCGGAGACCGTCCGCGCACTGGCAGAGCGGGGCATCCGGTTCGCTGCCGCCAGCGGACGGCCCATCTATACCTTAGAGGAGATGTTTGCGTCCCTGCAGGACGACATCATCTTTGTGGGTGACAACGGCGGTGCCATCTGCTGGAAGGGCGAGAGCCTGTATCTCTCCGAGATGGACGTTGCCGACTGGCACACGCTGGCCGGGCAGGCCCGGAGCGCGGGCCACGCCGCCGTCCTCTGCGGGCTGGAAACGGCCTATGTGGAGGAGCAGTTCCGGCCATACGACAGGGTCTTCAAGAGATTCTACACCAAGGTGGAATATGTCTCCCATCTGGAGGACGTGACCGCCCGGGTGGATAAATTCACCATCTACTTCCCCGAGGGGGATGCCCAGAAGGGCTACGACGCGCTTTATGGCCCGGTCTGGGGCGGGCGCTTCTCGGTGGCGGTGGCCGGTGCAGACTGGGTGGACATCATGAACCCCGGCGTCCACAAGGGCGCGGCTCTGCTTCGGCTGGGGGAGCGTCTGGGCGTCCCGCCCGAGGGCATGATGGCGTTCGGCGACACCTTCAACGACGCGGAGATGCTGAAGGCGGCAAAGTACGGCTTCCTCGTGGAGAACGGCTCGCCCGCCCTCCGGGAGGAGGTGCCCTTCCTCGCGCCGCCCAACACCAGCTCCGGCGTGATGCAGATCCTGCGCCGCGTTCTGGCCCAGAATGGACGGGTCTGTGAATCGGATTTCAGAAGAGCAAAATAGAGAACGGCATCGGAGAAAAGCTCAGATGCCGTTCTTTTTTATTGGTATAAAAGTGCGCCCAGCACCGCCGAGAGCAGGATCATCCCGATGGGCGAAGGGGCTTTGCCCTTCGCTTTCTGCCAGACCAGCCGGACGATGGCCAGAAGTGCAAGGATGCCGATGCCCTGCCACGATGGCGCGGGGGCGTCGGCGGCGGTGGAGATGTCCAGCAGGGTGCTCAGGCCCATCGTGAGGGCAGTGGAGAGGATAAGGGCCACGACGCAGGGCCGGACGCCGGAGAGAAAGGCTTCGACGCCGGCGTACTTGAGTAAGTCGTGGATGAGGGCCGCGATGAGCAGGATGATGAAGAAGGAGGGGAGGATGACGCCCAGTGTGGCGCAGAGCGCCCCCAGCACCCCGCCCTGCGAAGAGCCGATGAAGGTGGCCATGTTGACGGCCAGCGGGCCGGGGGTGGATTCCGACACTGCGATGAAGCTCAGAAACTCGGCCTCGGAGAGCCAGCCATGGAGCAGGACTTTTTCCCGGATGAGGGAGATCATGCCGTAGCCGCCGCCGAAGGAGACGGCACCGATCTCGAAAAAGGTGAGGAACAGCTTCAGGAGCATATCACTTCCCCTCCTTTCTGCGGCCCAAGAGCCACGCGGCCACGCCTGCCGCACCGCTGAGGAGGATGAGCAGAATGGACGAGACACTGATGCCCGCCAGCGAAAGGCTCGTCATCGCCAGAAAGACGGACAGGAGGACGCCGGAAGAAAAGAGGGAGCGGTCGAGCGCCTGCAGCATCCGCACACCGGCCGAGAAGATGAGATAGATGACGCAGACCTGAATGCCTTTGAAGGCGTTGGCAATGACGGTGAGCTGGGTGAACTGCTCAAAAAACAGCGAGATGGCGTAGATGATGAGAAAGGACGGCAGGCAGACGGCCACGGTGGCGGCCGCCGCGCCGGGGACTCCGGCCAGCTTGTAGCCGAGGTAGGTGGCGCTGTTGATGGCCACCGGGCCGGGGGTGGATTCCGCGATGGCGGTCATGTCGAGGAACTCGTCCTTATCCAGCCACCTGCGGCGCTGGATAAATTCCTCTTCCAGCAGGGCGATCATCGCGTAGCCGCCGCCGAAGGTGAACAGGCCGATCTTGAAAAAGGTAAAAAACAGCGTGCCGAGGCTTTGGGCCTTCGGTGCCGGAGCATTGTGTGTCATAGGCAGGGCCTCCTTTTTCCTTATTTTACGCGCGGGCAGAGCCGGCGTCAATAGGGCAGAAAAAGCGGGATTTTGTGCCCGGCGGCTTTACAATCCGGCCAAAAGGCGGTATGCTTTACCCATGAGACTACGATCATTCAGGAGGAAACGATGGACATCCGCCAGCTGCATTATTTTCTGGTCCTCTGCGAGGAGATGAATTACACCCGCGCGGCCCAGCGCCTGTTTTTATCCCGGCAGGCTCTGCGTCAGAGCATCTCTGCCCTCGAAGCCGAGCTGTGCGGGCCGCTCTTTCTCAGCGCCCACCACAAGCTCAGCCTCACCGACCGGGGCGTGAGCTTACAGCGCCATGCTGCGCCGGTGGTGGAGCAGTTCCAGCAGATGCAGGCAGCGCTCCACGCGGAGATCCAGTCGGCCCAGCCGGTGCGTATCGGCATCAGCGTCTCACTGGTGCCGGACTATCTGCCCGGCCTCGAGACCCAGCTGGACAAGTTCCGCCAGCAGTACCCCCACATCGAGATGCGCTTCCGCCTGCTGGACAACGACGCGGTGGCCGAGGGGGTGGAGCAGGGCGAGCTGGACGCGGGCCTCGTGATGGATCTGGGCTGCGCCGCACCGGTGCTGGCCCGCACCACCCTCCGGGCCGACCCGGCCTGCCTGCTGGTGCCGCGGGGCCACCCCTTCTGGGAGAGGGAGAGCGTGCCGCTGACCGAGCTGCGGAACCAGCGGATCCTTCTGCCCAGCCTGCGGCAGGATCTCTTTGCCCCGCTGTGGGAGGCCTGCGCCCGGGCGGGTTTCGCGCCCAACGCCGAGATCGGCCCCAGCTTCTATCAGGCCTACTACCTCGTGCAGGAGCAGCTCTGCACCTGCCTGACCCGGTATGAGCCGGGGGCACGGCGGGAGCTGGATCGGGTGCGGGATGTCCTGCTGGAGGATCTGCCGCCCCTCTGCGTCTCCCTTTTGCAGCGGCGCGACCACACCTCGGCCTACCTCGACCTGCTGCGCGGCTACCTCATGGAGGTGCTGGGCGGCGCAGCCAGCCTGCCGCCCCGGCGCGGACGTCCGGCCAAGCCCTTCTACGACCTGCCCGTCCTGTCCAGCGCGGCATCCAAGCCCGCTGTGGTGCATCCGGCCCCCGGCACAGAATTGCCGTTCGAGGGCGGCCACAACTTCCGCGAGCTGGGCGGCTACGAGGCCGACGAGGGCAAGCACGTCAGGTGGGGGCAGATCTACCGGGGCATCCCGACGTGGAAGCTCACCGGTGAGGCCGACCGGAAGCTGCTGGACTCGCTGGGGCTGCGGCTCATCCTTGACCTGCGCAGCGAGGCGGAGGCCGCCGAAAGCCCTGATTATGTGCCCGACGGTGCACGGCTCGTGCGCATCTGCGGCCTCTGCCTTGAGAACGGCAAGGAGGTGGACTTCTCGCCCGAAGACCGGGAGACCCTGCTGAAGGGGATGCCCGACGAGGGACGCCGGATGGCGGATGCCATGTACGAGCGGATGCTGTTCGGCAACAAGGCCTATAAAGAGCTGTTCCGTGCGCTGGAAGTGGGCGAGACGCCGGTGCTCTTCCACTGTTCGGCGGGAAAAGACCGCACCGGCGTGGCCGCGATGCTCATTCTGCTGGCGCTGGGTGCGTCGGATGAGACCATTACGGAAGATTTCGTGAAGACGAACATCTGGCGCAGGCCGGAGCTGGAAAAAGTCTGGGCCGAGCACGCCGATGAGATCGCCGCCGACCCCTCCCGGAAGGACTTCTACCTCGGCGTTTTTGGTGTCCACCCGGAGTCGGCTCCCTTCGTGCTGGACATCATCCGGCAGCGTTTCGGCAGCGCCGAGGCCTATCTGGAGGCCGAATATGGCCTGACTCCGGCCCGTCTGATGCGTCTGCGCCGGATGTATCTGGAATAAATCAAAAATAATTTCGCCTTTCCGCCTTACTTCTCCTTGACATTGTGCAAAATGTTTCGTAATATAAGAAGTAGTATGGAATCTAAGACGCTGTAGGCGGAGCATTCCGCGACCAGATATTTCAATGGGGCATCATTGGCCCGTTTTTATAAGCACATCTTGTAAATCGAAAAGCTGCACCAGACTCACCGCACAGGAAGATCTTTCTCTGCGTCTGTTCTTGTCTGCCTCTTTTTCGTTGAAAATTTGATTTTTGCTGGCCCGCGTTCGGCCGCACAGCGTCTCCTGCCTGTTAAAGCAAAATTTGACTGTTAAGGAGAGTGAAGAACAATGACCGTAATCGGAGTGATCGCGGCATTGATCGTTGCTGTCGCTGCCGCAGCTGCGGGCTATTTTATTGGTTACAACAACCGTAAGAAGACCGCTGAGGCCCAGATCGGCAGCGCCGAGGCCGAGGCTACCCGGCTGGTGAACGAAGCGATCAAGGCTGCTGACCAGAAGCGCAAGGAAGCGATTTTGGAAGCAAAGGATGAGGCCTTCCGTCTGAAGGCCGAGGTGGATGCCCAGAAGGCAGAGGCCGACAAGGAGATCAAGCAGCGCCGCGCAGAGATCAGCCGTCAGGAGAACCGCATCGACCAGAAGGAAACGGCCCTCGACCGCAAGACCGAGGCACTGGAAAAGCGCGAGGACGAGCTGAAAAAGAAGCACGAGGAAGCTGACGCCCATCTGGCGGAGGTCGATGCCCTGCGCGCCAAGGAGATGGAGCGTCTGGAGACGCTGGCCGGCCTGAGTCAGGAGGACGCCCGCGAGGTGCTGCTGCACAAGGTGGACGAGGAGCTGACCCACGAGAAGGCCATCCGCGTCGCTGCCTACGAGACCGACCTGAAGGAGAACTGCGACGGCATCGCCCGCAATCTCATCGGTCAGGCCATCAGCCGCTGCGCTGCTGACCACTGCAGCGAAACGACCGTCAGCGTCGTCCCGCTGCCCAGCGACGAGATGAAGGGCCGCATCATCGGCCGCGAGGGCCGCAACATCCGCGCCCTTGAGACCGCCACCGGCGTTGACCTCATCATCGACGATACCCCGGAGGCCATTACCCTGTCCTCCTTCGACCAGACCCGCCGTGAGGTGGCCCGCATGACGCTGGAACGCCTCATCGGCGATGGCCGCATCCATCCTGCCCGCATCGAGGAGACGGTGGAAAAGTGCCGCCACGACCTCGAGCTGCAGATGAAGCGGGAGGGCGAGCGCGCTGTCATGGAGCTGGGCATCCATGGCCTGCACCCCGACCTCATCAAGCTCATTGGCCGTCTGAAGTACCGCACCAGCTTTGGTCAGAACGCGCTGACCCACAGCATGGAGGTGGCATGGCTGGCCGGTCTGCTGGCAGGCGAGATGGGCGTGAATGTCACGCTGGCCCGCCGTGCCGGTCTGCTGCATGACATCGGCAAGGCGCTTGACCACGAGATCGAGGGCAGCCATGTCCAGATCGGCGTGGACATCTGCCGCAAGTACAAGGAAAACACCCAGGTCATCCATGCCATCGAGGCCCACCATGGCGATGTGGAGCCGAAGACGCCGCTGGCCTTCATCATTCAGGCCTGCGACGCCATCAGCGCCGCCCGCCCGGGTGCCCGCCGCGAGAACGTCGAGAGCTATGTGAAGCGTCTGGAGAATCTGGAGGAGATCTCCTCCAGCTTCGAGGGCGTCGAGCAGGCGTTTGCCGTGCAGGCCGGCCGCGAGGTCCGCATCATGGTCAAGCCCGACGTCATCAGCGACGATCAGGTCATCCTGCTGGCCCGCTCCATCGCAAAGAAGATCGAAGATACGCTGGATTATCCCGGCCAGATCAAGGTCAATGTCATCCGCGAGAGCCGTGCTGTCGAGTACGCAAAGTAAAAGAACGAAAAACTACAAGAGCCGCTGTGCGTGTGCACGGCGGCTCTTTTTGCATCTGGTTCAAAGTTTTTTCATAAGTTGCTTGACAACCGGAACGGGATGTAGTATACTCCACAGCAACCGAACAAACATACATACAAAGTAGGTTTGTGCTAAATGGGAGGAACACCATGAGAGAGCGAATGTGTTGACAGACAAAAACGACATCACACTCAGAAAATAAAGGAGCATCCGTTTTATGTCTGTAGAAATTTTGGATCTGGCCGCACTGGCCCTGACTGCTGTATTTTTTGCCCTGCTGTATTATCTGCACAAGAAAAAGCACGTGGACTTCGGCGTGCGCACCATTCTGGCGGTGGGCCTCGGCCTCATCGTGGGCCTCGCGTTCAAGGGCCATCACGTCTATGTGGCCGCTGTGGGCACGGTCTATGCCCACGTCGTCTCGGCGGTGGTCATCCCGCTGCTGATCTTCAGCATCATTTCCAGCATCACCAATCTGGGCAACTCCGTTCGTCTGAAAAACATCGGCCTCAAGACCGTTTTCTTCCTCGTCCTGAACACCTTCTTCGCCAGCCTCATCACTCTGGTCGCCGGGGTGGCCACCAACATCGGCCACGGCGTCCAGTATGAGCTGGCCACCGACTACACCGCCAAGGAAGTGCCCACCTTCGTGGACACCGTCATCAGCCTCTTTCCCCAGAACCTCGCTTCGCACTGGGCCAACGGCGAGGTGGTGCCCATCGTGGTCTTTTCCATTCTGGTGGCCATCAGCTACAACAAGCTGGTGGTCAAGAAGCCCGAGGAGGTCGCCCCCTTCAAGAAGTTCATCGACGCCGGCGACCTTGTGATGGGCCGTGTGGTCAGCTACGTCATCTCCTTTACCCCCTATGCCGTCCTGTCCCTCATCGCCCGCGCCGTCAGCCGCTCTTCTCCGGCTGACCTCATCCCGCTGCTGAGTGTTCTGGTGCTGGCCTATATCCTCTGCGCGATCCAGCTCTTTGTGGTGGAAGGCGCACTCGTCAAGCTGGTCGGAAAGCTGGATCCTGTCCGCTTCTTCAAGGGCATCTGGCCCGCAGCCACCGTGGCCTTTACCTCTCAGAGCAGCGTGGGCACCATCCCTGTCACCGTCAACCAGCTGACCAAGAAGCTGGGCGTCAATGAGGATGTCGCCGCCTTTGGCGCAAGTCTGGGCGCAAACCTCGGTATGCCGGGCTGCGCTGGCATCTGGCCCACCCTGCTGGCGGTCTTCACCATCCATCTGCTGGGCATTGAATACACCCCGGTGCAGTACGCTTTCCTTGTCGTGCTGGCTGTGGTCGTCTCCATCGGCACCGTCGGCGTGCCCGGTACGGCTACCATCACCGCCACGGCCCTCTTTGCCGCCGCCGGTCTGCCGGTGGAAGCCATCATCCTGCTTTCCCCCATTTCCAGCATCGTTGATATGGCGCGTACCGCCACCAACGTCGTCGGCGCTGCGGCCGCTACCACTCTTGTGGCCGCCACCGAAGGTCAGCTGGATGAGGCTGTGTACAATGGCGAGGCCGAAGTGCCTGCCGCTGAGGCAGTCTGAGCATTTTCCAAATATAGCAGTTTGCGTTTTTAATGCACAAGCAACATCCGCAAACTGCATATCGCAAAGCGGCCGTTTTGATAGGCACTATTTTTGAAAATTGCGATAAAATAAAGTCTGGGCCGCCCGCCGCACCAAAAGTGTGGCGGGCGGTTTTCTTTACAAAAGAAAGAGGAATGGCTGAAGTGTACATGACAAGAGGACAGATGACGCTCGTTTCATCTGAACTGTGCTCTGAGTGAGTACAGTTCAAGAGAAAAACTATACAAAATTCAAATCGAAATTTCGGTATATTGTTGGTCAAACCACAGAAATCGTCCTTTGGGAGATGTAAATTTGGAAAAAAACCTTTTCTTTCGGCGGAAGACGCGGTATAATGCGGCCAAGGCACAAGGGTGTGCGAAAGGCTCCAGAGGGGGAGCGGAACACCTTGTGCATTTTTTTGAAACAGTCGCTTTAATGGATTAAAGCGGTGTTAGAGAGGGGAAAAGATATTATGAGATTCGATCGTCGTATTTCGCGCCGCAGCTTTCTGGCAGCAGCAGGCGTGTCCGCAGCAGCTCTGGCCCTGACGGCCTGCGGCGGCTCCAGCTCTACGGCAGCTTCCACGGCTGCCTCCACCGGTGCTTCCAGCGCAGCTGGCACTGCCGCAGGCGGCACCATGAACATTATGCTGGAGACCGAAGTCCAGTCTCTGGACCCGCAGATCGCCACCGACGGCACCTCTTTTGAGGTCATCGCAGACTACACCGACGGTCTGATGCAGATGGATACCGACGGCGCAGCGGTCCCGGCCATTGCCGAGAGCTACGACATCAGCGAGGACGGCAAGACCTATACCTTCCACCTGCGCGATGCAAAGTGGTCCAACGGCGACGCCGTCACCGCAGCCGACTTTGTGTTCGGCTGGCAGCGGGCGGTTGACCCTGCCAACGCTTCCGAGTATTCCTATATGCTGTCTGACATCGGTCAGGTGGTCAATGCGGCGGACATCATCGCAGGCAACAAACCCGTCACCGATCTGGGCGTGACCGCAGTGGATGACAAGACCCTCGAGGTCCAGCTGAACGTCCCGGTCAGCTACTTCCTGAGCCTGATGTACTTCCCCACCTTCTACCCGGTCAACGAGGCCTTCTTCAACACCTGCGCGGACACCTTCGGTACCAGCCCCGACACGGTGCTGTCCAATGGTGCTTTCATCCTGACCGACTATCAGCCCGCTGCTACCGCATTCGAGATGGTCAAGAACACCGACTATTACGATGCCGACAGCATCGCGCTGGATGGCCTGTCCTATCAGGTCATCAAGGACAGCCAGCAGGCTCTGATGAGCTATCAGACCGGTACTCTAGACATCACCCTGCTGAATGGTGAGCAGGTCGATCAGGTCAAGGACGATCCCGAGTTCATCAGCGTGGGCGCTGGCTATCTGTGGTACATCAGCCCCAACATCAACAGTGTGCCTGAGCTGGCAAACGAGAATCTGCGCAAGGCCCTTACCTTCGCTCTGGACCGCGACGCCATCACCGGCGACGTCCTGAAGGATGGCTCCGCCCCCTGCTACACCGCCGTTCCTCCTCAGTTCGCAACCGGCCCGGACGGCAGCGACTTCAGCGCTGACCAGACCAAGTATGCGGATTACTGCGCATTCGATGCAGCCAAGGCTGCTGAGTACTACGAGACTGCAAAGAGCGAGCTGGGCAAGGACAGCTTCTCCTTCGACATGGTCGTTGACGCCGACGATGCACCTCAGAAGGTGGCACAGGTCGTCAAGGAGCAGCTGGAGACCACTCTGCCCGGCCTGACGGTAAACCTGACCGTCGAGCCGAAGAAGCAGCGCGTGCAGGATATGCAGGACGGCAACTTCCAGCTGGGCCTGACCCGCTGGGGTCCCGACTACGCCGACCCCATGACCTATCTGGGTATGTGGGTCACTGGCAACTCCAACAACTACGGTCTGTGGAGCGACGCCGAGTATGACTCCATCATTGAGGAGTGCACCACCGGCGACCTCTGCACCGACCCCGAGGGCCGCTGGGCCGCTCTGTACGATGCAGAAGCCATCGTTCTGGAGCAGGCCGTCATCTTCCCGCTGTACGGCCAGTGCAACGCCGAGATGGTCTCTTCTGCCGTTACCGGCGTAGAGTTCCACCCTGTGGCACTGAACCGCGTGTACAAGCGCACCGTGAAGAACGCTTAAATAAGAATCGCTGAACCAAGGCCGCACAGTGGCCCGCAAAAGCCACTGTGCGCCTTTTTGGCATTGTACCTGTCCGCAGCGGGCGCACGACTGACCGCCGCTGCGGCCGCAAAAGGGGGTTCACCTGACGTGAAAAAATATACGCTCAAGCGTGTCCTCACCTCGCTGTTTACGCTGCTGGCCATCCTGCTGGTGCTGTTCATCCTGATGCAGCTGATGCCCGGCTCGCCGTTCAACGACGAAAAGCTGACAGCCGATATGAGAGCCGCGCTCTACGCAAAATACGGCCTTGACCAGCCGATCTATGTCCAGTTCTTTCGCTATGTAGGCAATATGCTTCGGGGCGACTTCGGCGTAAGCTACAACATTTCAAAGAACACGCCCATCTCCCAGCTCATCCAGTCCCGTCTGCCCATCTCCATCCAGATCGGCGGCATGGCGGTCACGCTGGGCGCTCTGGTGGGCCTCGTACTGGGCATCATCGCCGCCCTCAAGAGGGACACCATCTTTGACACCATCGCCACCATCATCTCGGTCATCGGCGTGTCGGTGCCGTCCTACGTCTTCGCACTGGCCCTGAGCTACACCTTCGGCTTCCGGCTCCGCTGGCTCCCGATGCTGTTCTCAGCCAAGGACATCTTTGGCTCCAGCGTTCTGCCCAGCGTGTCGTTGTCCATGTTCACGATGGCCTCCATCGCCCGCTTTACCCGAAGCGAGATGATCGAGGTGCTGGACTCCGACTATATGCTGCTGGCCGAGAGCAAGGGCATTTCTGGCCCGGCGCTCATCTTCCGCCACGCCCTGCGCAACGCCCTCATCCCCATCATCACCGTGCTGGCGCCCCTCATTGTGGACCTGATGACCGGCTCGCTGGTGGTCGAGAAGATCTTTGCCATCCCCGGCGTGGGCAGCCTGTTGGTGACGGCCATCCAGTCCAACGATTACAACGTGGTCATTGGTCTGAGCTTCATCTACAGTGCCATGTACATTGGCATCATGCTGGTCGTTGATTTGCTGTACGGCATCATCGACCCGCGCATCCGTCTGGCAAAGGGGGACGACTGATATGGCAGAAAAAGCGATCCGACTGGGCGGCGAAAGCACCGCCGCAGCCATCACTCAGGCCGTGCAGGAGCTATACCCGGAGCACAGCTTCACCGCCGAAGAGTTTGCCCGGAAAGATAACGCCGCCGAGATCGCGGTGGATACCAACTTTGCGGCCCAGAGCTTCTGGAAAGATGTCCGCATCCGCTTCTTCCGCAAGAAGAGCGCTGTGCTGGGCCTGATCATGATCTTCGTCATCCTGCTGTTGGCCATCTTTGGCCCGGGCATGAATGACTACACCTACTCCGGCCAGGATCTGAGCCAGAAAAACTTCGCGCCCCGCGTGCCCGGCATCGAGCAGTTCGGCATTCTGGACGGCAGCGAGAAGATGAGCACCACCACCGGCACGAAGATCGTCAACAACTATGTCGAAAAAGGCAAGGATGACGTCTACTACTGGTTCGGAAGCGACCTGTATGGTCGCGACATCTGGACCCGTACTTGGGAAGGTGCCCGCGTCTCCCTCATCATCGCCGTGGCCGCTGCGGTCATTGACATGGTCATCGGCATGAGCTACGGCCTTGTCTCGGGCTATTTCGGCGGCAAGGTGGATATGCTGATGCAGCGCTTCCTCGAGATCGCCAACGGCATCCCCCGTCTGGTCATCGTCACGCTGCTGCTTCTGGTGCTGCAGCCCGGCATGGTGACCATCATCTTTGCCCTGATGCTCACCGAGTGGGTGGGCATGAGCCGGATCGCCCGCGCTGAGATGCTCAAGCTGAAGGATCAGGAGTTCGTTCTGGCCTCCCGCACGCTGGGCGCAGGCAGCTTCTTCATCATCTTCAAGGAAGTGCTGCCCAACATCATCGGACCCATCATCACGCAGGTCATGTTCAGCATCCCGACGGCCATCTTTACCGAGGCCTTCCTTTCCTTTGTGGGTCTGGGCATCCCGGTGCCCCAGTGCTCGCTGGGTTCCCTCATCAGTGAGCTGTACAACAGCTTCACCACCCATCCCTATCAGATCATCCCACCCATCGTGGTCATGAGCCTGCTGATGCTCAGCTTCAACCTGCTGGCCGACGGCCTGCGCGAGGCACTTGACCCCAAGATGAAGAGTATGTAAGGAGGCGCACAGCATGCCTGATGCAAAAAGAGAACAGGTCTTGTCGGTGCGAGACCTTGATATTACCTTTAAGACCACCGCCGGCCCCGTCCACGCCATCCGGGGCGTGAACATCGACCTCTACAAGGGCGAGACGGTGGCGCTGGTGGGCGAGTCCGGCTCTGGCAAGTCCGTCACCATGAAGGCGGCTATGGGTATCCTCGCCCAGAACGCCAAGGTGAACAGCGGCAGCATCCAGTTCAGCTACCACCACGCCGACGGCAGCCCGGAGACGGTTGACCTGCTGCAGAAGGACAAGAAGTGGATCCGCCGCCACATCAACGGCAAGCGGATCGCCATGGTCTTTCAGGACCCCATGACCAGCCTTGACCCCACCATGACCATCGGCAAGCAGATCATGGAGGGGATGCTCTGGCACTTCAAGATGCCCAAGGCCGAGGCCTATAAGAAGGCCCTCAAGCTGCTGGAAGAGGTGGGCATCACCGACGCTGAAAAGCGGATGAAGAGCTACCCCCACCAGCTGTCCGGCGGTATGCGGCAGCGCGTGGTCATCGCCATCGCGCTGTCCTGCGACCCCGACCTGCTCATCTGCGACGAGCCGACCACCGCACTGGATGTGACCATTCAGGCGAAGATTTTGGAGCTTATCCGCAGCATCCAGAAGGAGCGCGGCATCTCGGTCATCTACATCACCCACGACCTCGGCGTCGTGGCAAAGGTGGCCGACTATGTCGATGTCATGTATGCGGGCAAGATCGTCGAGACCGGCACCATTGATGAGATCTTCTACGACCCCCGCCACCCCTACACATGGGGCCTGCTGTCGGCCATGCCCGACCTTGACACGGCTGACGAGCGGCTCTACACCATCCCCGGATCGCCGCCGAACCTGCTGCACGAAAAGGCCGGCGACGCCTTTGCACCCCGCAACAAGTACGCACTGAAGATCGACGACGAGATCGACCCGCCCATGTTCAAGATCAGCGACACCCACTTTGCAGCGACTTGGCTGCTGGACCCCCGTGCCCCCAAGGTGGAGATGCCGCCGGAGCTGAAGGAACGTGTGGCCCGGATGCGCGCAGAAGCAAAAAAGATCGAGGAGGCGGAGTAAATGGCAGCACAAAGCGCTACCCCTCTGCTGAAGGTCGAGGGGCTGAAGCAGTATTTCAAGGTGAACAAAAACTTCACGGTCAAGGCCGTGGACGATGTCAGCTTTGAGATCTATCCCGGCGAGACCTATGGTTTGGTGGGCGAGTCCGGCTCGGGCAAATCCACCATCGGCCGGAGCATCATCCGGCTGTATGACCCCACCGCAGGCAGGATCACATTCGATGGGCAGGACATCAGCGGCCATCTGAGCCACGCCCAGAACAACACCCTGCGCACCCAGATGCAGATGATCTTCCAGGACCCGATGGCATCCCTGAACCCCCGCAAGAAGGTGGAGGACATCATCGGCGAGGGTCTGGACATCCACCATATGTACAAGACGCAGGCCGAGCGCCGCGAGAAGGTGGAGAAGATTCTGGCGAAGGTGGGCCTTGCACCGGAACACGCCGAGCGCTACCCCCACCAGTTCTCCGGCGGCCAGCGTCAGCGCGTCGGCATTGCCCGCGCCCTCATCATGAATCCGAAGCTCATCATCGCCGACGAGTGCATCTCGGCGCTGGACGTGTCGATTCAGGCGCAGGTCGTCAACCTGATGAAGGACATCCAGCAGGAGACGGGCACGGCCTATCTGTTCATCGCTCACGACCTGTCGATGGTCAAGTACATCTCCGACCGCATCGGCGTGCTCCATCTGGGCCACCTGCTGGAAACGGGCACAACGGAGGAGATCTTTGCAAATCCCATCCACCCCTATACCCGCAGCCTGTTGTCGGCCATCCCGCTGCCGAACCCGGTGGTGGAGAAGCGCCGGGTGGCCGAGACCTACGACTACGCCACCTCCGGCATCGACTATTCCAAGGGCACCAGCCACTATGTGGAGGGCAGCCATTACGTCAAGTGTACGGATGAAGAATTTGCCAAATGGTGCAAATAAGACCGTTCAGCTCCCCTCCGGGGGAGCTTTTTTGCGCTCCGGCTACCTTATATATAATAGCGCTGCAAAATGTTTCGTGGCGGGACGTTGTATTCCGGGGGTAAATCTGGTATCATATAAAAATACGACCCGGAAAGTGCGGGCCGATGAATATGCGTTATGGGATACGGCGCACGCTGCGCCCGGTTTTGGAGGAGTACTATGATAATCCCCGGCATTCTGTTCGTTCTGGGTCTGCTCTGCCTCATCAAGGGCGGCGACTGGTTCGTGGACGGCGCATCGGCGCTGGCCCGCCGGTTCCACCTGCCGGAGCTGCTCATCGGCGCAACGGTGGTGTCCATCGGCACCACCCTGCCTGAGGTGATGGTGTCCACCATCTCAGCCGTGTCCGGCCATGGCGAGATCGCCTACGGCAACGCCATCGGCTCGGTCATCTGCAATGCGGCCCTCATCGCGGCCATCACGGTGGCCGTGCGGCCCGCCAAGGTGGACCCCAAGACCCTGCGGGTGCCAGTGGCGTTTTTCTTCGCGGCGGCGGCCGTCTACTGCTTCGCCGCTTACGGGATGGGCCGCTTCACCCGGCCTTTGGGTCTGCTGATGCTGGCAATGTTCGCGGCCTATATGGTGGCGAATGTCTGGCAGATGAAAAATGCCCCGGCAGAGCCGGAGCACGAAGAAGAGCTGATGAGCCTTGGGCGGATCGTTCTGCGGCTGGTGGTGGGCGCGACCCTCATCGCGCTGGGTGCGAACCTGCTGGTGGACAACGGCACTATCATTGCACAGGCGCTGGGCGTGCCCGAATCGGTCATTGCACTCACCTTCGTGGCGCTGGGCACTTCGCTGCCCGAGCTGGTCACGGCCATCACCTCGCTGATGAAGGGCCACAGCGACCTCTCGCTGGGCAACATCGTGGGCGCGAACGTCTTCAATCTCGTGCTGGTCAGCGGCGTGTCGGTGGCGCTGGCACCGTTTGATATTCCGCAGAGCGCGACTCTGTTCGGCATCAACTCGAGCCTCGTGCTCGAACTGCCCGTGATGCTGCTGGTGATGATCCTGCTGACCATCCCGGCGCTGGTGCGCGGCAGACTCTCCCGCGTGCAGGGCGTGGCGCTGCTCTGCATCTATGCCGCGTTCTGCGCGGTGCAGTTCACGCTGTGAGGCTTGACAATCTGCGTGCTGACGTCTATAATAAAGATAAAGAAAGGCGCTGCCCATACAGTGGTCAGCTTCCTCCTTCAGCAACACATTTTACGAGAAAATATGACCGCCAGAGTGTAGGAGCTATGGGCGGTCATTTTTCTTGCCATTTTATTTTTTTGAATCGTGTTTTGCCCGAGGCTTGTCCCGAAAGACGTCCCTCGAAATCATCCATGTCACATTGATGACACCGATGACGACTGTAGCCAAAAGGTTCAGTGCGGAAAAAACAATATTCAGAATATCCATAATGGACTCCTCCTTCAAGTAGCGGATGTGTAACATTCGAACCATCAGGAGGATGACAAAAAATTGAACTTCCTCCTGACGCGGCACAATGTGATACGAAGGAGGGAAGCATGACCGCTGCACTTGCAGAACAGCGCCTTTCTTACCGATAAGGATACCATAAAATTGGACAGAAAGCAATCTCTTTCCCTATTGACAAACGGAGATGACATTTTATAACAACCGGAGAAAATGCCCGCTTGAGCAAGTAAAAGATGAAGCCAGCCGCAGAACGGAAAACTGCGGCTGGCTTCTTGTTTTTATCAGGAAGTAAAGACGGCAATCACGAAGGTCTGTCCGCCGATGGTGCCGACGGCAAAACTGACCTGACAGCAATCGATATTGGAAGAAATATCAGGCAGGACGAGGAATTTCCGATTTTTGAGCAGTGTCTGGGCAGCGGATGAGAGAAGGGCATCATCCGATAAGTCGGAGTCCAGCGCGGCGTAGCTGACCTTGCACGGCCTTGCGGACAGGGAAGGATAGCTGGCCAGCAAGCCGTCGGCGCAATGCACCGGGCTGGTATCACCCGTACTGTCGGAGAGGAGCGAGGCCACCTTGCTGGCGTCGTCGGCGCAGACTTTTTGAAGATAGGCAAGGACAGCCTCGGCGGCAGAGTCATTGCCATAGATAAAGTGGCTGGAATCGCTGTTGTCAAAGTGGGTGTAATAATGTTTATTCAGGGCGGCGAGAAGCTGAGTTTTGCCCTGCGTGCTGTCTTTTGTGGAAATGTCCGGCAGGACGAACACCCCGCCGCCGACCTGACAGCCGCAAAGCAGGAGTGTAAGGCCCAGAATGAGCGTAAGGATGGCAGTGCGGCGGTTTGTGCATCGTGTCATGGCAGAACCCTCCCGTCTGCGCAGTCCGTCTGTTTATCGCAAGTCAAGAAATTAGTGCAACATTTAAACAGCATATTTGCGATATGCAATTCAACGCTGTTGCTGTTGCATTAAAAAGTT
>OHTV01000212.1_pt1 | contig 37843 bp, 31 predicted proteins | sample 1579041 | NCBI WGS metagenome assembly OHTV01 (sample SAMEA3879583, study PRJEB24766) | human gut metagenome | biome: human-associated habitat; feature: feces | place: USA | collected 1985/1987
AACTCCAAAGGCTTGCGGAGATAAAACAGGCAGGAAGAAAACCCTTAACCATACGGCGGGAAAGGGTTAGAGATATGGATAAGATCTTTTAAGGATGAAGCTGACTACAAGGCTACGCATTCCTTACGTAGGGAGGAAAAATCCCCAGACAGCCTTCTTTTAAAAAAAGCGAAACAGCATATGGGCAGGAAGATATACATCTGACTACATGTATGGTATATAGCAACAAGTCTAAATGCTAAAGTGAGGGCATATATGCAATCCCAATTCTTACTTTTGCCTGCCATACAAACCATACATAAAATTACGAACGCTCGTACAGGGTATCACAAACAATCGCATGAAATAAAATCCCCACTAAATTTCTGCTGACCCCAAAGCCGGACAAGCCCTCATTTCAGCAGGCTGAAGGATTTATATCCGGATGAAGGAAATAAAGTGAAAATGGTTCATTATAACCAACTGATTAACAATAAATTAGCTTAAAATGAAGGATTTGAAGGAAAAAAAACAGGTTATAGAGCCAAATCTTCTCTATAACCTGCATATACTCAAATCACCTTGAAACATTCAGAGAGTGATATCTTTCATTATCTTTTCTAATGCTCCGGCATTATGGTTCACATAATTTCCGGCAGCTTTCCCTGCTTGTTGCAAATAAGCCTCATCCGACAGGAATTTGTCCATCAACCGTTTAAAATCATCATAACCGGTTACTTCAAAACCGCCTTTCTGCTCCAACAAATGTTGCGCCTCGCGGAATTTCTTGTTGTTAGGTCCGAATATCACAGGAATACCATATACAGCCGCTTCCAGCACATTATGAATTCCAACTCCAAAGCCACCTCCAATATACGAAATCTCACCATATCGGTAAATGGAGGACAGCAGTCCGTAACAGTCGATAATCAAACAATCGGCCTGTGTCACATTTTCTTCCGTAGCCTCGGTATAGCGGATGCACGGACGTTTCACCTTATCTAAAATCTCCTTCAAATGACTGTCGCTCACCACATGAGGAGCAATAACCAGCTTCATCTCAGGATGCTCATTGAAATACTTGATAAAAATATCCTCATCCGGTCCCCATGAGCTGCCTGCAACAAAAGTCAACGAATCACCTTTGAACTTCTCCACCAGCGGAAGCTGCTTGGCTTGATGGCAGATATCCAGCACGCGGTCAAAACGAGTATCGCCCACAACTGTCACATCGGTCACGCCAATTGTCGCCAGCAATTCTTTGGAAACTTCGTTCTGTACAAACAAATGAGCAAAAGTCCTCAGCACCTCACTATATCTCTTCCCATACCAACGGAAAAAAATCTGATTGGGACGGAAAATGGAAGATACGCTATAGGTGGGAATACCTCTCCTATGCAACTCATTCAAGTAATTCTGCCAAAATTCGTACTTGATAAAAAACACCATACAGGGATTAGCCAATTCTACAAACCGACGGACATTACGCGGAGTGTCGAAAGGCAGATAGCAGACAAGGTCTGCCCCCTGGTAGTTCTTTCTCACTTCATACCCTGAGGGAGAAAAGAAAGTCTGCAATATTTTATATTCGGGATGCTCCTTACGGATACGTTCTATCAAAGGGCGTCCCTGTTCGAACTCCCCCAATGAAGCTGCATGAAACCAAATATAACGGGCATTTTTGTCTATCTTGTTACGCAAGATATCAAATACTTCCCGGTGTCCTTTCACCATTTTGGCGGGCTTGGCGCTGAACAGGCCGGCAACCTTCACCCCGAATAGATAAATATAGATGACTAGGTTATAAATCATAACTACCGGCTATTACTTGAGCACTTCCACAGCCCGACGAATGCGTCGCAATGTTTCTTCTTTCCCTAAAACGGCTGAAATATCAAACATATGCGGGCCTTTACCTTCGCCTACCAAGGTTAAACGGAAAGCATTCATTATATTACCCAAGTGATAACCTTTATCTTCTATCCATTTCATGACCACAGCCTCCTGATTCTCCAGCGAGAAGTCGTCCAAGGCCTCCAATACGTCCGCCAACTCCAGCATACGTTCGGGAGAGTCCTCTTTCCAACGTTTTTTACGGGTCTTCTCATCATATTCCGTAGGAGCGACGAAGAAGAATTTGCAAGTTTCCCACAAATCCTTGATAAAACTTACACGATCTTTCATCAAGCCTACCACGGTCACCACTTTATCCATAGGAGCTTCAATGCCATGCTCTTTCAAGATCGGCATGAAAAGCCCGGCTACTTCCTCATTGCTTTTCTTCAATATATATTCATGGTTAAACCATTTTCCTTTTTCAAAGTCGAATTTTGCCCCAGCTTTGCTGCAACGGTGCAGGTCAAAAAGCTTCACCAGTTCATCCAAGGACATCAGTTCCTGGTCATTTCCCGGATTCCATCCCAACAGGGCAAGGAAATTGATAACAGCTTCGGGCAGGTAACCCGACTCACGATAACCGGAAGACACCTCACCGGTCTTGGGATCGTGCCATTCCAACGGGAAAACAGGGAAGCCAAGACGGTCACCATCACGCTTGCTCAGTTTACCGTTACCATCCGGTTTCAACAACAAGGGAAGATGTGCGAACTCGGGCATGGTATCCGCCCAGCCGAAAGCCCGGTACAGCAGGACATGCAACGGAGCGGAAGGCAACCATTCCTCACCACGGATTACATGGGAAACTTCCATCAAATGGTCGTCCACAATGTTTGCCAAATGATAAGTAGGCAGTTCATCCGCCGATTTATATAAAACTTTATCATCCAAAATGGAAGAATTGATCACTACCTCGCCACGGATAATATCATGTACGTGTACATCTTCATTCGGTTCAATCTTGAAACGTACCACATATTGCTTCCCATCGGCAATCAGTGCATCCACTTCTTCTTTCGGCAGAGTCAAAGAGTTACGCATAGACATACGGGTAGAAGCATCGTACTGGAAATTAGAGATTTCCTGACGTTTGGCGTCCAACTCCGCCGGAGTATCGAAAGCAATATACGCCTTACCGCTGTCAAGCAACACCTGTACATATTTCTTATAAATATCACGACGTTCAGACTGACGGTAGGGGCCGTAGTTACCACCAAAGCTGACTCCTTCGTCGAAGTTTATCCCCAACCACTTAAACGACTCAATGATATATTCTTCCGCACCCGGAACAAAGCGATTTGAGTCGGTATCTTCTATACGGAAAATTAAATCTCCACCATGCTGGCGAGCAAACAGATAGTTATACAAGGCTGTGCGCACACCGCCGATATGCAACGCTCCCGTCGGGCTCGGAGCAAAACGAACTCTTACTTTTCTTTCTGACATTGTTGTTTTATATAAAATACGCCGCAAAATTAATCTAAATTTCCCGATTTTTTCGTATTTTGCGCGCAAAAATATACGATTATGAGAAGTTTCAAGACCAACCAACGGTTTTCATATAAAAATTTGATTTATAAAAGCCTTATTTTCATTGCCACAGTATCAGTGATAGTCTACTTTTTACCCAATGAAGGAAAGTTCAACTATCAATTTGATATAAACAAGCCTTGGAAATACGGACTGTTACAGGCATCATTTGATTTTCCGATTTACAAAAACGACATACAAGTACAAAAGGAACAGGACAGCATCCTAGCAGACTATCAACCTTATTTCCAGATAGACAAGGAAGCCGAAAAAAATGTCCTTTCCAAATTAAGGGAGGATTACAACAAGACCTTACGCCATTCACTGCCGGGCACGGACTATGTACGTTATATTGAACGCACATTAAAGGCACTGTATGAGGACGGAATCATTGCCGGAAATGACTTGAAGCGTATGGAGGAAGACAGTATCATTGCCATACGGCTGGTAGACAAGAATGTAGCTACGAGCCGTTTTATCGACCAATTGTACACCGTGAAGGAAGCCTATGAATATTTGCTGAATGCGGATACCACCCACTACAAAAAGAAGATATTACAACAATGTAATCTGAATGATTACATTACACCTAATCTGGTTTATGATGAAGAAAAGTCCGAGGCGGCGCAAAAAGACCTGCTCTCTAATATTTCATGGGCAAACGGCTTTGTGCTGAACGGACAAAAGATTATTGACCGTGGAGAAATTGTTGATGAGCAGACTTACAACATATTGGAATCCTTACGCAAGGAATGGGAAAAACGTAGCGACTCGGTACAAGAGAAAAGACTGACATTGGCCGGACAAATATTATATGTAGGAATCTTCCTGTTCTGCTTCATGGCCTATCTGGAGTTGTTCCGGGCAGATTATTATGAACGGAAAGGAACACTCACCCTGCTATTTGCGCTGATTGTGTTCTTCCCCGTCCTGTCTTCCATTATGGTGGAACAGAACTTGTCAAGTATTTACGTGGTTCCATTTGCCATGATTCCGATTATAGTCCGTGTTTTCCTTGACTCAAGAACGGCATTCATGGCACATGTCACTATCATTTTGCTTTGCTCCATCACTTTACGTTTTCCACATGAGTTTATCTTGTTACAGGTAGTGGCAGGAATGGTGGCGATCTATAGTTTGAGAGAATTGTCCCAACGGTCGCAATTGTTACGGACGGCTTTGGTTGTATTTATCAGTTACGCTTTATTATATTTTGCTTTCGAGCTGATTCATGAAGATGATTTGACCAAGCTGAATACGCGCATGTACATCTATTTTATGATCAACGGTATCTTACTGCTGTTCGCTTATCCGTTACTGTTCCTTTTGGAGAAAATATTCGGTTTTACTTCAGATGTGACTTTGGTGGAACTGTCAAATATCAACAATAGCTTGCTTCGGGAAATGTCCGAAGTAGCTCCGGGCACTTTCCAACACTCATTGCAGATGGCAAACCTGGCTGCTGCGGCGGCAAACAAGATTGGAGGTAAAAGCCAGCTGGTGCGTACGGGAGCATTATATCATGACATCGGTAAAATGGTGAATCCGGCTTTTTTCACAGAAAACCAGTCGGGAGTCAACCCGCACAAGAGTTTAAGTTATGAACAAAGCGCCCAGGTTATCATCAGTCATATCACCGACGGGCTGAAACTGGCGGAAAAGCATAATCTGCCCAAAGTGATCAAAGACTTTATCAGTACCCATCATGGACGGGGACTGACGAAGTATTTCTACATTTCATATAAAAACGAACATCCTGACGAAGAAGTGGATCAGGAAAAGTTCCGCTACCCCGGTCCGAACCCGTTCACCAAGGAACAGGCCGTCCTGATGATGGCCGACTCTGTAGAAGCGGCTTCACGCAGCCTGCCGGAGTACACGGAAGAAAGCATCAGCACACTGGTAGATAAGATTATTGACACACAGGTATCTGAGGGGTATTTCAAAGAATGCCCTATTACGTTCAAGGATATAGCAACAGTCAAAGCACTGTTTAAAGAAAAGCTGAAAACGATGTATCACACCCGAATCAGTTACCCGGAACTAAGGAAGTAAGCAATCCTGCACAAGCATCTTCCAGTATATCAAGCACGTTCTCGAACCCTTGCGCACCGCCATAGTAAGGGTCGGGAACATAGTCTGCCACTTTGGTGCGGCAATAATCCGTCATACGATGGATTTTCTTTTCCGTTTCCAGATCGGGAGCACGCTCCATCAGGTCCTCTATATTACGGTCGTCCATGCCGATGATCATATCAAAATGATAGAAATCCTCCGTACAGACAGGACGGGAACGATGGGTCAGATTGTAACCGCGGCGGGAAGCATGCATCCGCATACGGCTGTCGGGCAATTCCCCTCTATGATAACTCAGGATTCCGGCAGAATCCACCTCTATCTCGTGTTCCAGTCCTTTTTTCTTTATGAGAGTACGCATCACTTCTTCTGCCGAAGAAGACCTGCAAATGTTACCGAGGCAGACAAAAAGTATTCTTTTCATATATAATCTACAAATGAAGGTATTCTTTAAATGATTTCACATCACGGTTCATGATCAGCTCTTCAGGAAACCCGGTAAGCTGCAACAATTCATACAAATTATCGTAACGGGCTATATCAAACGAAATATGCGCGTCACTTCCCAAAATGACCGGAACTTCATATTTCTTGCATAAACGGAGAATGGTGAGGTTGTTCTCACGGGCATTGGGTTTGTTACGGGTGGGTTTTAAAGAACTGTTATTTATTTCCAATAAAGTATGGTGTTCTTTGGCTGCCAATACCATCGGTTCAAAATGTAACGCCGCCGTACCGTCTCCGGGGTGACTGATAATATGAATAAAAGGATTGCTGATAACCTGTACCATTCCATGGGTGTTTTCTTCTATCGTTCCATATTCATAACATAAAGAGTGGATACCCGCAATACGGATATCAAGCATCTTCATATAATCCTCGTCCAAATCGAGGTTTCCTTTACCATCCAGAATATTAATCTCAGCCCCCAACAACAGCTCCACCCCATACATCCGGCGGGGAACCACATGCAAGTTTCTAAAATAAATAGGATGGCAAGTACCGGGAACACCGGGCGAATGTTCCGTTATCCCTAAAACCTTCAATCCCTTATCGGCGGCAGCTTGCGCCATTTCTTGTAAAGTACTGAATGCATGCCCGCTGGCAATGGTATGGGTATGTACGTCTAATTCTATCTTCATCTTTATTTTCGTTTATCTTTTCTATTATCGTCCAGTGCATGGACCGGTTACTGTGGATCTACATCATAATAAACTAACAACGAACGGAAACGTTCATCTTCCAATATGGCACGTTGTACGGCAAGCAGATAATCACGCACTTTCTTTATAGAAGCATTCTGCTCCACTTTCACAATCATTTTTTTTATAAATAAGGTCTGGATACGGGCCACCGGCGGTTTGTCCGGGCCCAATACCCTGTCGCCCAATCCGGAACGGAGCTGTGCCGCCATGGTATCCGCCGCCAAATCCAGAATATCCTCTTTGCGGTGTTTCAGATATACATAAATCAAACGATAATAAGGAGGATATTTGAACATCTGCCGTTCTGCCAATTGGTCATAATATAACTGCTCATAGTCATTATGCATCACTTGATGAATAACGGGTAAATCGGGCGATTTGGTCTGAAGGATAACCAGTCCTTGCTTATTTTTACGCCCGGCACGTCCTGCTACTTGGGCCATCAGTTGGAAAGCACGCTCATAGCTCCGGAAATCCGGGAAGTTCAACATCGTATCCGCATTCAGAATCCCCACCACACTGACATGATCAAAGTCCAATCCTTTGGACACCATCTGCGTACCAATCAGGATATCGGTCTTGCCCTGTTCAAAATCCGCGATAATTTTCTCGTATGCGGTACGGGTACGAGTGGTATCCAAATCCATCCGGGCGACTTTCGCCTCGGGAAATATCAGTTTTATATCATCTTCTATACGCTCTGTACCGAAACCGCGATGCATCAATTCCACTCCGCCGCACGCCGGGCAGGAACGGGGAACTTGATAGGTATATCCGCAGTAATGGCAAGTCAGCTGGTTCAGCCCCTTATGATACGTCAGACTCACATCACAGTTCTTGCATTTAGGAACCCAGCCGCAGGTATGACATTCTATCATCGGAGCGAAACCGCGACGGTTCTGAAACAGGATAACCTGCTCCTTACACTCCAATGCCTCTTTTATCTGCTTGACCAGCGCCGGTGAGAAAGGGCCCTGCATCCGCTTCTGATGCGCCAGTTCCTTGATGTCAACCAGTTCTATATGAGGAAGCCGGATATCTTTATATCTTTCTTTCAATTCTACCAAGCCATACTTTCCCGAGGTAGCATTAAAGTAAGTTTCCACACCAGGAGTAGCCGTCCCCAGCAGCACTTTCGCCTTGAACATAGAGGCCAGCATGATGGCTGAGCTACGGGCATGGTAACGTGGGGCGGGGTCTTGCTGTTTATACGTATTCTCGTGTTCCTCATCTATGATGACCAGCCCCAAGTTACGAAAAGGCAGAAAAATAGAGGAACGAACTCCGAGAATCACATCATAGCTCTTCTCTCCCAACTGTTTCTGCCATATCTCCACCCGCTCAGCGTCCGGAAACTTGGAATGATAAATACCCAGCCGATGTCCGAACACCCTTTTCAAACGCTCAGTTATCTGAGTGGTCAGTGCAATTTCCGGAAGCAAATATAAGACCTGCTTGCCTGTTTTCAGCACCTCCTGAATGAGGTGGATATAAATTTCCGTCTTGCCACTGGATGTAACGCCATGCAGAAGACACACATTTTTCTCTCTGAAGCATTGAAGAATGTTGCCATAAGCCTGTTGCTGCGCAATATTCAGCGGATTAATATCACCGGTATCCGAAATTCCTTTATCCAAACGTCCTATCTCCTGATGATAGACCTCAAAGACTTTCTTTTCGACCAATCCGTTAAAAACGGCCGCAGACCCTCCAGATTTTTCAAGCAGCTCTTTCTTTGTTACTTCCTTTAAAGCATACCCTCTGGCTACCCAACCGGACAATTCCACATACTTCATTAATATCATCAATTGTTTAGGAGCACGTGACAATTCATTGAACAGCCGTTGTAAGTAAGCCTCATCCGCTTCTCCGTTCACCAACCTCACCCTTGCCTCTGTACGCGGTTTGTAATTACGTTTCAGTTCCTCCTTGACAAAGATGGCCTCTTTGTCCAACAAAGACTTGATGACAGTCAACACATTTTTCAGTCCGCTGTTTTTTTCCAACTGGGTTACACACTGTTCTGTATCCCGGCTCAACAAATCCAGAATTTTCTGCTCTTTCTCCGGTAAGGGTGCAGTGGCTTCAAAATCGGGATTATATTCCACCAACGTTTCGCTTTCCAGTTTCATACCCGAAGGGATAGCCGCCTTGTACACATCTCCTAATGTACAAAGATAATATTCCGCCAGCCATTGCCAGAACTCATATTGTTTCGGTAACAGTACCGGAGATGAATCCAGCACTTCAGCTATATCCTTCGTTTCATACCCCTCCGGGGCCGCATAATGTACATTTGTCACTATTGCCGTATAGAACTTTTTCTTTCCAAACGGAACAACCACCCGACAACCAATCTGTACCATCTCTTCCATCTCCTGAGGAAGGGAATAAGTGTATTGGTTGGCAATAGGTAATGGAACTATGACATCTACGAATTTTTTCATGGTGCAAAATTACAAAAAAGGAGGCATTCAGTGAAGAATGCCTCCTTTTTATCTTTTATTAAATAAGGTTGTCTAGAACAAGTATGCCAAAGAAACTTGCCAAGTGTTGTTCTTTATATTAACAGAATGGTGTCCATCACCCGATCCACCCTCTGTATAATATTCATAAGTACCAGTCTTGCTCAGAGCAAAATTATAATTAACCCCTAACTGTAAATGACGTATCAATTTAAGACCTGCTCCTACATTGAAACTGGTTGTAGATTTTTTCAATGACAATTCACGCGTCCATGTTTTATTGCCAATATTAAAATCAAACTGGGGACCTGCAGCAATATAAGCACCCAACATGCTACCAAGGCCAAAGGACCATTTCAAATTCACAGGAACTGCAAATGTCTTTAACTTCATTGTTTTCTCTCCATCGACCCCTAAGTCTGTCTGAGAATATAAAGCGGCAACATCTGCCCCTATCCCGATAATAGGCAGGGTGAATTCAGCCATCGGACCCACAAAAAAACCAGTCTTATTATCCCCTTTAAAAGCATCCTTTGAAAAACTCAATTTTGAAATATTCAAACCACCTTTTACTCCAAAGTGCAACTGAGCCTGAGCAGGAGCAGCCATCATCAAACATACAGCTACCATTAATACACTAATAATCTTTTTCATGTTTGTCTATTTTTAGTTTACGCCACAAAGATAAACACTTTTTCCATGTATAATGTTCAATCTCCCAGGAAAGTTACATTACGCTTTCCAATCCCCCCTTCCAAGAAGAAATATCAAACAAAAAACGGACAGAATTTTTTATTCTGTCCGCCATGTTCTCTTTCTAATATTCTTCCTCATTAAAAAAGAAATCCTCTTTGCTCGGATAATCCGGCCAAATATCTTCTATACTTTCATAGATTTCGCCTTCATCTTCCATCTCTTGCAAGTTTTCGATTACTTCCAACGGAGCGCCCGAACGCATTGCATAGTCAATCAACTCATCCTTTGTAGCAGGCCAGGGAGCATCCTCTAACTTCGAGGCCAATTCTAATGTCCAGTACATAGTTTTCTTATTTTTTAAGTAAATACTTTTCTTTCGTTCTCTAATTAGCCGCAAAAGTATAATAAATTATTTCATTTGCAACTTTTATCCCAAAAAATTTCATCCGTTTTAGTTAAATGATTTAACTTTCGGGTCAAAATGAATAAATAATCAGATAAACGGTTGACAAATGCTGTTACACGGGCATCTATGTCACATTCTTCAGCCAATGCAAGAATACGTCGCTCGGCACGGCGACACACCGTCCGGCAAATGTGCCCAACGGCTGCTCCACGGTCACCCCCCGGCAGAATAAAAGCATTCAAAGGAGGAAGTTCATTGTCAATTACGTCAATTGCCTGCTCCAACATCCGGATGTCTTCATCCTCTATACGACTTTCCATACGCAACTTGGTCTGTGTCTGATCCGTTGCCAGATACGAACCGACAGAGAATAATTTATTTTGTATACGAAAAATGATTTGTTTATCCTCCTCATCCGTCAAATACGTTTGCAACAATCCCAAATAGGAGTTCAATTCATCCACTGTGCCATAGGCTTCAAGCCGTATATGCGTTTTCGGCACCCGGGTACCACCTACCAATGATGTGGTTCCCTTATCACCTGTTTTGGTGTATATCATGCTTTTCTTCATGGTTCCGGTTATAAAAAATTTACAATATAATGCTGTTTATATCTCGCTTTATCAAAAAAGACCAACCCTATGTCATACAAATCAAAAGTGATACCCGTCGACTCACTGGCTACAATTTGCTCCCACCATTTCCGTTTTTCCCTCGATTCATGAATTCCTCCGACAATAAAGCAACTACGAGGTCCGGCATAAGGAAGTACCAGTTCAAAAACTTCTTTATAAAAAGGAGTATGCCCTATATGCAGACAATCTAATGTATGCACCTCCGCCAGTTTCTCCTCCAGTTGCCGGGAAGTCTTTGCCCAATCCCTGCCTTTCAAGGTGACGGAGTCCATAGTATGACACGCAGCCCGCATATATCCTATGGATGCCCCATTACCAATCCCCACTTCAATCAACGACTTTGGTCTGAAATAATTAACCAACCGGAATAGCAAACGGTTCACTTTCCTTCGATAATGTGGCAAATAAGCAGGAAATCCCCTTTCCTTCAATACCCGATAAGCATAGTAGTGATATTTTTCATAAACAACAGAAGTAATCAGAAAAAAATCAGACGGAGAGTGTACTCCGTAACCACAACGGTGACGGAAGCGACTGCACCAATTCCATATACGATGAAGAAAAAACATATTTCTCAGCTTTATTAAGTAACACAAAGATAAAAGATTACCCGACAATATCGAAATAAAATACTATTTTTGTTGCCCATTAGTTATTAAACCATTTATAAACGATGAAACACACACTCTCTTTTATGGTATGGGCAATACTGGCTGTCTTATTGCCTTTACAAATGGCCCAGGCCGCAGCTCCTCCCACTGAATTACAGAAAAGACTTCAAAATCTTCCGGACATCAGTGACATTAAACCAATGCAAAGTGATGCCTATCCGGAGAAATATGTATTCTTCATTAATCAACTATTGGATCCGCATCACCCCGAAGCAGGGAATTTCAAGCAAAGGGTTATTCTCTCGCATGTAGGTTTTGACCGCCCTACCGTACTGGTTACCGAAGGCTATGCCGCCCATTATGCCACCCATCCGCGTTATCAAGAAGAGTTATCCAAATTATTCAACGCCAATCTGGTATTCGTGGAATACCGTTATTTTGGTGAGTCCATGCCGAAGCCCTGCAACTGGGATTATCTCACGGTTGAAAATTCACTGTATGATTTGCATCATGTAACCACGACCTTGAAACAACTATACGATGAGAAATGGATAGCTACCGGAATCAGCAAAGGCGGACAGACTACGATGTTCTACCGCACTTACTTTCCCGATGATGTGGATATCTCCGTACCTTACGTAGCCCCCCTCAACCAATCATTGGAGGACGGTCGTCACGAACCGTTCATTGCCAATAAAGTTTCGACTCCCGAAAACCGTAAACGAGTTGAAAACTTTCAACTGGAAGTACTTAAACGCAAGAGCCGGCTGCTACCGATGTTCGAAAAATATTGCTCGGATAAAGGATATACCTTCCGCATTCCTATAGCCGAAGTATACGACTTCAATGTATTGGAATACTCATTTGCCCTATGGCAATGGGGAACTCCTGTAAATAAGATTCCGGAAACAAATGCCGATGACCACACGCTATTCAAGCATTTCATAGCTATTTGTGAACCGGATTATTTCTCCGAACAATCTCCCTACCCTTCCTTTAATGTGCAAGCGGCCAAAGAACTGGGGTATTACGGATATGACATCAAACCTTTCAAAAAGTATCTGACGATAAAGAGCAGCCGTGACTATCTTCATAAGGTAATGTTACCGCCCGAACTGTCAAATCTCAAATTTGACAAGACACTATATAATAAGGTGGTAAAATTCCTGAAAGAGAATGATCCCGAAATGATCTATATTTATGGCGGCGATGATCCTTGGACAGCTTCGGGTGTCACTTGGCTGAAGAACAAGAAAAACATAAAAGTTTATGTGTTACCCGGCGGCAGCCATACCACCCGTATCGGCAGCTTTGACACCGACACACAAGAAGAAATCAAGACACAAATCAATGCATGGCTGAATAAAGAATAGCAAAGAGACGAGATAAAAAGCTTTTCCGCCACAGGTTACGCAGATTGTCACCGGTTATTTCCATTGAGGACCCACTGCTTAAATTGGACCGATGTCAATCTGATCAATCTGTGACGGAATCTTGATTTTATCATAAAGGCATATTGCCATGTTTCTTAGGCGGATTGCTTTGGTTTTTATTGTGACACATTTCCAAAGCTTGAATAAGTTTGTAACGAGTGTCACGGGGCATAATCACCTCATCAATCAGACCACGTTCTGCCGCACGATAAGGATTGGAGAATTTATCTTCGTATTCCTTGATGATCTCAGCTTTCTCTTCCGGAGCAGACTTGCGGTAAAGGATATTCACTGCCCCTTCTGCACCCATGACGGCTATTTCCGCCTGTGGGTAAGCCAGGTTCACATCGGCTCCCGTCGGCTTGCTGGACATGACAATGTAGGCACCTCCATAAGCTTTACGGGTAATTAAAGTAACCTTGGGCACTGTAGCTTCAGCGTATGCATAGACTATCTTCGCACCGTGGCGGATGATGCCGTTGTGTTCCTGTACCGTTCCGGGCAGGAAGCCGGGAACATCCTCGAAAGTGATCAGAGGAATATTAAAGCAGTCACAGAAACGGATAAAACGGGCAGCCTTGTCGCTGGCGTCAATGTCAAGGACGCCGGCCAGCCAGGCGGGCTGATTGGCAACAATACCTACGGAACGACCTCCCAGGCGACCGAACCCCACCACCACATTTTTAGCAAAGTGAGGCATCACCTCGAAGAAATACTGGTTATCCAGCACCGGTTCGATGATATCCTTTATATCATAAGGCATGTTCGGATCTTCGGGAATGACAGTCTGCAACGCCTCCACCTGACGATGGATGTCATCGTTGCAGGGAACCAACGGCGCATCCTCCATATTGTTGGAAGGCAGGAAACTCAGCAATTCGCGGATACTCATCAGCGTTTCCTCCTCATTGTCGCACATAAAATGGGTCACACCGCTTTTGCTGCTGTGGGTATAGGCACCGCCCAGTTCCTCCTTGCCCACCTCCTCGTTAGTCACAGTCTTCACCACATCCGGGCCGGTGATGAACATGTGGCTCTTCTCTTTTACCATAAAGATAAAATCGGTTAGTGCTGGTGAGTAGCAGGCTCCTCCGGCACAAGGACCCAAGATGGCGGAAATCTGCGGGATAACACCTGAGGCGATAGTGTTCTGATAGAAAATAGAGGCATATCCGGCAAGGCTGTTCACCCCTTCTTGGATGCGTGCGCCTCCCGAGTCGTTCAGGGCGATAACGGGAGCTCCCGTCTTCAAAGCCAGTTGCTGAACCTTTACAATCTTGGCCGCATTGGTCTCGCTCAGCGAACCGCCGTGCGCGGTGAAATCGTATGCATAGACAAACACCGGACGGCCGTCTATCTTTCCGTAACCGGTGACCATACCATCTCCGGCAATCTGCTTCTTCTCCATGCCGAAGTTGGTACAACGGTGGTTCACCAGCTTGTCCAGTTCATTGAACGTACCTTTGTCCAGCAACATTCCGATACGCTCGCGAGCGGTCATCTTCCCTTGGGCGTGTTGTTTCTCGATCTTGTCCACACCGCCGCCCAGCGACGCGCGTTTGTCCAGCTCTTCAAACCGGCTGTATATTTCTTCTCTTGTCATGATCAATCTTCTTTTATTATATCCAATACTATTAATACCTGGTTAGCATTGACGGAATCCCCTTCATTGACCAGGATATCCCTTACCGTGCAGTCCGAGGTCACTTTGTAGTTGCTCTGCATCTTCATGGCCTCCAGCACTACCACAATATCCCCGGATGACAGACGGTCTCCTTTCCGGACGGGAATTTTTACAACCTTTCCGGGCATGGGAGCTACAATCTTGTCATCCTGTCTCTCCTCGCCGCCCTTTTTCATACGCAGATACTTGGTCTGGGTGTCCACTATGTCCACATGATAGGAACGGTAGAACATATTCACATCATAACTCTTTCCACCCTCCCCACGGATCAGTTCGGCATTGAAGGAATTGCCATCGTGCAGGATGGAACAGCTTCCGTTCTCGGCCATAACGATATCCACATCATACGGTTTTCCGTCAATCATAAACTGTACCTTGTTTCCTTCCTTGCTCACCAACGTCACATCGGCTACGCGGTCTCCAATATGTATTTCCATACTTTTGCTTAATTAAATGAAGAATCAGATTCTCAACACTCCTTTCTGCAAGCCGAACTCACGCCAACGGCTGATGGGACGGGCATCAGACAGCTGGGGACTCTTGTTCTCTTCCAGATTCATCAGATAGTCAATATAAGAGGCAATCATGGCCATGTTTTCAATCTCCTCATTGTTGCCGTTGCCACGGAGCAGCATACGGGAGTTCTTCTCTATAAATAAGGTATTATACTCACCCTTCACAAAGTCGGGGGTATGCATGATGCGTTTCAGATAACTGAGGTTGGTCTTCAAGCCCGTAATCTTGTACTCGTAAAGCACACGGCGCATACGCTCTATGGCATACTGGCGGGTTGTGGCCCACACGATCAACTTGCCTATCATCGGGTCGTAAAAGACAGGAATCTCGTACCCTTCGTACACGTAGCTGTCAATGCGTACGCCGATGCCGTTAGGCTCCGTCAGCTGTTTGATGATACCCGGCGAAGGCATGAAGTTGTTCTCCGTGTCTTCCGCACAGATACGACATTCGATGGCATGACCGCGCTGGAAAAGTTCTTCTTGCTTCAGGTGCAGCACCTCGTTATTGGCTATACGGATTTGTTCTTTTACCAGATCCACGCCCACCACTTCTTCGGTGATGGGATGCTCCACCTGCAAACGGGTGTTCATCTCCAGAAAATAGAAATTGCGGTTCTTGTCCACCAGAAACTCGATAGTTCCGGCTCCCGAATAGTTCACTGCCCTGGCAGCAGCTACCGCCTTTTCCCCCATCTCCTGACGGAGTTCCGGAGTAAGGAACGGAGACGGGCTCTCCTCTACAATCTTCTGGTTGCGACGCTGGACAGAACACTCGCGGTCAAACAGATGGATTACATTGCCATGATTGTCACCCAGAATTTGAAATTCTATATGATGGGGTTCCTCCACAAATTTTTCCAGATAAACCGTATCATCCCCGAAAGAAGACATGGACTCGGAACGGGCGGTGTTATATGCCTCCACCACTTCATCTTCACTGTGTATCAGCCTCATCCCTTTACCGCCGCCTCCCATAGAAGCCTTCAACATGACAGGATAGCCTATTTCATTACAGATACGTACCGCCTCTTCGGCACTTTGCAACGGCTGTTCCGTACCGGGGACCACGGGAACGCCTGCGGCAATCATACGCTTACGGGCGGCAATCTTGTCACCCATCGCTTCCATCGTCTCGGCGGCAGGGCCGATAAAGATGATCCCCTCCTCTTTGCACCGGCGGGCAAAATCAGCATTCTCGGACAAAAAACCATAACCGGGATGAATGGCATCGGCTTTGCATCGTTTGGCAGTCTCTATTACTTTTTCTATATTTAAATAGCTTTCCCTGGCTATAGCAGGACCTATAAGATAGGCCTCGTCAGCATACATCACATGATGAGAAGTGCGGTCGGCTTCTGAAAAGACAGCAACGGTCCGTATGCCCATTTCTCGGCAGGAACGCATTACACGTAAGGCTATTTCACCTCTGTTTGCAATCAATACTTTCTTTATCATTTTTCTTCTTATTATAACGGGGGTTAATTTCGCAGGCATAGAAACTGTCCTTGACGGCTTTCAGGCAGTCATGGCACAGGCAATCGGAATAATTCTCCATTAAATAGGTGCGTTGCAGAGCATCCAGTCGGACAGTTGCGCAATGACACGATAAAATATCATTGTGCATACAATCAAATGTTGCACCACAACGTGGACATACCTTTTTCATAGGCATTCCTCCCGTAAATTTTTTATTTTCTTATTTTCTTTCGTACTGCTTTCCTAATCCCACGAGTAAAAACAGCCTTTAATGAATGGCAGGTCTTCTGACTGACTCCTTATCTTGAAGCCTTCCCGATGTGAGGATTGTCACATCAGTGGCAAAGGTATTTTTCAAGATTCCAGCAGAGTTTCACAGCAGCGGGACTGTCCGGGATTTGCACCCGATTCCCTTTTAATCCGAATAGCAGATAGACTATCCGAAACCAATTCGGGGCAAAGATAATGGATTTTATAATTAAACGAAGCGGAAAAGATGAAAAAAGTGTTGCTTGAAGTTTTTTTTCTTTTTCCAGTTGTTTTATTGATTTAATTCCTAACTTTGTCAGTAATATCGGTTTCCGGATTAGCCGTTGGCGCGAAACGGAATTAAAAGGGAATCCTGTGCAAATCAGGAACTATCCCCGTAGCTGTAAGTTTTATCCTCCCATAGTGTGGGGAAGTGTTGTGACATTCTTAGCCACTGGTTATTGTGAAAACCGGGAAGGCGCTACAACGGAAACAAGTCAGAAGACCTGCCGTTATTGTTTATATCATTCATGGCTTTCGGGTGAAAGGCGATAGAACGAATCATACTGATCCTTTTTATTACTGGTTTCCATGAATTGTCGTGTGTGAAAGACTTATATTGAATAATGTGTGTTTTGTATAACCTTAATTTATAAGTATGATTAATTCAGAGGTATTTATTATTAAGAGAGATGGTAAAAAAGAAACTTTCTCTCTTGATAAAATTAAAAATGCAATAGCCAAAGCATTTTTGTCAGTAGGAAGTTTTGCTACCCAGGATGTGATTACTACTGTATTGAGTCGCGTTAGTGTCAGTGATGGAATGAATGTGGAAGAAATCCAGAATCAGGTGGAGGTGGCCCTGATGGCTGAACATTATTACAGTGTTGCCAAGGCGTATATGCTGTATCGTCAGAAACATTTGGAGGATCGTGAGGTGAGAGATAAACTGAAGTTTTTGCTTGACTATTGTGACGCTTCCAATCCGGCAACCGGCAGTAAATATGATGCGAATGCCAATGTGGAGAATAAGAATATTGCTACGCTGATAGGAGAGTTACCCAAATCAAATTTTATTCGTCTCAACCGTCGTCTGTTGACTGACCGTTTGAAAGACATGTATGGAAAGGAATTGTCCGATCGTTATTTGGAACTTCTGAATCATCATTTTATTTATAAAAATGATGAAACTAATCTGGCTAATTATTGTGCCAGCATTACTATGTATCCTTGGTTGAATAATGGTACGATAGCAGTGGGAGGGAACTCTACGGCTCCTACTAACTTGAAATCTTTTTGTGGTGGATTTGTCAATATGGTTTTTATTGTATCCAGTATGTTAAGTGGTGCCTGTGCTACTCCAGAGTTTTTGATGTATATGAATTATTTCATTGGTTTGGAATATGGGCAGGAATATTATAAGTATCCCGATAAGATTGTTGATTTATCTACCAAACAAAGAACAATAGACAAAATCATTACAGACTGTTTCGAGCAAATAGTATATTCTATTAACCAGCCTACAGGGGCGCGTAATTTTCAAGCCGTCTTTTGGAATGTAGCTTACTATGACAAATATTATTTTGAAAGTCTTTTTGGTAACTTCTTTTTTCCCGATGGAAGCCAACCTGACTGGAATTCACTAAGTTGGTTGCAGAAACGTTTCATGAAATGGTTTAATAAAGAGCGTACACGTACTGTTTTAACATTTCCTGTAGAAACAATGGCGCTTTTGACTAAAGATGGTGATGTATTAGATAAGGAATATGGTGACTTTACGGCTGAAATGTATTCCGAAGGTCATTCTTTCTTTACTTATATGAGTGATAATGCAGATTCTTTAAGTAGTTGCTGCCGTCTTCGCAATGAGATACAGGACAATGGTTTCAGCTATACTTTGGGAGCAGGTGGGGTTTCTACAGGCTCAAAAAGTGTGCTGACTATTAATTTGAACCGTTGCATCCAGCATGCGGTGAAATCCGGTATACTTTATCCGTTTTTTTTGGAAGAAGTGGTTGATTTGGTACACAAAGTCCAGTTGGCTTATAATGAGAATCTGAAATTGTTGCAGTCGAAAGGTATGCTGCCTTTGTTTGATGCTGGTTACATCAATATGAACCGTCAGTATCTAACTATCGGTGTTAATGGTTTGGTGGAAGCAGCGCAATTTATGGGTATTGAAATCAATGATAACCCTAAGTATGAAGCATTTGTTCAGGAGATTTTAGGAATGATTGAACGATATAATAGGAAGTACCGTACAAAGGATGTTTTGTTTAATTGCGAAATGATTCCTGCTGAGAATGTAGGAGTGAAGCACGCTAAATGGGATAAAGAAGCAGGCTTCCAAACATTCCGAGAATGTTATAACAGTTATTTCTATATTGTAGAAGACAAATCGTTGAATGTTGTCGATAAATTCCGTCTGCATGGACGCCGCTATATAAAGCATTTAACGGGAGGCTCGGCCTTGCACATGAATTTGGAAGAACATCTTAGTAAGGAGCAGTACAGACAACTACTTCGGGTAGCTGCTATAGAAGGCTGTAATTACTTTACATTTAATATACCGAATACCATTTGCAATGAATGTAAGCATATTGATAAGAGATACTTGCATGAATGTCCTGAATGTCATAGTCGGAATGTGGATTATCTGACACGTGTTATCGGGTACATGAAGCGGATCAGTAATTTTTCTCAGGCAAGGCAGAAGGAGGCTGCACAAAGATATTATGCTCCGTTACGTTGATTATGACATCGTATTTCAAGAAATTCCGGATGAAGTCACTCTGGCGATCAATCTCTCTAACTGTCCCAATAGGTGCAAGGGCTGTCATAGCCCTCATTTGTTGGAAAATGTAGGAGAATCTTTAACGGAAGAAAGTCTTGGGCATCTTTTACAGAAGTATGGAAAGGCGGTGACTTGCGTCTGTTTTATGGGAGGCGATGCCGAACCCTTTGAAGTGGAAAGGTTGGCAGGATTTCTTCACCGACAGTCTATCGCTTTGGTAAAGGTGGGTTGGTATTCGGGGAAGAATGAATTGCCGGAAGGTCTTTCCGTTCAGAACTTTGAATATATAAAGTTGGGACCGTATATTGAAAAATTGGGTGGCTTGAAATCTCCTGATACCAATCAGCATTTCTATCGGATATACGGGGATGAGATGAAAGATATTACCTATCGGTTTTGGCGTATCTGAAAAAGGCGGAAATAAATTCCGCCTTTTTCAGATAAATATATTAAGTTGGTTATGCTTCCGGTTGATAGTCTTCACCATTCTCCCATGCACTGTCGTCATTCCAGTTTTCATATAAATGGTTTACCCAAATTTGGCGAATCTCAGGATAACTGCCAAGGGCTTTCATATTACATCCGTCTTTAATACCATGATCAGCTCCGGCTTGATCTATCGGGTGGCTTTCGAATGTTCTGTCCACTTTGAATCCTAATTTCTCCAAACGTTCACGCCAGCTATATTCATTTGTATTGATTTCCACATTGCTTACATCGTCATCTTCGGCCATAGCTTCCAATCCCCAAAGGTCGTTGTGGGCATGGTCACCGGCAATTGACATGAAAGGTGCAAGATAAACATTTACTTCTGATGGGTTCAGACCGTTCTTTTCGCAATAGCTCATCACCTTAGAGTACATACAGTCGGGATATTGGGTTTTGTCAAATCCTTCTACAGGAATTCTATTAGCCGGTTCTTCCTCTATTTCTTTCGGGAAGAAAAGCATGTCACCATAATCCACAGTACCTACAAAGATATTGTTGTTGGCAGCAAGTTCCTGCAATGCTTTTTCCATGTCAGAATACTTTGTGTTGGCATTGTAATTCTCATCCGGATTACCGTGTCCCATTAGAAGCACGATGTTGTTCTTGCCTGCTAATTTAGACTCATAGTGTTTGTAAAGTATCTCTGCTACATCTTTAGTATCTTCTGCACTGGAAAGAAGGTTGGTACCTTTCAATACATCAATATGCGGATACCATTGAATCATAAAGTATTTTTTTACATCAGTATTCATTAATGAAAGATATTCTTCGCCTGGAATTACATGCAATGATTGTACAGCCACACGTTTGTATCCTGCATCGCCTATTGCTTTCAACCATTGGTCCAATTCATAACGTGCTATGCCGGTAGATGCTTCTACACGTCCGATACATGTACGTGAAGTAAATGACATATAAATATCCGTATTGGGGAATTTAGCTTTAAAATCCTCAATCACATCATCATAAACAGAAAGGGACTCATTATAGGTACTGCCAAAAGTACAGAGCAAAATGGCTGTGTCGTGTTGCTTGGTTCTGGTTACTACATCCACAGCAGGATTAACAGTACTTTCTTCATCATCATTGTCACTACAGGAACTGAATCCTGTGCAAGTTGCGGCAGCAACAAAAGCCGCCATCAGATAATACTTGAATTGTTTCATACTAATAAAAATTAATTTATAAATTGTTGGTTATTAATTGTTTTTGAATTTAATGAGGGCGGAGACATAAAAAGTTCTTCCGGGAGTTGATGTGGCACGATTCCGTCCGAAAGGAGTACGGTCTACATAGTCAAATACATTATCTATCCCGGCATTCATCGTTAATGACCACCGTTTCATTTTTAATAATGAGTGGGCTGTGTTGATACGCCAAGTTTGGAATCCGTCGGCATTATTATCATTTATATAACGGCGTGTAGACTGATATCTGCCATAGATGCCGATACCCAAACGATACAGTTTCCATGAATGTTGCCATAAGATATTTAAATTTGCATTATGGCTGGAAGTAGCATCAATAGGAAGATATTTCATATAATCTATACCTTTGTTAGGATATTGCGCTTTTGGATCAGCATAACTATATCCGCCGGCAAGGCTGAGAGATTTTGCAGGACGATAGTTGAAGGTGAAATCCATACCATAAATACGTGCCTTTGTCAGATTCTTATATTGTTTGCTCTTTTCTACTTCAAGAAACTTTTCATCGGGAGTTACGGAAATTTCAACCAGCTCAATCATGTTGTGAAGATAATTCATGTATCCGGTTAAACTGGCTTGGAATTTTTGCCCTACGTACTCAATACCGATTGAAGCATATTGTGAGGTTTGTGCTTTTAGATCTGTGTTGCCATGATATGCAGTCAAAGCACCGCCTCCGATAACTCCGGTATAATTATAATAAAGTTCTTTAATAGTGGGTGCTTTGTAGCCTAAAGCATAAGAAGCACGCAAATTAATATGTTCTCCGGGTTTATAAAGTCCTGATATTTTCGGACTGAAATTCAACCCTGTTTCCTTGTGTTGTGTTCCTCGTACCCCGGCAGTCAGAACCAGATTTTCTCTGGCTGTCCATTCCTCCTGTATATAAGCTGCCAACGTATAAACGGAAGCGCGGTCACCGTCAATGTGATGAGGTGATTCCAAATGATTGTACTGATATTCGATTCCTGCATTTAAAATATGGTCCTCTCCAAGATAAAATACACTTTTTACCTGGCCTAATATTTGTTTCTGAATACTTTGTTTGATACGTTGACCGGCAAAGTAGGTGATACGTTCATGGCGGTCATTGTCTAGAAAATAATCAGTATGCTCGTTTAGCTTATAGTCATAGAAGTAGCCGTATCTGCCATACGAGAGGTCTGCAGTCAGATAATTCCGTTTTCCTAATTTATATTTACTTCCTACTGCAAATGTGTAGTTGCGATAATAAAAATCGTTGGCTTGATATTTCCAAGGACCGTGTGTACGCATTACCCAACGCTCATAATAAGTGCCTTCTGCAGTGAGGTCTAGTTTGCGATTGACTTGCCATTCAATGTTCTCGGACAGGGTATAGTTTGAAGAACGGTTTACGGTCAACATAGTAGAGCCGGATTTCAATTGATTCTGATCCCATTGTAGGTCTGTATTCCGCCAACCATCGGTATGCCGGAAGTTGATTCCGGTTACAGATTTTATCTTTCCATAATTAAAGCCGAAACTGGTACTTTGACGTATATCACCATATTCACCTATGCGGGATGTATTGGTGAGCTCCATTTTTTCACGGTTACGTTTGGTTATGATATTGATAACTCCGGCTATTGCGTCACTGCCATAAAGTGAAGAAGCGGCCCCTTTTACAATCTCTATGCGTTCTATATTAGCTGGATTTAATTGATTCAAGTCGTTTTGCCCTCCTACATCGCCATTCATTCTTTTTCCATTTATCATGATCAGGATATAGTCATTGTTCAATCCGTTTAGTTGGATATGGCTCCCCATATCACCATCATGAAAGGTCAATGAAGGACTAAGACCACTGAGCAAATCGTCTATACTGCGTGCCTGATATTGTTCCAAAGCTTTGCTGGTTATGACTTCAGTCTGTACGGGAGCATCTTTCAGATAATGTTCAGTACCTGTACCCGTGATGACCACTTCATTCAGTAATACGGACAATTCTTTATCGTCTTTATCTTTGAGAATACTTTGGGCACTTGCAATTTGTGTACCTAATAGTAGAATAGCAGGAAGTAAATACCTCATATTGTGTTTTATTTAATTTGCAAAATAAAACATCAAGTTTCCCTCTGATAAAGAGGAATGCCACAAAGGAATAGACGTTGGAAAACGCTTGTTCGAATGGACACATACTTCTAATCCTGGAAGCTTGGTGTTTATTGTTCAACAGACTTAGCAGGTATTCTGGCTTTCCTCTGATTGGAAACCTTCCCATTTCTTCAAATGAAACAGTGGTTTTAGACTATCCAATCAACATCATGAGGATTTACAGCTGCAGGTACAGCCCCGGATTTACACCGAGTTCCCTTGCATCGGGCTATGTGATAGCCCGATTACTAATTCCGTTGCAAAGATAGAGGTTTATTTTATATTATCTTCGATAAGTCTTTGATTTTTTTTAGCTTTTAAATTTTAAAGACAGACTGATGTAGAATGAACGTCCGGGGGTAAGTGTCGCATAATTGCTGTTATAAGGACGGTCATCCATATAATCGAACAGGTTTTCCATGCCGAATCCGGGTTCGATGATTACAGATTTTAAGTTGAAAGAATGGCGTGTGTTTAAATCCCACAATTGATACTCGGGAGCATAACCGTAACTTTTAGAGAAACGCTTGCTGTTGATACGGCCGTTCAAATTTATATTCAACCGATATATTTTCCATGAATGCGCCCATTGGGCATTGATATTGTATGCGTTTTTTATACTTTTGTCGATGGGTTGTTCCAATTCCACATCTTGGGTATTAAGATGAGTGTATCCTCCGCTTAAATTGAACCCGGCACCTAGGTATGCATTGGCGGATACATTGATTCCGTGGACTTTAGCCTCCGCTATATTATCACGTTGACGAACTTCCTTATGACCATATTGCTCCATAGCTTTATCTCCTGTGGCAATCGTATTATAATCTATCATGTCACGAATATTATTATAAAAAGCATTGACTGATACTGAAAAACGCTCATGTACATACTCTGCACTCAATGAGAAATAATTATTCTTTTCCGGCTTTAAATCCAAATTACCTATTGTCAACCTGTCATTTTTTTTAGCTATGTCAGTGGCATAGAGTTCAGACAGGGTAGGAGTTCGGAAACCTGCTGCATAGGAGGCACGGAAATTGAATTTGCCGGGTTTATACATCAGTGCTACATTGGGAGTGGCATGATTTTTGAAATTTTCATGATAAATGTAACGTACACCAATCAAAGCCTGTAGGTTTCTCAGTAACTTTATTTCATCTTGTGCAAACAAGGCCAGTGTATAAGCATCTTCTTTGGCTATATTGTCTGTTTGACTTTTCAAGACATCAACGATATATTCTGTGCCGACTGAAAGTTTGTGCCGGTTACCTAATTTAAAGATACCTTTTATGCTAAGATTGTGATTACGGGTCCGTTTGCGCACTTGCTCTTCACCTGCTTTTCCATTATAGGTTTTATTGTCTTTAAAAAAACAATAAGAGGAAGAAAAATGATCGGCGTAACAGTCTGCGGTAATATAATTCCCTTTATTTATCATGTATTGGGCACCAATGCCATAATTAAAGGTTTCATGCAATATGTTGTAGTCGTATGCTTCATAAGGGCGGCGTGTCTTGTTGTCATAATATCCGCCGCGGGCATAAAAAGAGAGTTTGTCGGTAGCATCGAAAGTGAATTTTTGATTGACAGTATTTGCATAGAAGCCTGTAGAAGCTACTTTCCCGGTTTCTTCCAATTCATGAGTTTTGGAGTTTTCCTCATATGGATTCAGTTGCCATCCTTCGGCCTGCTGACGGCGATAAGAGGTGTAGGAGCCGAACTTGCCGGTATTGACATCTATGTTTACGGACTGGGTAAAACGTCCTTTACTGGCATAACGGGTATCGCTGGAAACATTGATAGCATTTTTTACATCATCAGTAATGATGTTGATAACTCCTCCGATAGCATTTGTTCCGTAAAGAGCGGAAGAAGCGCCGTTCAATATTTCAATACGTTTGATTTTGGCAACATTGATTCGAGCATAGGTGTCATCTCCATACAGGCGTTTGCCATTTTCCAGAAAAATGAAATAATCATCAGGCAATCCATTCAGACTCAATGTTGTCCCCATGCCGTTGGTCATACTTGAGAAAGACGGGGTCAGCTTTTGTAAGGCCTCGTCCAGCGATGTTACACTGGCATTACTTAAATCCTTTGCAGTGATAACGGAAACAGGCACGGGGCTGTCCGTCATGCGGTGGTGTGTTCCTGTACCGGTTACTACTACCTGGCCTATATTGGTAAAACTGTCTTGTAGCTTGATAAGAAGATTCTTTTCACCTCCTTTTGTCGTGATGGACTTGGGTGTGTAACTGACATGCGTGATTCTTAATACGTGTTTCCCATCAGGGAGATTGCTGATGGAAAACTCGCCTTTACCATTTGTGGTGCATCCTGAAAGGCTTTGATCGATACGGATATTAGCTCCCACTACAGGTTCGTTGGTATCGGCACTCACAATCTTTCCACTGATACTGACTTGTGCCAGTACGTCAATAGCCAGACAGCTTAAAGTAATTGCTGTCAATAATAACTTTACTTTCATCGAAAGAATTTAAGGATTAATAATTCACTTTCCTGACCCCGGGAGAGCATGATTATCTATGTTCGGACTTGGCAGGTTTCCTGGCTTCACCCTGAAAAGCGCCTTCCCATTTCTGGCAAAAGAAACAGTGGCTTGGTGAGAATTGCTTTTCATCAGACGGGTTTCACAGTAGCGGGCACTGCTTCGGATTCTATAACCGAATTCCCTTTTATACAGGCAGAGAAAGGCTGCCTATATCACCAAATCGGGCACAAAGGTAGGCAATTATTTTATATATGTTTTAAGATTAATGAAAAAATGGTTGCTTTTGAAAGAGGTGGGGGATTTTGAACCGTAGGAGTGAATTAGATTCACTCCTACGGTAATATGAATTTGCAATAATTCTGGCGGGATCAGGCAAGTGCCAATATTAATATTTGTGCTGTGAGTACACGTAAAAACATGGTAAGCGGATAAACGGTGGCATAACCCACTGCCGGAGCGTCACAAGAGGTCAAATCATTGGAGTAGGCTAATGCGGGCGGATTGGTGGTGGCTCCGGACAATACTCCGATCAAGGTGTAATAGTTCAGTTTATAAACATATCGTCCTATTATACCTACAATCAGTAAAGGCAGCAGCGTAATAATGGCGCCGTATGCTATCCATACATATCCACCCTCGTTAATGATTGTTTCGATGAATCCTTTGCCGGCTCCTAATCCTACGCAAGCAAGGAAAAGCGAGATACCGATTTCACGTACCATCAAATTGGCACTTATGGTGGTATAGGTTATCAGTTTATAATGTGGTCCGAAACGGCTTATCAGGATGGATACGATAAGGGGGCCTCCTGCCAGTCCCAGTTTTACCGGTTGGGGGATACCGGGGAATAAAAAAGGAGTGCTTCCTAGAATACACCCTAATGCGATGCCTAAGAAAATAGGGATCAGGTTGGGATGATTCAAACGTTTCATGGAATTACCTAGAATCTTTTCGGCATGGGCTACAGCTAGTTCGCTACCCACAATCTTCACCCGGTCACCCATTTGCAATTGCAGGTTGGGAGTGGCCACAAGGTCTACACCCGAACGGTTTACACGGGTAATGCTTGCTCCGAAGTTATTCCTGATTTTTAGTTGGGCCAATGTCTTACCGTTCAATTCAGGCTTGGTGATCAGAATTTTTCTGGAGATAAGTTGTTTGTTTTGGAAATCCCATTCCACATTCACTTGTTTTCCAAAAAAGACAGTGATAGCTTCTACATCTATCGGATTGGCGATAACAAGAATCTCATCGTGTATGTGAAATACTGTAGTGGAGTTCACCAGTTCTGTTTGTCTGTCTCCGTCACAATGCCGTATGCGTGAAATCACAAAATCACGGTTTACCAATGGCTTGATTTCTTTTATTGTTTTACCTTCTACGGCTTCATTGCGTATTTCTAGTGAGATAGGGCGTACTGTCAGTTCTTGTAGATGCCCCAATCCCCGTTCCGCATCGGCTTCTTCGGTTTTTGTATTGATGCGCAGGATATATTTCAATGCCAGCAGGGAGAGAATACACCCTACTACTCCCAATGGATAGGCTACGGCATATCCCAGTGCTATTTCGGGAGCGTCTATACCATTCAGATCACTGTTTGCTTGCTGTGCGGCACCTAGTCCCGGGGTATTGGTTACAGCTCCCGAAAGAATTCCTACCATTGTGGTAATGGGGACACCTGTTATGAAATGGAGTATAATGGTGATGGTCACACCTAAAAATACAACCATCATGGCAAGCAGGTTCAGTGTGAATCCTCCTTTCTTGAATGCTGAGAAGAAACCGGGACCCACTTGTAGTCCGACTGAGTAGACAAATAATATCAGACCGAACTCCTTTAAGAAATGCAACAGATGTTCGTCCAGGTTCAGATTGAAATGACCGAATACTATTCCTACAAAAAGTATCCAGGTTACTCCCAATGAGATACCTGCCACTTTTATTTTTCCTAACATGATGCCGAAAGCAATGACCAGTGAAAGAATAAGTACGGAATGTGCTACTCCGCCGCCCCATAAATTAGGGTACCCTTCAAAGAGATTTCTAAAAAGTTCCATAATTCATTATCTAGTTTAATTATTTATAGTATCAATTTTATCATTGTTGTATAGCTGTCATTCTGGCAAAAATGACTGCAAAGGTAGCTTATTTAATTGATAAACCATAAAACTTTAATTGCTTTCTAAGGATATTTACTTGATATGTCGGAATTATGAATTAATCTGTTATTCTAATTTCGATAATTTGCAATTTGCACTATCTTTGTATCCGTTTTTAAAGAAATACTAAAGAATGAAGCCACAATTACTCATAGGGGCCGCTACATCGGGAAGCGGAAAAACGACTTTTACGATGGGGCTGCTGCGGGCATTGCACAAACGAGGTCTGCGGGTACAGCCTTTTAAATGTGGTCCTGATTATATTGATACACAATTTCATACGCTGGCTGCTGACCATGAGTCGGTGAATTTGGATACTTGGATGGCATCAAATACCCATGTACAACATCTGTATAATAAATATGGAGATGGAGCCGATGTATGTGTAACCGAAGGAGTGATGGGATTGTTTGACGGTTATCAAAGAATGCAGGGAAGTAGTGCTGAAATAGCCAGATTGTTGAATATCCCTGTAGTGCTTATAGTAAGTGCGCGTTCTACAGCTTATTCTGTGGCTCCGTTAATTTATGGTTTCAAGCATTTTAATCCGGCTGTGAAGATTGCAGGTATTGTTTTCAATCAAGTGTCATCTCCTTCTCATTTCGCTTATTTACGTGAGGCTTGTGTTGATGCAGGAGTGGAATGTTTGGGATATCTGCCTATGACAGAAGGGTTGAAAATTCCATCCCGGCACTTGGGTTTGACATTGACAGCCAAACGTTCCATGAACACCTTGATAGAACAGGCTGCGGAATTGGTTGGAAAATATGTGGATTTGGATAAGCTGCTGAGTATTTGTCATCGTAATTTCCCGTGTCGGTATACATTGCCTTATAGTTCAGAAACAGGGGTGGAAAGTTTTACTCCTTCTGCTAAAAAGATGAAGATAGCCATAGCGCGGGATCCGGCTTTCAACTTTATCTATAGAGAAAACATAGACCGCTTGTCTGCGCTAGGAAGCATTACTTATTTCAGTCCTGTATATGGTAGTGATTTGCCGGATGCTGATTTGGTTTATTTACCCGGAGGATATCCGGAATTGTTCGCCCGTCAACTACATCGGCGCAAAAAGTTAATGGAAGCATTAAGAACTTATGCAGAGGAGGGGGGGAAAATTTTGGCCGAGTGTGGAGGTATGATGTTTCTCACCCGTTCCCTGACAGCCCGCCAGGGAGGGACTGCATATGCCATGACGGGTATTTTGCCTTTGGATTGTACCATGGTGGGTGCCAGACTTCATCTAGGGTATCGTCGTATAGAATATAAAGGGATGGAGCTTCGCGGGCACGAATTTCATTATTCCAATGTCGTTGCTCCTGACGCTATGCCTTCTGTAGCAAAACAATTTACGGCAAGAGGAATGGAAGTGAGTACCCCGCTTTATAGATATAAAAACGTGATAGCCGGATATACTCATCTATATTGGGGGGAAACGGATATCTTGAAATTATGGAAAGTATGAAACGTATTTATACACGAACCGGAGATAAGGGCATGACAGGAATTCATGGTGGAGAGCGGGTTTTTAAAGATGATATCCGCATTGAAGCTAATGGATGTATTGATGAATTGAATGCTGTTATAGGAATTGTGCGTTCGTTTTTACCTCAGGAGCACGAATGGCAATCCTTGCTTTTTTCAATTCAGAAAAACATGATGGCAGTGATGAGCCATGTGGCTACACCATCAACTATCCGTGAAGGGAATCCTAATATCTTGCCTGATGATTTATGCTCTTTTTGTGAGGAAGCAATGGATACATTGATGGAACAGATGGAGGATAATAGTTCCTTTATCCTTCCCGGAGGAACGCCGGTATCAGCGCAGCTGCAGTTTGCTAGGACGGTGGCACGCCGGGCTGAACGGAGATTATGGACTTTGCATAAACAAGATCCGTTACCGGAGATAATTCTTCGGTTTATCAACCGGCTGTCCGATTTGTTTTTTGTTATGGCCCGTTATGAGATGCAACAACAGAACTGGACGGAAGAAAAGTGGCAGTCCTTTGCATATAAAAGAAAGAAGAAAGAGTGATGAAAAAGAATTTACACCCGATTATGTTGGCAGGAACAGGCAGTGATGTTGGCAAAAGTGTCATCGCTGCTGCATTATGCCGCATTTTTAAACAGGACGGTTATCGACCGGCACCTTTTAAGGCACAGAATATGGCACTTAATTCATATATAACAGCCGATGGCCTGGAGATGGGAAGGGCACAGGTTATGCAGGCAGAGGCGGCTGGGATATCCCCTTGTGTAGAGATGAATCCTATACTTTTAAAACCGACAAGTGATGTTGGTTCTCAGGTAATTGTAAATGGAATACCATTAAAGAATATGCCGGCTAAAGAATATTTCCAGTACAAAAAGCAGCTTATTCCAGATATATTAGAAGCGTATAATAAGCTTGCCAGTGCGTATGACATTATTGTTCTTGAGGGTGCTGGCAGTCCGGCAGAGATTAACCTTAAAAAAGATGATATTGTTAATATGGGAATGGCAAAGCTTGTAGATGCACCTGTTCTGCTTGTAGGTGATATTGACAGAGGTGGTGTATTTGCACAGCTTGTTGGAACAATTATGCTGTTAGAGGAAGAAGAACGCAGGCGTGTAAAAGGTCTTGTTATGAATAAGTTCCGTGGAGATAAGAGAATATTAGAGCCGGGCATAAAACAGTTATATGATATATGTCCAATTCCGGTTGCAGGTGTAATTCCTTATGTTAAGCTTGACATTGATGATGAGGACAGCCTTGCTTCACGGATTGAGCCATCAGTCTACAATGCACATATGTCAGATGAGCAGTTCGACATAGTAGTAATACGTGTGCCTCACATTTCTAATTTTACGGATTTTAATGCACTTGAGCGTATTGAAGAGGTCAATCTGCGTTATGCAGACAAGGCAGAACAGATTGGAAATCCCGACCTCATAATTCTTCCGGGAAGCAAGAATACAATTAATGATTTAAAATGGCTCCGTAAAAATGGAATGGAAGCACAGATTATAAAATGTTCAAGACAGGATATTCCGGTATTTGGAATATGCGGTGGCTTTCAAATGTTAGGAAATGTCATTGATGATTCGTGTGGTGCAGAAACTGGAGAAGTTGTAGCAGGAATGGGACTGCTTCCGGTAACAACCACATTTTCAAAGAATAAACACCGTACAAGAGTGCAGGGGATAACTTGTATACAATCTGGAATGTGGGAAATGCTCGGACAGAAGAAATGTAAAGGCTATGAAATACATATGGGTGAAAGTACAATAAGTGAAGATGGTGCGAATCCATTTGCAAGAATATTCAATACTGTTGATAAGACCGAATATATGGATGGCTGTGTACGGGGCAATACAGCAGGAACTTATATGCACGGGATATTCGATGGACAGGAATTCTGCGACAGCTTAATCAATATGCTCTGTGCAAGGTATGGTATTACATCAAAGAGTGGTGTCAGAATAAGCTTTGATGAATACAAGCAGAGAGAATATGATAAGCTGGCAGATGTGATCCGTGAGAATATGGATATGAAGTATATATATGAGATTATAGGTTAAAGCTAAATTGAATAAAATGTATAATGTTTAATAAAGGTGTATTATTTTGAAGAATTAATACGCCTTTTATTGTACATAAGGTGCATATACATGGCATCCTGGGCACGGACAGCATTATGTTCTGCGATAGCCTCCGCTATTTCACGATGAGTTTCGATGGTTTCAGTTTTAAGGATGTTGCCGGTTGTTTCAACAAAAAGAGGGATAGAGCTGTTTATTATTGGGATTAATCTTGGAATGACAAGATTCTTGCTTCCCATAGCAATAGCGGTGTGGAATTCTATATCTTTTTGTGTATGGTCTTTTTTGAGTTCGTTAAATCTCCAATGGCGTATACGCAGATTTCTTATATGTCAATTGTCAATAAAGAAAAAAATATCAAAATAAATTGCACACAATCTATTGACAACGAGGTGAGGAAAATGTATTATGTAGAACATAAAGATTGCACACAATCTAATAGAGAACAATTGAAATAATAAATAATAATATGGAGGTAATTAAGATGGCAGGATTCTATGATATTGAGGCAGAAGATGTAATGTGTGATGTACATAAAATGGACGAGTATAAGGGCAAGGTTGTACTTGTAGTGAATACAGCAACACAGTGTGGTTTCACTCCACAGTATGATGATTTACAGAATATATATGAAAAGTATCAGCAGGAAGGCTTAGAGATACTTGATTTCCCTTGCAACCAGTTTGGTAATCAGGCACCAGAGAACAATGAAGATATTGTATCTTTCTGCGATGCGAAGTTTGGAATTACATTTAAGCACTATGCCAAGATAGATGTTAATGGAGAAAATGAACATCCATTATATACATTTTTAAAGGCAAAGAAAAGTTTTGCTGGATTTGATGAGGATAATCCACTTACACCTATGTTAAACAGTATGCTTCAAAGAAAAAATCCTGACTATATGTCAACATCAGATATAAAATGGAACTTCACTAAGTTTCTTATTAACAGAGATGGTGAGGTTGTTGAGAGATTTGAGCCAACAACAGATATGGATATAGTTGAGAAAAAGATTAGAGAATTATTGTAGGAGATGAGATTATGAGATATAATTACCTGACAGAAAATACGTGTTCACAGATGATTTCATTTGACTTGAATGATAATGTTGTAACAAATATATCATATATGGGTGGATGCGATGGAAATCTTCAATCTATAGAAAGGATTCTTGATGGCTGGACAGTGGAAGATATAGAGAGCAAGCTTGGCGATATAAAGTGCGGAAGAAGACCAACTTCCTGTTCTGGTCAGCTTGCAATTGCAGTAAGAAAGGCTTATGACGGACTTCTTGAACCAGCCGCAGGATAGAAACATTTAATATGAAAAATGATAAATATGAGGCAATAAAGCTTGATAACCAGCTCTGTTTTCCGCTATATGCCTGTTCCAAGGAGATTGTGAGAAGATACAAACCATACCTTGACGAGATTGACCTGACATATACACAGTATATCACTATGATGGTGCTGTGGGAGGACAATCAGATAAATGTAAAAGAATTAGGAGAGCGGCTTTATCTTGACTCAGGTACGCTGACACCTGTATTAAAGAGGCTCGAGCAGAAAAAGCTGATTACAAGGCAGCGTGATATTAAAGATGAAAGAAGCCTTATAGTAACGCTCACAGATGAAGGCAGGCAGCTTCGTGAAAAGGCTGTTGAAGTGCCGTATAAAATGGCAGGCTGTGTTGCACTTGATGAAAAAGATGCAAAGGATTTGTACAGGATACTTCATAAAATGCTTAATGCGTTTTAGGTTGAATATAATATCGGGTAAATTTAAAATATCCAGTAATAAGATATAGATATTAAGGCTGTTAGCCGGCGGATTTGATATATCTTATTGCTGGATATTTTATTGTGTAATTTAGAATTATTTAAAATTGAGTATCGTTTTGGTTATTTGGTATTGACAGTGTATAATGACAAGAGTATAATGCAAAATGACAAAATGAGTTGTCATTATAACAATGAAAGTTGTCAAACTGATAATAAAAATTGTCATATGGAGGTGTGGTATGATACTGCGAAATCGTCTGAAGGAACGCAGGGCTGCGCTAGGTGTTAATCAGCAGGAGATGGGAAGACTGTGCGGAGTGTCAAGACAGACAATCAGTCTTATAGAAAGGGGCGATTATTCGCCGTCTGTCACTCTTGCATTAACGATTGCAAAAGTATGCGGCGTTACTGTGGAAGAAGTATTTTATTTACAGGAGGAAGATAATGATGGGAAATGAAGAAATTAAGAAAGCAAACAGAAAGGCGTTGCCTAAGTTCATACTGCTTTGTATTATAGGAGGTATAATCGGAGGCATAGCTGGATATCTTGTTGGAGCAAATGGAATTGATACAATGTCAGGGAATTTTAAAGTGGTAGTTAGTAATTATGTTGTATTGACTGCACCTTGGATTATGTTTGCTATTGCAGTTATAATTCCTATAGTATTAGTGCCATACTACAGGAAGGCTAAGAAGCAGTTATCACAGTGGGATGGTGAAGACGAAGAAGTATCAGATAGTGTCGAAGAGAAGCTTTCTATAATTCAATGGGTTTCAAGTGGAGCGCTTATAATTTCATATTTTCTTATTGCGGCATCATATTCAGGTGGTACAGCAATGTTTGAAAGTGTTAACAATATGATAGGATTAACTGTTAGCATTGCAGCATTTTTAGGAATTATGGCAGAGGTTGTTATTATACAACAGAAAAGTGTTGACTGTGTAAAGATAATGAATCCTGAAAAGACGGCATCGGTATATGATATGAAGTTCCAGAAGAAATGGCTTGAAACCTGTGATGAAGCAGAGAAGATTATAGTTGGGAAATGTGCATTTAAAGCATTTAATATAACGAATAGTATGTGCAGTGTACTTGCAGTTATTCTTGCAATCAGTGCACTTATGTTTGGAATTGGTTTTCTTCCTTCATTTGTTGTGTGCCTTATCTGGATAGTTAATATGTCAATATATTGCAAAGAATGTCTGAAATATTCAAAAGTTGGTAACAAGATTATGTAGATAAATATTTTCGGAAAATGGATGTAAGGAATTAAAAACGTAGCTGGACGTGGTTACTATCAGGAAGAAGGAAAAGAGGCTGTAGAATTCAATCCAGGGGACTGCATTAATATTCCAGCAGAAGTTAAGCATTGGCACGGAGCAGCACCTGACAGCTGGTTCTCACATCTGGCAGTTGAAGTGCCTGGCGAGGAAATATCTAATGAATGGTGCGGGCCAGTGACAGATGAGCAATACAGCAAGCTTAAATAAAAATATTTGTAAGACATGAACCCAGCGTTTTAGCGGCTTATAGCACCTATAAGGATTTGTTTTTGGATTTTTTAAAATTTTTTCAAAAATTTTTCAAAAAAGTGCTTGACGAATTACACTGGGTCGTGTATTATAATGAAGTGCTTTGCGATAGCAACTAACACAAAGCAAGACTTAAGATATGGCTTATTGGTCAAGTGGTTAAGACGTCGCCCTCTCACGGCGAAGACAGGGGTTCGACTCCCCTATAAGCTATTCTGTGTTATAATTGATTCGAAAGAGTGGACTTTATGTCCACTCTTTCGTTTTTGCAATATAATTATTGTTTGATTAATGCAGAATGAAAACTGAATATTATTAAAAGAAAGAGGTAGTAATGGGTAAGAGAGAAGATTATGAAGCTAAGACAGAAAAGCTTATAATGCCAATTGTTGAAGCTAATAATGTAGAACTTTTTGATGTGGATTACATTAAAGAGGGTCAGGACTGGTATCTGCGTGTCTACATAGATAAAGAAGGTGGAGTTACAATTGATGACTGTCAGGCTGTAAGCAGAGCTTTTAATGAGATACTTGATAAGGAGAACTATATTACTGACCAGTACATTTTTGAAGTGAGTTCACCGGGACTTACAAGACCTTTAAAGAAAGAGAAGGATTATGCAAAGAGTATTGGGAAACTTATAGATATTAAGCTTTACAAAGCTGTTGAAGGCTTAAAGGAATATACAGGCGTTCTTAAGGAATACGATAAAGACAACATTACAATAGAGATTGATGATAATCTTATAAAGATTGAGAGAAGCAATCTTGCAATGATTAGATGGGCATATGTTGAATAGATATATAACTAAAGTCGTTAATAATGGAGGATAAGAAGATGAATAAAGAATTGATACTTGCGATTGAAGCCTTAGAGAAAGAAAATGGAATCGACAAAGAGATTATGTTTGATGCTATAGAAAAGTCATTAATGGACGAATATAAGGCTGAATTTGACAAGGCAGATAATGGCAGGGTTGTACTTGACAGAAGAACAGGTGATTTCCACATTTATTCAGACAGAACTGTAGTTGAAGAAGTAGAAGTTCCAGAGTTCCTTGATACTAAGAAAGGAAAGTATGTATCTGGTACAGAAATCGCACTTGCAGATGCAAGAAAGATTAAGCCGGCCTGTCAGCTTGGTGATGTTATTACTATAGAAGTAAAGTCAGAAGAATTCTCAAGAAAAGCAGCTAAGAATGCCAAGAATACAATTGTTCAGACTATAAGAGAACAGGAAAAGAATGCACTCTACAACGAGCTTCACGCCAAGGAGAAGGAAATCGTTACAGGTGTTGTACAGAGAATTAACGACAATGGTGATATGACTATTGATATTGGAAGAACACAGGCAGTTCTTAAGGCAGATGATAACTTTAAGGATAAGCAGTTCAAATGCGGAGACAGAATTAAGGTATATGTTGCAAGTGTAAGCAACAGAGAAAGAAGTGGTTTATCAGTTAAGATTTCAAGAAAGTCACAGGAACTTGTAAAGAAACTTTTTGAAGAAGAAGTTACAGAGATTAAAGATGGTACAGTTGAGATTATGGCTATCGCAAGAGAAGCAGGTTCAAGAACTAAGATGGCTGTAAGAGCTAATGTTCCTCATGTAGATCCAGTTGGTGCGTGCGTAGGTATTAACGGTGCGAGGGTTAAGAATATCGTTAATGAACTTGGCAATGAACAGATTGATATTGTTGAGTGGGATGACAATCCAGCACAGTTAATCGTTAATGCTTTAAGCCCGGCAAAGGTTGTATCAGCAGTAGCAGATGAAGAAGAGAAGAAGGCTAAGATAATTGTTTCAGAACAGCAGTTATCACTTGCAATCGGTAAGTCAGGACAGAATGTAAGACTTGCAGCTAAGCTTACAGGTTATGGAATTGATATTAAGAGCGAAGCCGATCCAGAAGCATTTGCTGATATGGATAAAGACAACGCAGAAATCGTATATGGTGAAGACAGCGAAGGATATAATGACAATCAGGCAGATGATGTAATGCCATTAGATGAAGACTATAACGAAGATGCAGCCTCTGACACAGAAGTTGTAGAAGAATAATATTATTGGAGAGTGATAGTTTGGCAGCAGTAAAGAAGATTCCACAAAGACAGTGTATAGGCTGTAATGAGATGAAAGACAAAAAGCAGCTTATACGGATATTAAAGACTCAGGATGAACAGATAATAATAGATACAACAGGCAAGAAGAACGGAAGAGGGGCGTATATATGTCCTGACGCAGAGTGTCTTAAGAAAGCAAGAAAGTCAAGAGGACTTGAAAGAGCTTTTAAGATGGCTGTTGATGCATCTGTTTATGATGAGTTAGAAAAGGAGATGAATAATCTTGGACAATAAAAGAGCATTATCAATGATAGGTCTTGCACAGAAGGCTGGAAAAGTAGCAAGCGGTGAGTTCTCTACTGAAAAGGCTGTAAAAGAGCATAAGGCATATATGGTAATAGTAGCAGATGATTCATCTGATAATACCAAAAAGAATTTTAAGAATATGTGTGAATATTATAAAGTGCCAGTGTATTTCTTTAGCAATAAGGATGACTTAGGGCATGCTATAGGTAAAGAATTCAGAGCATCACTCGCAATCCTTGATGAAGGGTTTAAGAATAGTATTGAGAAACATTTTAAACAAGATTAGAGATAATCGGTGTAAATAATACAGAAATATTATTCCTGTATTGGAAAAGAGGTTAAATGGCAAATATGAGAGTTCATGAGTTGGCGAAAGAATTAAATATTTCATCAAAAGCGATAACTGATATGTTAAGCAATGCTGACAAGAAATATACAGCT
>OHTV01000215.1_pt1 | contig 37189 bp, 31 predicted proteins | sample 1579041 | NCBI WGS metagenome assembly OHTV01 (sample SAMEA3879583, study PRJEB24766) | human gut metagenome | biome: human-associated habitat; feature: feces | place: USA | collected 1985/1987
AACACATTAGCAATCAATTCGTTAGGAAAAGATTAACATTTCCCGACAGTCCCTAAGTAGGGATTGTCGTTTAATGTTTTCAATCTGAGCGAAGCAGCAGACAATCCCTTCAATTTCTGCGTCCGACTCATCAGAATTTCATTTTTATATCTGTTTCCGGTTGTTTCGGCCGGATTTTTTGTCCGTTTTTCATGGCGAGGATACAATTCCCCCACATGAGCTCTGCATTGACTGCAAGTTTCAGTGTCAGGCAGCCGCAAAACGTGCCCTCTGTTCTATCCTGTCCGCCAACTGCACCACGTTTGCCGTGTGGATGCCGAAGAAGATGTAAAGGATTTCCGTCCGCTTCGTCCTGGCCTTGACCCTCCGGAGATCGTAGTGCTCTTTCTGTGTCCCGAACGAGCCTTCCATCGCAGTCGCCCTCACTCTGGCAAGCTCCTTTCGGACAAGGTCTTTCTCCTTTTTCTTCTCACCGAACGGACGGCCTCTTTTTACGAAAGATGTCTTTATCCCGTTCGCCTTGCAGTAGTCCCTGTTTTCAGTTCCCGCGTAGCCGGTGTCTCCTCCGACCTTTTTCGCTTCGACCCCAAACAGTCTCTTGTGCATCTTCAGGCAGTGCACCAGACGGGGCCCTTCATTGAACGCATTGAATGACAGTTTCTCAATGAACGATATCCCGTCGACCAATATGTTGTTGACCTTCGCTCCGAACTCGACGCTCTTCACCTCCTTGCCCCTCACTATCGGTCTCAAATGTGGCTTACTGAGACCCTCTATCCTGTTGGGGATGCTTTCCCTGCCGTCATTGTTCCGGAAGTAGTTCTTCTGCTGGCGGTACATCCTCGTGATTATTTCCAGATCACTTTTCTCCCTGACAGTCAACAGGTTTTCTGCATTCTCATTGCCCCTCTCGATCTCACGTATCTCCTTCAGTATCTTGCCGAGCAGGTCAAGCAGCCTGCGTGTAATCTTCCTCGTCTGGCTCCTGCTGTGCTTGCGCTGTTTCCTGTATGTCAGGTTCGCCTTCTGCACGTCAAGGAACTTTGTCTGGGGACTGTGGATTCCCAGTCTGCTGCTCAACTCGCACATCGTCGCATAGCTCTTCTCGACCCCTTCCCACAGCAGCTTCGCGTCAGTCGGATAACGCATCTCGCTCTCATAGCACGTCGCCTCTGTGTACATCGTGTCCAGGTTCTCCATGTACGGTCTCCACTTGTCGGCGAGTATGCCCTGTAGCTGTTGTATCTTCAACTTCCCGGCAAGTTCCATCATTATATCGTCCAACAGCTTCGGCCTCATGCTTTTCCTTACCAGACCGAAGTTCTCTGCCATCTCGCGGAGAGGAAGCAACTTCTTTATCCTGCCCAATTCACTCTTTTCGAAAGTTGAATAGTAGAGCTCGTAAAAATTGAACTCCTGAAACGCAATGTTTGGCGCTATTTCAGAAAAATTTCGCACCTTTGACATTCAGATTATTTTTGCGATTCCCCCCGCAATTTCTCACTTTTCTCGGTGGTTGGGGGAATTCTTTTCCCTTTTTCAAAGTTACGAAATTTTTATCACTTTATCAATCAATTCGTTAGGAGGGTTAAAAACTTTTTTTGGACATCTCACGACAGTCTCTATTATATTTTGTTGACTTAACATCCTGTCATGAATTATGAGGATATAGGTGCAGATTACTAGCGTTTTCTATACCGTTCCATCACATCCATCAATATATGGATGCTACGAGTGCTGGAAAAATGTTCCATCCCGTACATGTAAGCGTTCTCAATTTTGATTTTTGTGTCTTCTGGATTCGATTTTATCTTATGTATGGCAGCCACTATACCATCATAATCGTTCACGTCTACGGCATAGCCCATGTTGTTCTCAGCAAACATCTTCGAGTATTTTGACCAACTTTCTACACAATTCAAGATGATTCGCTTACAAGCCATCAGAATAGGTGCTTTACTTGGGGTGCCATTTCCTATTACGCCTTTTTTAAGAGGAATAATGCAAATATCACATGCGCTATAGACATCTGGAACAATAGAAATAGGTTGTAATGGATAGAACTCAATATTCGTAAGACCTTTCTCTTTTGCTTCGGCAATAAATTGCCTCTTAGATGGCCCATCACCAATCATCTGGAACACAATATCTTTGTTGTTCAACAAACGCTGAGCTACTTCAATTATAGTTTTATAGTTAAATACATACCCAATAGACCCAGCATACTGAATGATGAATTTAGATTTATCAATACCATATTTCCGAATAAACTGGTTCTTCTCCACAGAAATTTCTCTTGTCGTATTAACATCAAACCATGCTGGCACAACATACACATCATTGGGACGAGCACCTTCCCTAACAATTCTATCTTTCATATCATCAGATAATACAGTAATCGCAGTTGCCCATTTATAACATGGCTTCTGAATTAACTTAAAGATGTTATAAAGTAATTTGCTGTGAATAACACCTATATCATAAGCGTGCCCAGGAAACACATCGTATATAGAGTACACTATAGGCATTCCCTTCATAAAAAGTTTGATAAACATCATTGGGAAATATATAGTTGGGTTGGACTGTAGATATATTAAATCCGCATCCTTTATCGTCCTATAGCACTTCATCGACTTAAGATGGTACCTCACGTCGTTAAAATATCTCTTAATGAAGTTCGATTTATCAACAACTGTACGTACAATGGTATCAACGCTCAAATTTCTTCGTCCGTTAAGAGAAGATGGCAGATCTGGATTGACTCCTTTCCTATGACTCTGTACCAAATGCACTTGATGACCAGCATCAAGAAAGTTATTAATCATGACTTCTGCCATCTGGTTGTTAGGATTGGGAGTATCAAACCCCTCTGCTGTAATAAATAAAATTTTCATTTATTTAATAGATTAATAGTTTCCACAACAGCATCCGGCATATTTAAGCTAAATTTTTGCCTCAGCTTATTAGGATCAATGGCCTTTGCGTTTGAAATAAAAGAATCTAATTTTGCGATTTCGCTCTCTATTGTATTGCTCTCATCAATAATAAGCGCATAATCATACTTTGCCAAATATGGGATACAGGGTTCGTTTTTTATGGGGGCAGTTGAAATAATCGGCTTTCCAGACGACATATATTCGAATACCTTGCTTGGCATCATCGTATTAATATTATTTCCAAGGTTAAGTAGTATATCGGCTTCGTCTATCTTATGTAATGCTTCATCATGAGAAATCTGCTGTATTCTTCTAATTCGTCTATCCCGTGTACAATACTCGTTCAACATAGTTTCGCATGTACTTGTGCCGATTATCGTCAAGTCTACATCCATTCTTTTTAAGGACGTGAAAACCTCTAGAAAAAAAAGAGGGTTTCTAATATTTACAGGAATAGAACCTACATATAAGATGTGCTTAATTCCATCATTGCGTTTAACTCTTGTTTCGACATTCTTCTTTGGCATAAATAGAGGAATGTCGAGAAAAACTATTTTCTCATAATATCCAAGTGAGACTTTTCTTTCATCATAAAAGCTCTTACTTGAACGCATCATTATTATTTGGTCTGATATAGGGAACAGTTTTGCCTCCCATTTTAGTCCACGTTTGGTAATCCATTTTTTTGAAAACATTTTCGGACCATACCCGCCGGCCATAGAATCAAGTAAATATGGAATATATTTTACCGATGGATGTAATTTCTTTATTCTCTCTGCTGCAATAAGAGTATCAATTTGTGTATATGTGGGTATTATATAGTCGTATGGTTCAATCTCGAACAATCGCTTTGAAACAGTGAAAATTCTCTTTGAATAGGACCTTGAAATAACAGGCCAGGAAGGTATAGAGAAGAATAACTGTATTTTATTTATGAGATAGGCAATTATAATAAGTAATTTAGATACCCATAACTTATTCTTTGTTCTTATCAACCGTGAAGATATACGATATACGATTCGCGGCCTTACTCCCCAATAATGAATTCCATCCTTTTGAAAAGCATCAGGCTCCCCAAATTCTCTATTAGATATGCAATCAATATAATGTCCTCTGCAAAGCAAGGATTTCATAACAGCATTAACGCAAATACCATTAGCCGAATTCTTTTCTGTTACAATAAACAAATATCTCATTGTAAAAACTTTAATGTATACTCCAAATAGTTTTATATGGTACGTATTGACTTGTCGCTCCAGGAGAGTTCTCTGTAATTACCAAATACACAAGCATAAATAATAACATCATACCATATATTGCATCCTTAGATATTGGTAATTTATTGATTCTCAAAGAAGACATAAAACCTATTGGCATAAAGATTATTCCATAAAGAATGGCTCTCGATATCACAGATGGAACTGGAGCAACATACACAAAAAATTGAATGATAATACTTATTGAAAACATCGACAGGATTTTAGCATTTATAGACGTCCTATTTTTATTTTTAGCTATTGCTATTAATGAAAATAGCGACAATACAAGATACACAAATCCTATCTTTCCCCCAAAGTTATCTTCTGATTCTAGCAGATCCGCATATCCCATCAAACCTAAAGACGTAAGCACAATAGACAGTCCCCCCAAAGATATGACAGCTATGACGCTATACCCTAATACTTGAATAACAGAAAAGCTTTTCTTCAAATTAAGAATGAGTGGAAATACAACAGCGATTATAGAACTCGTATGTAATGCAACAGATAGAATGTACAATGCAATACTAATTATATATTTTCTCTTATAAAAAAGTGAAAATGCAAAAATTGAAACCCCTATAGCTAGAAATTGACGTACGATACAGAAAGACTGTAAATACAAGAATGGCCAAGCACCATATATCAATAGTGCTTCAGATATCATTTTTTTGTTGCCATCAAAAAGAATCCAGAACGCTAATGAAATTAATATGTTAGTAAGGATAGCTGGAACACCTATACCTATAAAAGGAATGTTATTGTCATAAATAAATTCAAACCACCAACTCCAAATTTTACCCCAAGATAATTGAGCTACGAGAAGTGCATCATAATCAGTGCAAGCATCATAATATGACATATAATCCCAGCCCGTATCATACCTCATTGCAGCAAATATGATCAATAGCAAGGTTATACCAACGGGTGAACGCTTGTGGTATAATATAAATAATAAGATAGCAAAAATAATATAAGGAATCATGCGAAAACCATTTTCAAGTAGTTCTGTCCCGAATGATATTCTTCTAACACTTCAGCCAGAGCCTTATCAACGTTATTTATAAAATGGGCTACATTCAGTGATTCATAATACGCCACCAACTTGTTTGAGAAATCCACATCATATGGCGATAACATACAGCCTACAGCGTTACGCTCACATACCTCCCCCATAAAAGAACCAGGCATACATATCTGAGGTAGCCTAAAAATTAGTCCATCATAATATTTATTGCCCATAGCGAGTAGCATATTATTATCATTATATATATTGTGGATTATATCTGTTTTTTTTACAAACTCATACCTGTCCTCTGGGGAATACTCCCCATGAAAATAGACGTTATTATAGTTTTGCTTGCTTACATATTGCTTTAAATTAAGTGCAATTTGTTGTTCTCGCCCATAGTAATGCAATTCAATTCTTGGATCATCACCGACTCGCGTAATCAACATTTTATTTAGTTCTTCATGGCGTATTTGCCCCCAAAATGCAAATCGTATTTTATTACTTCTGATTTTTTCATATTCCCTGTGTTTTAGGGAATCTGCCAAAATATTATGTGACGTAAAAATTTTACCTTCAAATCGTTTTGGAAAATATTTTCGAAAAGCGTCGCTGCTTGTAAACACGCATTGCGAATATTTTATTAAATATGCAATAAGTTCCCGAAAGAGAGTAAAATACTCATACGTAGAATCTCTATAGTCTAGAATATAATTGTAGGCATACTTACGGACTAATAAATCTAATGTAAGAATACCTGGCAATGAATGCAGTACAATAACCTTATCAAATTTACTATTCCTTAATAAACTATTCGCATAATGTCTATAACGAATAAAACTATTTAGCTTTTTTATTTTGGCAACATCATCCTGCTGATTACAAAGAAATTCATGAAATATCACATTTTTATATTTAGTAGTATCTTCTTGTTTGCCATCCCGATTCCAATATAGGACATGTACTTCATGCTTATTACAATCTATATTGTCTAGATAGAAATTCATATATGGCATGATTTTAAGCTTGGCAAACCCTAATAATATTATCTTCATAAATTTTATAATGTTTCTGTATTAACATAAATTATTGTTCATGCATAATCTGTTTGAATAAATTCAAGTATTCCATATACGATTTTTGTTCATCATATTTAAGAATTGATTGGTGGCATAACGGAATCCAGGTCTCTTTCTTTCGTGCAAAAACATTTTGGATGGCCGCATATACAGCGTCTACGTTTCCTGTTTCTACTATCATGCCATTTTCTGAATTGATTAATTCTGGTTGAGCTGTATTGTTATATGCAACTACTGGAGTACCACAAGCTATAGACTCAATAATTGTCAGCCCAAACGTTTCTGCATACGATAAACTTAATACCACATTCGCAACAGAATATAACTTAGCCATATCTTCTTTGCTATCAGTACGTTTTATTCCAACTATACCTGTTGGCAAGTTGTCCATTAAGTCATCTCCAATACCCACTAGTACAATATATTCATTCTTACTAAGCATCTTTGCTAGCGTGTAGTAATCTCTCAAACCTTTTCTATCACTCCACTCAGTAGCAGCAGCCAGAATAATTCGCCCATCAGGAATTCCATATTTGTCTCTAACTCCAACTTCAGATGTAGGTTTAAATACTTTCATGTCAATACCATTTGGCATTACTTGACATTTTACATTCTTCAAAAAAGATTTTTTTAATTCTGCTGCCAACCATTTGGAAACAGGTGCCAGCATTAACTTTTGACCTAAACCAAGAAGAATGTGTTGCTTCATTTTAAACTTATAGGAAGAATCATCATATGAACTATGGGGATATTGATCATAATATTTACACCCTTTGCACTCACTCTGCCACATATTACAGCCAGTTCCAACATAATACGGACAATGGCCCGTATATAGCCAACAATCATGCAATGTCCATACAACTGGAATACCAGCCGATTTGATATAGCGAAAGAATAATGGAAAATTCAAAAATGAATCATGAATGTTATGTACATGTATTACATCTGGCTGAAATCTCATAAGTTTGCATATCAACATAAGTGTTGAACAGATATGAATACAGTGTTCTGACTTAAAATGTTGCGAAAGAAAACGTCCTACATTTCGTGAAAAGCGATTGCCTATAAGATAGTCCCCTTTCTTATGGTTTAACATGTTATCCCGACTTTTTGGATAGCACACTAATACATAATGTCCATAATTTCGAGCTACTCTTGCTACACCAAGCATAATATTGCCAGTGCTACCCTTATTTACAGAATTAATTTCAACAATACGCATTTCTCATTTCTTTAGGCTATTTTTCAAAAATTCCAAAGAGGCCTTTTTCAAACTGCTTAATTTTTCTTTAACGTCTTGCCAATTGATGGAATCGTGGATTATCTCTTTATACCGCATGGTATTTAACAAGACTCTATCCGTAAGATCTAAATCATTCAACAAATCCAAGACCCGATTATTCCCTTCGGAACAGGCTCCACTTAGAGGTACATAAACAAAATCTTTTTCAAGAATAATGGACAGCGCGACTCCATGAAAAGACGGGGTTACGACTAACGATGAATTATAAATATTTGATACCCATTCTTGTATTGATCCATAAGAATATTCAACTTCACTTCCGAATAATTCAGCACCAACAATGTACCCGTCGGATGGTGTTACAATAACATGTTTTCCATCAAGTTCACATTTTAATTCATTCCAACGTATTTCATCTGGCCGAGAAATATTCAAACTATAAATAAAAATATAATCCGCATTATGCTTATTCTTAACCTGTTTAATAAGATCCATATAGTCCATTTTCGTAACAAGGAAAGTCGGATCTATAACTTTCGTCGCTTTTATGCATTTAGCTTTTATGCATATATCCACACCTGAATATTCGCGGCATGAAACACTGTCAAAACGTGATAAATTATTACAAAGTTCAGGCAGGAGCGTTTCCGGATATTCTTTCATGGAAAAACTTGGAGCATAGGCTATGCGTAATATGCTCTGTGATCCAAAATTCAAAAAATAAACCTCATTTTCTTTATTTGAGAGTAATTGAGACCAAACTTGATCACTTCCTACAATGTATGCATCTGCACTTGGAGGAAGAGTCTGTAAATCTGTAAGTTTATAGTATTTATGTTTTGAGACTGCCAGATTCTCCTTACGGAACTTATCGAAAGCACGCTTATTATCATGTATCAATCTTCTTAATGGCTTACTATTACCTTTTATAACGGAGCATATGGCACGTACATAATCCACCACCTTATATTCTTTTAACCATCGTTTTAATACCCCATGGTTAAACCCAGGATAATATCGAATAAGGTATGGATAATGTCCAATATTTTTTAATGTGCACTGCAAAGCCCAATGCTGAATAATTTGTCCATAGTTGCTAGTGCTTCGCCAATATGTTATAATTCCTATTTTCATCGAAAAATTCGTCTAATTATTCGTTTTAACATATTAAAACTCTGTTTATTTAGAGACTGGAGATAGTCTATACCTGATTCCTGATAACCATTCCAAAACAACTTCCGATCTTTAGGTTCACAAGTACTTCTTAATATACAGGGATTGTATTTTACAGATTGTAGATAAGATGTTTGAACTAACTGAAGATTTAGTTGGTTAACTACAGAATCACCCTTTTCGGTATTCACACAGATAAAACTTGTTCCCCTATCATCATCCATTTGTGGGACAACATTTTCTATACCCCAATAATCAGCGAGAGTGATGTCGGCATGACTTTTTCCCACCTTTGCCGGACAACGAAAGCAAGAGGGGCGAATTGTCAAATTTCGAAGAAATGCTATCATGTATTTGTTGTCTGAAGCTTTTTCAGAATATATCAGCCCACCATTTGAATCCCTTACTGAAAATGAATAATCTCTCCAACCGCTCACTTTATCTTTATAAGAAATCGAACCGATATCCTTCAATTTCATAGACTTAAGATACTCTCGCCAAATTTTAGGACTTGGTACACCATGACATGCGACTTCAACAGTCAACAAGTTCTCAAATTTCTTCCTTAGAAAGAGGTTGAGTCCTGAAATCTGACATGGTGTGCCAGAAAACAGTACTGTTCTGTCTTTATTCAAAAAGTTTTCCACGTATTTAAAGGCATCGCCGATGTTACTCTGAACATATTTCGAGCCTCTAAATACCGACAAGTCTTCAGTCGATTCAACAACGCTATGGGTTACTTGCCAATTGTTATCAAAACAAGCCCCAAACACTACACCTCCATCCGCTATTATTTTCTCAGCAATGGCAGTAAAGATCCCCCCACTACTACTTACTTTACGAATTTCCTCATTCAGATTTCTTGCGGCATAACATACAATAGGTTTACATTCATTACCTATATTCAAACAAGGACATACTTTCTCACAAAGATGACAATCAACGCACTTGTTCAAATCAACTTTGGGATAAAGGAACCCCTCTTCATCTTCAAACATTGAGATGCATGATTTGGGACATTTTTGAACGCAAGCATTGCAACCACAACAATTGTATTTGTCTAATATTCGTATCATTTTTTGACTATCTTTACTTTTTCAAGAATGAAATTGCGCTCATTCTTAGACAAACCCAATATGAATGAAACAACAACAGTCACAATTACAACAAGAATCATATTCGCAAAAGAGTATATTAATCCAGATGGTATAACATGTTTTATTACAACAGCTGTAAGCGCTGAGGGAAGCAGCACTGTCATACACGGCACTACCACCTGAAAAACATACTTTCGAATTGAGAAATCAATCAACTTCTTCACTATCACCAAACGGGCCATGAAAGCAATCATAGCTATTATTATATTCACAATGAATACAGAATATGGCTTCCCGCCAAGTTTCAATACTATATAAGCTATTGGTACGATTGAAAGGAGAATTCCCCCCACAACTGATTGATAAACTTTGACTTTACCGGTTGCAGCAGAAGCGGTCATAAAAGGATTGGATACTGAATCAATCATACAAATGCATAGTGTTAGTGCAATGAAAATATTGGTGTATTCCGGGACATGCTCAAGCCATAGATGAAGAACCGTGTCTATTTCTGTGACGAGAGGAAGCATTATGCATAAAAGCAGAATGAATGAAAACTTGGCGGAACGAAATATTAAGGAGTGCATAGCGTTCATTTCTCCTGTTGCATATGTTTTCATAATCTGAGGATTCATTGCCATTTGAAAATTTACAGCAAACATTTGCACAGCAGACTGAACCTGTACCGCAAGACCACGGGCTGCATTCACCGCCGGTCCAAAAAACAGATTCAATAAGACATTTATGCCCTGTCCCATGAGAGTTCCGGCCATTCCGCCCCAAAGATTCCAACCAGTAAAAGCAAACATTTGCTTAATTAGAGATTTGTCAAATATTCTTTTCACAGTGGACTCAATAAAATGGCGCTTACAGTATGTCATGTATATCAATGTTACAGAAATCTTGACTACAAGCAATGCCCCAGCATAGAGCATAAGACGATCGAAATTCCCCACCTTAATAAGCAATGCCACAGCCAAATTTGCAATAGCCTCATAAATAGAGATATATGCAAATGCTGACATCTCTTCATGCGCAATTATATCCGCATTGTATGGATAGCTCATAATCTGTACTATGGATGTAATGACAGAACATTGATATACGACAAATGCTGCTATCATACGACTATCAGGAATGACCATTTTTTCAAGGACAAACCATAACCCAATGGTTTCTGCTATTACAAATATTATAGCTGCAATCAAGGCATGAGTAATCACACATGTAGAAAACACCTTTTGCAAAGAGCAAACATCTCCTCGTCCCAACTCTATTGTGATGAACCGTTGAGTGCTGCCACTCATCGCGCCATTGAGGAATCCAAGCATCCCTATGAATCCTCCGACAACATTATAGACGCCGTAATCCTCAATGCCAAGAGTCGCCAAAACTACACGACTTGTATAGAGTGAAACTGCCATGAGCAGAATCATTCTGAAATACAAGAAGATAGTATTCTTGGCGATTCTGGAGTTGTTGTTTATTGATGTATTTAACATTATATAAGTCTTACTTGCTAATGAAGTGAGGGACAATAATACTGCCAATTGTTTACATGATTATCCTTTTATATCTTTTTTCGGAACATCAATGATGCATCTAAAAATAGATTATTATTCTCTTCAGTTCAGCATGCATCTTACAGAATTCATCGACAAGGCATATTTTGCCCTTGCGAACTTCAAGAGCTTTATCAGGAATGGCATTCCCCAAAAATAGCATTACGAAAAGATTGATTATTACACCACTTTTCCAAAGACCAACTCTAATCTATCGTCATATGTTCTTTGTATGTTTGTAAAGTTCTCGTACTTGTTCCTTTGCCAATTTGCCATTTTATTAATAATTATAACAATATCTACTCCTTTGGATATGCGTAAGTTCCTCTTTAGTCCATTCTTTGTGTGATGTAGAGCCTTTCAAAGGTAGAGCTCTGCGTATAGAACTTTCCCTCCATGCGCTAAGGTAACTATTCTTCTCTTCACTTCCAATTATTTCATTTGGATTAGGCCCCGACCGTGTTGTCTGCCGCACAAGCCCCTGAAGGCCTGCGGCTGTTATTGTTGTAATCCATATACTTCGTAATTCAATGGAGTAGTGCACCCACTGTCGTTTCAGGAAGTAGATATGCACATTCTCTCTTTATCGTGCGCCAGAAGCGCTCGATCTAATCATTATCCAGTCATCTAGCGCGGACGTCCATGCTTATCAGCATTCCATACTCGTCACATGAACGATGCCAATCCTCAATGTTGTACTGCACGCTCAGATCCGAGTTGATTATCTCCAGTCCGCCATATCAGGCGACGGCCTTATCAAGAACTGCTATCGCATTCCACGCATCAAGCGTGTTGTATCGCTCTCCGCCAACTATATAATGGCTATAGACATCAATGATGGCACACGATATTTGGCCAGCCTCACTCCCTTGCTTATGCTTTTGAGCAGCTATACTGTACTCAACCACATCAGAGTCATCAGCCAGCTCGAGATTTTCTTTCTAACATGGCATCCTTCACCTTTGAGATAATCCACAATCTGATACACTCTCATCGTCGCTCATCTATCATACATATTGTCAGTTCATGATTATCTTCATCTTCAGATTTCTCTGACTATCCTAAATTATTTGCACTGGAGTGCTTTGTTTTGATACAGATGACGCTTTACGTCCTTGCCGTCAGCCACTTCTGTTGGAAATATCCGTGTCTTTCGGGGATAGGTGTCCCCGAAAGCTTGTATACCTGCTTGCAACAATCCTTGTTCATCTTTAACTCGCCGAATTTCTGTGCAGGGCATCGTGCTCCTCGTCGAAATCATCGGCATCTGACTTTACTCCGAATGCTGCATTAGTATTCTCCACGAGCTCCTTCTTCCATATTGAGATCATCTCCGAGGAGAACCGTATTTCTTAGCCAAATCACCCTTCGTTGATGATTATCTTTCTCGTTTCGCAGTAAAGTTAGAGTCTTTTGTTGGACTTAACATCTTTTCATGAATTTGGAGGATATTATTGGTCCACGCCTTGCCATATAAATGCACTCAATCAGTGCACAAATCAGCCAAATCATGCGATCATTGTGTGCATTTTTTAGAATTTCCTCCAAACCATCTTGTTCACCACACCCACGTAGCTCTGAATTATCTTCACGACTTTCGTGCTGACGTTTTCGTCGGTGTAGTCTGGAACAGGTGTGCCGTAGTCGCCATTCTTGACCAGTTCTACTGCAGTCTCCACTGACTGAAGCAGTCCGTTGGTGTCGATGCCGGAAAGAATGAATCCAGCCTTGTCGAGTGATTCCGGACGCTCGGTGGAGGTACGGATGCAGATGGCAGGGAACGGATGGCCTACGCTGGTGAAGAATGAACTTTCTTCAGGAAGGGTGCCGGAGTCGCTGACCACTGCAAATGCATTCATCTGGAGACAGTTGTAGTCATGGAAGCCGAGAGGTTCGTGCTGGATGACACGCGGGTCTAGCTTGAATCCGCTGGATGCCAGTCTATTGCGGCTGCGCGGATGGCAGCTGTAGAGAATAGGCATGTCGTATTTCTCGGCCAGCTTGTTGATGGCATTGAAAAGGCTGAGGAAGTTCTTTTCTGTGTCGATGTTTTCCTCACGATGAGCACTTAACAGGATATATTTGCCTTTCTCCAGACCGAGACGTTTGTGGACATCACTTGCCTCGATTTCGGCGAGATTGTTATGAAGCACCTCGGCCATAGGGGAGCCTGTGACATAGGTGCGCTCCTTCGGAAGTCCACAGTCAGCAAGGTAGCGGCGTGCATGCTCTGAATAAGCCAGGTTCACATCGGAGATGATATCTACGATGCGGCGGTTGGTTTCCTCCGGGAGACACTCGTCCTTGCAGCGGTTGCCGGCCTCCATGTGGAAAATCGGAATGTGAAGACGTTTCGCACCAATGACTGAGAGACAGCTGTTCGTGTCACCGAGAACCAGCACTGCGTCCGGCTTGGTCTGGGCGAAAAGTTTGTATGAACAGTTGATGATGTTGCCGCATGTCGCGCCGAGATCGTCACCGACTGCATCCATATAGACTTCAGGTTCAGCGAGTTTGAGATCCCTGAAGAAGATGCCGTTCAGGTTGTAGTCGTAGTTCTGGCCAGTATGGGCGAGGATGACATCGAAATATTTACGGCATTTGGTGATGACCGCTGCCAGGCGGATAATCTCAGGACGTGTACCTACTACGATACAGAGCTTGAGTTTGCCGTTCTCTTTCCAATGGATATCCGAGTAATTCGTTTTCAATTGATTTTCCATTATTTATATAATTATATTGATATCCCAATTTTTTAGTATATTTGCAACCAGATATAAAAATGTGATTTGGATTTGAGGGGTTAGACTTTAATCTTTTTCGAAATTAAGAGAGTGGTTGTCCCTAGCAACTGCTCTTCTTTTTTACTCTACAACTCGGATGGTCTAGATTATTTCGAGAGGCTAATATCCTTTTTACAATCACAATTTTTATATTCAATGAAAAAGGTTAAACTAACAATCGAACTTTTCGATGACGATAAAACAAAAAAAACGTCTTTAACCAGAGTCGCCCCTTATGTTAGAGTGCGAAATGGTAAGAAAGAACTTGTTAGTGGATATCGCCGAAAGTCTAGGGAACTTTAGGTTATATTAGACAATAAGTTTGATTTTTCTGTTTAGCATCCAGTTGCCAATGGGAGATATCTCTTTTAGAGGTATCTCCTTGCGGCTTTATTATACTTTATCGAAATATGTATCTGGTCTTTCAGGATTGAAGACTTCGTTGCAATACATTACGGTCACGAGGTCTTCGGTCTCGGAAAGATTGATGATGTTGTGAGTGTAGCCCGGGAGCATGATGACAGACTGGATCTTGTCACCGCTTACTTCGTAGTTCAGGACTTCATCCGTGCCTTCCTTGCGCATCTGGATGAGCCCGTGACCGGAAACCACGATGAACTGTTCCCATTTGGAGTTATGCCAATGCTCTCCTTTTGTGATGCCAGGCTTGGAAATGTTGATGCTTAGCTGACCGCAATTCAGCGTGTGTACAAGTTCGGTAAACGACCCGCGCGGATCCATGTTCATCTTCAAATCGAAAATCGCCTTTTCTTTCGGCAGGTAGCTGAGGAATGTGGACATCAGGCGATAACGCAAACCGTCTTGCGGCATTTCGAGAGCCATCGAAGGACCTTCCGCAGAATCCGGCACGGCACGCACAGCACGTGCACATTCATATATGGTATCAACGATTTCTCCAAGCGTAGTCTTGTGAGTGACAGGACAATAGCAATAACGTCCTTCAGCGGATGGCAGTACGTCAAGTCCCTCGAATTCGCAATGATGTTCCTGACCTTTGAGCGCGCAGATCATCTCCTCGACTAGATCGTCGATATAGAGGATTTCCATCTGGACGCTTCTGTCATTGACCTGGATTGGGAGGTCATTGGCGATATTGTTGCAGAACGTGGCGATGGCCGAATTGTAGTTCGGGCGGCACCATTTTCCGTAAAGGTTCGGGAAACGATAGACGAGCACTTTCGCGCCGGTCTCCTTGCCGTATTCGAGGAAAAGGTCCTCTCCGGCTTTCTTGCTCCTGCCGTATTCGCTATTTCCGAAACGTCCTGTCAATGAGGCTTGTTGTGAGCTGGAAAGCATCACAGGACAGGTGTTGTGGTGCTTTTTCAATGTATTGAGCAATGTGGATGCGAAACCGAAATTGCCCTTCATGAACTCGTCATTATCCTTCGGCCGGTTCACGCCCGCAAGGTTGAAAACGAAATCGCATTCGCCGCACCAGCTGTCCAGCTGCTCAGGAGTCGAGTCAATGTCGTATTCAAATACTTCATCGACCTGGAGGTCTCCATAGCAGCGGGCCTTGCCTTCTTTTATGTTGTTCAGTTGGCAGCAAAGGTTCTTTCCTACGAATCCTTTGGCGCCGGTAACCAGAATCTTCATTATTTCGCGAGATTTTCAACACCATTCAATTCGTTCTGGATGTATTCCAGAGCACCGATTTTGGCAGTTGTTTCTTCCAAGTTCAGACGGTAAGCGTTGTCAGAATTGAACTCTTCTATGGTAGCACGCTTTACATCACCCTTGGTGAAGTACTGGTCATAGTTCAGGTCGCGGTTGTCTGCCGGAACACGGTAGAAGTTGCCCATATCCTCGGCTTTTGCGCATTCTTCCTTGGTAAGGAGTGTCTCGTACATCTTCTCGCCGTGACGGATACCAATTACCTTGATATCTTCTTTCTTGCCACCGAAGAGTTCGCAGACAGCTTCTGCCTGTGTCTGGATGGTGCATGCTGGAGCTTTCTGAACGAGAATGTCTCCATTGTGGCCATGCTCGAATGCGAAAAGTACCAGATCCACAGCCTCTTCGAGGGACATGATGAAACGTGTCATCTTAGGCTCTGTAAGAGTGATAGGGTTGCCGCTGCGGATCTGCTCAATCCATAGAGGAATCACAGAACCGCGTGAGCACATGACATTGCCATAACGTGTGCAGCAGATCTTGGTGTTGCGGGAGTTACGGCTCTTGGCTACGGCGATTTTCTCTTCGATGGCTTTGGTGATGCCCATTGCATTGATCGGATATGCTGCCTTGTCGGTAGAGAGACAGATGACCGCTCCGACATTGTTTTCGATAGCGGCCGTGAGAACATTGTCCGTGCCTATCACGTTGGTCCTCACTGCTTCCATCGGGAAGAACTCACAGCTCGGAACCTGCTTGAGGGCGGCTGCATGGAAGATGTAATCTACACCAGGCATTGCGTCCTTACAAGACTGAAGGTTGCGAACATCGCCAATGAAAAACTTAATCTGACGTCACCGATGTAGAATTTTATCTTGTGTGCAACGTCAGGGAATTTCGCCTGATACTCGTGGCGCATGTCGTCCTGTTTCTTCTCGTCGCGTGAGAAAATTCTGATCTCAGCAATGTCTGTTCTGAGAAAACGCTTCAATACTGCGTTTCCGAAACTACCGGTACCACCGGTAATCATCAATGTTTTTCCTGCAAAAATGCTCATGATATGTTAAATTTAATAATCGTCATTTAATGTTTTCAATCTGCCCCAAGCCACAACCAGTCTCCACATATCTGTGGCCTTATTGAAACGCGCTGCTTGAGATTGCTATTCAAGACATAACCATTTCCATACCGGCATTACATTGATATGATGCCCATTTATGTCGATAGATTGCTCATTATCTCTGGTGATGACTATTGCGGTAAAATCCGGATAAACATCTAAGAACTTTTCCAGCGCGCCTATTTCTCGTCTATAAGTCGCATTATCTACTAAACTGTAAGATACTTGGATAGCCATTTTGGCAGACGGAATACAAAAAACTATCTCTACGTTTTTATTATAGTAGTAAACCTGCGTTTCTTCGGGTGTGTTTCTGTATTTTCTGATTAATTTACAAGCTACTATATTCTCCAACAACTTCGTCTCGCCACTGAAAAGGAACAAGTTAAGCAATCCATTATCAACAATGTACCTTTTCCGAATTGTGGACTGCTCCGATATGGATGAACTCATATTCGGGATAGAGAAAAACAGGTAGGACTCTTCCAAATACTCCAAATAATCTTTCAATATAGGCAGGCTTATGCTATCTCCGCTGGAATCAATAATATGTTTTAACCTGCTGAGGGATGACGGTTGCATCACACTGTCTGCCAATTTTCTTGTGAGAAGACGAAAAGCACGTGCATTGCGCACTTTATTCCGCTCCACTATATCGCCAAGCAGTATCTTCTGACATAACGAATTCAGATACTCTCTCTTGTCTTCAAGATTGAAAGATTCTGCAAGGCCACCATTAGTGAAATAATGATCGAAAGAATTTGATATCTGAGAGCAAGCACTCTGGTCATATATCCAATTTCTGTCCAATTCTATGCCTTTGTACTCTAGATACTCTCTAAAAGAAAATGGAAAAACTTCCTTTGGAATATATCTGCCACCAAGTGTAGTCGCTATTTCTCGGCTGAGCATCTTAGCATTGCTGCCAGTAATCATAACTCTATACTTAGAATCTGCAAGTCTTCTTGCAAATTTTTCCCACCCGTCAACAACCTGTATTTCATCAAGGTATATCAGTGGCTTTTTTTCTGGATATAACTCGGAATAGGCATCCAATATCACTCCCAAATTGTCTGAAGAAATATCTGACAACCTTTCATCCTCGAAATTTATGTAGAGTATGTTTTCTTGTGTCAGCCCTGGACGCTTCATCATATTCTGGGCATCCTGATACATCATAAAGGATTTTCCAGAGCGCCTTAAACCGACAAGCACATAGTTTGCATTAGCATCAAACTGGATTTCTCTTCGAATAATAAAGAATTCCGGAATTGCCTTTTGCTTCTCTATTATTAGTCTTTTTATAATCTGTTTATCCATAAGCGCAAAGTTTACTTTGCAAATATAAGAAAAAACATTAAAGTATACTTAATGGTTTTTCTTATCCAAAAAACGTCAGCATCTGAATTTTCACTCATTGAGTGCAGATTATGCAGTAAAAATGCACTCAATAAGTGCAAAATTACCAAAGGTTACCTTTCTTCCCTGCGTCCAAGCACATACCTCACACCGACGGTGAGGCCGATGGCGTCCTGGTAGAGCTGGCCCTTGTCGAGATAGAGGCCGTACAGGACGGAGAGGCCTGGGATGCGGAAGACGGATTCTAGCTGGCCTGTGAAGGCGGCGGAAATCTGCTTCAGACCGGTTTCATGGACCGTTCCCCAGGGCTTCTGTATCTGGGACTCGCCTGTGTAGGGAGCAGCGTAGATACCGTAATTCTCTGTGTATGTCAACATCAGTTTATATGGATGCTTGCGGAAAAGTTTTCCGCCGAGGCCCAGGTGATGCGACTTCACGCGATTGTTCTCTATGCCCCTATTCACACGCGCTGACGTCCACGTCTGCTCGTGAACACCACGCGGCAGGAACAGCGGGTCGCCGATTACCCTTCCGTGATAGGTCCAGCCGGATCGGTAATATGAGTTGGCGAAGTAGTCATCGATGCCTACCGTAGATACTCCAGGCGGCGTGATGGAATTGCCTTTGTCATCGAAGATCTCGCCGTTTATCGGTCCCGACTGGTACAGAGTATATTGGTGCTCGTACAGTATGTCGCTTACCCATCTGTTCTTGTCAGTGAAACTGAATGACAGCGTATTGACTCCGTCGGGGAAATTGTAGAATCCCATTCCTGAGCCGTCGCTGTATGGTATGTCGTGCTGGGCCGTGACAGTCCATTTGTCGGCACGATATGTAACCCTGAATATCTCACTTCCTCCCTGGTCACCGATGACATTCAACCTGTCGCTCATGGTTCCGCCTTCTCCTGCATGACGTCCGGTCACCACCTTGATATAGTTCTTTATCGTCACCGGATAGCTGACATCTGTCGGATGATGACCTGCCCACATCGCGTAATGGTCGATCACCGCGTCGAATGACAGCCTGTCTGTCGCGGCGTATCGCAGCCCCACCCTCATTCTGTGGACCAATGCACCTTCGACATGGCGGTCGTCCATCGTCATATAATCGCCGTACGCACCATAAAGCCACAAGTGTTTTTTGGTCAATGGCAAGGCCACGGGGTCCAAGGAGATGAGATACCCCGGCATCGAACGCGCATTACCTGTCTCCACAAGATGCCCGCCTGTCACTGACAATGAGCCCAATTCCCGCGATGCGCCGATAAAGTCGTTTTCTCTATGTTTTATGCCAATGTCCAGTGTCAAGAGCTTCCACTTGACTGAGCCATAGAGTTCATCGGCCATCAGATTGACCGTCCGGGATGACGGGCCGAGTGGATTATGATAGGCATTGGTCGCCAATGAAACGCCGCAGCTGTACTGTATAGTCCTGGACTTGTCACTCTGAGAATAAACCTGCAACAATGCCAATCCCCCTCTGCGCTCAGGCATCAGTCCATACTGATTGGTCGTCATCCAGTATGGAAGATAACCGTCGGTCGATGCCATCGCCCCCATCAGCATTATCGACGCCACAAAGTCGTTCATCTACTCCTTCTCTCCGTAATAGCGCTTGTACCACTGGGCGAAAGCACGGAGGCCGTCACGCAGCGGTGTGGATGGCCTGAAGCCGAAGTCGTTTTCGAGTGGCGTGGTATCTGCGCATGTTACCGGAACATCGCCAGGTTGCATTGGAACGAGTTTCTTGTGAGAATCGAAGTCGTAGTCCTGCGGGAGAACTCCTGCACGGAGCAGCTCCTGCTGAAGGATATCCACGAACTCGAGCAGGTTCTCAGGATGACTGTTGCCGATGTTATAGACCTTGTACGGAGGCACAGGCAGACCGTCTTCTCCAGTCTGCTTCTCAGGAGCGTGCTGCATGACACGAACTACTCCCTCCACGATATCATCCACATAGGTAAAATCACGTTTACAGTTACCGTAGTTGAATATCTGGATGGTCTCCCCTTTCACGAGCTTGTTCGTGAAACCGAAATATGCCATGTCAGGACGTCCTGCAGGGCCGTAAACAGTGAAGAACCGCAGTCCTGTGGAAGGAATGTTGTAGAGTTTCGAATAGGCGTGTGCCATCAGTTCGTTGCTCTTTTTAGTCGCGGCATAGAGGCTTACAGGATTGTCCACCTTGTCATCAGTGGAGTACGGCACCTTCTTGTTCGAGCCATAAACACTTGATGATGAAGCATATACAAGGTGTTCCACCTCATTGTGGCGGCAAGCCTCGAGAATATTGTAGAAACCTATCAGGTTGCTCTCGATATATGCGTCAGGATTAGTGATGGAATAACGAACACCGGCCTGCGCAGCGAGATTCACCACCACAGAAAAATGGTATTTCGAGAAAAGGTCATTGACAATGTCCTTGTCGGCAATGCTCGCTTTCACGAAGGTCCAATCCTTGTCCAATGCCTCGATTTCCTCGAGTCTGGCGTATTTGATATTAACGTCGTAATAATCTGTTACCGAATCAATTCCGACGATTTTAATACCGTTGAATTCATGAAACAGCCTTTTCACTAAATTGCTGCCGATAAATCCAGCTGCACCAGTCACGAGGACTGTCTTTCTGTACAAAGAGATATTGTATTCCAGCATCTTAGTCTCTCTTGAAAATGTCGCGTGTATAGACCTTGTCCTTCACGTCATCGAGGCAGACGTCATAGCGGTTGGCAATGATGCAGTGCGAACGGGACTTGAATGCCGCGAGGTCATTGACCACCTCACTTCCGAAGAAATGAGTGCCGTTCTCGAGAGTAGGCTCGTAGATGATGACCTCTGCTCCTTTGGCCTTGATGCGCTTCATAATGCCCTGGATGGCGCTCTGACGGAAGTTGTCCGAGTTGGACTTCATGGTCAGACGATATACGCCGATGACGCATTTCTTCTCCTGGGTGCTGTCCCACTGGCTGTTGCTGCTGTAGTAGCCTGCCTTTGTAAGTACCTGGTCTGCAATGAAATCCTTTCTCGTGCTGTTAGAATCCACGATGGCCTGGATAAGGTTCTCAGGAACGTCATTGTAGTTGGCGAGAAGCTGCTTGGTGTCCTTTGGAAGGCAATATCCTCCGTAGCCGAATGAAGGGTTGTTATACTGGGAGCTGATTCGCGGATCCAGACAAACACCATTTATAATCGACTGAGTATCAAGACCTTTAATCTCAGCATAGGTATCGAGTTCATTGAAATAACTTACGCGGAGCGCCAGATAAGTGTTGGCGAAAAGCTTCACGGCCTCAGCCTCGGTGCTGCCCATGAACAGGACAGGAACCTCTTCTTTCAATGCTCCTTCGTGGATGAGACGGGCGAAAGTGTGAGCAGCCTCTTCGAGGAAAGCATTGCCCTGCTCGAAACCTACAATTATACGGCTCGGATAGAGATTGTCATAGAGGGCCTTGGACTCACGTAGGAACTCCGGTGCGAAAATGATGTTCGGAGTCACCACCTTCATCGTGCCGTCTGCCTGACGCTCTCGATAGGAGAACTTTTCCCTGACAGATGCCGTATAACCCACAGGGACAGTGGATTTGATGACCATAACAGCGTCAGGATTAACCTTCAGCACCAGTTCAATGACTTCTTCCACATGTGATGTGTCGAAGAAGTTTTTCTTGCTGTCATAGTTGGTCGGTGCGGCGATCACCACGAAATCCGCATCCTTGTACGCTGACTCGCCGTCGAGTGTGGCAGAGAGGTCGAGCTGCTTGTTCTTCAGGTAATCCTCGATGTAGTCATCCTGGATAGGCGAAATCCTGTTGTTCAGTTTCTCCACTTTTTCAGGGATGACATCGACTGCGGTCACATGATGCTTCTGTGAAAGAAGCGTAGCAATACTGAGGCCTACATAACCTGTTCCGGCGACAGCCACTTTGATATCATTGAACTCTTTCATAATCTATATTGCTTTATCTAAAACTTCATATTTCGAGTGACGGCTCTTGTACTCCGGCACAATCTCCTTCATGATGCGGACGATGGCCATATCGTCGAAAGTACGTGATTCCTCGAGGAGTCTCTTCTCATTGGCACAAGCCGTATCATAGTCATACTCACGGACTTTCGCCACCATGATCTTAGGATTGGTGGTAGGGATGGTCTCCTCTTTGTCGTTGAGCACCTCTTCATAGAGTTTCTCGCCGTCACGAAGTCCCGTAAACTGGATTTCCACATTCTTCGCTCCTGAAAGGGCTATCATACGCTTGGCCAGATCTACGATTTTCACCGGCTTGCCCATATCGAAGACGAAGATCTCGCCGCCCTTGCCCATAGTCCCGGCCTCAAGCACGAGCTTGCAGGCTTCAGGGATCAGCATGAAGTAACGGATGATGTCCGGATGGGTGACGGTGATCGGTCCTCCGTTTCGGATCTGCTTCTTGAATATCGGAATCACGCTGCCGTTGGAGCCGAGAACATTTCCGAATCTGGTAGTTACGAACTGTGTAACTCCCTGAACCTTACCGTCTTTGATGGCTTGGTTGAGACTCTGGCAGTATATCTCGCAGATACGCTTGCTGCAGCCCATGACATTGGTCGGATTCACTGCCTTGTCGGTAGAAATCATCACGAACTTCTTCGTTCCGTATTTGACGGCGAGGTCTGCAATCACGCGCGTACCGTATATATTGTTCTGCACGGCGATAGCCGGGTCGTCCTCCATCATCGGAACATGCTTGTAGGCAGCCGCGTGGAACACATACTCAGGCTTGTGCTCAGAGAAGATGCGCTCCATGTGCTCAGCATTGGTAATGCTGGTGACGATGGTCTCGTTCTGGATATGCGGGTAATGCTCCGACATCATCAGCCTGATATCGTGCATAGGGGTCTCCGCCTGGTCGATCAATGTCATCTCCGCCGGCGAGAATTTCGCGATCTGTCTCACCATCTCGGAGCCGATGGAACCCGCAGCGCCAGTTATCAGGATCCGGCGTCCCTTCAGTAGTTTTCCGATGGCCTCCATATCCACCTCGATCTTGTCGCGAGGAAGGAGATCATCGATCGCCACCTCATGCAACTGATTATGTGTCAATGAAATGTCTTTTCCATCCCATTCCTCTGCATTGGTCATCATAAGAATTTTGAGGCCTGCATTGAGGAAATCATCCACCATTTCCTGGTTCTGGCGGAACCTCTCGGTCTTGAGCGGCGAGACGAGCAGAGCCTTCACCCCTTCGTCACGCAGTTTCTCAGCGATTTTTGCCCCATTTTGATAGACAGGCTTGCCCATGATGTAGGCACCTTTCATCTCAGGGCCGTCAGATACGAAAGCATGGAGCGAATACTTCTTGTCCTTGATGGAGACAATGCTCTTGGCAATGCTGATTCCGCCAGCCTTGGTACCGTAGATAGCCACAGGGAGGGCGCCGTCCAAATGGAAGGAGTCGAAAAGCCTCTTTACCAATATACGCTCCACCCACAGCAGCAATGTGCTGAGAATGAAGACGGTAACGGCTGTATTCAACTTAGGAAAATAGAATATCGTCTGATTCGGGAATACTGCTCCGGTGACATATCCTATCAGATAGAATGCCACTGAACCGGTAAATGCAGCAGTCGCAACTCTCTGAAGGTCAATGAATGACGAGTACCTTACAATTCCTGAGTAGGTATGGAAGAGCTTGAACGATATCGCGAACGGGACCAGCGCCAGCAGATTTGCTGCCGTCATTGGCCAGAAATTCGTAGCGAAACCGTCCCCTCCCAGATCAAAATAGTATCCGACATAACCAGAGAAAGCCACAATGCAGCAATCAAGAATCAGCAGTCCCCAATATGGCAGCGCCTTTCCGGAGAAATACCAATTGGAGATTTTCTGTACAATATTCATATCAGTATTTAATTGGTTTTTAAATAGTTATAAATTCAGAGATCAATGGTTATCCAATAGTTCCATCATCTTGTCGTAGTCTTCTACCTTCTCGAAGGACTCCTTGTTCACGCCGGAAATGGCGATAGTCCTGTCGCCCACTGCCATGACGAGTTTCCTGTCCCTGTCAATGCGGATGACATAGCCTTCAAGGCCTTCGAAAACGCCTGACGTTATGCGGAGAAGAGGATTGCCTTCTGCATATTCGGAAATCGGCTTTAGCATAAAGCGGACTCTGTCAGGATCTATCTCGAGCACTCTCATGAACGCCTTCATCACGCTTTCGCGGATGACCGCCTCACATCCTGTACCACAATCATTTACCAGATAAAGTGACTGGAAATTGTCCTGCAGATACTTCTTCACTGCACGGACTTTCCCCTGGATGAACAGCATGCCGTTCACAGCCTTATGTGCAAAGACATGGAACACACCATCCTTCGCGAACCGTTCCATGATGGCCGGAAGCTTGGCATGATGCACATAGACATAGCACCAGTCATTGCACGAACTTACCTCCGGACGGACTGCTTTCCGCTCGGAAGAATTCTGCTCTGAAGCTATAGAAAACGCATCTGTACTATCCAGTTTCATCGACTGTTTTCTATTTTATGTCGTCACCTTTTCTAAAGGCAAAAGGACGGCTCTGGTCCGATGTTCTCTCACAAATCTCCATAATAAATAACATCGTTATATTTCATTTATTGACTTCTGCCCCCGCACTTTGTCTGTCAAAAAAATCTTTACAAAGTTAGTCAATAAAGACGTAACGAGCAACCGGTTTTCGCCAAATAACTGGTTCATATTCAGTTCATTTCACGTGCATTTTACCCCCCCTTGTAATTCATTAAGAATAAAGGAGTTAGAAAAAAAACACTTTCCGAAGATCATGGCGACAGTTGAGTCAGATTTTCTTCAGACAGGCCACTAACGAATCATTCCAATGTGGAATTTTCAGGCCGAAAACAGTCTTGACCAATGTCTTGTCCATCACGGAATAATGCGGCCTCGCCACCGGACTCGGGAACTCATCGCTATGGCAAGGGCTAATCTCACAGGCATTTCCGCTCAGTTCGCAGATACGTTTTGCGAAATCATACCAGGAGCAGACTCCCTCATTGCTGTAGTGGTAGATTCCGCTCTTTCCTGTCTGTCCGCTCTCGATAACGTATGCCACGGCCGCAGCCAGGTCGCCCGCATAAGTCGGCGTGCCCACCTGGTCGAAAACGACATTGACCCTATCCTTGGTGGCGAACAGCCCCAGCATCGTCTTCACGAAGTTCTTCCCCCACTCGGAATACAGCCACGATGTTCTGAAAATCAAGTAATTGCACCCGGAGTCAATGATTGCTTGCTCCCCTTTCAGCTTGGTTTCGCCATAGACGCTTACAGGACAGGTGGAATCGGTTTCACGGTACGGAACGCAGGCATTGCCGTCGAAAACATAGTCCGTAGATATATGGACCAATGTTCCTCCGCGCTCTTTCATCACGGTCGCCATTCCGCCCACGGCCACGTGGTTCATCAGATCAGCGGTCTCCCTGTCTGACTCAGCCCTGTTCACGTCAGTATATGCCGCGCAGTTCACGATGAGGTCGATTCCATTGTCCTGCACCATTGCGCGTACCGCCTCAGTATCAGCGATATCCAAGTCCTGCCGCGTGGTGAAGAAATACCTGTGCGATGTCCCTTCCACTGCGCGTATCATCTCACGTCCGAGTTGCCCGCCGGCCCCTGTAACCAATATGTTCATCTCTATCTTAATTTATTTTCAATATACTGTCTTTCAGCCAGTTTCATCTTCTTCGCCAATGCCGCACCCCAATACTCCCGCGCCTTTTCCATCTGCCCCGTCGCACGGAAATAGTCGCCCGCCGCATTATAGCCGCCATAGTACAATGAGTCCAGGCCAATGATATATGTCAATGAATCTTCATCCATCTGTCGTCTTTCCTCTGCCGCCTTTCTGACTTTCGGAAGCAGTTCCTTGAATTCCAGCACTTTGCGATAATCTTCCGTTTCCACGAAAGGGTCCTGTGCGATGTCCTCTGAGGCATTTCTGATTTCACATCTGAAATCGGAAGCAAAGACCTTGTCTATGTCATAGCAGACAAAGCGGCCGCATTGCCAAGGAGACGTGGACACCCATATCTTATGTTCAACCGGGCAGAACACTACCGAGTGCATCGCAAGCAACTGATTGATGGCCAGCTCATTGCAATATCCTATTTCTTCGCCGTCGAGCCCCTTCTTGTCGCGCAGTATCTGCACTGCTTTTTCCGGGGTCAATGCTCCTGCACTTTCCAGCAGTTGTTCCACTCTTCTGAAGCGCCACATGCTGTCGGACATCTTGATATTGTCCTGATTTACAGGATTGTCCCTGAAGGTGGTGGACTGATAGTGGTTCGTGCAGACGATGTGATGTATGTCCGGATTGCCTGAAGCGGGGTCATAGACCGCCATCTCAGACGGGGTTTTCTCGATGATTGCAGCTCTGCAGTCTTTTGCGGAGCCTATCAATATGGATTCCGACACGAAAGTCTGTCGTGACGCGGCGATACGTACAGCCTCGTCGATGTCCGATGCGTACTGGAGTATCTCCTTGGTCAATATGGATATCGGGGTGGCCGACATCGACGGTGTCTCGAGTTTGGAGGCATTGATGGTGACCGTGAGTCCTTCGGTGTTCATTCCGCTGAGGACTCCTGTCATTCCAGGCCAAGTAACTGACACATAAGCATATCCGGTGTCAGGCTTTTCGAACATGACGAGTTTGTTCCGCGCGAATTCCTCGCCCATATAGAAGTCGAAATTTCTCCCGATCAGGAGGTTACCGTCTGCAGTACCCTCGCCCCAAGATGCGAATGAAGTACATCCCACCAGCATATAGTCCTGCATGACGTGACCAATGTCATGGGCAGAATGATACTGCATCTGGCGCTCGTAGGCATTGCCGAACTCCTCGAATTCATCCGTGCAGGCTGTGGACATCGCCTTGATTTCCTGACGGTATTCCAGTGGCACATTGGCCCCTAAACGCCTGTTGAAAATGGTTATGAAATAGTGCAGCAGCTTCCTGTAACTCCGGCTAGGAACTATCTCGAAAAGTTTGTCTGCGAAAGCTTTTTCCTGCTCGTAGAGCAGTTCCGGAGCGAGTTTTCCGATGGCCTCTCCACGTTCGAAGGCATTGCCGATGACTCTCATTTCCCACAGTCCGGACTCGCTGAGTCTCAGGGCATTGACCTCCGCAGGATTGGCTGTGGGGGCTATGGCTCGGGGGCTGTCCGAGGTTTCAGTCTCTGAGTCGTCAGTTTTCGCCGCTGTATCGCGGAAAGTCGCAGGAGGGGCCCAGAGGCGGAGGCTGTCACCGACTTGGACTGCCTGTGACCCGGATGGTGTAAACGCCGGCTCTGCAAGGTCAGCGCTTGAGTGAAGGCCGACGCAGACCAGAACCGCCACCAGCACCATCGCCAATATCACGGTCAGCGTCCACTTGAATATTTTCAGGACAATTTTCATTTCGGCTTCAATTATATATTATACCTACTCCAACCTCAAAATGTAAAATGTGTTGGATGTAATCTCGTCATTCGCTTTCACTTTCATCGAAAGCCCTGTCTTACGTGCGATTTCCTCCATCCTCGACTGGGATATGTAGTTCAGTTCGCCCTCTGTCCGATTAAATCTCAGAATCTTGGTGGAGAACACTTCGCTCAATGCCGTAATCTTCTGGCCTTCAGCATTTTCAGAATCAGAGTCACGCACCAGAATCAGTCCGCCGCTTTTGAGTTTTGTCGCACATCGGCGTATAAGTTCCTGCTGTTTTTCAGCGCTGAGATAATGCATCATGTCACTGATGATGAAGGCATCGCTTTCCGGCAATTCCGCCTGCGAAGCATCCTCACATCTGAATGACAGGCCACCCAGGCACTTGTTCAGCCAGCAATACTGAGCCACCGTTATCTTCTCGTCGTCATAGTCGATTCCCAGAATCCTGCGCCCCGACTTATACATTGACAGCATGAAGTCCATCTGGCCCATTCCGCAGCCTATATCCGTAATCTGACCGGTATCAGGAAGCATGGAATCGAAGAAAGCATAGTTCTTCTCCATCTTCATTTTCACCCTCACATACCACTCGGTCACCGGACCTTTATATATATAGGCCGAGGCCAATGTCGCTGCAAAATACGGGTTTTCCGGCCCGTCATACCTGTCGCAGAGTTTCGCGTAACTGTCCTTGACCAATGTCGCTACTCGCTTTGCCAAGTCGTGATAGTCAATGTTTTCCGTCTTCACAGGCTCGAGCACCTGCATCACGGACAGTCCACGCGTAATGGTGAAGCAATGATTTTTCGGCATTATCCGCCAGTTGCCGTAGAACACGACCGGAGTGACAGGGGCATTGACCTGAGAAGCGAGATAGAATGCGCCTTTGTGGAATCTCCTGATGGTTCCGTCAGTCGTGCGGGTGCCTTCAGGAAATATCACGAGGCTCCATCCCTGTTCGATGTCTTTCTTGAGATTTGTCAATGAGCCTTCATATCCTTCGGAGCGGACGTAATATCCGAGATATTCTGCTATAGGACCGAACAGAGGGGAGTTTTTCACCCAGTCGGCCACGAAGAATTTCACTTTCGGGAAGGCTGCCATCAGCAGGATGATGTCAAGCGACGACTGATGGTTCGCCACGATGATTCCGGGTTCTACTTCAGCGTGCCCATCATCTATCCGTACAGATTTTATGACCGGCGTCACCGCTACGAGCACTTTGCAGCCGACATGAAGCATCTTGGAGACCAATGCCTGCTTATGTCTTCGTCTGATCGGCAGACACAGAAGCAACAAGGTGAGTACCAATATCATAAAGCATCCGAGCACGGTCGGTACATAGAACGCCAGGTTGCGGACTATCATTCCGAATGTATATGGCGGTCTCCCCTGCGATGTCGGACGTGTTACGAAAGCATTGAATATCAATAGTTCTGCGGTATAGGATATCAGCACCACCGCTACCATTCCGAGTATGGTGATGAGTGCAATGGAGTGCAGGGCCGGATGCTTGGCGAAAATGAGGGCGCCTATGCCGACTATCATCGTGAATGACGAGAAGAAGATGGCGGTCTTGTGCGAGTTCAGCAGTTCGCGACCGGTCTTGTATTTGTGCAGCAGGCCTTCGAGAATGAAGATGCTGAAGTCGTCTCCCATACCGAAGATAAAGGTGGAGAGGATGATGTTCACAATATTGAACTGCACCCCGAGGATACCCATTATTCCGGTGATTATCAGCCATCCCACGGCCATCGGCAGGAAGCTGAGCAATGCGAGTTCGAGTCTGCCGTAAGAGAGCCAGAGCACGAAGAAGATGAGGCATGAGGAGATGAAGAGTATCAGGTAGAAGTCATCGTTGATGCTCTTGGCTGCCTGGTTTGCGAAATAGGCCTGATCGAAGATGACAAGGTCTGCCCTGTCCGAGAATGTGCAGTAAACCTGGTCGATCAGGCTTTCGTCGAGGCTGACTCTTGTTATGAGCATTTTCAGGTCGTCAGAGTTTCCGAGCCATGCTGACACAGCTTCCGGTATGCCTTCTCCGCTGAAATAATCTATTGTCTCACAATTATTTACGAGAGAAGTCAGTGCGGCATCGAATGAGTCTTCGCGAAATCCGTATTTGACGGCTGCTTCTGCAACTTCGCTTTTCAGCCTGGCCACACGTTCTTCTGTCCACCATGCCTGCCATTTCGCGAGATTTGCCTGTTGTTCTTCCTGACTTCGGACAAACGAGCCACCATCTGAATAGCTGAGTATCAGGCCTTTTGCTTTCAGAGAATCGAGCTGGGCCAATGTCTTTTTCTGTGCGGCGAAGGCCTCCCCTGCTGTCTTTCCCACGCTCACGAACATCACGCTCTTTTCATTGACCTGAACTCCCTCTGCGACGCCGGCCTCTGCATTGACCCCGGTCTTGCCGCTAAGAATCGTCTCGGCTTCTTTCAGTTTCGGCTCCCAGTAGGTCAGGTCCATCATGTCGCTGTCGAAACCGACTTTGGTGGACATGTAGGTGCATACGACGGTCAATATTATCAGTGCGCCGACAAGCCATTTGTTCTTGTGGAACGGATAGGAGCTGAATTTTTCAATACCTCTGAGGATGCGTCCTTCCCGGAGGTCTGCCTGCGCCGTGAGGAATTGCGGAAGGAAAACGAGGCAGAAAATCATTGTCCCGAGCAATGTGAGTGAGGCGAAAAGGCCGAAATCCTGAAGCAGTTTGGAAGAGGTGAAAAGCAGACCGGCGAATGCGCCTATGGTGGTGACGCTTCCGATAATCATCGGGCTGCACAGTTCGTCAAGCAGCTGTTCGATGGTATGTACGTGATTCTGGTGCGCCAGAAGGTGTATCGAGTAGCTCAGCGCCACGCCCATTATCGCCGCTCCTGCTCCGACTGCGATGCCGGAAATGCTGCCCTGAATGAGCCAGGACAATGCCAAGGCGAACAATGCGCCGTACAACACCGGGCACAATATCAGGAACACGGAGCGTTTCCGCTTGAATACCGCGAGGATGAACAGGACTATGATTATGAGGGCTACTATCGACGTGGAATAGGTGTCGCGTTTTATCTGACGTGCGTTGTACACGCTCATGACCGGGCCGCCGAAATAGTGGAGCGAAATGCTCGGGAATTCTTCAGAGAGAGTTTGCAAGGAAGCCTCAATCAGATCGACGAGGTCGTCGTTGTGGGCGGTCTCGCCTGACGGGAATGCTGGTTCGATGAAGGTCAGCATTGTCCTGCCGTCCGGGGTGAAGACGTGTCCTGAACGGACTTTGTATTCGGATACTGGGTTCAGTTCGGCTGTGCGTCCGAGTACGGTGCTTCCTATGGCCAACGGATCTGCGAGTATGTAGTCCTTCATCGCAAATCCGGCCGGAGATATCAGGTTCACGTAGTCGTTCATTATGGCTGAATCGACTGCTGAAGGACGGTCCAGTTCTTCCAGACGCCGGAAATCGCTGTCATCCATCAGGCACGGGAGATGGCCGAGGATGAAGTTCATCATTTCGCTTATATCGGCCTGTCCGACTTCGCCCATATAATTGTCTATCAAGTACTTATTCTCCGAATCGGAAAACAGTTCGCCGAGTCGTTCTGATGCTTCTGACAGCAGATTGTCGTCTTCCTGCTCTGGAGTGAACATCACGACTATCTTGTCGCTCACTTTCAGGTGAGAATAGACGTCCGCGAGGTGTGAGGAGTTCTTGGATGGAAGAATGAGGTGACGTTCTCTTCAAACTCGATTCGCGATGCCATAAGACACATTGACAACACGCTGAGTATCAGCGTTATCCAAAATACCGTCTTATGCGAGCGGAACCAGATATATAGTCGTGTGAAGATTTTAGACATTGGATGCAGGTTTATCAGGGGATTTCCGGAAAATGGCCAGCAGGGACATCGAGAGGCACCAGCTGAATGCCGACAGGAGCGCGCCGAAGACAATGCTGCCTACTACATATTGCAGAAGCATTGATCCGATAGATGCGAGCGTTATGTTTTCCGGCGTCAGAAGGACCGGTTTGGCGAACAGGACGCATCCGACCCAGTATCCGGCAAATATGATGAACGGAATGAGCGGCGGAAGGCTTATGTTCGAGGCCACGAGCGTTATGACTTTGTTCAGTTTCAGCAGATGGGCCAATGCAAATGCGCATATCATCTGATACCCCCATATCGGGGCGACGCCCATGAACACGCCGAGCGCTATCGCTGACGCTATCCTCGCATTGCTTTCCGGCGAATGAATTATGTATCTGTCAATGAATGATTTACAATTCTTCCACGTTAGCTTTCTGAAAAAGTTCACGGGCCAACGCCAGAGCAGGCAATACAGTACGAGGATGGTATTCAGTATGCTGATTTTCGTAAAGTCACGGAACGGCTTGAAGTGTGAAACACGTTCTCCTTCAGGCGGATAATAGACGCGGATAGGGACATTGACGACATCGGTTCCTCTCCATGCTGAGAATACGAGGATTTCGAGTTCGAATTCGTATCCTCCGGTTAGAAATCTCGAGCCCAATTCGATCTTGTCGAGCGGGTAGGCTCTGTAGCCGGACTGCGTGTCGTCGAGGCGTATTCCTGTTTCGAGTTTGTACCAGAAATTGGAGAAGCTGTTCGCGAATGTATTCTTGCCGGGCATTCCTTCGGCCCGCAGGTTCCGTGCCCCGACTATCAGTGTATCAGGCATTTTGATTATCGATTCCGCGAAAATCGGGAGGTCTGAAGGATAATGCTGTCCGTCGGAGTCAATGCTGATGGCATACTTGAAGCCGTATCTTTTCGCATAGACCATTCCGCACAGGAGCGCCACGCCCTTGCCCTGGTTTTTCTCTTGGGTCAATGATTTTATGGCATCTCCGAATGACCGGATAATTTCCGGTGTGGAGTCGGTGCTGCCGTCATCCACAACTATCACGTCTTCAGAGTATTGCAGGACTTCGGAGATGACTTGCGAGAGAGTTCCGGCGTTGTTGTAGGTCGGGATTATCACGCAGCAGCCCAGGTCTTTCAAGGCTTTGCGGCACTCTTGAGGAGATTTAGCCACAGCATTGTTCGCTTCCGGCGCGTAGTTATATATCTCGTTTTCTGGCATCGTGCGTTACATTGATAATGATTTTCTGAGTTTGGAAGCGAGGAATGCCGAGAAGGCATCTCTGCTTATGGCGTCTGCGACGTAGTTGGTGACGTAACTGTCTCTGGAGACTGTCATGTCGAACAATGTCATTCCGAAATATGTGGTTCCGACTACTCTCCATGAGCCTTCCTCAACAGGTTTGGCGAGCATTATTCCTGACAGTTGCCGTTTCCCCACGCCCAATGTAAATGTAAAGGTGCGCGGTTCGGCACTGCCGCTTTCGTCTGCATTAGTCTGGACGGCTGCAGACTCGAATGTCGCGGTCTGCTCCTGGACATTCGGGGCCTGAGGCAATTCGGAAACGAGGAGTTTCGGAAAGCAGGAGGTCGTCAATGCGAGGCTAACGCATATTGAAGACAGTCTGAGGTATCGCCGCATTGAATTTCTTATCTGTAAAGTCATACATCGTATAGTCGGAAGCATTCTCGTACATGGTCAGCCGGTTCACGGACAAGTCCTTGCGGTTCAGCAGGATAACCATCTTGTCGATATATGCGCGGACTGTCTTCGATTTCGGGACGATGGTGAGTCTGTAATCGGCCACGGACTCTTCCACGTTCACGGTGAAGTCAGCGCCAAGCTTGGTCAAATCACCTGTCATACAGGATGTTATGAGTGTACTCATCTGGTCCATCATGGGATTTCCCTTAGTGTCAATGACGGAGGCCTTGCCGGCGTTTACGGTCTTGATCTTATCGCCGTTGATGACGATTTCGTAGGCGACCGGTGTACGGTAGTCGAGGCAGATCTTGTCGGTCTTCTGCCAGTAGAACCGTCCTTCGGATTTCATTTCCCTGCTGAATACGCTCAGGTACTTCGTCTGGACGAACTTCGCCTGAATCGTGGTCAATGCCGATGTCTTGGACGCCAGCTCTTTTCTGAACGCCGCCATGTCCGCAACTGCCTTATAGCCAGCCGCGGTCCCCTGCACCGACGCCATTCCGGACATTGTCCCTGACATCGCCGCCATCAACATTCCTATTCCCAATAATATGCTCAATCTTTTCATATCTTATTTATTATAGCTAACGTGTCGCCGTGACAGGCGGAGCACCCGTGCTATTTAACAAGTCGTCATCAGACGACCGGCCGGGTCCGGGTATTTGCTCCTGCAAATACGTAGAGGACGCAAAGGCCGCACGGAGTGTCAGGGTTTGGGACAGAGTCCCAATAAAATATATAGTGTATTCTAGGAAACCACTTAAAAAAACAAGAAAAATGAACAAAAAAGTATCAGTAGTGTTCATGCTGATGGCCATACTCTTTTCAGTATGCCTCATCGCATCCAACCTCTTCGCTACCAAAGTATTCGCTATCGGTAGCATCACACTGCCGGGCGCAGTGATCATTTTCCCTATTTCTTACATCCTCAACGACTGCTTTGCAGAAGTCTGGGGCTATCGTAAGGCCAGACTCGTAATCTGGACAGCCTTTGCCATGAACTTCTTCGTCGCATTGGTCGGTCAGATAGTCGCATGGCTGCCTGCCGCTTCCTTCTGGGACGGCGGAGAGCATTTCAATTACGTCTTCAGCATGGCCCCGCGAGTAGCTTTCGCCTCATTGCTCGCCTTCCTCGCCGGCTCCACGATGAATGCATTCGTGATGAGCAAGATGAAGATAGCATCCAAAGGCAAGGGCTTCTCAGTCAGGGCAATACTCTCCTCCATAGCAGGTGAAGGCCTTGATTCATTGATCTTCATGCCGATAGTCTTCTGGGGTGCAGACATCAAGTCATTGGCAGCAATGATGCTGGCGCAGGTCTCATTCAAAGTATGTTACGAGATAGTCATACTTCCTGTGACCGTGCAGGTGGTCAAGGCCCTCAAGCGCTACGAAGGAATCGACACATTCGACGAAAACATTTCATACAATCCGTTTAAGATTGCAGACATCTGATATTATGAACAATAACGAAAGAGAACAAGAAGGTCTCAAGTCACTTGGCCGCAAGACCGAATACAGAATGGACTACGCTCCGGAGGTGCTGGAGACATTCGAAAACAAGCACCAGGGCAATGATTACTGGGTGCGTTTCAACTGTCCGGAGTTCACCACCCTCTGTCCGATTACAGGACAGCCGGACTTCGCGGAACTCCGCATCAGCTATATCCCTGACGTCAAGATGGTTGAGAGCAAGAGTCTGAAGCTCTATCTTTTCAGCTTCAGAAACCACGGAGACTTTCACGAGGACTGCGTAAACATCATCATGAAGGATCTCATCAAACTGATGGACCCCAAATACATCGAGGTTACCGGTCTCTTTACCCCACGTGGCGGCATCTCCATCTACCCCTACGCCAACTACGGCCGTCCGGGCACCAAGTACGAGAAACTGGCCGAACAGCGTTTCGCCACACACGAATAGTTGTGCACCCCGTAAAGTATTAAGTATCAATAATATAGACATTTTCAGAGTTGCCAAAATCCCAACCCTGAAAATGGCTTAATCGTTGATATTCAGTGAGTTGCGCAATGCGCCCGCCGTTATAAGCCTGCTTCAGGTATATAATACTCAGTACCTACTTGTATGAGCAGAGTAAGGTGATAGGGTAGTGGTCGGAAATGTACTTCACGCCATAATCCTCTGTGGCAATGTGATATCTGTCGGCATTGACATTGCCCACGAAGAAGATGTGGTCAATCACTGACTGTTTCGTCTCGCCGAAACCATTGAAAGTTCTTCCGCTTTCAGTCTTCTTCGCCAATGTCCTGGCATCTCCCATCGCAGCTCTGACCGGCGCAAGTTCAGTAGAATTCAGCGTACAGTTGAAATCCGCAACGAGGAAAATCGGAACGGAACTCTTCGACAGATCTGCAATCCCCGTAAGTTCCTTGATCTTTGAAATTGTCAATGCACTTGACTTCGTCCTGGCTTCCACGCTGATGTGGTCGAAATGAGTGGCGAAGAACCAGACAATCTGATTGTCATGAAGCTTGTCCGCAACTTTCGTCCATACCACGACCCTGCGTTTTGCACTGTTCCATGAAGAATATGTGCCGTCTTCATTCTTTTCAGGAAGCTTGTCCGGCGTATCTGCAAGCCAGAAAAATCCCTTGTCCTTCAGCTCGAAGCGGCCTTTCTTGTAAAGGATTCCGATACCTTCGCCTGAGCCGCTGCTAATGCCCTTTCCGGTATCACGGTCAATGTCATAATATCCGTAAGTGCCAGATAGTTTGTATGCAAAATCCTGAGACTGAGTGGCTTTGACCTCCTGCAGACCGAGAAAGTCCGGACTGGTGGTTTCAATGAACTTGAACACGGCATCCTTCCTCACAGACCACGGATAGGTATCCGTAGTATTGAAGTATCTGATATTGAAAGAGCCTGCAAGCAAGGTCTTTCCGTTCCCTTCAGGAATTACTTCCTCCTCCTGGTCTTTGTCATTTTTGACATAGTGCCGCTCAGGCTCAGCCTTGCAGGCTGAAAGAGCAAGCAAGGCTGAAAGAGCGATCAATGAAATTCTGTATTTCATAAATTGTTGGACAATAATATATTAGTATAACACACAAGTCTTTGACGGATTTCCACCGAGCTGTGACCAGCCGGCAGCATGACTCGTCGCAGAACCCTTGACAGCGAACAATGTCGGTTTCCCGTCTTTCATGCCGGTACAGTAGATGGTTCCGTCAATGCTGATGGTAGGGGATGACCTCATATCTGTAGCGAGCTGGATTTCAGCCACTTTATTGCCATCTGCAGGCGAGAGTTTCACGAGTTTGCCGAGAACGTAGTCATTGTAATAGACGTAATTCTCATTGTCAACAGCCGCAGAACCTGCGATATCGCCGTCAGCAAAAGATTCCCATTTCAACTGACCGTCAGGACTTACGGCAGTAACCCTTGCCTTGTCATCACCATTGACACCTGTAGTTACATAGATTGTTCCATCCGCACCGCAGACGACACCCTGGGCATTGTATCTGGCAAGTTTACCGTTGATTGGAGTAACCCAGTCAGGCTCGAATGGGGTGGTGTCGTCCTTTACATACTTGTTGGTGTCATAGCAGTACAGGACGCTGCTTGAACTCACTCTGTTGGTCCTGTTGGTATAGAGTATATATACCTTTCCGTCAGCTGACGTGGCCATCTGGCCGGAGTCGCCGGTCTCCAGAGTCTTGCTGTTGTAATATCCGAGAGCCTTGTTGTGCTGGTTGTTGGCATTGCCGTAATACTTCCATTTGCTGCCCTCGCGGAAAAAGATTCTCGAACCGTACTTGTCGTTGCAGTGGGTGATGAAAGTACCGTTCTTGAAGCCGACAGAGCCGCCATAGTTGCCCTGCTTTACCTGCAGGCTTTCCGCAAACGAGCCGTCAGCGATAT
>OHTV01000253.1_pt1 | contig 32356 bp, 17 predicted proteins | sample 1579041 | NCBI WGS metagenome assembly OHTV01 (sample SAMEA3879583, study PRJEB24766) | human gut metagenome | biome: human-associated habitat; feature: feces | place: USA | collected 1985/1987
AAAATCGCACTCTCAGAGGGTTTGATAACTGACTTTTCGGACAGTCTGGGGGGGGATTAACATGGCAGCAGCAGAGCCTCAGGAGGCCTTTGTCAAGGATAATGAAACGGTGGAGGCAGAGGCGCTTGAGGATGCCGAAGCGGGGGTGACCTTGACGGTGGCGATGCCTCGAGATGTTACGGTGCCTCGGGCGTCGGTAACAGAGCAGGAGGCAGCGATAGAACTGGAGGCTGCAACGGAGCTGGAGGAAGCAACGGAGCTGGAGGAAGCGTCAGAACTGGAGGCAGCGAGGGAGCGGACTATGACTTGAGCACAGCCGTTGAACGGTCTGATTGTCATGGTGTTGCCGACAGGGCGCTCTACATCCTTGAATCCAGGATCGCCATTACCCCAGCCGAGGAAGACTGCGTTATCGACTTTGACTTCCAACTCTGTTTCAGGGCTGTAGATATCGATTACCACGACATCCTGGCCGTCCGCTTTGAGGGTGGTCTTTGACGGAACCAGTGTTGTCTTATCATATACAGCTGGGAACACATCCTCGCAGACTTTCCGGCCTGAGCGGTATCCTACAGCACGATATGTCACAGCAGGGGTTCCGGAGACGCTCGACGCCGATCCACGTACAGGCCCTACGGCGCCTCCTGCAACTGAGTGCTCAGCAGAAGATCCAGAACCAGAAGATCCAGCAGCAGAAGACCCAGAGCCAGAAGAGCCAGCTGCGCGACCTGCAGAGGAGACTTTCCAGACGAGGTGACCGTCGTGTGGCATTTTCCGGCGGCCGAGGCTTTTCCCGCTTTCGTACAGGCGGACTTCATCACAATTCGAATACACCCAGATCTCACCGTCATACGGGCCGCAGATGTGCACTGACGGCTCATCCTTCCACGCGGCCTTCAGGTAGAACGCCTCGTCCTTGGGGAAACCGCAATAGTCGAAAATACCGAACTGAGAACCAGTAGCAGGCCATTTCATCGGATTAGGCTCACCACGGTAATCGAAACCCGTCCAGTAGAACAGGCCCAGCCCCCATGGCCTTGCCTTGTAGAACTTCCATCCGTATTCAATGACATTGACACGGCCCAATGTATCAATCCTGTTCAGCGGCACCATCCAGCCCTTTTCCGGCACCGTCCGGTAAACACCTCTTGTCCCTGCTCCGGAAGTTTCCTCCGTACCCACGGCACATTTTTCCGGATACAGCCTATGATATTCATCCACAGGGTTTTGCACAATGTAATTATAGCCGAACACATCCACGCCCTTCACCAGGTCTGGCCCGCCGGCATTGCCATAGGTAGAAGGCCTGGTCCTGTCCATTCCGTGCACAGCCTCGCTCATCCTCCGCGCTATCTCCACACCCTTTTCACCATGTTCCACAGCCCATTCCTCATTGCCCACACTCCACAAAATCACAGACGGGTGGTTCCTGTCCCGGTCGATCATATTGCGCAGCTGACGGAGCTGCTCCTGATTCACGCCGAACTGCCTGTTCTCATCAATCACCAGCACGCCCATCTCATCACAAAGGTCAAGCATCGACACGGAAGCGCAGTTATGGGAAGTGCGGACAGCATTGAACCCATACTCCTGCAGCCGCGAAATCCTATATCTCCAGAGCTCATCAGGGACAGCAACCCCAACTCCGGCGTGGTCCAGATGCATATTCGCGCCGCGCAGCTTGACAGCCACACCATTGAGCAGCAGCCCTTTCTCCGGAGAGAACTCGAGCGTCCGCACACCGAACCGCCTCGTCACCACATCAGAAAGTTCGCCATCATAGAAAAGTCTGACTGTCAATGTATAAAGATATGGAGAGTCAATGCTCCAGCGACGTTCCGCCCTCTATTCGCCTACCTTCCGCATCACGGATTTCGATTTCACGGGTGACCTTATCCCTGTTTACAGCGGCGTCCGCCAGAATATAGTCGAAGTCTATGCAGGATTCATCCACATACACGTCCGCTGTCCCGTCAGAAACAGTCCAGATGGAGCCGTCCGCCTTTTTCTGGCTGATTTTCAACGAATAATGTTTCATTGACACAGGCCCGGACTTGTACAGCTTCACATTGCGGTAAATTCCTGCTCCCTCGTAATACCAGCCTTCCTCCAAAGACGCGTCACACCGGACTGCAATGACATTGTCCCCGCCGTAATTCAGATATGGAGTCAATGTATAGACACTTGATGCATAACCGCTTCGCTCACCGCCGAGATAGAAGCCGTTGCAGAAGACTTCGCTGTCACGGTATATGCCTTCAAACTCTATAAAAAACTGTTTTCCCTTATCTTCTGCCGGGATTTCTATATGCTTGCGGTACCAGCCGACCGAGTTTTCCGGATACTTCCAGCCGATGCATTTGTAGCCATGCGAATGACTCGCTTCAGGACTGTACGGAAGGTCCACAGCCCAGTCGTGAGGCAAACTGACTTTCTGCCATGAAGAATCGTCGAATTCCGGCATTATCGGAGCATGACTGTGATTGGAGGACTGCGCCTTGCAGATATACGTAAAGTATTCTGTACCATGCGTATAGTCCAGTTCCTTGGACGCCGCATTCCCCATCGCGAAGGTCCAGTCATTATTGATGACCACTCCCCCGAACTTTTCCCCGCCGGTTTCGGCTGCAAAAGAAGACTGGACAATGCAGAGTGCACAAATCAATGTTGCAAATACTTGTTTCATCGGCGATCACATTTTTCAGGCAGCACAAAACCCGAGCTAAAGATCAAGTGTCAGTTTATGATAACCCGGTTCGTATTTTATGAACTCGGACTTTCCTGTAGCGGAATTATTGACAGTCAGATCATAGACGGCATCCCTGAAACGGCGGACAATATGATATTGCCCCACAGAAGCAGGAAGTCCCGGCTTCAGCAGCAAGCCGTCATATTCAGGGAACACGCCCAAAAGGTATTCCGAAGCAGTCAGCCAGTTCCACGCGGCAGTACCAGTGAGCCAGCTGTTCTTGCCCTCGCCAGGCTTGGCGGCATCCTTGCCTGCCACCATCTGGCAATACACATAAGGCTCCACCTTGCGCAGAGTCTGGTCCTGCACAAACGCAGGAGAAATCTTGCAATAATGGCTCCACGCATCTTCATAGCGCCCGGCCAGAGTCTCGGCAATGATTACCCACGGATTGTTGTGGCAAAATATCCCGGCATTCTCCTTATAACCCTGCGGATAAGATGAAATCTCACCGTATTCCTTATAATACCTGGTATATGCCGGATTCAGAAGGACAATGCCATGCTCCGAATCCAAGTATTTCTTCACCGAATCCAATGCCTTGTCACACAACCCCTTATCTTCACCTATACGGGCCATTGAGCACCAGCCCTGGCTCTCGATGAATATTTTTCCCTCTTCATTTTCAGAAGAGCCTATCTTGTTCCCGAAGAAATCATAGGCACGCAGGAACCACTCCCCGTCCCAGCCGTATTTCTCCACAGAACTGCTCATCCGACTTACCCATTTTGCCATCTCGACAGATGTCCTGCCCTCCTGATGTACAGGGACATGGCCCGGATGCCGCTCCAGATATTCCAGCAGTTTCACGAACTCATTTCCGACGAACACATAGAGTCCGGCTATCATAAGCGACTCCGCCTTGCTTCCATGCGAACGGTTTTCAGTAGTCTGGAACGAGTCATCAGGATTGTCCGAGAAACAGTTCAGGTTCAGGCAGTCATTCCAGTCCGCGCGACCGATGAGCGGAAGCCCGTGAGGACCGAGATTGCGGTTAGTATATTCAAAACTGATGAACAGATGGTCGAGAAGCGATTTTTCGCTGCCCGGAGCATTGTCAAACGGTATTTTCTCATTCAGAATCGAGAAATCCCCGGTCTCCTTCAGATATGCAACAGTCCCGAAAATCAGCCAGAGCGGATCATCATTGAAACCGCCGCCTATGTCATTGTTGCCGCGCTTGGTAAGTGGCTGATACTGATGATAACAGCCGCCGTCCGGGAACTGGGTGGAAGCTACGTCAATGATTCTCGCCCTCGCCCTGTCCGGTATCTGATGCACAAATCCGACCAGATCCTGTGCTGAGTCCCGGAAGCCCATTCCGCGGCCGATGCCGCTCTCGAAAAAGCTGGCGCTCCTGCTCATATTGAAGGTCACCATACATTGGTACTGGTTCCAGACATTCACCATCCGGTCCAGTTCAGGAACGCCGGAAGAGACGCTGAACCTGCCGAGAAGTTCATGCCAATAGTTCTGCAACTCCTCAAATGCCGCGTCCACCTGCTGCTGCGTCATGAACGACGTCAGCATCCGGAGCGCCGGAAGTTTGTTTATCAATGCCGAGCACGAGTTGGCCACAGGGCCGCCGAACGGTGTGTTCTCTGCCAATTCCTCAGACTGGGCCTTCTCACTGGCGGACAGCTGCTCTTCGAACTTGTGCTCGTCATCATTTTCCACATAACCGAGCACAAAGACGAGTTCCTTGGTCTCGCCCGGGGCCAATGTCATTGAAACACAATGAGATGCAATCGGGCTCCAGCCGTGGGCAATCGAGTTTCCCGACTCCGCCGCCAGCACTCTGGCAGGAGCATCGAAGCCGTTGTAAAGGCCAATGAACGATTCCCTGTCGGTATCATAGCCGGACACAGGAACATTGACACCATAAAAAGCGTAATGATTTCTTCTTTCGCGATACTCGGTCTTGTGATATATCACGCTCCCCTGTACCTCAACCTCGCCAGTCGAGAAATTGCGCTGGAAATTCTCCATATCAGTCGCCGCGTTCCACAGACACCACTCCACGCAGGAGAAGAGCTTGAAATCCTTAGTGACCGCAGAGGTATTTGTCAATGTAACCCTATGAATTTCACAACGTTGTCCCAGCGGAACGAAATACAGGCAACCGATTCTCAGCCCGTCTTTCTCGCCGGTAATCCTGGTATAACCCATACCGTGACGACATTCGTAGAAATCCAGCTGGGCCTTGCAAGGCTTCCAGCCCGGGCTCCACACAGAACCGGCGTCATTGACATAGAAATACCTTCCGCCGGCATCCATCGGGACGCCGTTGTAGCGGTAGCGGGTGATCCTACGGAACTTCGCGTCCCGGCAGAAGCAATAGCCGCCTGCCGTTCCGGAAATCAATGAAAAGAAATCTTCAGTTCCAAGATAATTTATCCACGGCCAGGGAGTGGCCGGATCTGTTATGACAAACTCCAGGGAAGCGTCGTCGAAGTGTCCGTACTGTTTCATCAGCGAAAAGGTTTTCCGGGGCGTCGCCACCCCGGTCATCCGATAATTATTTTGTCAAGTTTTTATGGATCAATGCCTTAAGTCTCTCCACAGACTCGCCGGTCCTGAGCCCGTCCGGCTCGGTGTGCATGCAGTAGTCCACCAGTCTGTCCACGGTGCTGGTAGCCACGTGCATTCTGGTATCGCAGGAGGCATAGTAGATGAACACTTTGCCGTCCTCGTCTGCTATCCAGCCGTTGGAGAACAGAACGTTCATCACATCGCCCACATATTCCTCTCCTTCAGGAACCATAAGGAAGCCTGCCGGCTCAGCTATCACTCTTGACGGGTCATCCAATGCGGTCATATACATGTAGAGCACATATCTGAGGCCTGATGCGCAGCCACGCACGCCATGAGCAAGATGAAGCCAGCCGTACTTGGTCTTGATCGGAGCAGGACCTTCACCGTTCTTGAGTTCCTTGATGGTATGGTAATGACGGAAATTGATGATTTTCTCTTCTTTTACCTCCGCATTGGTAATGTCATCTATAAGCGCCCAGCCGATGCCGCCGCCTTTTCCGGCATCGATGAATCCGTCCTGGGGACGTGTGTACAGTGCATATTTGCCGTTTACGAACTCAGGATGCAGAACCACATTGCGCTGCTGGGACTTGGACTTGAGGTCCGGAAGACGTTCCCAGTTCACAAGGTCCTTGGTTCTGGCGATACCTGCACACGCCACTGCAGAAGACAGGTCTCCTTCCGGCGCATCAGGGTCTTTGCGCTCCACGCAGAAGACTCCGTAAATCCATCCGTCCTCGTGTGCGGTCAGCCTCATGTCATAGACATTGACAGCAGGCTCTCCGTACTCCGGCATTGTCACAGGATAGTCCCAAAAGCGGAAATTGTCGATTCCGTTGGGGCTCTCCGCGATGGCGAAGAACGATTTTCTGTCTGCTCCTTCCACTCTTACAGCCAGCACATATTTCCCGTTCCATTTGATGGCTCCGGAATTGAAGGCGGCGTGGATGCCGAATCTTTCCTCCAGATACGGATTAGTGACAGGGTCCAGGTCATATTTCCAGAACACAGGAGCATGCGCGCCCGTGAGAATGGGATTCTTGTATCTTTCATAAACGCCGTTCACATAAACCGGCTCATTCTTTTTAGAAATCAGATTTTCATAATCAGCCTGAAGCTGTTCCAATCTCTCATTGAAATTCATAACTGTAATCATTTAGTTTGCTATTTCAGAAATATCGTCTTGTCGTCCGCATAGAACTCGCGGAAATTGTCGGCATCCGCAGATGACGGATGAGCCGCGAAATAATGTTCCTGCTTGTCCCAGGCATTGCGCCAGGTCAGCACATAAGCCACCGGCGCGTCACCTATGGCATCCAGCAGCACGTCAGTCCACCAGCGAGGATAAGGAATGCCCTCGAAACCGGTCTCGGACACTGCAATCACCTTTCCGTGCTCCTTGGCATAACCGGCCATATAATCCAGATCATAAACGAGTCTTTCCTTATAGTGCCTGTTTGCGGCCTCGATGCACTGGTCCTCAGTCAAGCTATCATCGCTTCTGTCCACATATTCGTAATGGTCCACACCGAGAATATCCACCATGTCGTCACCCGGATAGCGGCTGAAATACTGGGTGCTGTCGATTTCCGAGTTCGGAGAATACGCCCACAGGATGTTCCTCAGACCGCGTTCCTTTTCAATATAGTTTCTTGTCAATGCAAAGAGCGTCTTGTATTGCCCGCTTGTGCACAGGTTGCCGCCCCACCAGAACCAGCTCCCGATGTTCTCGTGCCAAGGCCTGAAAATCAATGGGACAAGGTTGCCGTCAGCATCTTTCATGGTACCGAAAAAGTCTGCTACACGTGAAAGCCACTGCATGAACAGCTCGTGATTTGCACCGCCTTCAAGCACTGACTCGACAGCCTTGTCGCTGCTTATGTCCCAGGCGTCGCCACCGGTGAGAGGATTGCGGGCATGCCATGAGAATGTCACGATTCCGCCTCTTTTTACGTGAGTGACAGCAGCCCTGCTCATAAGTGTAAAATCTACACCGTCCAGATTGGCCTTGTTTCCGAGTTCAATGCCGCCGATGTCAAACCCCACTACGGCAGGATGAGCCCCGCAGACCATACGGACATCAGACCTGTCAAGGGAGTCATTCTCCACGTCCTCCACTTTCCAGTCGTGGCCATAGACAAGGGCATCCTGATGAGCGTAATAGAACTTGCCTGATTCCGCAGCTGACCTGAGCGAGTTCAGCAACGATGTAGCGTTCTTGTCGAGTGATCCTGACTTGCAGGTACATCCGGTAATTGCCGTCAATGCAGCCATAACGATAGCAGTTGTCTTTATAAGTTTCATTGTCTGAATGTATTAGCGTGGAGCATTGTCATACACCGATTTGAGCGTATAGGACTTCTCCGTATTGAACATTGCATTTTTCAGAACAGGGATGATTTGCGCGCCGTTCGCGATATATTCTCCTGTGGAGTGGTTTATGAATCCGCTGGTTTCGCGTCCGGTATCCAGTGCGCCGTTGTCCCAGAGGAACGGTGCAATGCCGTAATTCCTGCAGGCCCTGAAGAAGAACTCGAGGTAGTATTTCTGGAATGATGTCTGACGGGAAGTAGGGCGGTTCACGCACCCGCATTCGCCGAAATAGACAGGAATACCGTTGTCAATGTATTTGGTCTTGAGTTTCGCCATCACTTCCACTACCGGCTTCTCATCTGACGGAGCGGGTTTGTTCACTGCGGTATGTCCCCATTCGTCATATTTGGCTTCGAGAGTATAATCATACGGATCATAACAATGCACCGCCACCAGCAGCTTGCCTTCTGCGGAGTCCTGAGGCAGGACCAGATTCTCGATTGTCAGGTCCGGATTTGTACAGTAGCCGGGTATGCCGAGATACCTTGAAGCATTGTTTCCGCCTGTCTCGCGCACTACATTGACAAACTCCTGGGCCCACTGGTTCACGACGCGATACTGCGCGCCGCCGTCAGTCCGGTTGTCTCCCCAGCCCCAGCCTCCGTCATGGAGTTCATTGAAAGGCTCAAAGATGAGGAAGTCGCCCTTGTCCGCGAATTTCTCGGCAATCTGCTTCCACACGGCCTTGAATTCTGCGGTAATCGTCTGATATTCAGCGGATGAAGAAGCAGCCCTCTTGACACTCAGCCAGTATTTGCTGTCAGCCCCGTCGTGGTGGATATTGACAATCGCCATCAGACCTGCCTTCTCGGCATAGCCTACGACCTCAGCCACACGGTTCATCCATGCCTCGTCTATCTTGTATTCAGGTGCCGCACCGATATGTCCCAGCCACGTGACAGGGATACGTACAGCTGTGATTCCTTTTGCTTTCAAACCATCAAAAGTCGCTTGGGTAGCCTTTGCATTGCCCCAGGCAGTTTCGCTTGCGATGCCATTGTTCTGAGCGTCAAGCTGGTTGCCGAGGTTCCATCCGAGTCCGAGTTTCTTCGCTACTGTCCAGGCATTGTTTGTTCCCGGCACTATCTCCGTAAGGAAGTCCTCAGGCTGTTCGGGTGTCACTTTCCTGCCCTTCTGGGTAACGGAGAGTCTGACTCTTTCCTCGCCGCATACGATGGACACGGATGCTTTCCGCTCCTCTGTGGACTGGTTTTCAGTCACATTGACCTTGATTACACTTTTCTGCGCAAATGCTCCGGCGGTCACGGTGCACCAGTCGGACGCGCTGGAGACGAAGCTCGGTTTGGAAGGTGCCGTGACATTAACCTCTTGACTGGAAACCGCGCTTTCGAACACGAGTTCAAGAGGCGAGGCTGACAGGACAGGTCCGGTCACAGAGCCACCGCTGCTTTCCTTGCTGCATGCAGAGACGGCCATAAGCATCATCGCTGTTGCCAAAATCTTATGCTTCAATGTTTTCATATCAGAATTTCACGTCTTTTCTGTTGATCACTTTAGTATTTGCCAATGCGTTTTTCCAATCGGAGGCCGTATTGTTCCAAGAATATGACCCGTCACTGTTTTTGCTGTACAGCACCGGCTTGCCGTCCTCGTAGTTGCACCAGTTCATGAAATATCCCCATGGAGCATCCTCCGCGAAGAATTTGTCAGTATCGAGAAGGTTTCCGAACTCGCTGAGCACCACCATCTTCTTTCCTTTCACGCTGTTGTTCACGAACTTGAATGCAGCGGACTGGGAAGTGCCTTTCTCCACATAAAGGTCAGCGCCCACGATGTCCACATAATCGTCACCCGGATACCAGGCACGGGCTTTCTCCAGATCAGTGCAGAGTTTGCCCTGTTCATTGGTCTGGACAGTCCAGACCCATATCAAGTTGTGCAGGCCATAAGTGCCCTGAAGCTGGTCGCGCAGATACTTCCAGAGTCTTGTGCAAGGCTCCGCTCCGCCATCGCCCCACCAGAACCACGAGCCCCATGAATAATCCCCGGCCGCCTCATGCAAAGGTCTGAAGATCACAGGGATACCGGCATCCTGAAGAAGCTTCAGATACCCGGCTATCTTACGTATCTGACTGTCAATCACCTTCCTCTGCCAAGTCCCTTCTTTAAGAGCCTCATTGATGTCAAATGTGGTTCCGGACGAATAGAACGCATACTTGTTGATGTCGGTCTCGCCTTCTTTCGACGGTACTGACCAATGCCAGCCCACCTGGATGATGCTGCCTGCGTCCCAAGCCTTCTTTACAGGTGTGATGTCTCCGTAATCCGGACAGCTGCTCCATGCTTTTGCCGGCCAGTTGAGGAACAGATAGTCGAATCCGACGATAGCAGGATATTGGCCTGAAACGCTTTCCAGCATATCTGCATAGGTGGTTTCCCAAGCCGTTCCGCCCATAGCACCGCTCAATGTCTTCTTTCCATAGTTCTGAAGCAGGTATGCATAGAGTTTCTTGGCATTCGTAGTGGCCGATGCGTCAGTGAGAGACTGTGACGGATTACGCTGATAATCAGACTCATCCGCCTTTACTGAAAACTTGTAGGACAATGCCCCGACCGGATTGCTCTTGAATCCGGAGATGGCTCCGTCCGCCACTGAAAGCGTATATGAGACACCCTTACGGAGCCCGGCGAGCTTCACGGTGACATCCTTATTGTAAGCGAGCGCACTCGACACTGTCGCTTCTTTATCAACGGTAACTTTACGTGCATCAGGCAGTTTCACGTTCTGGTCGAAAGTGAATTTCACTTCCAATGTCTCTCCTGAGACCTCACTTCCGTCCGCCGGAACCACACTGACCAATGACGGAGCTTCTGCTGCAGGACTGTCCGGTTCACCTGAACTCTTCTCCCCGCATGCGCACACGGCAAACGACACAGCCGCGACCATCAACAAATTATATATCCGCATATTCATAGTTTTGATTGGATCCCGGCAGCAGGGTCAGCCGCTGCCGGAATAAGTTTAGAGTACAGCTACTTCTGTCAATGTAAAATTACATCCTGTAATAACCATACCTCCTTTTGCGATGAGGTCATCCAGATTTGCCTGAGTCATCACGACTTCCACACGTGTCTGACCTGCAGTCATTTCCTCAAACACCTTTTCAGGAAGTTCGCCCCAGCCGTCACCATGACGCAGCGAGAACTGCCAATATGTCTGGGCCGTATCCTGGGTCAATGTGAAAATCAGTTTCTGGCCGGCCTTGACTGTGGACCAGTCGAAGCCTCCCCATGCGAGGTCCTGGTTTCCGCTCCAGTTGCCTGCTGCGAACGATCCTTTCCAGATGGTCTTCTCCTGAGGGATTTCCTGGACGATTTCTATCTTGGTGAACGTGATGTCTGAACCCTGGATAATGAAACCGAGGTTCTGCTTATCTTCCGCATCACCCTTCTTCGCCTGGATATTGTCCAGAATTTCCTGTGTCAATGTAACCTCTGTACATCTGCTGACTTCACCATTGTCATCCCCGCCGAAAATATCCTGAGGGACAAGCACATTCTTTCCGATTTCCGGGAACACGACTCCGGACCAGTCACCGTAATTGAGCTGAGCCTGACACCAGGTCGGTCCGTTGTAAGTGTAATAGAGTCTCATCTTGGAGCCCGCCTTGACATCGAGGAAGTTGGCCGCCGGGACAAGCACTCTGCCGCCGTCATTCCAGGTGATAGGGCAACTGCCTTCCCAAGCCGTGATGAATTTCTGCTCGAGGAGAACGCCTATTCTTGAAGGGCAGGTCTCGATGTCACCGTTAAGAAGATTGAACACGATATCGTAGGTACCGATAGTGTTATACGGCATTATGAATGAGATTTCCTTGTCCGAACGGGCCGTATAGGTCACGACTTTGGCCTCACCGATGAATATGTTCTCGATCATCATGAAGTTTTCTCCCTTGAGTGTCACTGTTGCCCCTATATGCTCGGCAGACGGCAATTCGTTCACGACTATAAAAGAATCGTAAGAAAGTTTGATGTCAGCATCCGGTGTCACTGTCTCACCATTGAACTGGGTGAGGACTATTTTTCCGGATACGGATGAGGCTGTAGTAGTGAGAACCAATTGAGTTCCATCTGCATTGACCTTGGCATCTTCAATCGCCTTTCCTCCGAGGGTGGCACTGCTGATCAGGTCCAGGTCCGTACCTTCCACAACGATAGCCTCACCGGCCATGAGTTCAGTAGGAGAAACCTTTGTCACGACCGATTTTACGAGAGTGAAAGCCACTTCCGCCTCGTCTCCGTTGGCCATTTTGAGTTTCACATTGCCTTCAGTTGCTGCTGCAGGAACTGTAACTGAGATTTTCCCATCCTTGAACTCAAATGCATTGACATCACCGGCTGAAGGGAACTCCACAAAACTCACCACATCTAAATCTTTTCCTGAGACTTCCAGAGCCGCCCCTGCCTTTACCGGTGACGGAGCTGCCTTGAGACCGGTCGGAACCACCATTTCTACAGTTCCCGCCTTAAATGATTTTCCGGCATAGCTCACGGCTTTGATATCTCCTGACCGCATTTCATGAGGAATAGTGAAAGTCAATGTCTTGCCATCTTTGGAGACCGTAAGGGCTTCTGCATCAATGGTGATTAAACCTTCGAGCTGCACTTCCTTAATCATATCGAGATAAGCACCTGAAATAGTAGCCACATTATTAGGCTTCCAGGTAGAAGCCTTAACTGAGGACACTGTAGGATCACCTATCTGAATTTCGTTCTCAGAATAGATGAGATTTGCAATTTCACCTTCATCAGAAAGAACGATTTTTCCGGTAATGGCAGAGGACGGGATGATGACAGAAGCATTGTGCCTGTCGATATTTTTCACCTCAGCCACAGCACCGCCTTCAAATGTCACGCTCTTTACGAGGTTCATATAGTCGCCATAAAGTTTCACCTCATCACCAGGCATAGCAGGAGTCTTGGCCGTAGTGAACTTATCCAGAACGATAGGTTCCGTGTATTCGAGTTCGGTTTCAGTCGTAAACACCTTGCCGTCAGAGGATTTGAGTGTGATTTTCCCCACTTCCGGACCTTCGGCAGGAAGCACGACACGGATTTCGCTCTGCTTTCCGGATGAAACCACTTCAATCTGAGTAAGCGGCTCCACTCCCGGCACATCAACCTCGACGATCTTGTCGAGATTGCTGCCGATGAAGGTCAATGCACCGCCGCGCATCACAGGATTAGGACCGTAGGAAACGAGTCTTACCTGCTTGCCGGAGTACTGGGCTGTATCAAGTTCCTCATTTGAGCAGGCTGCTGCAGAGCAGACCAATGCCGCAAACAGGATTGAGAGTCTAAATATGTTTTTCATAATATGTTTTCCTCCAATTATTTGTTAGGGACGGCCCTGATATTGTCAATCTGGATCATCGGAGTACATGATGAACCTCCGGCAGCGCCTGCCGCAAGGAAGAGTTCCAGTCCTGAGAATGATTCAGAAGTAAGAGTTCCAGTAGCCTTGTCTCCAGTCCAGAACCATACGAATTCAGTTGCAATCGGCAAAGATACTGTAATCCATTTTCCGCTGGTATCGAATGAGCCGGTTTCTTTCCACGGCATGTAAAGCGCCCTCGGAAGTGAAAGCTTGTCATCGTGGAAATATGTGTTGTTTGCCGTCTGCATCGTAATCTGGGATTTGCCAGCAAAGATAACCTGCATAGGACAGCCTTTCCACGGATGTTCAGAAGGAATTCTCAATTCGAACTTGATGGTCATATTGGAGAAGTCCTTGAAGTCCACAACCTTGGTAAGGTCGATTCCGTCCGGATCGTCGAAGGTCTCAGGCGTATTCCAGTTGCCTGGCCAGTATTCGAAATGGTAACCGTCATCAGCCCAGTCGGTTCCGTCAGCCTTGAGCACCACGCCATCCTTATAGAGCTGGAGATAGTTGCCGCTGAACGAGTTGGCGTCTGACTGTATGGTCTGGTTATGCCATCCGTGATTTCCTCTCGCGTCATCGAATGTGAAGAGCATTCCTCTGTCATCCTGATACATGAATGAGGACTGGCCTGTTCCGGATTCCGTGGTCACCTTGATTTTTCCAGGAAGCGCACCCTCCGGAATGACCACATCGAATGAACTGAATGTGAGGTTGGAAATCTTGGTCGCCTCAGCACCGGTGAATTCCACGGTCATAGGCTCGTAGAAGTAATTTCCCTTGACAGTCACCGTCTCGCCCGGTTTTGCGTATTCGAATGACATTGAGTTTATTACAGGAACCGGTGGCAGCACCTTGAAGTCGAAGGTCGTGGTGTCCTTTGCATTGTTCACCATGTATATCTTGTCTGTCTGCTTGACAGGCAGCACTTTAGGCACGGCCACTATAAGAGTGTGGTCCGTAATGTAACTTGTGTTAAGGATCGCCTGCTGGTCATTGAACCAGAGTTCCTTGATACTGCGCAGATTGTCTCAGAGCAGACATACGACTTCATCCATAAAGGCTCCTGTGATGGTCAGGTCCCTGTCCGCATACCTTACGGAATACACGGTAGGATTTCCGTCCGCAACCTTGTAACGGTCAGGATAGTCGATGCTGTCGCACGAAAGGAACATCGTGGCCGCAGCAGCGGAAACCGCTATGATATTGAGTAATTTTATAGTTTTCATATCCGTATTGACTAAAAGTTATAGTGATATTCGGAACGGACATCCACGTGTACCGCTTCAGCTCCGGATGCCATGTTGCCGTTGAAGATGATATCCTCGGTAGGCATCGGCAGGGTGAAGCTTGAGGCAGTGACGTTAGGATTGTCATCTTTTGGATTATAGGTAACCTTGCTTGCGTCCCATTCGCCTGAATAGTCGAACTTCTCTCCTATCCAAGTCTGCCATACTTTATTGAGGCCATCCCAACAAGACCTCTTCTGGGCCTTGAGCTCTGCGATGCAGGCATCTACATCATAGTAGGAACGACGTACATAGTCATACCAGCGGTCGCCTTCACCAGCGAGTTCGAGACGGCGCTCTTTCCATATGTCATTCCATGTCACGTTATCCAGAGCCTTCGCGCCGGCACGCTCACGTACTTTGTTCACATACTCCTTTGCAGCGGCATTGTCAGTATTCACAACAGCCTCAGCATAAATGAGATATATGTCTGAAAGACGGAGAATGTGAGTAGGAAGCTGGTTGGCCATATTCATCGGAGTGATGCCCAATGCAGAGACATGGTCCTGATTGTTTCCGTACAGATTCTTCACGTTGTTGGCGCCGGTATTGCACTGGAGTTCTCCGCCCGGTCCGCCTTTGCCGTATCCGTCCTTGTCATAGATGAAACGGAGGTAGTCGAAACCTTTCTTACTTCCGGAGTAGGTCTTGTCTGCCCAGAAATAGCTATATACATCACCAGGAAGCATCATCGTAGCATGACGACGGATGTCAGAGTTGTCGCGGACTGCAGGATTGTCAGTAGCGGTGCAGCCGAATGCAGCCTGAAGGTCCACTGAAGGACCGCCGTAACCGCCCCAGCAGTCACCATTCTCGTCGAAGCCGGTCATAGCAAGGTCACTCTGAAGAGTGTTCTGCTGTGTCCACGGATCGCGGCCGCATTTCCAGAGCCATGAAATCAGACACTCACCTGTCTGGTTGAAGCCCTTCAGACGGAACACATCCTCATAGTTCGGGGTCAATGTCCTTCCTGAGTTGTCAATGACATCCTTTGCATAATCAGCTGCTTTCTTGAGGTCGTCAGCACTGAGAGTGCCGCTTACACCTGCACGGGTGAGATACACCTTGGCGAGAAGCGCCTCAGCAGCATAGTAGTCGATTCTCTCATAGTCAGCAAATCCGCTGGTCTTCTTGGGAAGAAGTTCGAGGGCTTTCTCGAGAGTCATGATTATATATTCATAAATGTCTGCACGCTGGACTTTCTGCACCTTGTTCACGTTTCCTGAAGCAATCAGTGCCGTATTGTCGTGAATGATAGGAACTTCACCGAAAGTACGCACCATGAAGAAATATGCGAACGCTTTCCATGTGAGAGCCTCTCCGATGCATTTGTTCTTGCAGGCCTGTGACGGGCCTTCGGAGTTGAGGATATTGTTGATGATAGTGTTGGCATGGCCGTTTACTGCCCAGAGAGAGTAGGACATGTTCACGAGGTCCTCGTCAGTACCGTTGGTGGTGAAATCCAGATACGGACTTGAGCCCCAGTACATATTTCCCGACATGACTTCTCCGACCTTGATGAATCCTCTCTGGAAATCATACCACGGGGAGTTGTACATGTAGTTGACACCCTGTTCGCACTGAGCGTCATTCTTGTAGAAATTATCTACGTTGTAGCTGTCTTCCGCAGGACGGTTGAGGAAATCCTCGCAGGAGGTGAATGCCATCACAGCCGCTGCCACCGACAAGCCTTTCAAAATTATATTGCGTTTCATATCCGATGTCTTAGAATGTAATGTTCAAACCGAATGAGTACATAGCCGGAGACGGATAACGGCCGTTGTCCAGGCCATAAGTAAGACCGGTAGAATCCTGTGTACTTGCGCCGACCTCAGGGTCATAGCCGGTGTACTTGGTGAAGGTGTAGAGATTCTGGATGTTCACATAAACACGGAGATTCTCTATTTTCGCCTTGTTCAGAAGAGCCTTCGGGAAGGTGTATCCGAGAGTGATGTTCTTGATTCTGAGGAATGAGCCGTCCTCGACATAGCGGTCGCTGATGCGGTCGTTGTCGTTAGGGTCATTGATGGAAGTATGAGGAATCTTTGCTCCCGGGTTCTTCACTCTCACATTGTCGATATGGTCGAACCACTTGCTTCCGTCAGCATATACGATGGTCGGGTCGATCGGCTCGAGTCTCGCTCTCTTGGAGACCACGCTCTGCAACTGGTTTGTCCAGGTGCTGTTCATGTGGGTCAATGTCAATGAGTTGTAGTTCATCACCTTGTTGCCGTAAGAACCGTTGAGGAAGATGCTCAGGTCGAGGTTTCTGTATCTGAAGGTGTTGGTCCATCCGAAGGTGAACTTAGGAAGCGGAGAACCGAGATCTGTACGGTCGCGCTCGTCGATGATACCGTTTTCATCCACATCCTTGTATTTGATGTCGCCTACCCACACTGTATTTCCGCGGCTGAACACACCGTCAGACGGATATTTTGCAGGTTTCGCAGAGTTCTGGATATCATCCAGGTCCTTATATACACCCTCGACCTTGTAGCCGTAGAAGTTGTAGAGAGGTTTGCCGATTTCGGAAACACAGACCACATCACCCCACTGGCCGTAACCTACGAGTGTAGCATTTTCGGTATCAGAAAGGCTGAGGAGTTTGTTCTTGTTGAAGGAAATCTGGAAGTTGCTGTCCCAGCTGAAGTTCTTGAGCTGTACCGGATGGGCATCCAATGTGATCTCAAGACCCTTGTTCTCGATGCTTCCGTAGTTGCCCTTAGGAGCCTGGAGCTTGGATGAGCCGTTGCCCTGTGTTCCCATATAGGACGGGAGCTGCATTGACATGAGCATGTCATCAGATTTCTTGTAATAGGCATCTACCGTGAGATTCAACCTTCCGTTGAAGAAACCGAGGTCGAGTCCGACATTGTACTGCTCCTGGCTCTCCCATCTGATGGAAGTGTTAGGGATGTTGGACGGACGGAAGCCCATACCGAGTGCGGAAGGCATACGGGTAATGGCCGCGCCCCAAGCGTAGGAACCGATGCTGGAGTTACCTGTCTGTCCCCAGCCGAGACGGAGCTTGCCGTTGTCAATGACTTTCTTCACAGGCTCGAAGAATTTTTCGTTGGAAAATCTCCAGGCCAATGCCACTGAATGGAAGCCCGCCCAGCGGTTCTTAGGTCCGAAGTTGGACGAACCGTCATAACGGTAGGTGTAGGTTCCGAGGTATCTGTCACCGTAGTTGTAAGTTTCACGGGTGAAGAAAGATGCCATGGAGGATGAACCGAATCCTGAAGATATCGAAGGAGTTCCTGTAGCGAGAGCCACATTGTGAACCTCGTCTGAAGGAAGGTCCGTGTTGCTGCCGCTCAGGTAGTTCCATCTGGACTCCCAGCACTCCTGACCGACCATCGCGGTAACTGAATGCTTGCCCCACTGGTTCGCATAGGTAAGATAGTTCTTGAGCTGCCAGAAATAGTTGCTGTTCTTCTGATAGCTGATGGAGTTCTGGCTGCGTACCCAGCCGCCGAGGTCGATCATCGGCTTGTATCTGTTGGCATCTGATTCTCCCATATCGAAACCGAGCTCTGTTCTCCATGTTATATGTTTTATAGGAGTAAGTTCGGCGTAGATGTTTCCGCTGAGTTTCTTTCTCTTGAGGAGAATCTCATCCATCATCGCAAGTGCGACAGGGTTAGGTGAAGTGTAGCCCTCTCGGATAGTGGAAGAATAGTTTCCGTTCACGTCATAGACCGGGATGTCCGGAATGGTGGTGAGGGAGTAATAGATGAGACCCTGGTTGGAGTCAGCGAGCTTCAGGTTGTCATTGGTAATGGCATAGGTGGCGTTCACTCCGAGCTTGAGCCATTTCTTGAGCTGAGCATCAAGATTGGTCCTGACAGAGAAACGGTTGAAGTTGGAACCGATGATGGTACCCTGCTGATCCATATAGGAACCTGAAACATAGTACTGGACCTTGTCAGAACCGCCCTGGGCGCTCAACTGGTGCTGATGCTGCCAGGCTGTGCGGAAGATCTCGTCCTGCCAGTTGGTACCTTTTCCGAGGAGAGAAGGTGTGGCATAGTAAGGGTTGGTCTCATAGATGTCACCTTCCTCTATCATCTCATTATAATACTGTGCGTATTCGCGCAGGTTCATCATATTGAGTCTGACAGCCTGACGGGACATTGCCACCATGCCGTCATATGAGAACTTGGCCTCTCCGGACTTGCCGTGCTTGGTGGTGATGAGGACTACGCCGTTTGCTCCCTGCGCACCGTAAATCGCTGTAGCAGAGGCATCCTTGAGGATTTCCATGCTGACGATATCGGCAGGGTTGATGGTGGAAAGCGGAGAAATCGTGGAAACTTTTCCGTTTCCGAGAGCATCTCCGAGACCGAAATCAGCACCGGTGTTTCCGCCGCCCTGGACGATGACACCGTCAATGACGTAGAGAGGTTCCGCATTGGCATTGATAGTCGCCTGACCGCGGACGCGGATAGAAGATGAAGAACCAGGAGCTCCGGAGGTGGTGACAGCCGTGACACCTGCTGCTCTTCCCTGAAGGCTCTGGTCAAGAGACTAAATGATGGAGCCCTTCAGGTCGGACTCTTTCATTGAGACAGAAGCTCCGGCGAGGTCGCTCTTCTTCATTGAGCCGTAACCTACTACCACAACCTCATCGAGGAATTCGTTGTCCTCTGACAATGTCACTGTGAAGTTCGTCTGAGCTCCGACTGTAATCTCCTGAGTCTTATAGCCGATCGATGATATTTCGATCACCGCACCCTTGCTTACCGTAAGGGTAAAGTGACCGTCATTATCAGTCATAGTGCCGTTGGTGGTACCTTTTTCGATAACACTGGCGCCGATAACCGGACCGGTCTGATCGCTCACGGTACCTGATACGGGCACTTTCTGAGCCATCATACTGATGCTTAGGAACATCAATACAAGGCACGAAAATAGTTTACCTTTCATACTGTGTGTGATTTAACATATATTGGTTATTGTTCAATCTTAACTAATCGGCTGTTTTCCTTAACGCTTTTTTAAAGCACTTTTAACCGTATTACAACGTTGCAAAATTACTCACGCATAGGCCGTCAAACAAGTACTATTTTATCATAAAATGCTACAATCTTGACATTGAAGGAAACCTGCCAAGATTTCCAAGTAATTTTTGACGGTTGACTTATGGTTGCTAACTTTGCGGAAATAATACAGAACCAGGTACTTATGAGCAAGAAAACATTGACATTGACAGCGGTTGCGACGGTTATCATCATAGGAGCAGCCTTCATATTCGCGGCAAAAAGCAGCAAAGAGGACAACGGAGCCTCGGCATTGACCTCGGAACAGAAATACTGCAATACCGTATGCGTCGAGGGCGACAGCGAAGAGGAGATAATCCGGAAGGCGGCCAATGTCATACCTTCCGAAAACCAGTTCCAAGCACTTGAAGATGAATTCATTGCATTCGTGCATTTCGGGCCTAACACATTTACCGGAAAGGAGTGGGGCAGCGGCATGGAGACCCCGGAGATGTTCGCGCTGAAAGAACTCGATACGGACCAATGGTGCAGCGCCATGAAGGACGCCGGTATGAAGATGGTGATTTTCACGGCCAAACATCATGACGGATTCGTGATGTGGCAGAGCCGATATACCAGACACGGAATAATGTCCAGCGGGTTCCGCAACGGAGAAGGCGACGTGCTCAAGGACCTGTCACTTTCCTGCAGGAAATATGGTCTCAAGCTCGGAATATATCTTTCGCCTGCCGACCTGTACCAGATAGAGAGCCCTGACGGGCTGTACGGCAACCTGAGCAAGCCTTCGCTGCGGACTATTCCGCGTGAGGTGGCCGGCAGACCGTTCGCGAACAAGACCAGGTTCACTTTCAATGTGGATGACTACAACGAATACTATCTGAACCAGCTTTTCGAGCTCCTTACCGAATACGGGCCGATTTCTGAAGTGTGGCTGGACGGCGCCCACCCGAAACGCAAGGGCGGACAGACCTATAATTATAAGGCATGGAAAGAACTCATACGCACCCTGGCCCCGCAGGCCACCATCTTCGGACGCGAAGATATCAGATGGTGCGGCAATGAGCAGGGACGCACCAGAGCCACGGAGTGGAACGTGATTCCATATATGGAGAACCCGGACACACTTTCGCATCTCAACGATTTGATGGCCAATGACTTGGGCGGAAGAGACGAACTCACTAAAGGCAGGTGGCTCCACTATCAGCCGACAGAAGTGAATACATCCATACGCGATGGCTGGTTCTACAGGGACGACACCCACCAGATGACCCGCAGTGCAGATGACGTTTTCGACATGTACGAGCGCAGCACCGGAGGCAACGCCATATTCCTTCTGAACATCCCGCCGGACAAGAACGGACGTTTCGCAGCTGAAGATGTGAAGGTTCTTAGAGAAACCGGAAGAAGAATCAGGGAGACCTACGGGAACGACCTGCTGAAGGGAGCCGAAGCGGACAAAGAACTGTGGGACAATGATATAGACACCTTCATACCTCTCAATGAAGGTGACAGCATCGTGGTGAAACTGCCGGAAAGACGGACAATAAACAGGATCGCCCTGAGCGAGGCCATCAGAACCGTCGGCGAGAGGGTGGAAGAATTCGCCGTGGACGCAATGGTAAACGGAGAGTGGACAGAAATCGCCACAAGCACCAATATCGGCCACAAGAGGATTCTGAGATTCGAGAATGTGGAGACCGACGGCATCAGGGTAAGGCTCCTTAAGTCACGGGCCACAGCAGCAGTCAGCGGAATATCAGCTTTTTTTGATACTTTTTTGACGGATTTTTGTCAATGATGCCGGTTTGTGGCGGACAATCATGCGAATGATATAATTTTGCAGGCGGAACTTCATAAAACCACATTCAGCATGAGACTCATTCCTGCCATCACCGCAGCCGCCGCGCTCGCATTGACAGCATGTTCAACCAATTCAGTGACAATCTCCTACGAGGGAGGAAAGACCAGAGTAGAAGCCTATTCTGACAATATCCTGCGCGTCACATCCGTACCTGAAGGTGCCGATTTCATCGACGGAAAATCCCTGATGGCACTGAAGCCGCAGAGAAAAATCAGGGTCAATGTAATAAAAGACGATTCTGTAACTACTGTCAAGGCCCCGGGAATAACCGCCGTAGTGGACAACTCTGACGGCCGAGTTTCGTTCTTCCGTCCTGACGGGACAGAACTGACTGCGGAACATTGCCGCTCTTTCACTCCCATTACGGTAGAAGGAGACAAGGCATGGACCGTCAGTCAGAGTTTCGACTCTCCTGAAGACGAGGCATTCTACGGTCTCGGTCAGCATCAGGCAGACGACTGGAACTACAAGGGCAAGAACGAGGAACTGTACCAGTACAACACCAAGATTTCCATTCCTTTCATTGTTTCATCCAAAAAGTACGGACTGCTCTGGGACAGCAACAGCTTCTGCCGCTGGGGCGACCCGAGAGACTATGAGCAGATCGGCAATGTGTTCAGACTCTATGACAAGAACGGAGAGGAAGGCGCAATTACCGGAACCTACACGGCAGCCGACGGCAGCACATTGACAAGAAGAGAAACCGCATTGGCCCAGGAATTCCTGGAGACTCCGGACTGCGGGAAGGTCCGCAACGCTCCTGATTTCAGGTTCAACGGATCTTCTGTAGTGTTCGAGGGCGAGATAGAGCCTTCAGAAACAGGACTTTACCATTTCTATATATATTACGCCGGCTACACCAGGGTCTTTATCAACGGAAAGCCGATGACTCCAGAGATATGGCGCACTGCATGGAACCCTAACGGAAGGAAATTCGAGACAAGACTTGAAGCGGGAAAACGCATACCTCTCAGAATAGAATGGAAGCCTGACGGAGATGTATCCTACTGCGGACTGAGGGTGCTGAGCCCTGTTCCTGAGGACGTGCAGCAGAGGATGAACTGGTGGGGCGAGATGCAGAGACAGATCGACTATTATGTCATTGCCGGAGACAGCATTGACGAAGTAATCAGCGGCTACCGCACCATCACCGGAAAGGCCCAGATAATGCCGAAATGGGCAATGGGCTACTGGCAGAGCCGTGAGCGCTATGCTTCGCAGAAGGATATCCTCGGGACATTGGCAGAAATGAGGGAGAAAGGTATTCCGGTGGACAACATCGTGCAGGACTGGAGGTATTGGGAGGACGACCAGTGGGGCAGCCATGAGTTCGACCGCAGCAGATATCCGGATCCGAAAGGGATGCTGGATTCGCTCCACGCCATGGGCGGACGCTTCATGATTTCTGTATGGCCGAAATTCTATGCCAACACGGAGCATTTCAAGGAGCTTGACAAACACGGATGGATTTACCGCCGCGCGATAACCGACAGCGTGGAGGACTGGCTCGGATATCAGCAGTCATTCTACGACGCATACGCAGACGGCGCCAGAAAACTGTTCTGGAAACAGATGAAAGAGCATCTTTTCGGACTTGGGATAGATGCCTGGTGGATGGATGCGAGCGAGCCTAATATCCACGACTGCACTGATATGGACTATCGCAAGGCACTTTGCGGACCGACCGCGCTCGGCACCTCGACTGAGTATTTCAATGCCTATGCACTTATGAACGCCCAGGCCATCTACGAAGGACAGCGCTCCGAGGCACCTGACCAGAGAGTGTTCCTGCTTACCAGAAACGGATTTGCAGGGCTTCAGAGATATTCCACAGCATCATGGAGCGGCGACATCGGAACCAGATGGGAAGACATGAAGGCACAGATCAGCGCCGGACTGAACTTTTCCATAAGCGGCATTCCGTTCTGGACTCAGGACATCGGAGGATTCAGTGTCGAGAACAGGTATATGGCAGCCCAGCAGGAATACGACAAGACCGGCATCGAGAACAAGGACCTCACCGAATGGAGGGAGCTTCAGGCAAGGTGGCACGAATGGGGCATCTTCTGCCCTCTCTACCGCGCCCACGGACAGTGGCCTCTGCGCGAGCCTCAGAACATCGCGCCGGCGGAACATCCTGCATATCAGGCCATTGTCAATGCCGACAAACTCCGCTACAGGCTTATGCCATACATCTACACCATGAATTCCCGTGTACATTTCGAAGACTATACCATAATGAGGCCCCTGGTGATGGATTTCACAAATGACAAGAAAACCTTGTCATCGGGAGACGAATTCATGTTCGGTGACGCACTCCTTGTCTGCCCTGTCTATGAATACGGCGCAAGAAGCAGAAAGGTATATCTTCCGGAAGGCAGATGGTATGACTGGTACAGCGGAACAGCACTCGAAGGCGGCCGCGAAATCATTGCCGATGCTCCTTATGACAGGATTCCGCTTTTCGCAAGAGCCGGGCAGATCGTGCCTGAAGGCGCTGACATCCAATATACTGCACAGGACGACGGCAGGACATTGACATTGAAGATATTCTCCGGCAAAGACGCCGTATATTCATTGTACGAAGACGACGGTCTGACATACGGATACGAGCGGGGAGAATACTGCCGCTACCCGATGGTATGGAACGACGAGACCACCACGCTCACCATCAAGGCCCGAGAAGGCTCGTTCAAGGGCATGGCGCCTGCCAAGACTGTCAATGTAGAGGTCATCTCTCCTGAGGGAATCCGCAGAAAGTCAGCAGTTTACACTGGAGAAGAACTCATCGTGACGCTCTAGATGTCACTCGTCAACGGACGCGCCTGAAGCACTTGACCGCTTCGGAAACCACGAATGTGGAGCCGCCTATATAGACGAGCGGATTTCCACCGTAAGCCGAAGCGGTTTTCAATGCCATCGCCACGGCATCACGCACGGAATCATTGACATAAAGTCGGGAGGCACTGCGGCCAGTCTTTTCGCAGAACGCTGAATATCTGGCCAATATCTCGGTTGCCGGCTCTGCTCTCCTGGTGTCCGGGGTAGTGAAGATCCAAGTCGCGTTTTCCGGGAACAGAGGCATTATGGAATCGAAGTCCTTGTCCGCCATTACGCCATAGACCATTATCAATGAGGTATATGTGCCATCGGCAAGGGTTCTTTCCAGCTGCGCGAAGTTATACTTGAGGGCTGCGGCATTGTGACCTATGTCGCATATCACGTCAGGATTGGTGAAGAGGCGCTCCCATCTGCCGTGGAAGTCCATCCTACGTGCAGTATCGGCAATCGCCTTGGCTACCAGTGAGTTGTCTTTCAGCGAGGCGGAAGATATCACATTTCTGAGCACATCCACGGCTGCAAGGACTGTCCTGAGATTCTTTTCCTGATATTCGCCCCTCAAGTCCATTGACTTCAGAATCTCATCTTTCATATACCACATTGACGGAACAGCCTTGTCAGCGAAGACCAGCTCCGGACTGTCCTCCCCGTTCACTTCTGCGAAACGGGAACGGAAGACCGGCTCCGTTTCCGGAAGAGTCTCCCCTATCACGACCGGGACTCCACGCTTGAAGATCCCCGCCTTCTCGAACGCGATCTTTTCCAGGGTATCGCCAAGCAGGTCGCAGTGGTCCAGACCAATGCTGGTGACGATGGAGAGTTCCGGAGTTATTACATTGGTACTGTCGAGTCTTCCTCCGAGACCGACTTCTATGACTGCAAAATCCACCTTCTGATCCGCGAACCATTTGAAGGCCAGCCCTGTAGTGATTTCAAAGAATGACAATTCCAGTCTGTCGAACGTGTCGGACCACTTCGTCAGGAAATCATATACATATTCCTCCGGTATGAGTGAGGCTACTGAATCCGGACCTGCCATCCGCATTCTTTCCCTGAAATCGAGGATGTGCGGGGAGGTGTAGAGTCCTGTTTTGAATCCTGAAGCCGAGAGCACCGAGGCAAGCATGTTGGCGACTGAACCCTTTCCGTTAGTCCCGGCCACGTGAATGGTACGGAAAGACTTCTGCGGCTCTCCGAGTAGTGCACAGAAAGCCTCAATATGCTCAAGACCAGGCTTATAGGCATCGCCGAAAGTGGAAGTCTGGACTGATGGAAATCTTCTGAAGATGGACTCAACCAGTGAGTCGTAGTCGTCACGTATCATAATAAACCGAATAATTCATTGCCCCCGTTGACAAGTTGTCTGAATAACGGGGTGGCAAAATTACTCCTAACCTCCGACAATTCCAATTAGGGCTGCGGAAAAATTATTATATTTGTAAGATATACGATTTGAGACAAACACAATATAAATAAATAATATGAGAAACAAACTGATAAGACTTGCCGCATTGACGGCATTGACCTTAGCCACTCCGGCACTGGCACAGAGCACCGGCAGCATCAGGATAGGCGCGCACCGCGGATTCTGGAACTGCGACGAGGCTTCCCATACGGAGAATTCCATCACTTCTCTCCGCACGGCTCAGAAATATGGCCTGTGGGGCAGTGAATTCGATGTGCACCTTACTGCTGATGATGTCGTAGTGGTGCATCACGATGCGCATATCCAGGGACAGGACATCCAGAAGAACACCTACGGGTTCCTGAAACAGTATAAGCTCGCGAACGGCGAGACTATGCCTACCCTCGACGAGTATCTGACGCAGGCTGAAGGCTGCAGCACTACTGTACTGGTGCTCGAGTTCAAGTCGCAGTACAGCAAAGAGCGTGAGGACAAGCTCGTGGACATCGCTCTGAAGCAGCTGAAGGAGCACGGCCTCTACGACCCGTCCAGAGTCATGTTCATATCCTTCAGCATGAACATATGCAAGAAACTGGCAGCGGAAGCGCCTGAGTTCACGAACCAGTATCTGAACGGCGACATTGCCCCGTCCGTGCTCAAAAAGGACGGAATAAACGGCATTGACTATCATTATGCTGTGTTCTACAAGCACCCTGAATGGGTGAAGGAGGCGCATGACGAAGGCATGAGCGTCAATGTCTGGACCGTGAACAAGGAACAGGACATGAAGGCGATGATCGGTCTCGGCGTGGACTGCATCACCACCAACGAACCGCTTCTTGCACGCAGGCTACTCGGTTCTGAAGAACTCAGGCTCAGCAAGCCGTCTGCAGATGACCCGAAGGCTGATGCCAAGGCGGAAGTCGTGGCCGGAAAGGCACGTTTCACCGTACTCGGAAGCCGTCTCATCCGTATGGAATGGGCCGCTGACGGAAAATTCGAGGACAGGGCGACTCTCGGTATCGTGAACAGGAAGATGCCTGTGCCGCAGTTTACGGTGAAACGCTCAGGAAAGAAGGTCACCATCAAGACTTCAGACCTGACATTGACCTACACTGGAGACAAAGAATTCGACGAGAACAATCTCCACGTCACTTTCCAGATGGCGGACCCGACTTCCAAGACAGGGACAAAGAAGGTTACCTGGCATCCTGGACTTGACGACAGCGGGAACCTGCTCGGAACCGCAAGAACGCTTGACGGCTGCGACGGCATCACCACAAAAGAGCCGTACGACAAGGGTGTGGCTTCACGCGACGGCTGGGCCATCATCGACGAATCCGACAGACAGGTTTTCGTTCCGGAGGACACTGACTGGAAGAACTGGGTGGCATGCAGGGACAGCGTTGAGAGGAAAGACCTCTATATTTTCGCATACGGACACGACTACAAGGCTGCAGTCGAGGATTTCGTGAAGATCGGCGGTCAGATTCCACTTCCTCCTAAATACTCATTCGGATACTGGTGGTGCAGATTCTGGCAGTACTCTGACTTCGAGTTTGTGGGACTCGGCAAGGAAATACGCTCATTGAGCATCCCTATAGATGTCATGGTTCTGGATATGGACTGGCACGAGACATGGACGCTCAGAGCACGCAAATCCCCGAAAGACGAGTATGACCAGCGCATCGGATGGACCGGCTACACTTGGCAGAAGAAGCTGTTCCCGAACCCGGCAAACTGCATGCAGGACCTCCACAACCTCGGACTGAAAACCACATTGAACCTGCATCCGGCTTCGGGCATCCAGCCTTACGAAGAGCCTTATGACAGATTTGTAAAGGATTATCTCTCACGCACTTCCGTCTATGACGGACCTAAAGGTTATGTCAATGCTGATGGCAGTAAGGCGCCTGTTCCGTTCAGAATAGACGATGAGAACTGGGCCAATGCCTATTTCAACTCAGTAATACGTCCGTTCGAGAAACAGGGTGTGGATTTCTGGTGGCTCGACTGGCAGCAGTGGAAGGAAAGCAAATATATGCCGGGACTGAGCAACACTTTCTGGCTGAACTACACCTTCTTCAATGATATGGTGCGCCAGAGTGAAAGTGAGGGCATCTATGCGAGACGTCCGATGATCTATCACCGCTGGGGTGGCATCGGAAGCCACCGTTATCAGATAGGTTTCTCCGGAGACACCTATGCCAGCTGGAAGGTGCTCGGCTACCTGCCGTATTTCACAGCCACCGCATCCAACGTAGGCTATGGCTACTGGGGCCACGACATCGGAGGCCACATGCAGCCTAGAGGCGTGAGAGAGACTGACCCTGAACTATATACGAGATGGCTCCAGTCAGGTGTGTTCACTCCGATTTTCAAGACACACTCCACCAAGGACCAGACCATGGAGAAGCGTTTCTGGGTATTCCCTGACCATTTCGACGCGATGCGCGACGCCATCAGGCTCAGATACGACCTCTCTCCGTACATCTACAATGCTGCACGCCAGACTTATGACACCGGCATTTCCATGTGCAGGCCGATGTATTACTACTATCCTGAGGATTCCAGGGCCTACGACTGGAAAGAGGAGTTCATGTTCGGCGACGACATCCTCGCCACCACCGTATGTTCTCCGGCCGACAAGGTTACAGGCCTTGCAAAACGAGGAATGTGGTTCCCTGAAGGAAATGACTGGTATGACGTGGCCACAGGCACTCTGATCAAGGGCGGCCAGACTGACACGCTCACCTATACCATCAGCGAAAATCCTTACTACATCAAGGCCGGTGCAGTTATTCCTATGGCAGGTGAGAAGATAACCTCTCTTCAGGAAAAGGACAACAACATAAGGATATTCGTGGCTCCTGGCGACGGCGAGAGCCGCACTTCGCTCTATGAGGATGACGGTGAAACACAGGCGTACAAAGATGAGTATGCGACTACCTTAATCAGCAAGAGTGCAGATGCTTCTCACGTAAAGGTCACAGTATCAGGCAGAAAAGGAACATACAACGGCATTGACCCGATCCGCAGGCTTCAGATAGTGTTCGCGAGGGTGTTCGCGCCGGAAAAGGTCTTTGTCAATGGCATCGAAATTCCTTATTCACGTTTCGCCGCGCACAATGCAGAGGTCAATGGCACCGAGGCCGAGTGGGGTTATGTGGGAGCAGACCTTTCCGCTGTAGTGTATCTGCCGGAATCAGCTGCCACTGAAGAAATCACGGTCGAGTGCAGATTCAGCGACTATGCTGCCACCCACAGGGACCTTCTGAACGGAAAGAAGGCGCTGATGCACAGGATGATGGAGCTGACTCCTGAGACCAAGCTCGTATTCGGCAAGAACATCGACAATTACATGATGCTTCCTGACTCGTTCCTTGCACTTGCGCAGTGTTCCAGCTTCATCAGCGAGGACCCTCAGAATGCAGGAAAATATCTGGAATCCATCGACTCCAAGGCGCTTATCGACGAGTTAAGCAAGATGGAGAAGCTTCCGTCCGAGTTCATCGCCAAGATCCAGGCTCAAGTCAATGTGAAGTGACACGCCGTAACACGGGACACCAGACGGCGGTGCACTGTATCACTCTGTGATAGTCGAGGCGCCAAAGTTTGGAACAACCTGCAATAATGAAAATCGCGTAATCTCTTGCAAATCAAGAAATTACGCGATTTTTACAAATTCAGGTCAGGACCCGCTAAAACCCGGTGTAGGTCCAAGGAGTGATGGCACGGAGCTCGGACTTGACTGACTCGGAAACGTCGAGGCCATCTATGAAGGTCTCGATGGTATTCTCGTCGATGGCGCCGCCCGTGCGTGTCAAGGCCTTCAGAGTCTCGTACGGATTAGGGTAGCCTTCCCTTCTGAGAATCGTCTGTATGGCCTCGGCCACCACAGCCCAGTTCCTGTGAAGGTCAGCCTGGATGGCATCCTCATTCAGAATCAGCTTGCCCAATCCTTTCTTGAGGGAAGCCAATGCTATAAGTCCGTGAGCGAGAGGCACTCCCACATTTCTTAGCACAGTGGAATCAGTAAGGTCGCGCTGCAGACGGGAAATAGGCAGTTTCATGGACAGGAATGTGAGCACGGCGTCGGCCATTCCCAAGTTGCCCTCCGCATTCTCGAAATCGATAGGGTTCACCTTGTGCGGCATCGCCGAAGAGCCCACCTCATTCTTGTTCACCTTCTGCTTGAAATATTCCATCGATATGTAAGTCCAGATATCACGGGACATGTCGATAAGAATGGTATTGATACGCCTCAGGCAGTCGAAAATGGCAGCCATATTGTCGTAATGCTCTATCTGCGTGGTCGGGAACGAACGCTTCAGACCGAGAGAATCCACAAACCTGTCACCGAAAGAAATCCAGTCGATGTCAGGGAACGCCACCTTGTGCGCATTCATATTGCCGGTAGCACCACCGAACTTGGCAGGATAGGTAAGAAGAGCGAACTGACGGAGCTGCTCCTGAAGACGGACCTGGAACACCTTGAATTCCTTGCCCAAACGTGTCGGAGAAGCAGGCTGGCCATGCGTCTTGGCAAGCATAGGAACATCTTTCCACTGCTCCGCCATACCCGAAACCATATTCAGGACCTCATTCAAGGCCGGCATATAGACATCCTCGAGAGCCTCCTTGAGCATAAGCGGCTGGGAAGTGTTGTTTATATCCTGGGAAGTCAAACCGAAATGCACGAATTCAGACCATTTGTCGAGGCCGAGCTCGTGGAAATGCCTTTTGATGAAATACTCCACCGCCTTGACATCATGATTGGTAGTCTTCTCGATTTCCTTCACCTCCATCGCCTGCTCGGGAGTAAGATCCTGATAGATGCTGCGCATTGCCTGATATTTGCTTTTGTCAATGTCCTTGAGCTGAGGCAGAGGCAGTTCGCAGAGTGCGATGAAATACTCGATTTCCACGCGCACGCGGTATCTGATCAATGCAAATTCACTGAAATATGCTCCGAGAGATTCTGTCTTGGATGCGTAACGGCCGTCAATCGGTGACACGGCAAGTAATGAATGAGTGTCCATTATATTGTTTGTTTCTTATTTATCTTTTTCAAGTGTACGGTACAGTTCCACCGTGCGGACAGCTTCCGCCACATCGTGTACCCTGAGAATATCAGCACCCTGGCACAAGGCCTTGTAATGCAGCACCTGAGTTTCAGGCAACGACTCTTCCGGAGTAATGCCGAACTTCCTGAAAATCATACTCTTGCGCGACACGCCCACAAGTACCCTCTTGCCGAACTCCGAAAATCTGTCCAGCTCGCGCATCAGCTGATAATTCTGTTCCAATGTCTTTGCAAAGCCGAATCCCGGGTCGAGAATCCAGTCCGTCAGGCCCACAGCCTCAGCCTTGGCTGAAAATGCACGGAAATATGACAGCACATCCTCTGTAACATCTTGATACTCAGTAAGAGACTGCATTGTCACAGGATTACCTCTCATATGCATTGCCACGAAAGGCAGCGACAGGGCAGCGACCTCAGTCAGCATCGGCCCTGGTTCGCCTGGAGCCGTCTTATCATACATCCCCTCACCCGCAGTCACATCATTGACAATAAACTCCCCTATCGTGTCATAGGCTCTGCGCACCACCGACGGCCAATACGTGTCGATCGAAATCCGCGCAGCAGGAAATTCCTTTTTTATCGATGTCAATGCAGGTCCGAGCCGACGCCATTCTTCTTCCTCGCCCACAGGAGACGAGCCTGGCCGCGTGGAACAGGCACCTATATCCAATATGGAAGCGCCGTCCTCCAGCATCTTACCCGCTCTGGAGAGAATCCTGGAGATGTCATCGGCCCCTGAAGAGTCCAGACAACGGCTTTCTGCAAAATATGAGTTTTCCGTGATGTTTATGATTCCCATCACGTCGATAACCCTGTTCTTGTCCATAGAGTCCTTCTACAGCATCAGTGAATGCCTTACTGCAGCGGCAGCCTCTTCACCCAATTGCCAGATACCTTCTTTCTTATAATCATAAAACACTTTGAAAGGTTCTCCTACAAACCAAGCATTCGCCTCATCCTTTAATTGTCCCGAAGCAAGTTCTTTTATTTTTTCCCTATTGTGTGACAATGAGAAATCTGAAAACCAGGAGAAGTTCTTGTTTTGAATATTAACCGTGCTCAGTGTCAAATCAACACCAGTACTTTCAGTCTTACCGATATTTTCCATAACCGAAGCATAACCGTTAATAGATGGAATTACACGATTCATTAAAATATCCCGGGTTTCTGCCTTATAAATATCAATACTACCTGAAATACGATTATTAAAAAATCCGAAATCCAGACCAAGGTTATACTGCGTGGTAGTTTCCCAAGTCAGTTCCTTGTTTGACATCGTTTTAGGATAGAATCCATAAGCTCCCTCATTATTGAACGAATAAGTGGAGTTACCCAGCAAACCAACGGTTTGATAAGGATCAATAGCACATTGGCCAGATTGTCCCCAACTCAACCGGAGTTTTAAATTTGAAATAGCATCCACATTTTTCAGGAAATTCTCTTCATTGATACGCCAGGCCAGTGCTACAGACGGAAAGTAGCCCCATTTCTTACCTGGTGCAAAAACAGAAGAACCATCGGCACGCAAAGAAGCAGTCAGCATATAGCGATCCATCAATTTATAATTAACACGCCCAAAGAAGGAAGCCAGATTTTGATCAACCAGTGAACTCTTTATAGTGATTTCTTTTTCATTGGAATACAAATTATGGAACCAGTTATCAGCATATACTTGTCCCTTTCCACCTGCATAGGTATATTCTTTAGAGTTGAGAATCGTACTGGTTCCAACCATTGCCTGCAAACTATGGATATCAGAGAAGTCCTTTGAATAAGTCAGCACATTCTCCCATGTCAGATTACGTGTCATGGT